>JACCEC012336419.1_pt1 | contig 45512 bp, 30 predicted proteins | sample 7450121 | NCBI WGS metagenome assembly JACCEC01 (sample SAMN15323455, study PRJNA562643) | freshwater metagenome | isolation source: river surface water | place: USA:Blue River Watershed | collected 2017-08-18 | reverse complement strand
TGCGCAGGCGTTCGAGTGCGGTGTTCCACGCGGGGTTGACCCCCTCTTTCAGCGGCAACGGCCGGCCGGGCTCGATGCGGGCGAGCGGGAAACCCGCCACTTCCTCGCTCGTGATGCGGAGGTCGCGGGCGGCGAGGGCGAGGTATTCGGTTTCGGAGCGGTTGAGGGCGGCCAGCGCCCGGGCGTCGAAGGTGGCGAGCCGGCAGCGCGCGAAATAGTCGTCGACCTTGGCCCGCACGGCGGCGACCGCCGCGGCCGCGGCACCCGTGGCCGGGCCGGCGGAGGCGGCTTCGCCGGCGCGTCCGGCCCACGCCGCGAAGGCGGTGAGTTCGCCAAAGAAGCCCGCGACCTGCTCTCGGTTGACGCCGGCCGATCCCCCGCGATCCAGCGTGCCGCCGAGGCAGGTGACGATGTCGCGGATGACCTGCCTCGTCTCCTCATCCTCGGCCGCCTCGGGCGGGATGACGCCGTCGCCGTTGAAGGGGCTTGCGGCGAGAAGCTTGGCGGCGTCGCCGGCCTCGGCGACGGTGATGAGACCGGAGGCGGTCCGCCCAAGCCGGGAAAGGATTTCCCCGGCGCAATCGGCCGCGGCCCTGCCCTCTGGCGTGTCGGCGTTGAGGTTGGCGACCGGCAGGCCGTCGGTCCCTGACAGCAGCACTCCGGTGTCGCGGAGGCGTGCGGCGGCCCATTCGACGGTGGCGATCAGTTCGGGTGCGCGCACGCGGCCGTCGCCATCGGTGTCGATGAGGGTGAGGGTACGTTCGTCGAGCTCGATGCCCTTCACGGGGCAGGAGAGGGCGACCCAGAGCTTCTGGTCGAGCTGCCCGAGCGCGAGCAGATCCGCGCCTGAGGTGAGCGCGGCCTGGTCGAGGCCGCCGGTGCGGAAGAAGGTCCAACGATGGGCGTTCGCCTGGGTTGCCATGAGGATGCATCCTTGCGGAGCAGGGCGTCCGGGCAATCCCGGAGCGGCGGGTGCGCCGCGCGCGGTCGCGCCGCAACGCAGGCTGGTCTCACGCTGCCGCATCCCCCTCAATCGCGCTTGGCCGTGTCCGCCGCCGCGGGCGCATTCCGCCAAACCCTCCGGCTTCAGCACCATGAACCCTGCCTTCCGTCTTCCCTTCGCCGCGCGCGCCCTCGCCGCCGCGATCCTCCTGCCCGCCGCTCGTGCCCAGGTCGCGCCTGCGGTCGGCGAATTAAAGCCCGCCGCGGCCGAGGCGCCCGTCACGCTCACGCCGTTCGTCGTCGCCGAGTCCGAGGACCGCGGCTACGCCGCCACGTCGACGCTCGCCGGCACGCGCCTGCGCACGGACCTGCGGGATGTCGGCGCCGCGATCTCGGTCGTCACGGCGCAGTTCATGGCCGACACCGCCTCGACCAACGTCCGCGACCTGCTCGTCTACACGACGAACACCGAGGCGGGCGGCTTCGAGGGAAACTTCTCCGGGGTCGATACCGGCAACCGTTTCTCGAGCGCGGAGTCCACGCTCCAGAACCCGCAGAACTCGACGCGTGTGCGCGGGCTGGCCGGTGCCGACCTCACGCGGGACTTCTTCCTGACGAACATCCCGATGGACTCCTACAACACGGAGCGGGTCGACATCTCGCGCGGGGCGAACGCGATCCTGTTCGGCCTCGGGAGCCCGGCGGGCATCATCAACAACCAGCTCAAATCGGCTAACCTGCGGAAGAGCACGGTCTCGTTCCAGCAGGCCTACGGCCGCTTCGAGTCGCACCGCGAGGTGCTGGACCTGAACCAGGTGATCGCCCGCGACACCCTCGGGCTGCGTGTGATCGCGCTGAACAAGGCGGAGAAGTACCGTCAGGAGCCGGCGTACGAGGACGACCGCCGGCTGTTCACGGCGTTCAAGTGGGAGCCGCGCCTGGTGCGCGGCGGCCTCACGCAGCTGCAGGTGAGCTACGAGGGCGGTGGCACGACCTCGAACCGGCCGCGGCCCACGCCCCCGCAGGACGGCCTTTCAGTCTGGTACAACGTCCTCAACAAGGTCGCGGTCGACCCGACGGTGCCGACCTCGGTGACGAACAATCCCTTCCTCTTCGCGCACCTCGGCGCGCCGGGCCGCTGGTTCGGGCAAGTCGGTGCGGTGTTCACCGACGCGGCCTCGGCGGCGCAGGGCGGCAACGGCGTGCCGCCTTTCATGATCACGCGCGGCGGCGTGCCGTTCACCCAGTGGTTCGCGGTGGGCGCCTACGCGGCGCAGGGCACGAGCCCCAACTTCTTCCTCAACCAGCAGTTCGCGCCCCCGGGGCAGGCGTACGCGGGCCTCTGGCGCTACCAGGAGCTCCGCGATCCTTCGGTGTTCAACTTCTACGACACCCTCCTCGACGGCCCGAACAAGCGGGAGAATTCCGACTTCCGTGCGCTCAACGCCGTGCTGCGCCAGACCTTCCTGCGTGACCAGATCGGCCTCGAGTTCGCCTACGACCGGCAGACCCACAACCGCGACAACTTCGGCATGTTCGGGTACGATGCGTTCACGCTCTTCGTCGACATCAACACGAAGCTCGTCGACGGCGCGCCCAACCCGAACTTTGGCCGCCCGTACGTCGCCTCCGACTCGATCGGCAACAACTTCGTTGAGACGCGGCGCGAGGCGAAGCGCGCCACGGCCTACTTCAAGCTCGATTTCCGCCGGCGGGAGGGGCTCCTGCGCCACCTCGGTCACCACGTGTTCACCGGCACCTACACCGACCAGTTCAACTCCACGTTCTACCGCACGATCAACGGCTACTCCTACGGGCTCGACCTCAACGTCTACGCCAACAACCCCACCGCCACGACCTACCCGTCCTACGCCGCGATCCATTACCTCGGATCGTCGATCGCCAACCTGAGCTCCCCCGCCGGCGCCGGCATTCCCGGCATCACCGCCGAGCACATCCCGCAGGCGAGCGGCACCGCCCTCGTGTTCGACGCGCGCGTCAACCGCATGGTGCGCGTGCCGGTCAACGTCATCACCGCCGGCGAGCGCGACATCAGCAAGCTCTACGCCGGCGCCTCCAAGAACGCCAACACCACCAAGAGCGCCTCGGCCATCTGGCAGGGCTACCTGTTCTCCGACAAACTCGTCGGCCTGGTCGGCGTGCGGCAAGACGAGTTCGACCTGCGCGACGCCGGCCCGGCCCGCCTGGCCTCGGTGACGGGCGAGACCGATCCCTACAACCCCGCGTGGACGCTGCCGGCCCGTCCCTCGATCTACGCGAAGGACAGCACTGTGAGCTGGAGCGGGGTGCTGCACGCGCCCGACTGGCTGAAGCGTCGCCTGCCCCGCGGCACCGACCTGAGCGTCTCATACAACGAGGCGCAGAACTTCCGCCCGTCTTCCACCATCGCCGACGTCTACGGCCGGCCCTTCGCGCCGCCCGCGGGCCGCACCAAGGACCTCGGCCTCACGGTCTCGGCGCTGGAGCGCAAGTTCACCCTGCGCGTGAACCGGTACCGCACGACGCAGACCAACGACGGCGCGACCTTCTACAACACCTTCTGGCCCGGCAACGACGTGGTGCGCGCCATGAACGGCATGCGCCAGGCCAACGTGAGCGAGGTCGTCATCAACCGCTGGTTCGGCTTCTCGCCCAACGACCCGCGCTACCTGCCGCTGCGCGCGGGCCTCACCGATCCCGCCCAGGCCAACAACCTCAACCCCGCCCTCACGCCGGCGGAGACCGCCTTCCGCAATGCCTGGTTCACCCAGCGCACCCGCGAGGAGTGGCTGCGGCCGGTGGATCCGCTGCTGGCGCAGTCGTGGAATTTCACGCAGGCGGCCAACGGCGGCAATTGGAGCGCCACCCGGCCGCCCAATGTCGGCAACGTCGCGGACACCGTCTCCGAGGGCTGGGAGTTCGAGGGCACCTTCAACCCCACGAACAACTGGCGCATCAGCTTCAACGCCGCCCGCCAGGAAGCGCAGCGCGCCAATGTCGGCGCCGACTTCACCGAGTTCGTGAAGCGCAACCTTCCGTTGTGGAAGGACGGCAACGGCCAGCTCGCCACCAACATCCGCCAGATGGAGGGCCTGGAGGACATCACCTACTTCGGATCCTTCGGCAGTTCCCAACTCGGAAACCTCGCCATCATCAATATGCACGTGCCGTACCTCAACGCCCTCGCGGCCAACGGTTCCCCCGTGCAGGAGCTGCGCCGCTGGCGGTTCAACGCGGTCACGAACTACGACTTCCGTTCGGGCCGTCTCCGCGGCTGGAGCGTCGGCGGCGCCGCGCGCTGGCAGGACCGCGTCGCGATCGGCTTTCCGCCGAAGCGCAACGAGGTGGGAGCCTGGGTCTACGACGTCACCAAGCCGTTCTACGGCAGCACGCAGATCGACTACGATTTCTGGCTCCGCTACGGACGCCGCCTGCTCAACGACAAGGTGCGCTGGAGCGTTCAGCTCAACGTGCGAGACATCTTCGGCACCGACGACCTGATCGCCGTCACCGCCCAGCCCAACGGCGCCGTCGCCAGCGCGCGCATCCCGCAGCCCAACAAGTGGACGATCACGAACTCGTTCGAGTTCTGAGGAGGGTGCGGCCGCCCCGTGCCTCGCCGGCCGGGGTCGCCGCGGGATGTCCCGCGCCCCGCAGGTTGCGCTTCTCTCGTCGGAGGCGGCCTGCCAGCCTCGCGGCATGAGTTCATCTCAGGAATCAACCGGGCTCCTGCGCCGCGCGCGCTGGAACCCCTACGCGGTGGGCGCCGGCATCGGAGTCCTCTGCTGGGTCGTCTTCTACCTCGTCGACAAACCGCTCGGCGTAACCACCGCGCTCACGGGTCTCGCCGGCGCCTGCGCCGCCCCGGTGCTCGGCGGCGACGTCGTCACGGCCAACGCGTATTTCAGGCAGCACGCGTTCAAGGTGGATTACGGCATGCTCTTCCTCGGCGGCATCGCGCTCGGCGGGCTGCTCTCCGCCCTGCTCTCGGGCTCGTGGCGCGTCGAGACCGTGCCTTCAGTGTGGCGGGAGCGCTTCGGCCCGTCGAAGGCGCTGAGCCTCGCCGCGGCTTTCGCCGGCGGCGTGCTCATCATGTTCGGCGCGCGGCTCGCCGACGGTTGCACCAGCGGCAACGGGATCAGTGGCAGCCTGCAGCTGGCGGTCGGGGGCTGGACGTTTTTCCTGACGCTCTTCGCGTCGGGCATCCTCACGAGCCTTGCGCTCTTCCGCGTTGGAAAGGGGGCGGGTAAATCATGAACGCTCCGGCCTTCCTCGCCGCAGCGGTACCGCCCGTCACGGGCCCGGCCGCGTTGTTTGCCGCCGTGCTGCTTGGCGCCGTCTTCGGCGTGCTCCTCCACCGCGGGGGCGTCGCCTGCCATGCCGTGATCGTGAACCAGTTCCGGTTCCGAGACTTCACCGTGCTGAAGATCATGCTCACCGCCATCGTCGTCGGGGGCTTGGGCGTGCTCGCGCTCAATTCCGCGGGCCTCGCCAACTCTCACATCAAGGCCGCCAATCTACTCGGGATCGTGCTTGGTGCGGGTATCTTCGGGATCGGCATGGTGACCCTCGGCTACTGTCCGGGCACGGCGATCGCCGCCGCAGCCGCCGGCAGCGTGCACGCCCTTGCCGGGCTGGCTGGCGCCATCGTCGGCGGCGTACTGTACGCTTTCAGCTTCCCGTGGATCTCGGCGAAAATCCTCCCGGTCGGTGCACTCGGCAAGGTGCGGCTGCCCGACGTCACCGGCATCCCCGCCTGGCTCTGGTTCACCGCGCTGGCGATCGGCGCCGTCGCCCTTTTCAGGGCCATCGAGCGCCACGAGCGCGCCTCGCGCTGAGCCGCGGACCACGGCCCGAGCTCGCGGAATTCCCCGCGGAGGCGTATGTTGCCGTGCGAACGGGGTGTCTCTCCGGATCCGAACTCTCCTTTCCGTCCCGTGATGAACCACGATCTTACCGACTTCCAATCCGACGTCATCGACCGCAGCCGGCGTGTGCCCGTCCTTGTGGACTTCTGGGCCCCATGGTGTGGTCCGTGCAAGATGCTCGGTCCGGTCCTCGAAAAGCTCGCCGCCGAGGCCGGCGGTCGCTGGGAGCTGACCAAGATCGACACGGAGGCGCATCCCGAACTCGCGGAGCAATTCGGGGTCCGCGGCATCCCGGACGTCCGACTCTTCCATCACGGCACGGAGCTCGCGCGTTTTTCCGGGGCCTTGCCCGAGCCGCAGCTGCGCCGGTGGCTGGAGGAAAACCTCCCCACGCCGAAGCGCGAGTCGATGGCCCGCGCGAGGAGCCTGCTGCAAGCCGGTCGGGCCGAGGAGGCGGCGGTGTTGCTGGAGCCGCTGGCCGCGGCCGATCCGGGCGACGACGAGCTGGCGGTGCTGCTGGCCCGCGCCGAGGTCTTTCGGAATCCCGAGTCCGCGCAAAAGGGCATCGAGCGGATCGGGACCGGATCGGCTTGGGCGGCCGACGCTGACAACGTACGGGCGATCGCGGCGGCGTTCGCCGCGCCCGCCTCGCTCAAGTCCGTCCCCTTCGGCGCCGATTACCTGGCCGCGATCGCCCACTTGCGACGCGGTGAGTTTGACGCCGGACTCGCCCGGCTGACCTCGCTGCTGCAGGACAAGCCGGGCTTCGACGACGGCCGGGCCAGGGCGTTGTGCCTTGCCGTCTTCCGCCACCTCGGGATGCGCCACGCCACGACCGAAAAGCATTTCCGGGCCTACAGCATGGCAGTGAACGCTTGATCCGCCTCCGCGGGTGATCCGCTCCGGGGATCGCGGACGAAAGGATTAACATGATCGCGGAGTTTCCGGCCCCGGCCAGGGAGGGCTTGGCTTGGCCTTGTGGTCCCGAGTGCCGCCATGGCCGTACCTTGGCGGGAACCTATGGGGAGTGGCTTTGGTGTGATCATCCGTCCTTGGGCGGATGCGTGGTGCGGGCCGGCGTTGAATGCGCCGGCTACGATCCTTCCCCGCGTCCGACTCAGGTTCCGTCCGTCGCGCTGCCGCCGTGACGATCGGCCGGTCCGCCGATCGCTGCCCGCCGAGGCGGTCTGGGCGTCCGTTGTTTTTCGACGGTCCGACTTCCGGCGCGGGGAGAACGAACGCCCACCTCATGCTGGCTTGGAGCGGCGACTCCGGTGAGATCCTGATTGGCCTTGAGGGAGCTTGGTGCGCTCGGCACGGTCGCGGCCCGATGGAACCCGCCCCCGTTCCGGCCGCCGATCCCAGCCGCCTACCGCGCCACCTCGGCGTCTGGAATGGCGGCCTGCTGCTCGTTACAGGCGTGATTGGCGTCGGCATCCTGCAGTCGCCCTCGGTCGTCGTGCGCAACACTGGGTCGATGGCGTTGGCGTACGGGGTCTGGCTGGTGGGTGCGGTGGTGGCCGTCTGCGGCGCGCTCGTGATGGCGGAGCTGGCGTCGCGCATGCCGCGGTCGGGCGGCACGGCGGTCTTCCTGCGGGAGACGTTCGGGCCCCGGGTGTCGTTCCTCTTCGCGTGGACGGCGATCTTCCTCCTCCCGGTGGCGACGGCGGCCATCATGCTCGTGAGCGTGCGGAACCTCGGCGAGGTGTTCGGCTTCGGCGAGGGCGCGCAGACGCTGCTCGCGCTCGGCTGGGTCGGCGGCATCACGCTGCTCAACATCCGCTCGAGCCGGGTGGTGGCGCGGATCGTCGGAGGCGTGGGCATCCTCAAGGTGAGCGTGCTCGCGGCCGTGGTGCTGCTGTGCCTGTCGGGCGGAGGCGCCGCCGCGGCGGGCCCGGCCGCGCCGGTGCCGGTCATCGAATCCCCCTGGATCGGCTTCGGCCTGGCGTTGACCGCGACGATGTTCGCGTACGAGGGCTGGGACGGGCTTTCGCTCGTCGCGGGCGAGGTGAAGGACCCCCGCCGCACGTTGCCGCGCGCCACGCTGCTGGGAATGGGAATCATCCTGACGGTCTACCTCGCGGTGAACGCGGGTTTTTTCCGCGCATTGCCCCTGGACCAAATCGCCTCCACGCCCGCCCTCGCCGCGACGGCCGTCGGGCGCGTGCTCGGCGAGAACACCGGGCGTTTCCTGACGCTGTTCATTGCCTGCAGCGCGGCCACGACGGTCTTCGGGTCGCTGTTGTGCAATCCGCGCATCATCTTCGCGCTCGCGGAGGAGGAGCCTGCCTTCCGGCGCGCGGCCTTCATCCATCCGCGGTGGCGGACGCCCGTCGTCGCGATCGCGATCTACGGCGGCCTTGTCATGGCTTACATCGCCTCGGGCGGAGGCTTCGAGCGCCTCACGCGCTACATGGTGCTTGGCCTGCTGCCGTTTTACGCGCTGGCGGCCTGCGCCGCGGTCGTCGCCCGGCGGCGCGGAGTCGCCGGACCGCAAGGGGCGTTTCCGATGCCGCTGTACCCTTTGCCGGTGGTGCTGATGCTCGTGTACGTGGCCTGCGGGCTGGCGAGCGGCTTGGCGGGAGACTTCGTGGCCGCGTGCGGCGGGCTTGTCATCATCGCCGCCGGCGCCGTCGTCTACCAGGTCGTGCGCCGCCGGCCCGGTGGCGCGGCTATTTCCCCCAGCGGCCCTCGATGAAGATGTAGTTGCCGCCGCGGCGTTCCCAGCGCGGCTCCTGCCAGCGGTTGTGGCCGCGGGGCGGGCGCTCGTAGCGGCCGGCGATCCAGACGTGGCGTCCCCCGCGCCAGGCCCAGTAGCCGTTGATCCAGACGAAGCCGGGCCCGGGCGGCGCGTAGACCACTTCACGCCGCGGAGGAGGCGGGGCGGTCACGACCACGACTTGTCCGCTGGAGGCGGGCGGGGCGACCACGACAGTCGTCGGTCCGGGGCGGGCGGGCGTCACCACGACGGCGTCGCGCCAGTATCCCTCGATGTAATGGTATCGTCCGTTCCGGTGATCCCAACGGGGCGCCACCCAGACGGCATTCGGCCGCGGCGCCAGTGCCCAGCGCCCGCCGATCCAGAGGTGCTTGCCGGCGCGCCAAGTCCAGTGGCCGCCGATCCACACATGCAGCGGCGAGGGGCGCTCGATGATGATCTCACGTTGCGACGGCGGGGGCGCGGTCATCACGACGATTTCCTGCGCCACCGGCGCGGGAGCCGGGGCGGTGACGACCGTCGTCACCTGCGCGGGCGGAGCCTCGTCCCAATAGCCTTCCTTCAGCGACCAGCCGTTGCTCTGGCGCTGCCACTCGGACTGGTGCCAGACGACGTTGGCCTGCGGCGGGATTTCCCAGCGGCCGGGTTCCCACACGTAGGCGCCCTCGAGCCAGCGCCAATGACCGGGTACCCAGTGGTGCTGTGTGGACGGCTGCTCGCCGGGCGCATCGGCCGTCGCCGGGTCGAGCGGGCGCTCCATCACGGGCGCGGGCGGCACGGTCGGGGCGTTGGGGATCGCGTTGGCTGCGAAGCTGCCCGCGGCGGAAAAGATCAGGAGCGCAACTCCGGGGGCGGCGGCGTGTAAGCGGCAGAATCGGGTGCTCATGGGGACATTAGACGCGGACTTTTTCCGGATGTTTCCTCGGAAATCTGAGGGGTCCCGGCGAAGGAGCGCGACAACCCCGACCGCCTGGCGGCTCGGCGTGGAAATGCCCGGAGGAATCTTGTCCCAGGGGGACCAATGCGGGCCAACCGCGCATGAACACCGATTGACCCGGATGCGGCCCGCGCCGCGCGCGTCCGTTGGCGCACTCGGCCAGGCTGATTCTCCCGCTTCCCGAGGTTCCCGACCCTTTTTTTCAAGCTACCTCCACGAAGTCTTCGCGCACCTTCGCGCTCTTCGCGGTTCCAATTCTCAGACAGACCACCACGGATTACACCGATACCACGGATCGAATCCCTTCATCAGTGCGATCGGTGGTAGTTGGCCTGGGTGTTTTCATTTCCGCGGCCGATGTGGCCGCGGCTGCAGCCGCGGAGAATCCACGAATTCCCTTCCGGGATCGTTTGCGGTGTTAAGCTGCCGGGAGTCGCAAGACGCGCACGGGCGCAGGTTCGTTGAAGGGCGATGGGCGAGGGGGGCTGAGCTGAGGCAGGATGCCTCATCCACGAATGAGGAGTGCGTCGCCGCCTGGGTTTACGACGACCGTGCGCGTCAGACCTTGATCTCGATCCGCCGGCCGTTCTCCGCGGCCGACTTGTAGATGGCCTCGATGATCACCATGTCGCGCCGGCCCATTTCGCCGGAGACTGGGGACTCGCGGCCTTCCTTCACGCAGAGCGCGAAATCGTCGATCTGCACTGCCTGTTGGCTCGGAGGAATTTCGCCGACGGCCGGGGCACCGAGGCTCGTGGTCACCCGGAGATCCCCGTACTGGAAGGCCGGTGCGAGCTCGATCCAGCCCTTCGGGGCCTCGGCGCGGAAACGGTCCATCCCCGCGTTGTAGCTGGTGGAGAACTCGCCGACCGCCCCGCCCGCGAATTCCATCCGCCAGTCGATGCCCTCCTCGACGTCACGGAAAAAGTCCGGCCGCTTCTTCGGGTGTTCGCGCGCCTGCACGGCGACGGGGGCGAAGGTCGCGTGGTTCGCTCCGGTGGAGTCGGCTGCCATGCACGCCGCCTGGATGCAGTAGATGCCGATATCCATGAGCGGCCCGCCGCCGGCCATTGCCTTCTCCACGCGCCAGACGCGGCGGTTGATGGTGAACGCGAGCCCTCCCGTGAGACGGGAGAACGTGCCGAATTCCCCACCGCGCGCGAGGCGCTTGAGCTCGCGGTAATGCGGCTCGAACTGCAGACGGTAGCCGACCGAGAGCCGCACGCCGTTCGTGCGGCAGGCGGCGAGCATCGCGTTGCATTCGGAGACGGTGTTGGCGAGCGGCTTCTCGCAGATCACGTGTTTCCCGGCCCAGGCGGCGGCGATCACGTGCTCCGGGTGCAGCGAGTTGGGCGTGACGACGTAGACGATGTCGATCGCCGGGTTGTCGATGAGCCGCGACATCGTCGCGTACGAGTAGATGTTGCGTTCGGAAAACCCGAACTCCCGCGCCCATTGGCGGCCCTTCTCGGGTGAACCGGTGATCACCCCGCGCAGTTCGCAGTGGCGCGTCCGGCGCAAGGCGGGCGCGAGCTGGCCTGTGGCGTAGTTGCCCAGCCCGCAGAGCGCGATGCCCAGCTTCCTGTCCGGCGGGTTGTCTGCGGCGAACGGCCGGTGTTGGAGGGCGAGGGAAGCGGCGGCGAGCGACGCCTTTCCGAGGAACGCGCGGCGTGAGGGGCGGGGTGGGGTCATGCGCGCGCCGACGGTGGCGCGGGTCGCTCTGCGAAGCAAGGCGCGGAGCCCGCGGGTGAAATGTCCGGGTGAACCTCGTGTGCGTGGCGCCCCATGCGGGACAACCGCGGAGCGACACCCATTGACACGGATGGATGGCGATCGCCGCTTCACGGAGCTACCCAGCTCCCGCCCCGCTGTCTTACCGGCCTTCACTTCAGATCCCCGCGTGAATCGTCCAGGTGAACAGTCTGGGAATCCTGTCGGGTGGCTGCGGCTGCAGCCGCGGAGTAGTCACGAACTCCATTCCTAGCGTAAGCTCGCCGCGAGGGGCTCGATATAAACGGGCGCAGGTTTAATGAAGGTGGGCTGACGAGGTGGAAGGATGAGGCCGGAGATCTCATCCACGACCGGGGCCAACGGCGTGGTCGGCATTTCCGATGGCCAGCTTGCGCATGGACGAGACGGCGTGCCTCGGCGCTGCGGCCGCTTCGAACGAAGCCTCGGCCATGAGTCGTTGGCAGGGCTGTTTGGGAGCCGGAACCGACTCGGCGTGCATCTTTGTTCGTCGACCCAACGTCTGCTCCGGCGGTAAAGAGTTTCTGCCAAACCCCGCTCATGAAGACCTCCCGGTTTCTTCGCTTCTCCCTGATCGCCTGTTTCGCCGCCGGCGCGCTTTTCGCCGCGGCGCCTACCCGGCCCAACATCCTGTTCATCGTCGGCGACGACATGGGTTACGCCGACGTCGGCTTCCACGGCTGCCGCGACATCCCCACGCCGCACCTCGATGCGCTCGCGGCCTCCGGGGTGCGTTTCACCAACGGCTACGTGTCGGGTCCGTACTGCTCGCCCACCCGGGCCGGGCTGCTCACGGGCCGCTACCAGACCCGCTTCGGACATGAGTTCAACCCGGGCGGCGGCGAGTCCGGCCTGCCCCCCGCGGAAACCACGATCGCCAACCGCCTCAAGGCCGCCGGCTACGCGACCGCGCTGGTCGGCAAGTGGCACCTTGGCTCTCGCACCGATCTCCAGCCCCAGCGCCGCGGCTTCGACGAGTTCTTCGGCTTCCTCGGTGGCGCCCACGGTTACTTCAACCCCACGGGCATGCTCCGCGGCACCGAGCCGATCAAGGAGCTGGATTACATGACGGACGCCTTCGGCCGCGAAGCGGCGGCCTTCCTCACGCGGAACCGCGAGCGTCCCTGGTTCCTCTACCTCGCCTTCAACGCCGTCCACACGCCGATGGACGCGACCAAGGAGCGCCTCGCCAAGTTCGCCTCGATCTCCGACTCCAAGCGCCGCGCCTACGCCGCGATGATGTCCGCGATGGACGACAACATCGGCCTGGTGCTGCGGCGCCTGCGCGAGACCGGTCAGGAGCGGAACACGCTCGTTTGCTTCATCAGTGACAACGGCGGTCCCGCCATGCCCGGTGTCACGGTCAACGGTTCCGTCAACGCGCCGCTGCGCGGCTCCAAGCGCACCACGCTGGAGGGCGGCATCCGCGTGCCGTTCCTCATGGCCTGGCCCGGCCGCCTCCCGCCGGCCATCTATCCGCAGCCGGTGATCCAACTGGACCTCGCCGCCACCGCGCTCACCGCCGCCGGGATCGACGCCGCGGCCGACCGCCGCCTCGAGGGCGTCGACCTCCTGCCGTTCCTCACCGGCGTGAAAAGCGGTGCGCCGCACGAGGCGCTCTACTGGCGGTTCGGACAGCAGATGGCGGTCCGTGCGGGGGACTTCAAACTGGTGCGTTACGACGGCAACGCCGACACGCTCACCGGAGCGCGTAACCAGCCCCCGAGCGCGTTGAAGCTCTATAACCTCGCGACCGACATCGGCGAGGAGCGCGACCTGGCAGCGGCAATGCCGGAAAAAGTGCGCGAGTTGCAGACCAAGTGGGATGCGTGGAACGCCGGCAACGTGAAGCCCCTCTGGGGCGGCCAGCACCTCGACGACGGCGGTGACGAACCCGGCGCCGCGAAGCGCCGCAACGCCAAGGGCGCCAAGAAGAAAGCAGCCGCGCCGTGATCCGCTTCCTCCGCACTTTGCCCGGAGCCGGCGTTTTCGGCATCGCCGGGTTGCTTTCGATTCCGGCCGCCCTGCCCGCGGCGGAACCGGCGACCGTTTCCTTCCGGAAGATCACGCTCACCGCCGAATACCTCTGTGACGGCATCAACGCGGCCGACATCGACGGGGACGGCCACGTCGACGTGATCGCGGGTCCCTACTGGTACGCGGGCCCCGGCTTCACTACGCGGCACACGTTCTACGAGCCGGTGCCGCAACCGCTGGAGGAGAAGCCCACGAACTCGATGTTCACCTTCCCGTGGGACTTCAATGGCGACGGCCGGCCCGACCTCCTTGTGCTGGGCCGTGTGCTGTTCCACGAGGCGTTCTGGTACGAAAACCCGGGACCGGAAGCGGCGCGGCGCCCTGGGGCGCGCTGGCGGAGACATCTCGTTTCCCCGCGCGTGTTCGGCGAGTCGCCGCAATTCCTCGACATCGACGGCGACGGGCGGCCGGAGCTGCTGGCGGTTTCCGGCACGGCGGCGACCGACAAGCTGAAGCGCTGGGGTTGGTATGCGCCCGACTGGTCGGCCCCGACGAAACCGTGGCGCTTCACCGCGGTGACGGAGCCGGGCGAGTACAACCATTACTACCACGGCGAGGGCGTGGGTGACATCAACGGCGACGGCCGCACCGACCTTGTGCTGAACGAAGGCTGGTGGGAGCAACCGTCAGCTTCGGCGCCGTCCGGCACGCCGTGGCGCAAGCATCCGTTCGTCTTCAGTGACGACCGCGGTGGAGCGCAGATCCTCGTCGCGGACGTGAACGGCGACGGCCGCAATGACGTCGTCACCGCGAAGAACGCGCACGGTTGGGGTCTTTCCTGGTTCGAGCAGGTGCGCGGTGCCGCGGGCGGAATCTCGTTCCGCGAGCATCGCATCATGGGCAACCGCGAGGAGGAGGCACGCTTCGGCGTGGCATTCTCGCAACCGCACGCCCTCGCGCTGGCCGACCTCGACGGCGACGGCCGGCCGGACATCGTGACGGGCAAGCGCCGCTGGGCCCATGGGCCGAAGGGCGACGTCGAGCCGATGGCCACGCCGGTCAACTACGCCTTTCTCCTGCGCCGCGATCCCGCGGCCGACGGCGGCGCGCGTTTCGTGCCGCGGCTGATCGACGACGCCTCGGGCCTCGGCACGCAGGTGGTGGCCGTGGATGTGAACCGCGACGGCGTACCGGACGTGCTGACGTCCTCGAAGCTCGGTGCGTTCGTGTTCCTCACGGAGCGGAGATGAAAGTTGCACGGACCTTCACGCTGACCTTGGCCGTCATCCTCAGCGCAGCCGCGCAGGGCGAGGTGCGCGTGGAACGCGGCTACCTGCCGCACGGCGCGGCGCCGAGCAGCTTCGCGGTCGCGCTGCCTGGCGGCGTCAACTTCTGCTTCGACCCAGTGCGCGGCGGCGTGAGCTACGTCTGGACGGGAGGCTTCCTCGACTTGGCGCCGATGCGGCCGGGACCGGGCAAGTTCATCAAACCCGCGGGCCTCGAAGGGCCGGTGGTCCACCGTGAGGATGGCACGGCTCCGCTGCGACGCGGGGACCCCGCGAGGAAGCCGGAAGTGATGTTTACCGGCTACGCGCTGCGCGACGACGCGATCGAGTTCCGCTACACGGTTGACGGCGTGCTCGTCCGCGAGGAGGTGCGGGTCGCGACGGGAGGAGGCGCCTTGGTGCGGACGTACGCGATCGCGGGTGGCGCCGACGCCCGCTGGTGGCGCGTGGTCGAGGGAAGGCCGCCGGAGCCGCTCCGGCCCGCGGCGGATGGACGGCTGGTGGTTGAAACCCCGCTGGGAAAGGGCGTGCCGTGAACCTTTGGCGCGCGGTGCCGCTGTTGCTCTCGCTGGCCCTGCCGGGGGCGAGGGCGGGTTACCTAATCGAGGACGTTCCTTTGGCGAAGGAAATGCGCGGTGGAATCGCGGCCGTGGCCTTCACGCCGGCTGGTTCGGTCGTGGTGGCGACGCGCCTCGGCGAGGTCTGGCGGCGGGGCGCCGGAATGGAGGGCAGCTGGCGCCTCTTCGCGCGCGGGCTCGACGAGCCGATGGGCCTCATCGCGAATTCTGAAACCGAGGTGCTGGCCGCACACCGGCCGGAGGTCCTCCGGATGACCGATTCCGACGGCGACGGCCGCGCCGACACCTTCGAGGCGCTCGGTGGGCGCTGGGGGCAGTCGATCAACTACCACGAGTTTCTCTTCGGCCCGGCGAGCGACCGCGCGGGCAACCTTTTCGTCGCGCCGTCGCTCGACTCGACGATCTCGAGCGACGCCGCGCAGAAGGCCGCCTACCCAACGCTGCCGGTGCGCGGTCGGCGTGACCTCGCATTCGCCGGCGAGGTCACCGGCCACAATTCCGAGACGCCTTGGCGCGGCTGGATCGTGCGGCTGGGGCTCGACGGCGCCTTCGAGCCTTGGGCGAGCGGATTCCGACAGGCCAACGGCCTCGCGCTGAGTCCGGAGGGAGAGCTGTTCGCAACGGACAACCAGGGCGACTACAAGTCCTCGACCGGTCTCTTGCACGTCGAGCGCGGCGACTTCCACGGACACGCCGCCAGTCTGAAGTGGGAGAAAGGATACAGTCCGACCGCGGTTGCACCCGAGGCGTTGTGGCGGCGGCTGAAGACGCCGGCGGTGGTGTTTCCGCACGGCCCCATGGGAACCTCGCCCGGGCAACCGGTCTGGGACATGACGGGCGGGCGCTTCGGAGCGTTCGCCGGGCAGGTCTTCACGGGCGACTATTCGCGGCTCGTGGTGCGGGCCTCGCTCGAGCGGGTGGCGGGCGTTTGGCAGGGTGCGAGTTTCCCGTTCCTCGGCCGCAACGAATCAACGCCGCATGTCTCCGGAGCCCGGCTGAAAGGCGGCGGCACTCGGGCCGCGTTCGCGCCCGACGGCTCGCTGTGGCTCGCCTGCACGGCCGGCTGGGGCGCGGGCGAGGATGGGCTCCAGCGGATTCGCTGGGACGGCCGCGCCACGCTGGAGATCCGTGACATCCGGCTCACCGCGCGCGGCTTCCGCGTGGAGTTCACGCTTCCGCTGCCCGCCCCGGAGCTCGCGCGGACGGCCGCGTACGAGGTCAACCGCTTCCGTTATTACTACCAATCGAAGTACGGTTCACCGCCGATCGATGAGGCTCGGGTGAAGGTGACGGCGGCCCGGCCCGCGTCGGATGGCCTGAGCGTGGAGCTTGAAGTGGACGAACTAGCGGCGGGTTTCATCCATGAATTCTCGCTGCCCACGCTCCGGACTGCCGACGGAGAGGGTATCGCCAACCCGCTCGGCTACTATACGGTGAACGCATTGACCGATGGTACGCGTCCGGTGGGCGGCACAACGCGGTTGCCGCGGCCCGGAGAGAACGCCCTCACCGCGCGCGACGCGGCCGCGAAGGCGACGTCGGCCGAGGCGCTGGTTGCCGCCGGCGAGAAGATCTACCGGGCGTTCTGCGTCGGTTGCCATCAGCCCGATGGTCGCGGCGTCCCCGGAGGGGCGGCGAACTTCGTCGATGACGCGAGCCGGTTCGCGAAGACCGATGCCGTGTTGCTGGCCCTGATCGAGCAGGGTAACGAGGCCAAGGGAATGCCTGCCTACGGATCGATCCTGAGCGCGGTGCAACGCCGCGCCGTCCTAGCCTACTTGAGGGCCGCTTTCGGCGGAAGCCGCTGACGGTCGGCCGAGGCGAAGCGGTGGAAGAGGGCTCATGAATCCTTTGCGGGCACACCCGCAGCCAGTGCATGCATTTTCCGCTCAGGAAACGGACTGATCTCCCGTGCGGAAACTCCTACGATTGGGTTGCGACTGCGGCCGCGAAAGATCCCCGCCGCTTCTGGAGCTTGCTCCGACCTCGTAGGGCGTAACCGCAGCCGTCGCGGCTGCGTCAGGCGCGCTCCAAGATCTCCACCGTCTCCTTGCACCTTCCTTTCCTCCATCTCTGCCCGGGTGCGGCCTGCCACGGCGCGAGCAACTTTCCGGCTGATTCCGTGTTCTGGGGCGTGCATCGACGCACTTTGGCCGCCAACGCATCCGGGCCCGGTCCTGACCGTCGTCGTGGAAAGAACGCCGGCTTACGGCCTCGTCTCCATTCTCCAACGCATGAATCAGCCTGAACCGAAGCCTTCCGCCCTGCGGGGAACACCTATCTCCCGGGAGGCGGCCGCCGGCCCCGCGAACCCGGTTCCCGGCGCGCCGTCCTCCGAGCAGGTGATTGCCCGCTGGCGTGGTCGGGTCCTGTGCCGAGACGGCATGAACGGAGTGGCGGTGGCCGCGGCCGAGCGCGACCTGCGGGCCGAGATCGCGTGCCTCGGTAAGGCGGGGTTGGCGCCGGGGGAAGCCTTGCTGGTTGCGATGCGGCGTGCGGCCCGACGCGATGCGGCGACGCTGGCGTTCGCGCGCGATGAACTCGGGGTGCTTTGGGAGCAGGCGGCGGAAGGGGCGCCGCCGGTTGCCGCGTTGCCGGCGGGCGGTATCGACGGCCGCCTGGCCTTGGCGCTTGCGGTGGCCGCGGGAGCGGCGATCAAGGCGCCGGCGCTGTTCGGCGTGGATTTCTACACGCATGAGTCCTTCTACGCGCGCCATGTCGCGCTGCTGACGTTGCCGTTCCTTGCCCTGTTGTTCGCGCGGGCCCGCGGCCTTGGCGGCCGGGCGCTGGCCGGCTTGGCGGCGGGCTTCGCGGCGGCGGCGGGCTTTGCCAACCTGCATCCGTTTCCCGCTGATGCCGCGACCACCGTGCTCGTGGAGACGCACCTGCCGATCGCCTTGTGGCTGGCCGTGGGGGTGGCGCATGCGGGCGGGTCCTGGGGCACGGTGGCGGGGAGGTTGGCCTTCGCGCGGTTCTCGGCCGAGTTCCTGATTCACTTCGCCTTGATCGCGCTCGGCGGCGGGCTGCTGAGCGGCTGCGTGGCGATCATCTTCAAGGCGATCGGCGTTAACATCGGTCCCTTCATCGGCGCGTGGCTGGTGCCCTGCGGGGCGGCGGGTGCGGTGGTGGTGGCGGGCTGGTTGGCGGACGCGCGGCGCGACGCGGCCGGGAGCCTCGCGGTGACGCTGATGCGGATCTTCACCCCGCTCTTCACGGTGGTGCTGGCGACCTTCCTGGTCACCGTGGTGGCGAGTGGCGGCGGAATGGTGCGGGGACGGGAGCTGCTGATCGGCTTCGACGTCCTGCTGGCAGTGGTGCTCGCGCTCGTCCTCCTCGCGGTGGCGACGCGCGAGCCGCGCACTCCGCCGGGTGCCTTCGACCGTCTGCAGCTTGGGCTGATCGTCCTTGCGCTGCTGGGCGACCTGATCGCGCTGGGTTCGGTCGCGGCGCGCATCGGCGAGTTTGGATTCAGCGCGAATCGCGTCGCGGCCCTCGGGGCCAATGTCATCCTGCTCGCGAACCTCGCCGGGGCGGCGTGGCTCCATGCGCGTTTCGCGCGCGGCCGCGGCGACTTCGGACCGGCCACGCGTTGGCAGGCCGCCTTCCTGCCGGTGTACGCGCTTTGGGCGGCGCTGGTGGTGGGCGTCTTTCCGCTGGTCTTCGGCTGAGTCCGTCGCGCAGCCGGCAATGCCGGCGGACGGGGCCGCGTTGCCGAAAAGCGCCAGCTTGGGACGATTCCCAGGCGAGTCCCGAGGACGTCCGCCCCGGCATCGCGTCCCGTGGTCGGCGCCGTTGACAGGCGGGGCCGCCTGAGGCGGGTTCTTGGCAAGAACCCCATGACCAACGATTGCCTCGATCTCCCGTGTGCGCTGCGGCGCCTCCTTGTCCTGCTTTTCTTGCTCCTTGCCGCGGCGCCGATGCCGGCCCAGCCGGCGCCCACCGGCCAGATCGAAGGCCGGGTGACCAACCCCGCGACCGGGCAGATCGTGGAGCGGGCGCGCATCGCGGTGGAGGGCGCATCCCTCGAGGCCTTCAGCGATGCCGACGGCTACTATCGCCTCGTGGCGGTGCCGGCGGGCGCGGTCCGACTGCGCGCGACGTTCTCGGGCTTCCCCGCGGCGGCGGCGACGGTGGAGGTGGCGCCGGGCGGCGTGGCGCGGCGGGACTTCGAGCTCTCGCCGGGTGGCGCGGCGAACGAGGGGGGGACGGTGCGGCTCGACGACTTCGTCGTGGCGACTTCCCGCGAGATGAGCGGGGCGGCCCTGGCGATCAACGAGCAGCGCTACGCGCCCAACATGCGCAATGTCGTCGCGACGGATGAGTTCGGCGACATCGCGGAGGGCAACGTCGCCGAGTTCCTGAAGTTCATGCCCGGGGTGAACATCGACTACGCCGGCGGCAACGCCCGCGACATCTCGCTCAACGGCGTGCCGTCCACCCACGTGCCCGTGACGCTCGACGGCTTCGGCCTCGCCAGTGCGGTGGGTGGTGGCGCGGGCGGCACGGCGAGATCGGTGGGGCTGGACCAGGTCTCGATCAACAACCTGTCGCGCATCGAGGTTTCGTTTTCGCCGACGCCAGACTCGCAGGGCAACGCCCTCGCGGGCTCGGTGAACCTCGTGCCCCGGAGCTCATTCGAGCGCGTACGGCCGTCGGGCAGCCTCAGCACCTACGTGATGCTGCGCGACGACATCAAGAAGCTCGGCAAGACGCCCGCGCCGCGTCACCCCACCCGGAAGATACACCCCGGCGCCGACCTGTCGTACATCGCGCCGCTCAGCCGCGACCTCGGCTTCACGCTATCGGCGGGTTTCAACCGCCAGTATTCCGGCGAACCCCAGATCGTGAACACCTGGCGCGGCGCGCAGGCCGCCACCAACGGCACGACTTTCCCGCACACCACCTTTGACCGTCCGTACCTGACCTCCGTCTCGGTGCGGAACAGCGGCAAGGATACCAAGCGGAGCTCTTTCGGACTCACGGTGGATCACCGGATAACCCCGCGCGACCGGTTCTCGTTCTCGGTGCAGTACTCCACGTTCGACGTGAACATCAACCACAACGAGCTGACGTTCGACGTCGGGCGCGTGAACCCGGGCGACTTCAGCCCCGCCGCGACCCGCGGCGCCGCCGGGCAGGGCACGCTGCAGCTCGTCACCACGGGCAACACCCGGAGCAATTGGACGTTCATGCCCTCGCTCGTCTGGCGGCACGACGGCCCCGTATGGAAGGCCGACGCCGGCTTCGCGTACTCGCGCGCCAGCAACCGCAACCGCAACGTCGAGTTTGGTTTCTTCGACTCCACCACGGCGCGCCGAACCGGTGTGACGGTCGCCTTCTCCGAGATCTTCTACCTTCGTCCGGCCGTCATCACGGTCACCGACGCGGCGGGTGCGCCGGTCGACCCCTACGCGCTGCGGAACTACGTGCTCACGGCCGCGACCGGCAACACGCGCAGCACCGACGACATCAAGCGCACGCTCTACGCGAACGTTCGCCGCGACCTGGCCGGTTCCGTGCCGCTTTCCCTGCGTGCGGGCGTCGACTTCCGGCAGGCGGAGCGCGACCAGCGGTTCAGCGTGCCGAATTACAACTATGTCGGCCGCGACGGTACCGCGAGCGCCACGCTGACGGCGACCAGCGACGACCTCGCGCTGCCGTTCCTCGATCCCAGTTTCTCCGAGCGTCAGCCGGCCTACGGTTTCCCGAAGTACCAAGGCGTGAGCAGCGAGCTTTTCCACAACCACTTCGTCGCCAACCCCGGGCAGTTCACGACCAACGCGAACACCACGTACCGCAACGAGGTCACCAACTCCAAGTTCGCCGATGAGCTGGTGTCCTCCGCCTACGTCCGCGGCGACCTTTCCCTCCTCTCCAATCGCCTCAAGCTCGTCGCCGGCCTGCGGCTCGAGCAGACCAACATCCGAGCCGAGGGCCCGCTTTCCGAGCCTAACCGCAACGTGCTGCGCGATGCGGCGGGGCGCCCGGTGCTCGGCGCGAACGGCCGTCCGCTGCCGGTCATCGCGGCTTCCGACGCGCTCGGGGTCTCACGGCTCACGTTTCTCGACCGCGAGGCGACGGCGGAGAAGGAGTACCTGCGCTGGTTCCCCAGCGTGAACGCGAGTTTCAACCTCCGCGAGGACCTGATCCTGCGGGCGGCCTGGTACACCTCGGTCGGCCGGCCGGACTTCAACCAGTACGCCGGCGGCGTGACGCTGCCCGATCCCGATAATCCCTCGCCGAACGACCAGATCACAGTGAGCAACGTCTCGATCAAGCCATGGAGCGCGCGTACACTGAACGTGCGCCTTGAGCATTACCTCGAGGGCGTCGGTCAGCTTTCGGTCGGGGGATTCCGTCGGGATTTCGAGAACTTCTTCGGCAGCACGACGCTGCCGACGACGCCGGAGTTCCTGGAACTCTACAGCCTGGATCCGAATGTCTTTGGCCGCTACCCGGTGGTGACGCAGTACAACGTGGCGGGGACGGTGCGGATGGAGGGCTTGAACCTCGGGTACAAGCAGGCGCTGACCTTCCTCCCGCGCTGGGCGCGGGGCGTGCAGGTCTTCGCGAACGCGTCGACCCAGAGGCTGCTCGGTCCCCAGGGCTCTTCGAACTTTCCCGGATTCATCCCGCGCACCTATAGCTGGGGCGTGAGCCTCAACCGCGAACGTTTCAGCCTGCGGGCCAACTGGAACTATCGCGGACTGCAGCGCCGCGCGGCGATCGCGTCCGGGGGCAGCATCGAGCCCGGCACCTTCACGTGGTGGTCGAAGCGGCTCTATCTGGATCTCAATGGCGAGTACGTGCTGACGCGTCGTTTGTCGCTTTACGCAAGCCTGCGTAATGTCGGTTCCGCCCCGGACGACATCAAGGTCTACGGCCCGAGCACGCCGGAGGTGGCGCGGTTCCGCAGCAGGGTGGACTACGGTTCCCTCTGGGCGATCGGCCTCAAAAGCACATTCTGAGCGCCGGCCGCGGGTTTCCCGCGGCCCGGCGACCCGGGGCGTTCACTTCCTTTCCTTGGCGTAGCGCTCGTAGGCGGCGGCCACCCCGCCGGCCTTTTCGTCGCCGCGGTGGAAGTAGAAGCGGTGACGCAGGGTGAGGCGCTCGCCTTTCTTCAACGTGTGCGGGCCGTTGGGGTCGGCCTTGTCGAGCGTGCCGAAGCAGTTCGCGGTGAGCAGCCCGTAGGTACGGGCGTGCCAGCTGGTCGGGTGGCGGAAGCTAGAGGGGTGATTGAAGAGCGCGACGCCCACCACCTCGCCGTCGACCGGGCCGGAGTACGATGCCCATGCCCCGCGCGTGCCCCAAGCCGCGGCGCCCTCCTTGCCGTTGCTGATGACGAGGCGGCCGCCTTTCTTCGAGTCCACTGCCATCGACGAGGGCACGCGGATGTTCACCCCGGCGTCCTTGGCGTCGCCGAAGACCGCATCGCCTTCGGTGGCGATGAACTCCTGGTCCCAGTCGATCAGGCGCGCGCCCGCTTCCGCTCGGAAGGTGAGCCGGCGAATCTCGGTGAGATACTTCTTCCCCTGCGCGTCGAGATAGTCGTTCTCCGTCACAATCACGGCGCGGTCGGGACCGGAGGTCACCTCGCGGAAGGCGCGATGCTTCACCGATCCGAGGTGCGGGAGGGCCTTGGCGAGCGCGGCCTTCTGCTTCGCATTGAGCTGGTCGTCGGGCAGGCCCTGCGTGGCGGTGCCGCGCTCCGTCCAGGAGTTCACGCCGTTTATGTTCTCGTGGCCGAACCACACGCCGCGGTGGTGGTAATGGTCGAACTGCTCACCCTCGACCTTGCGCATCGGGTACGCGCGGGTCATCGCCTTCCCGGTCGGTCCGAACACCGGGTAAAGGTAGGCCTTGTTGGCCTCGCCGATCACGTACTCGGCGAACGGCTGACCGTCGTGCTTGATCACGACGCCGGCGGCGGACTGGTCGGCGGTGAAGCCTTGGGCGGCGAGGAGCCGCGGGGCGGCAGCGCCGATCACGAAGGCGGCGGCGAGCAGGAGAAGTCGGCGGGACGGGAGGTTGGGGCGGGTCATAGAGGTGGGGAATTTCTGCCGTCGGCCCCTGCCGTGATGCGAGGCAATAGTGGTCTACCGTCCGGCCCCGAGGGCTTTCTTCGGCCGCTTCTTCAGCCAGGAAATCCCGATGAGCCGCCGCCGCGTACCCTCGGCGGCGAGGAGTGGGTACACCGGCACTAGGAACCGCAGGTTGCCGAGGCCCCGCTCGAGGCGCGGGCGAAAAAAAGGGGCGCCGGTGGGCGCCCCTCGATGAAACGGTTGTTCAGTTCGGCTTCAGACCTCGTAGGCCGGAAGGGACTTGTCGACCCGCACCTTGTCGAGGCGCGCGAATACCGGCACGCCGGCGTCGTGCGGGAGGGTCACCTCGCCCTGGATCAGGGGCTGGGCGTAGCGCAGGAACTGGAAGTTCATGCTCACGCCGTCCTCGTTGATCCACTCGCGGGGGAGCTTCTTCACCGAGTTGGCGACTTCGCCCAGGGGAGCGAGGCCGGTCTCGGTGGTGTACTGCTCGCCGTCGCCGCGGAGCAGCGTGACCATCTTGTCGGTCTCGCCGCGGATGGCGGCCTGCACGGCGGCCTGACCGGCGCGGTAGGCCTCGTCGACGTCGGTCTTGGAGGCGGCGTGCGCGGCGCAGCGCTGCATCAGGCCCGGCTTGGCGACGCGCACCTTCACGCCCGGGAGGCCTCCGCCGAGGATCTCGGCGAGGGCGTCGCCGGCGCCGCCCAGCTGGGCGTGGCCGAAGGCGTCGGTGCGAGCGTCGGCGGCGAGGTAGTTGCCATCGGAATCGACGAGCCCTTCGGCGACGACGATGAGGCAGTACTTCTCGCGCTTGAGGACGCGGCGGACCTCCTCGAGGACCTTCTCTTGGTTGAAGGGGATCTCGGGGAGGAGGATGAGGTGCGGGGCGTCGTGCGGTTGGTCACGGCGCTTGGCAAGGGCGGCACCGGCGGCGATCCAGCCGGCGCTGCGGCCCATGACCTCGACGATGGAGACGAGGTCGCCCTGACCCATGGCCTCGTTGTCGCAGGCGATCTCACGCACCGTGGTGGCGATGTACTTGATCGTGCTGGCGTAGCCCGGGGTGTGGTCGGTGATGGGCAGGTCGTTGTCGATCGTCTTGGGCACGCCGATCACGCGCAGCTCATAGCCCTGCGCCTGGGCGAGCTTGGAGATCTTGTCAGCGGTGTCCTGGGAGTCGTTGCCTCCGATGTAGAAGAAGTAGCGGATGTTGTGGGCCTTGAAGACTTCCAGCACGCGCTCGAAGTCCTGCTGCTTCTTGAGCTTGTAGCGGCAGGTGCCCAGGGCGGCTCCGGGGGTGTGTTTCAGGGCGCGGATCTGCTGCTGCGACTCGGAGGCGAGGTCGATCAGGTCCTCCTGCAGGATGCCCAGCACGCCGTTCAGGGTGCCGTAGATCTCCTCGATGCACTCGTGGTTCAGGGCCTCGTTGATGATGCCCGCGACGCTGGCGTTGATGACGGAGGTCGGACCGCCGGACTGGCCAACCAAGACATTTCCTACGAGTTCAGCCATGACTGTGTGTGGTAAAGGGTTGTTGCGGACGTGAACGGAGAGGAAAGCCCCCGGCGCGCGGGGCTGGCAAACTCAAATTTCCCGCGCGACCGCGGCGATCGCGTTCAAATGCCGCGTTGCGCGGGTGCGGACCCGCGCTGCAGCCTTCGCCGAGCGATGTTCGGGTCATTTCCGCTCCCCACTCCCTTTGGGTTCGTCTTCTTGGCCGCCGCGGCCGGGCTTTCCGCCGCCGCGCCGCGGCCGGCCGACGACCTCGTCGCACGCGAGGCCGACGGGTACCGCGGGATCTGGTACATGAACCAGCCGCTGAAGGACGAATACCGCTACAAGTACAGCGGCGGTTTCGCCACGTACCCGCAGCAGCACGTGCCGATCGCGATCCACGTGCCGGCGCAGCGGAAGACCTTCTTCGTCTTCGGCGGCTCGGCGGGCAACGTTTCCGAACGTAAGGACGAGCTGCAGCACCTCGTCGCGTACTACGATCACGCCACGGGCACGGTGCCGCGGCCGGTGCGGCTGCTGCAGAAGCGCACGGAGGACGCCCACGACAACCCGACGCTCTCCATCGACGCGGCCGGCCACCTGTTCGTCTTCTCCTCCGCCCACGGCACCTCGCGGCCCGCGTACCTCCACCGGTCGGTGCGCCCGTACGACATCACCGCGTGGGAGCTGCTCGAGACGACCAACTTCTCCTACACCCAGCCGTGGTACCTGCCGCGGTCGCGGCGCTTCCTGTTCCTCCACACGCTCTACGTGAAGGGCGAGCGCACGCTGAACTGGAAGACCTCCGGCGACGGCCGCACCTGGAGCGAGCCGCGGCTGCTCGCGCACCTCGAGATGGGTGACTACCAGGTGTCGTTCCGCGAGGGTGAGACCGACCGCGTCGCCACCGCCTTCGACCTGCACCCCTCCCAGGGGCGCGCGGGCAAGGGGCTCAACTTCCGCACCAACCTCTACTTCGCCGAGACGCGCGACGCCGGGGCCACCTGGACCAACGCCGCCGGGCAGAAGCTCGCGCACCCGCTCCGCTCGGCCGACAACCCGGCGCTCGTGCGCGACTACCGCCGCGAGGATCTCAGCGTTTACCTGAAGGACATCGCCTTCACTGCCGCGGGCGAGCCAGTGATCCTCTACCTGACCTCCAAGGGCTACAACCCGGGGCCCGCCTCGGGGCCTTTCCAATGGCACACCGCCCGATGGGACGGCCGCGCGTGGGTGTTCCGGCCGTGCGTGACCTCGGACCACAACTACGACCATGGCTCGCTCGCGATCGAGGCCGACGGCACGTGGCGGCTGATCGCGCCGACCGACCCAGGGCCGCAGCCGTGGGGCACCGGCGGAGAGATGGTGATGTGGACGAGCCGCGACCAGGGCGCGACCTGGGAGCGCGTGCGCCAGCTCACGCGGGATTCACGTCTTAACCACACCTACGCGCGCAAGCCGGTGAACGCGCACCCCGACTTCTACGCGCTCTGGGCCGACGGTTCCCCGCTCGAGCCGACGCCTTCGTCGCTCTATTTCGCGACGCGGGAGGGGCGCGTCTTCCGCCTCCCCCGGGAGATGACGGGCCCCACGGCCTTTCCCGAGCCGGTCCCTTGAGGAGCGCGACCCGGCAAAGGCCGTCGGGCCGCCGCCCCGCGGACGACATCACGCCATCTCCGCGAGCTTCGCCGGGTCGACGTCCACGCCGAGGCCCGGGCCGTTCGGCACCGCAGCCCGGTCTCCTTCGACGTGGATCGGCGTCGTGAGGATCGAACCACCGAGGTATTGCGGCGCGTTCAGGGCCGCCGGGTTCTCCAGTCCCCAGCCTCCGAGCAGCTGCAGGCTCGCGGCGAACGCGAGGTCGGGGTCGGTCAATCCGCTGGCGAAGAAGAGCAGCCCGGTCTCGCGCAGGTAGTCCGTGATGCGTCCCGCCTCCGTCAGCCCGCCGCAGCGCGACACCTTCATCGCCACGCCGTCCAACAGGTCGAATTGGTGAAACTCGCGCAGGTCCGTCAGCGAGACCACGCCTTCGTCCATCAGGATCGGCAGCGCTCGGTCGCGGCGCAGCTCGCGATAACCCGAGAGCTGGTTCGCGGGCAGGGGTTGCTCGAGCGCGGCGAGTCCCAGGTCGGCCAGCTTTCGCGCCACGGTTCGCGCCGTCGGCACATCGTAGCCGCCGTTCGCGTCGGCCCAGATGAACGCGCCGGGAGCCAGCCGGCGGACCTCCGCGGCCACGGCCACGTCGGCCGCGGCGTCACGGCCCGACTTGAGGTTGAAGTGCCGGAATCCCCGCGCGCGTGCCTCCGCGACCGTCGTCTCCGCCTCCGCCGGGGTCGCGGCGTCGACCGTCCAACTCAGGGTGACGGCCGTCGCCGGTGGGTGCCCGAGCGCGGCCGCGGCGTTGTGTCCCGAGCGGCGGCCGTTCAGATCGAGCAGCGCGAGGTCGATTGCTGCCTTGGCGATCGGCTGCCCCGTGGAAAAGGAAGGTGCGATCGTGCGCCGCAGCACTTGGGAAATTGCCTCCCCATCCGCCGGATCGAGGCCGCGCAGCGCCGGACCTAGGTGACGATCGAGCGTGGTGCGTACCGTCTCGAGGGTCTCGTAGCTCCACGTCGGGGAGGGCACGCTCTGGCCCCAGCCCACGCCGCCCGCGTCATCGGTGATCCTCACCACGACGGTGTCGCGGGTCGGCTTCCGGCCTTCGCGGCCGGGCAGGTAGCGGAAGCTTCCGGTGACCGGATAGCGCGCCACGAACGTCTCCACGGAGGCGATGCGGGATGACATGGACCGGGGGACGGTTGGCGTGGAGTCCCGCGGGCTCAAGAAATCCGTGTTGCGGCCCTACGGCACGGTGCTTCGCCCGCGGACGCCTAATCTCGGCTTGCGTCACCCTGTTTATCGCCTTGTCCTCGAAAATCTCCTCCCTCCATGGACACGATTTCCCGCGAAAATAACAGCATGCTGCCGATCGGCGGCATCATCGTCGGCCTCGTCGGCGTGATTCTCGGAGGCCTTGCGCTCGCGCAGGCCTCGAAGGCCAACAAGGCCGTGGCCGACCATCAGCCCAAGATCGAGAAGATCGACGGCCTCGAGGCCGCGGCCTCGGGCGCGGCGGCCTCGGCCGAGCGCGCCGCCAAGGAAGTGCGCGAGCTGCGCAACTCCACGCAGGAGGCCTTCAACGCCGTCGGCGGCAAGCTCGGCGAGTTCCAGACCACGATCACGAAGCTCGAGGACTCGATGAAGAAGCCCGTCGTGGCCGACAAGGCTGGCAAGAAGAGCGGACCCGCGGTGGCCGGTCCCGGTGAATACATCGTGAAGGCGGGAGACGGCGGCACGAAGATCGCCCGCACCTTGGGCGTCTCGGTCCAGGATCTCCAGGCGGTGAATCCCGGCGTGAATTGGAACAAGCTCTCCGTCGGCCAGAAGCTGAAGGTTCCCTCGAAGAAGTAAGTTCCCCGCGAGCAACGAGACTTTCGCCTCCCGAGCTCCGGCCGGGAGGCATTTTTTTTAATGAGCCAGCAGGATCCCGCTGCTTCCGGCCCCGCCTCCTGGGAGCGGCGGGGGGAGCGGCTGCAGCTCTCGACCCGTGTGCTGGCGGTGCACGGCGTGGAGTTCCATCATCCGGTGCGCGGCACGACCCGGGAGTTCGTCGTCCTGCGGGCGCCCGATTGGGTGAACGTCGTCGGGGTGACGCCTGAAGGCCGGCTGGTGCTGGTGCGCCAGTTCCGGTTCGGGATCAGCGCGCTCTCGCTCGAGGTGCCCGGGGGCGTGATGGAGCCCGGGGAGGATCCGCTGGAGACGGGACTCCGCGAGCTGCGGGAGGAGACCGGATTCACGGCCGGCCGGGCGCGGCTGCTCGGCTCCGTACACCCCAATCCCGCGATCCAGTCCAACCGCTGCCACTTCGTGCTGGTCGAGGACGCGGTGCGGGCGCACGACCAGGAATGGGACGCCGACGAGGAGATCGCGGTGGAACTGCTGCCCGTCGACGACGTGCTCGCGCTCGCGCGGAGCGGCGGCATCACGCACGCGCTCGCGCTCAACGCGCTCATGCTCTTCGACGCACACCGGCGGCGGGCGTGATCTTCGGCGTGAAACTGGACCTTCAGGAGATTGGTTCGGGAGGGGCGTCCGAAAAGTTCCTTGCCGAACGCCCGCACCGTCTTCCCGACTGCGTGCCGGCGATCTAGCTCGACCTGTCCGGCCCCGCCGGCATTCGCCGGCGCCTCGCCGGGCATCGGATCGTCCCCGCCTGCGCCTAGTGCTTTCGCAGGAAAGCCTGCGCTCAGTTGCGCATGGCGGGTGACGCTTTCGTCTGCTGGCGCGCCCTTTGCCTGAAGCCCCAGGGGAACGCTCCCGCCCTCAAGGTGGATTTCAACGGAGGATTCGGCTTCGGTGAAGCCCTGGCCGATTTCGAACGCATCGGTGCCCGGCGCAGCCATTAACCTTCACGCGTTTGGCGGGCCGGCGGTTCTTTCGGATGATCTACTTGACGGCATCCGGAGCCGGACAACGAGTTCGCGGTCCACGGCCGTGCGCAAGCGGTCCGTCCCAATGGCGGCGGGCATCGGTCGCTCCTGGCGGGATCGCTCGTGGGCTAGATCTTCCGTTCGGTCTGGTCCGAGCCTTTGGGCTTGCTCGGGTCTGTCCGGTCGGACTCTTCGGGCCATCGCTTCACGAATAGCTCATTTACGCGTTGGATCGATCGGCAGCGAGCACCCGGCTGATCACATCCGCCTGGTTGTTCGCCGGTTGGTCGTGGTGTTGGCGATTCTTGTGCTCGCGGTCCCGCGGGTGACTCTAGCCGGCGAAGCCGGGATCCGCATCTCGTCCATCCTTGAGGTTGAACCGAGAGCGGATCAGGCGCCGGAACAGGACGACGAGTTGGTGGCAATGGCGGCGGGCCCCGGAAAGTCGCTGCCTTCTCTGGAAGCCGCGTCCTTTGTGCCCTTTAAGCCGCAGTGGCTGGTCCTGCATGTGTCGCGGACGGATTCAGCCAGCCGGGCCGAGTATTTTCGCGTGACGTCCGCCCAGCGGCGCGAGCTCGACGCATTTTTGATCGTGGAGGGACGGGTGGTCGCCCGATCGTCGGGAGGTTATTCGCGGTTGTTGGGTGGCGACGCCATCGACTCGCCCGATTTCAAGGTGCCGCTCGACGCCTGGATCGGAACCGAGGCGACGATTCTCCTGCGCACCGTTGCGACCGAACGACTGCCCTATCTCCCCGCATTTCTGGAGGGCAAGTCCGCCCAGAAGCGGTCCCTCATCGCCAATGCCTTTCTGTTTTTTTTCATCGGGTGCAGCCTGGTCTTCATCTCGTTCCAGCTCCTGATTTTCCTTGGGCTACGCGAGCGGGCTTCGCGGGATTACGCGATTTTCGTCAGTTTGATCGTATTGGTGCATGTTATTCGGACGGGGTTCCTTTCGTGGGACTTCTGGCCCGGTGAGGCCAGCGTCTACGCCGGCGACATGCTCTTCGCGCTCCGGCTCGCCGTCTTGATCTCGGCCCTCCGCATGATCGGCAGCTTCCTCGACCTGGAAGAGTGGAATGCGCCGCTCCACAAATGGAATCGACGCCTGCAACTGGCCGCGGTCGCAATCTCATTGATCGCAGCCTGCTTCGGCCACCGCATGCTGCAGTCCAGTATCGCCTTTTGGCATATCGTGGCCGGCTCATGGGGCATCTTCGTGGCGGCACGCGCGGTCGCGGTCCGTCGTCCAGGTGCAGCATTCCTGCTCATGGCGTGGAGTGGCTTGGCGATCACTTCCATCTACATGAATCTGGTGATCACGGGCCTGCTAGCGCCGAGCGCCGTGATCCCGTTCGTTATCCCGGCGGGGATCCTCTGGGAAATGACGCTCAATGGCGCCGGCTTGGTCATTAGATTGGAAGTGCTCCGCCAGCAGCGCCACGAGGCCCACGTGCGCAGAGTCGAGGTTCAGGAAGTGGCGCGTCTGGTGCAGATCGTTTGCCACGACATCAGCAACCCGCTTATGGTTATCCGCTTCGCGCTCGAGCGGTTGAATCAACAGGTCAAGACCGGCGAGGCCACGGCAACGCTGGCGAAATCAATCCACCAGGCGCGCCAGGGCGAACAGGCCATCCTGGAAATCATCAGTGATGTTCGCTCGCTGGAGCTGCTCCGCAGCAGCCGTGGCGCGCTCCCCGTATCGGCTGTGAATGTGATCGGCCTCGCTCGGGACGCCTTGGCCATGTTCCGCGACCGGGCGGAGGAAAAAGGCGTGCAGCTCGTTGATCAACTGCCGGCGGATGAAGTCATCGCCTACGCCGCGGCCGGCATGCTGGTCCGCAACGTGCTCGCCAACATCCTGTCCAACGCCCTGAAGTTCACCCCGACGGGAACGCGCATCACGCTCAGCCTGGAGCGCGAGCCGGGCAGGATCGGTCTGCGCATCACGGACTGCGGCGCGGGTATTTCCGCCGAGACGGTTGCCGCGCTCGAACGCGCGGAGCCGTTGACGAGCGAACTCGGCACCGCCGGAGAGCGCGGGACTGGCTTCGGCCTCCGGATCACCCGCGACTTCGTGGTCGCCATGGGCGGCATGCTGCGGTTCCACGCACCACAGCCGGGCGCCGGCACCACCGTTACCACTTGGCTGCGCGAAGGCTGAAACCCCGCGTTCTTCGCTCAGTTGGCCGGCTTCATTCATAAGCCATCGGCCCACGGGGCTTGGATGATCGGGCTGGGCTTTCACCGGCTTTCGCTCACCGCGTGACCGTGGCGCGCCACCGGCGGGTGGGGTTTCGCCTTCGTCCATGACTCCAGCCCGCCGCGAGTGCCCGCGTCCGCGGTCCCGGCGTCGTCGGGGTGATCAATCACCTAGTACTTGCCGTCTGACCCGATCGGGAGCGAACCGCGGTCATGAGTGTGATCCGGCGTTCTGAACGATCGATGGGTCGATCCGCGTCCATCCCCACGATAGGAATCTGGATCCGCCCGGGGATCCGCGGGGTAAATCGACCTGGGCAGACCCCCGCCGCCTCGTTTGACAAGGGATGGGCCGGAAGTTTGCTCGCGGTGCCGTGATGACCACCGCTCCGCTCTTCGCGAACGACCCGGGCACGCTCGGGGCCGCCGAAGGCGACCGGGTGCCGGTGGAGCTTGAGCGCGAGGTGCGGCGGATCTACGGCCGCAGCCCGCTCTACGGCCGGCGCTTCCCCCTGCATGCCGACCCGCTGCGGTGGGCGTGTTTCCGCGAAATCCCGGTGCTCTCGAAGCGGGAGATCGTGGAGCGCGGGCACCAGGCGTTCTTCGCCGACTACGCCGAGGTTGAGCGCGGCCTGCAGGCGCGACGGTACGAGTACGAGAGCACGGGAGGCACGACCCAGTCGCCGATGACGGTGATCATGGAGGACGGCTGGTGGAATGCACAGACCGCGCGCGCCTACCGCGCCTCCCCGGTCCTGCGGGAGTTCACCGACCGCCCTTACCGCAAGTGCGTCCTCGCCCCGGTGGGATGCTCGAGCAACCTGTGCCCGTACGAGGACCATCCGTTCCCGCATCGCTACTTCGACGGAACCGTTTACCTCAACCTTTCGAGCGATCCCTTCGCCTTCCCGGAGAGCGAGTGGGACCGCATCGTGACGGAGCTGCAGGCGACGAAGCCCGAGGTGCTCGAGGGGGAGCCCGTCTACCTGTCGCTCCTCGCGCGCGCGGCGCGGCGTCGCGGGGTGTCCGTGCCCAGCCTGCGCGCGGTGATCCTCACCTACGGCAAGGCCAGCGCGCAGCACGGGCGTCGTGTGGCGGAGGTCTTCCCCGCGGCGCAGGTGGACCTGTACGGCTCCACCGAGGCGGGCTACCTGTTCGTCGGCGACGCGTTCCGCGACAACCAGCGCGTGATCGACGAGAACGCCTTCATCGAGCTCGTGCCGTGGCGGGCGACGCTGCCGGACGTCTTCCAGATTCACGTGACGACGCGTGGGCGCGAGGCGATGCCCCTGCTCCGTTACCACACGGGCGACATCGTGCAGCGTTTCCCCTCCGGCTTCCGCCTGCTCGGCCGCGAAGGGAACCTGTTCTTCCGGCCCGACGGCTCGCTGCTCTCGCCGACCGACATCGACGCGGCACTCCCGGCCGACTTCGCCTGCTGGCACTACTCGCTGGTTCAGACGGGCGAGACGCGCTGGGACTTCCACTATGTCGCCGACGCGACGGCGGACCATGCGGCGCTGGAAACGTCGCTGGCGGAGCTGATCGGCGACCGGGCCCGCGTGACGGCCTTCCGGCGGAAGTTCATCGCCCCGGCCGCGAGCGGGAAGTTCGCGTTGCTGCGGCCGCTCGCGCGGACCTGAGCGCCCCGGGCCGCTGAGGATGACGCCCGAACCCCCTGTGCGGGCGACGACCCCGGCCGCCGCGCCGGCCTGCGAATGAACCGCGACCGGTCCGATCCCCGTGCCCGCGCGGTCCTGATGCTGCTGGTCGCGAACGCGCTCTGGGGGCTCAGCTTTCCCCTGATCAAGGCGATCAACCTGCTCCACGCGCAGCTGGTGCCGGCGGCGGGAACCTGGTTCTCGGCGGTCTACACCGTGGCGCCCCGGTTCCTCATGGCGGTGGCGCTCCTGTTCGCGCTCCGGCCCACGCAGGTGTGGCGGTCGAATGCCGGCGAGCGGCTGCAGGGACTATGGCTCGGCTTCTTCACCGCGGCGGGCATGCTCCTGCAGAACGACGCGCTGCAGTTCACCTCGGCGAGCACGTCGGCGTTCCTCACCCAGTTCTACGCCATCATGATCCCCGTCTGGCTCGCGGTGCGCGGACGCGTGAACCCGGGAGGGCGCGTCTGGCTCTGCTGCGCCCTGGTGCTCGCCGGCGTGGCGATCCTGGGAGGTTTCGACTGGCGGGAGCTGCGCATGGGCCGCGGCGAGTGGGAGACGCTCCTCTGCTCGGTGTTCTTCATGGGGCAAATCCTCACCCTGGAACGCCCCGAGTTCGCGGGTAACCGCCCCGACCGCGTCACCTTCGTCATGTTCTCGACCCAGGCCGCCGTCTTCTCGGCCCTGGCGCTGGTGCTGGCGCCCGACGCCGCGACGCTGGCGGCCCCTTGGGGCAACGGGGCCTGGCTCGGATGCACGGTGACGCTCGCCCTCCTGTGCACGATCGGCGCGTTCTCGATCATGATCGCCTTCCAGCCGCGCATCTCCGCCACCGAGGCCGGCCTCATCTACTGCGTCGAGCCCATCTTCGCCTCGGCGCTCGCCCTGTTCGTTCCCGGAATCATCTCCGCTTGGGCGGCCATCGACTACCCCGACGAGCGGGCCACGTGGACGCTGCTCGCCGGCGGCGGACTGATCACTGCCGCCAACGTCATCCTGCAGCTACGTCCCGCGGGACGGACTTGAACGTCGAGGAATAGGCTTGGTGGACGCCTCCGGCCCGGCATCGTGCGGCCCGTGGCGAAGCCCCTTGCCCCGGTTCCTTGGCGCACCGTGCTGATCCCGGTCCTGATCAGCAGCCTGGCGGCGTTCGGCCTCTCCCGCCTGCCGGTGCTCGAGTCGGTGGAAAACGTCGCGTGGGACGGGCTCGCCCGCCTGCGGGCCGGCCTGCAACCGCGGAACGCGTCGGACTCGATCGCGCTGATCGGCATCGACGAGGCGAGCCTACGGGATTTTGGGCGGTGGCCGTGGCCACGCCGCCTGCACGGTGACTTTCTCCTGCTGGCGGGACTGCGCCGGCCGAGCGTGAGTGCGTGGGACATCCTTTTCACCGAACCTTCGGCCGACGCCGAGGACGACGCGCACCTGCTGCGCGGGGTCGGTGGAGCCGGAGGCGTGGTGGTGCTGGGCGCGATGGGCGCGGACGCGGGCGAGGGAGCGGCGCCCGGATCCCCGGAGGCGACCGGCTCCCGGCTGGTGCGGCTGACGCGAGTCGAGGGTGACCGCACGCGGGTGCTCGCCGCGGAGGCGGCGCTGCTGCCCGCGGGTCCGCTGGCGGCCCGGGCGGAGATCGGTTTCGTCGACACCCCGCCCGGGCGCGACGGCACGCGAAGGGCGGTGCCCCTGGTCGTGCGCATCGGCGACTTCATTCATCCCTCGCTGAGCCTCCGCGCGCTGATGGCGCATTGGCAGGCGGGGGCGGACGACGTGACCGTGCGGCTGGGTGACGCGGTCGAGGTGCGCGGCCGGCTGGGATCGGCGAGGATCCCGGTGGACGACGCAGGGCTTTACCTCGTGAACTTCCGCCACGGCGTCGAGGATCTGGTGACCTATGGTTACAGTCAGGCCCTTGCGCAGCTGACGGACCGTTACCAGAAGAAGCCGGGCCGGGTGCCCCAGCTCACCGGACGCATCGTGCTGGTGGGGCAGACGGCGGCCGGGCAGACGGACCTCGCGCCTACCCCCTTGGCCGCACAGACGCCGTTGGTCCTCGTCCACGCCAACGCGCTGGAAAACTTCCTGGCTGGCGACTACCTGCGCCGGGTTCCGCCGGCGTGGATCTGGTTCGGGATGGCGCTGGCCGGCGGGCTGTGCGTGTGGCGCTTCGGGGAGCGCGGCCTGCGCGAGCACGCGATCGCAGCCGTCGGCGTGCCCGTTGTTTTCACCCTGGGGGCGGCGTTTGCCTGGATCGAGGGCAGCGCGATGGTGCCGCTCACCGGGCCGCTGCTCGGCTTCCTCGGCCTGCAGGTGCAGGCGATCGGGCGGCGGGTGCTGTCGGAGCAGCGGGCGAAGGAGCGGATCAAGGGAATGTTCGGCACGTACGTTTCGCCGGCGGTCGTCGAGCGAATGGTGCAGGCGCGGGAGATGCCGCGGCTCGGCGGTTCGGCCGAGGAGATCACCGCCTATTTCAGCGACATCCAGGACTTCTCCACCTTCTCCGAACTGCTGCCCCCCGAGCGTTTGGTGGAGCTGCTCAACGAGTACCTCTCCGCCTGCACCGACGTGATCCAGGATGCCGGAGGCACCTTGGACAAATACATCGGCGATGCCGTCGTCGCGATGTTCGGCGCGCCGCTCTTGCTGCCGGGTCACGCGCACCATGCGTGCCTCGCGGCGCTGCGGTCGCAGGCACGGCTGGCGGAACTGCGGGAGCGATGGCGAGCGGCGGGCGCTTGGCCGGAGGCGGTGAACGCGATGCAGTCGCGCATCGGGCTCAACACCGGCGTGGCCGTCGTGGGCAACATGGGCAGCCGCGTGCGGTTCAACTACACGATGATGGGCGATTCGGTGAACCTGGCCGCCCGCATGGAGTCAGGCGCCAAGCACTGGGGCGTGCACGTGATGTGCACCGAGGCCACGCGGGCGGCGAGCGAGCGACACGCACCCGGGCGGATCGTGTTCCGTCCGCTCGGGCGCATCGTCGTGAAGGGACGTACCGAGCCCGTGCCGATCCACGAGGTCTTCGGCGAGGCCGGGTCTCTGCCTGCCGGCGGCGCCGAGTGCGTCGCCGCATTTTCGCGCGGCTTGGAGTCTTACCGCGCCCGCGATTTCGACGGCGCGCGGCGAGAATTCGAGGCGAGCGCCGCCCTCGAGCCCAAGGCTCCCGGGCGCATGCCGGGCGTGAAGAACAACCCGTCGTTGGTCTTCCTCGGGCTGGTGGATCGTTTCGCCCGCGAGGCTCCGGCCGGGGATTGGGATGGCACCCACTTAATGACCGAAAAATGACGCCCGGTTTCCCGCGTTGCCAGCGGCGGCGGGATCGGGTACCGGTTTGGAGATCACCCCAGCTCAATGAATCCTTCATCCTTCCTCCGCCGAGTCCTAGCCTTCGCGCTCCCGCTGCTGTTCGTGGCCGCCGCCCCTGCCCAGCAGCAGGCCACGATCCTGAAGGTCGTCGGTCAGGGCGCCACGGTGCTGCTGCCCGATGGCCGCTCAGTCGGCGCCGAAGTCGGCCTCAAGGTGCCCGAGACCGCGACCATCCGCTCGGGCTCCGCGGAGGTCTACCTTGAGGCGGTCTCCGGCGCGATCGCCACGATCAAGCGCGACTCGCAGGTCGTCGTGCTCACCCTCTCCGGCAACGAACCCACGCTCGAACTCAAGGGCGGCAGCGTGGTCTCGCAGATCGACCGCGCCAAGCTCGCCGGTCGCTCCTACGGCGTGAAGACGCCGCGCGGCGTGGCCGCGGCCCGCGGGACCGTCTACACGGTCAATGTCGAGGGCGTGAACTACACCGTGGTCACGGCCTCGGGCTCGGTGACGATCTCCGCGCCCAACGTCCCCACGGTCACCATCAACGCCGGCTCGGTTTCCGTCTCCACGGTGCAGGGGGGAGCCGCCCTCACGGCGGCCTCTGTCGCCGCCAGCAACCCGGAGGTCATGGCGGCGGTCAACCAGGCGGCCGCCGTGGCCGTCGCGGCCGTGGCTGTCGTCGCCGCCAATCCCCAGAGCTTCGGTACTGCCGCTTCCGCGACCGCGGGCGTGGAGCTGAACACCGCGGTCGCCACGGTCGTCAACTCCGTGCCCTCCGCTGTCGCGCAGGCCGCCGCCAGCGCCGCGGCCGCCGCGCCCACGCAGGCCGCCGCTGTCGTGACCGCCGCGGTGCAGGCCGCCGCCTCCTCGGGTAACGCCCAGACCGTGACCCAGGTCGCCCAGACCGTCACGCAGGCCGCCGCGCAGGGCGCGGCCCAGTCCGTCGCCACGCAGGCCGCCGCTTCCGCTGGTAACGCCCAGGCTGCCACGCAGGCCGCCGCGACGGCCGCCCAGCAGGTCGCCCAGCAGGTGGCGCAGGCCGCTACCCAGGCGGTGCAGCAGGCGATGCCTTCCGCCGTTTCCCAAGTGACGCAGGCTGCCGCCCAGGGTGCCGCGACCGGCGCCGCGCAGGCGGCCACACAGGTGGCCACCAGTGCTGGTGCGAACGCCGCCCAGGCCGCGTCCGCGGTCGCCACTGCCGCCGCTCAGGGCGCCACCGTCGGCTCCGGCGGCTCGGCCTCCTCGGCGCAGGCCGCCGCTTCCGGCGCCTCGCAGGCGGCTTCCCAGGTTGCCTCCCAGTCTGCTCCCTCCCAGGCCACCGCGATCGCCCAGCAGACGGCAAGCGCTGCCGCCTCGGGAGCAACGACCGGAGTTTCCCAGACGCAGGGTCAGGCCGCCGCTCAGGCCGCCGCCCAAGGCATTGCGAATGGCGCTGCTTCGGGTGCGGCCCAAGGTGCTGTTTCCGGCGCGACTTCATCGGGCGCCGCCAATGTGAATACCAGCGCGATCGCCAGCTCCGCGGCGAGCGGCGCGGCCACCGGCGCCAGCCAGAGCTCCGGCGCAACCGTCACGCCTCCTGCGGTCACGCCGCCGTCGACTTCCGCTCCGGCGGCCCCGGTCGTGACCACGCCCGTCACCCCCGTTGATCCCGCGATCAACGTCAGCCGCTCAAACTGATTTCTTTTCCCGCCGCGCGCCGCCCCGGGCGTTCAGCGTCCCGGCGTCGCGGCGGGCGGGTTAACCGGCGGCGCCACGATGATCGTGGCGCCCTGGCCGGGCGCCGTCGTCACCGCGGGAACCGCCTCGCTGGTCGAGAAGGTCATCACGCGTACGGCTTCGCGTAGCCCCGCGACCGGCGCGTCCGTGGACAAGGTCGACTCTGCCGAGATCACCATTTGCCGCGCGGTGCCCCCGGCGGCCGCGGCTCCGGCGGGCAGCACGGGATAAACGCCCTGAAGTCCCGCGGCCAGCGGAGCGGCGGGGCCTCCGGCCGGTGGCGTGGTGGCGAACGCCAGGCCGCCCGATAGCATGCCGAGCCACGGTGACCGCTGCGCGTAGGCTTCCGCCGCTTCCTGGCCGAGCGCGGTGGTTAGCTCCCGCTTGGCCCGCGCCGCGAGCTCCTGGAGCTGCGCGCGTCTCTGCGGCGCCGCGGCCGAGCCGTCGGCGTTGATGCGCTGCGACTCGACCGCGAGGGAATCGCGCAGTGCCGCCACCTGATCGGTGGTGGAGGCCGGGAGGTTCAGCCGGCTGACGAGTGAGTCGAGCGTGCGCAGGTCGGCGTCGGCCGCGCGCTGCAGCCGCGTCCAGGTGGGCTCGCCCACGGCGTTGCGGATGTCCTCCTGCAGCTGCCGCTGCGCGTCGGCGAACGCCTTCATGCCTTCGGGCGTGGCCCGGGCCCGTGCGTTCTCGGCGGGGAAGCGTTCGTCGAACGCCTGCTGGAGCGCGAAGATGCGGCGGAACTCATCTTCCGTCTCGATCGCGTCACCGTAGCGCGCGCGGATGACCGCGGACGAAGGGGAGGTTCGCATCGCGTACTCGGCAGATTCAGCCGGTGAGAGAAGCGCGGCGATGTCGCGCTCGCGTTCAGCGCGGAGCAGCTTCAGGCGCTCGCGGTCGGAGGCGAGCTGGACGCCGTTGGCGCCGAACTTCGCGGTGAGCTCCTCGTAGTCCTGGTTGATGCGCCGCAGCGCATCGCGCTTGGCGGCCGGCAGGAACGACAGGAGGCCGGGATCGCCGGGGCCGAACACGCCCTTGGGGTCGATGCCGGCGGCGGCGAGGGCCTCGGTGACGTCCCGGCGCCATTGCGCCTGCTGTTCCGCGCCCGCTACGCCGGATCGGTTGGCGCGCCACCAGCGCGGGTCGGCGGAGGGTGCGGGCGCCTTGGTCGCGAGGGCCGCGAAGCGGCGGCCGAGGGCGAGTTCACGCGAGAGGGATTCGGGTGCCCCTGCCGCCGCGAGCGCTGCGGGATCACCCGAGACGAGGGCGGCGCGGAGCGCGGTATCGGCGGCCGGCCGGGGAGCGGCCGGGGTTTGTGTCTTCGCGGAGGGAACTTCGACGCCGCCGCGGGAAACAACGAGCGCGACGAGCGCGGCGTTGGCCGCGAGTGAGGTACCGAGGAGGAGCGGGGATAGCTTCACGGGAAAAAGGTCGGCTCGGCCGCGAGAAGGTTCCCCCGTTCAGGAGCGGCCGCGCGAGGCGAGCAGGGAACGGAGGGTCACGCCGGCGATGACGACAGCGCCGCCGATCAGGGCGAGGCCGGAGGGGGCCTCGCCCACGAAGAGCAGCACCCAGATGGGGTTGAGCAGCGGTTCGATGATCGGGATGATCACCCCTTCGAGCGCCGTGACGTGGCGGATCGCGCGGGTGTAGAGCCAGTAGGAGAGTCCGAGCTGGACGGTGCCGAGCAGCAGGATGGCAATCCAGCCGTCACCAGGCAGCGGCGGCGCCCGCAGGATCCATGGCAGGCAGATGACGAAGGCGATGATATTGCCCAGGATGACCGACTCCACCGGCGAACCGTCCTTCTGGCGGCGGAGCGCGACAACGGTTGCACCGAAACCGATGCCGCTGAGCAGCGCGAGGAAATCGCCGGCGAGGTGTCCCGAGGCGAGCCCGTCGCCGAGGAAGATCGCCATGCCGGCGATGGTCACGGCGATGGCGATCCAGTCGAGGCGCGTGGCGCGCTCGCCGAGGAAGCGAGCCCCGAGCAGGGCGACCCAGATCGGTGCGGTGTACTGGATAAGGATGGCGTTGGCGGCGGTGGTGAGGGTGGTCGCCCAGCAGAACAGGATCGTGCAGGCCGCGTACAGGAGTGCGGTCACGATCTGTATGCGGGAGAAAGGGAATCGCAGGCCACGGCACGTCAGCAGCAGGAAGACTGCCGCGATGGCGCCGCGGGCGCCGGCGACCGCGAGCCCGGGCCAGGTGTCGCCCACGCGCTTGATGAGCACGCCGGCGAAGCTCCAGCAGAGGGCGGCGCCGATGAGCTGCAGCACGGAACGGGAATGGAGGGCGCTCATCTCGCGGGTGGCGATTGCGGGCCGCCGCCGCGGAGCGCGCAACGAGAAATCGGTGGCGGCGGCCGCGTGGGCCGCCATGTTCCGCCGCATGAAGGCGCCGAGGTTCATCCTGCTGGCGGCGGTGCTCGCCGTCGTGCTCTGCGGCGTGTTCCTCGTTCGGCGCGTTTCGCGGCCGGAGTCCTCTTCCGCGAACACGGCTCCGGCTGAAATGGCCGGAGCTGGCGGCCGCGGGTCCGCTGGAAAAACCGTTCCGTCTGCCGTCCTCCGTGGCGGCGAGATGCTTTCGCCGCAGGAAAAACAGGCGCGGGTGGAACGTATCCGGCGCGACTATGACGATGTGCGCACGCGCGCGGCGGCCGAGTACGCGGCCACCGCGGGTTCATTCCCCGGCGGACTCAACGCCTTCCTGCGCCAGCTCGCGCTGCTGGAGCGGGAGAAGCGCGCCGATCTGGCGGCGGTCCTCTCACCCGAAGAGCTCGACGCGCTGGAAATGGTGGAGAGTAACGCGGGGCAGACCGTGCGGCGGTCGCTCGCCGGCACCGGAGCCACCGAGGCGCAGGTGCTCGCCGTTTTTCGCCTTGAGCGCGAATTCCAAGACCGATTCGCGCTGGTCTTCGACCTGACTCCTCCCGCGCTGCTCGAGCGCCAGCGTGTGCGCGACGAGTACGACGGGCGGGTCATCGCCCTGCTTGATCCGATGGACGCCGTCGCCTGGCTCGCGGGCCGCGACGGCGACCAAGGGCTCATGAACGAATGGGTGCGCCAACGCGGCCTGCCTCCCGCCGCCGCGCTCGGGCTGTGGAATATCAAGGCGGATTTCGTCGTGCGCCGGCTTGAGCTGAAGGCCGCGAAGTCCGTTCCGCCCACCGCGCTCGTTGACCTCATCCGTGAAACCGAGGCGCGGCTCGCGGCCGCCGCGGGGGCCGAAACCGTGGCAAAGGAGCGCGACGGGATTTTCCGCTGGCTCCCGCGGCCTTGATCAGGCGCGTGTCGCCACCGGCCGGCCGGGAGGCGCGGGTCGCGGGTTCCGCAGCACGGAGTGGTTGACGGGCCGGCGCTGGTCCGGCGTGAGCGGCGGCAGTTCCGGCAGCGCGTCGAGGCGAGACTCCCGGAGCCAGTGGCGGGCGAGGGCCCGGAACGTGTCCCAGCGTTCCGCGATGAAGTGGTCGCGCGCGGTCATGGTCGCGCCGTCGCCGATGAGCGCGTCGGCCGCGGCGGCCTGGCGCAGCAGGCTGCGCCATTCGGTAAGCAGGCGATCAATGTCACCTCGACCCGCGGTCTCCACCTCGTCGAGCACCTCGCGGGTGCGGGCACCCTCCGCCACGAGGGCACGTACCGCCTCGCCGGCACCCGAGCCGTACTGGGGTGGCACGCCCTCCCGCAGCCAGCCCTCGATCGAGAGCCGGCGGTACGCGAGCCGGCAGGAATCCGCCAATCGCCCCAGCCAGCGCGGGTTGGTGCCGGTGAAACGGTCGGCGGCGAAGAGGTCGGCCGCGTCGAACACGAGGTCGTCGAGCGGATGGCGATGGTTTTCGAGGGCGGCGGCGAGCGCGAGCCCCTCGGGCCCGAGGAAGAACGAGGCGATCTCGCCGCGCACGGTGAGCCGGAGGTGCCGGTCCAGGATCCCGGCGCGCTGCCATTGCCAGAGCAGGGTGGGCTCGGGGGAAAGCGCGAGGCAATCGGACCTGTACGGGCAGGTCGCGCAGGCGGGCAGGGGATTACGATCCCGGCGCACGACGCGGGCGCGGCCGGTGTCGGTCCTTTCCCCGCAGGGCAGGCCGGCCGACAATTCCGGCGGTGTGCGCTCGATTCCCATCGGCACGGGCTCCGCTGAGAAAAGTCGCGCGGATTCGGTGCGGGCGAGTTCGCCGGCGTCACGTCCGCCGCGCAGTTGGCGGAGGAAGAGCGCCCAGGGCAGCGGGACGGCGCGACGGAGCCGCAAGGGCTCCGCCCGACGCAGACGCGGGGTGGTGCCGCTGACCAGCACGAAGCCCGCCTCGTCCAGCCCGCGGCGGCCGGCGCGGCCGATCATCTGCAGCAGTTCGTGCGGCGCGATTTCCCTTTCGAGGTGGTCGTGCCGGTAGCTGCCCGCGGTGATCATGACGGAGCGCAGCGAGAAGTTGATGCCGGCGCTCAGCCCGAGCGTGGCGACGACGGCGCGGAGCTGCCCCGCCTTGGCGAGCGGTTCGATCACGCCGGCGCGCTGCGCGTAACTCAGGCCGCTGTGATGACAGGCGACCCGGGCGCGGAGAAGCCGGGCAAGATGGGGGCCGCAGAGCTGCTCCTGCTCCGGCGTAAGCGTGAGTGGGTCGGCCAGCGGCAGCTCGCGCGCGAATTGCCGCGCCAGCCGCTCGGCGTCGGCCCGGTGCGGCGCGAACAGCAGCACGGGTCCGAGGTTTTCGCGCAGCGCGCCGGCGACGCGGCGGGACCAGAATCCTTCGATGCAGCGCGGCAGGCCGTGGATCAGCTCGTCGACCTCCACCTCCTCGAGGCGCACGGGGCGCTCGGCGTGCCTCACCACGGCGGGCCGGCGGCCGAGCCGCGTGAGCCACGCCGCGACTTCATCCGGATTGGCCACCGCGCCCGAAAGGAGCAGCAGCTGCAGCCCGGGCGATGCGAACAGCACGACGCCCTCGTAGTGATTTCCGCGGTGGGGATCCGCGATCCACTGGTACTCGTCGATGACCAGCAGCTGGAAGCCGCGCGCCGAGCGGCCGCCCGGCGGCGCGACCACGAGTCCCTGCACCGCCTCGAGGGTGGCGACCACAATCGGCGCCTCCGGGTTCACGCAGAGGTCGCCGGTCATGATGCCCGTGTCCCATCCCCGGGCGCGCCATTCCGCGAACTTGTCGTTGGCGAGGGCCCGCGTGGGAACCGTGAAGAGCGCGCGGCGCGTGAATCCCGATTGCTCAGCCCAGCGTTCAAAGATGTAGGTCTTCCCGGCGCCGGTCGGAGCGTCGACGATCACGTCGCGGCCCTCGCGCAGCCCGGCCAGCGCCCGCGCCTGCCATTGGTCGGGCAGCATCAGCTTCTGCAGTCCGCTGAACGCGTCGGAGAGCACGCGCGGAGCGTGGGTGGGCGGGCGGCGGCGTCAAACGCCCGCGGTTCGGCGCGGTTGCGCTTTCGCCGCGGCGGCTTCCGTTGCGGCATGCCGCCCTCCGCACCGCTGCTCGGGAAAGCCTCCGCCGCGGTGCCCGCGCGGCCGCCCGGCCGGGCGCGGATGCGGATGCGGTGGCGCGACTTGCTTTTCCTGCATTGGGAGACTTGCGCTGACCTGATCCGGCCGACGCTGCCGCCGGGCCTTGAGTTGGATCTCCACGAGGACCGCGCGTTCCTCGGCATCGTGCCTTTCGTCATGGCCGGCGTGCGGCCCGCGTTCCTGCCGCCGGTGCCCGGGATTTCCGATTTTCCGGAGCTGAACCTCCGTACGTACGTTCGCGACCGCGCCGGGGTGCCGGGCGTCTGGTTCTTTTCTTTGGATGCAGCCCAGTGGCTGGCGGTCGCCATCGCGCGCCGGTTCTTCCACCTGCCTTATCACGTTTCGCGGATGAAGGTGGACCGAGATCCGGCGGGCGGTCGCGAACTTTGCTCGCGGCGCCGTGCGACCGGGGCTGGCTCCCGCTTCGCGTGGACTCCCGGCGAGCCGTTGCCTGCGCCGGGGCCGGGCTCGTTGGAGCACTTCCTTGCTGAGCGTTACCGCTTCTACGCGACGGATGGCGCGCGGCTCTTCCGCGGCGCGGTGGCGCATCCGCCTTACCCGCTGCGCCGCGCGGTCGTCACCGCCTGTGAGGAGAACCTGTTCGCCGCGGCGGGTTTTGAGCCCGCCGGCCGCGGGCCCGATCACGTCCTTTGCTCCGACGGCGTGGAGGTGGAGGCCTTCGCCTTGGAGGAAGTCGGTCGATCGGCGCCGCGGAGCTTGGAACCATGAAGGGCGTGCGGAAGGAGCACCTGCCGTCGAAGCCCTGCGCGGTGTGTGGGCGGCCGTTCGTGTGGCGGCGGAAGTGGGCGCGCGTGTGGGACGAGGTGAAGTACTGCAGCGACCGCTGTCGCGCGCGGCGCGGAGCCGCGCAGGGCCCTGCCAATCAGCCCTTCGGGGAGGGCGGCGGGGCGATGCGGGCGATGCGCTCCGGCAGCAGCGCATAGAGCGCCCCGTCGGGTCCGCCGATGACGTGGCGAATGCGGCCGAGTTCCTTGAAGAGCACCTCCTGCGCCACGAGCTTGCCGCCGTTCAGTTCCAGCCGGCGGAGTTCCTGCGCGGCGAGCGTGGCGACGAAGAGATGGTTGCGCCATTTCGGGAAAAGGTCGCCGGCGTAGAAGTTGGATCCGCAGGGGGCGATCGACGGCACCCAGTAGGAGGCGGGCTGCTCCATGCCTTCCTTCGCGGTGAGGTCGGTGAGCGTGGTGCCGTCGTAGTTCATCCCGTACGAGATGACGGGCCAGCCGTAGTTGATTCCCTTGCGGACGAAGTTCACCTCGTCGCCGCCGCGTGGTCCGTGCTCGAGATCGTAAAGGTCGCCGGTTTCCGGATTGAAGCTGAGACCCTGGGGATTCCGGTGGCCGTAGCTCCAGATCGTGGTGCAGGCGCCCGGCTGGTTGACGAATGGATTGTCGGCCGGCACGCGGCCGTCGTCGTGGATGCGGTGCACCTTGCCGTTGGGACGGGTGAGGTCCTGCGCGTGCGGGCCCTGGCCGCGGTCGCCGATGGTGAAGAACAGGTAGCCCTGCTTGTCGAAGGCAAGGCGGCCGCCGAAATGCACGCCGCCGGACTTGATGTAGTGCTCCGGGCGCGCCTCGTAGACGGTTTCCTGGTCGATCAGGGCGCCGTCCTTGATCCGGCCGCGGATGATGCGCGTGAGGCTCACCGGCTTGCCCTCGGGATCCTTCCGCGGGTCGCTGAACGCGAAGTAGATCCAGCCGTTCTTCGCGTGGTCGGGATGCGGCACCACATCGTAGAGGCCCGCCTGGCTGGCGGTGTCGACGGCTGGCAGGCCGGTGAGCGGGCGCGCGGCGAGCTTGCCCTTCTCGATCAGGAAGGCGTGACCGCGCTTCTCGGTGACGACCGCGAGGTCGGATTTCAAGAAGGCGAGGGAGAAAGGTTCCTTCAGCCCGCCGACCCAGGTGTCGACCTGGAAGTCATGGAGCTGACTGCGGGTGGTGACGGCGTCGGCCGGCTTGTTGAACTGGAGCTGGCCGCGGCGGGAGAGGTCGCGCTGCTCGCGGATGAAGATGACCATCGCGCGGATTTCCTTGTCCGGAATCG
>JACCEC010654991.1_pt1 | contig 45547 bp, 31 predicted proteins | sample 7450121 | NCBI WGS metagenome assembly JACCEC01 (sample SAMN15323455, study PRJNA562643) | freshwater metagenome | isolation source: river surface water | place: USA:Blue River Watershed | collected 2017-08-18 | reverse complement strand
TGGCGAATGGCTGCACGGCCTCCGATGTTACGAGCAAGACGGTGAGTAATCCTCCGACCCCAGTTTTGACTTCTGGTACAGTGACTAATGCAACAGTTTGTGGTGTTTCTGACGGAAGCATCGCCTTTACGACGAGCAATGTTCCAGCGGGTAGTTATCAGTTGAGTTACACAGGAGCAGGCAGTCCTAGGACGGTGACGGTGAGCGGGAATGCATTTACATTATCGGGTTTATCGGCGGGTAATTACAGTAATTTTTCGATTACCTCTAACAACTGTGTAGGAAATGACGCAACGGTAAAAACGGTGGGTCATTTGGTTTTGCCGACGCTGCTTTCAGGGGTGACGGTGAATCCGACGACCTGTGGAGGTACCAATGGAAGCATCGCCTTTACGACGAGCAATGTTCCAGCGGGTAGTTATCAGTTGAGTTACACAGGAGCAGGCAGTCCTAGAACGGTGACGATTGCCAGCAACGGATTTATATTGTCTAACTTGGCAGCAGGTACTTATAAAAATTTTTCAATTTCGTTGAATTCTTGCGTAGCGCAGGATACTACGACTAAAAAAATATCTGACCCAACTCCGCCTAATATTGGGACTATTTTGGGAAATTTAGCGCTTTGCGTAGAGACTCTAGAGACTCTTACGACTAATGGTACAAGGGGCGGAACGTGGAGTAGTGCAAACCCTACGGTGGCAACGATTCATCCTTCTTCAGGATTGGTAACGGGTAATAAAGCAGGAAGTAGTATAATTACGTATTCAATTACGACCAATGGTTGTACCGCAAGCACTACCGCTACCGTGACCGTTGACGTTCCCAGTGTGGGAGGTAGTTTGGGAGGGTCTAATTCGGTGTGTGGGTTTACCAACAGCACCGTACTTACACTTTCTGAATATACAGGTACGGTTCAGAAATGGCAATGGTCGCTTACCCCTGATTTTGGCTCCGCTACTGATGTATTCAACTCGCTTACCAGTGTGACAGTGACCAATCTTAGCCAAACAACTTACTACCGAGCTGTCGTAAAAAGTGGAGTATGTAATGCGGTTAATTCCCCGACGGCCATTATCACTGTCAATCCCATCCCAACGGTTGGTTTTAGTGGCTCTACTTCCATTGGAGTAGGGGAAAGAACGAATCTATTCCCCTCGACGGGCGGAACGTGGACAAGTAACAACGCCATAAAAGCAAGCGTTACTAATGCAGGAGTCGTAACGGGGGTGGAAGCAGGTACAGCTACGTTTACCTTTACAAATACTGCAACGGGTTGCAAAAATTCGACACCTATTTTGACAGTAACGTCATCATTGCCCTGTAATCAAAGTATTACTCTAGTTAGCCCTACTAACAATCTTTCTTCTGGGAGTGTTGTCCGACAAACAAATTTGGGCATTGATGCCTCCAACCGTGTGACAGGCACTAGCACCAATGTTACCTACCAATCAGGCTCTTCGGTGACTCTCAAACCTGGTTTTCAGGCCGATGCTGGTACAGTTTTTAAAGCACAAATAGGGGGGTGTAATTAAATAGCTGTATTTTTGATTGCTCTAAACTTTGGCGAACTTTGCGTTGGGTAACCATCCAATGCCTTCGAAAATTATGCCTGTTTTTGACCACAAAGCCGAGTTAGCCAAAATCCCTGCCGAACCTGGGGTGTATCGTTATTTTAGTGAAGAGGGGGAGATTATTTATGTTGGTAAAGCTAAAAATCTTAAAAATCGAGTCAGTAGTTATTTTGTCAAAAATCACACCGACCGAAAAACCCGCCGATTAGTAAGTCAGATTCGACGCATTGAGTTTACTATTGTCCATACTGAGTTTGATGCTCTTTTACTTGAAAATCAGCTCATCAAACGCTATCAACCGCGTTTTAACATTCTCCTCCGTGATGATAAAACCTACCCGTTTATCAAAGTGGTGAACGAGGCTTTTCCCCGCGTGGAGTCCACTCGGCGCGTCGATAAAAAAACGGGCGTTTACTACGGCCCTTTTGCCAATCCACGGGCTATGTATAATTTGCTGGACATGTTTCGAGAACTTTACTCGTTGCGAACCTGTAACCTCAACCTATCGCCCGAACCTATCAAGGCAGGTAAGTACAAAGTCTGCATGGAGTATCACCTCAAACGCTGCAAAGGCCCTTGCGTGGGGCTACAATCGTTGGAAGAATACGAGCAAGAAATCACGCAAATTCATCAGATTCTTAAAGGCCAAATGAATATTCCGCAGCATTATTTTAAACAAAATATGGTGCAGGCGGCCGAAAAATTGGAATTTGAAAAAGCACACGAGTGGAAGGTAAAGTTGGAACTACTTCAAAATTTTCAGGCAAAATCGACGGTTGTAAATCCTAAAATTGGTAACGTGGATGTCATTACCATTGCCTCCGACGAAGAAGCGGCCTACGTCAATTACCTCAAAATAGTGAACGGCTATATCATGGCGGCGCAGACGTTGGAAGTGAAGAAAAAACTAGAAGAAACCGACGAAGAAATTTTGGCACTGGTGCTGTTCGAAATGCGGACTACCTACGAAAGCGATGCCAAAGAGATTATTTCAAACATAGATATTACCACTGATTTCAAGGCCGAAATCACGATTCCGAAAATAGGAGATAAGCGAAACTTGCTGGAAATGGCACTCAAAAACGTGCACTATTTCCGTAAAGAAAAGGCCGAACGCCAGCTTATAGAAGCCAGTGCTACCACCAACCGCCGCGATCGTGTTTTGATTAAACTCAAAGCTGACCTTCAGCTTAAAACGTTGCCGCGCCACATTGAGTGTTTCGATAACTCCAACATTCAAGGTACCAATCCTGTGTCGGCCATGGTATGTTTTAAAGAAGGACGGCCGTCGAAAAAAGATTACCGTCATTTCAATATCAAAACTGTGGTGGGGCCCAACGATTTTGCCAGTATGCACGAGGTCGTGACGCGCCGTTATACGCGTTTGTTGGAAGAAAAAGCCACCTTGCCCGATTTAATTGTAGTGGATGGGGGAAAAGGACAATTGAGTGCAGCTTGTGATGCGTTAAGAGCCTTGGGCTTGTACGGCAAAGTACCGATTGTGGGTATTGCCAAACGTTTGGAAGAGATTTATTTCCCCGAAGATTCTCTACCATTATATATCGATAAAAAGTCGGAGTCGTTACGCTTAATTCAACAAATACGGGACGAAGCTCACCGCTTTGCCATTACCTATCACCGTGATACGCGCAGCCGAAATGCCATCGTAAGCGAATTGGAAAATGTGGACGGAATTGGGAAGAAAACGGCCGCTAATTTGCTCAAAGAATTTAAAAGTGTAAAGGCTATCCGCGAGGCCGACACCGAAAAAATCGCCGAGTTGGTAGGAAAAGATAAAGCCCAAAAAATCAAAGATTATTTTGCTCAGTTGGAAGGCGGATAGCTTCCCCCTCCCTTACGTTGCTGCGCGGACTTAAACTCATATACAAAAAAAGCCGCTTATCCCAATACACATTTTGGGCAACGGCCTCGTTATGTATCTTTAGAACCAGCCTATTACAGTCAAATCTATGAGAATAATTCTTCTACTTTTTTGGGTGTTAGCCTACACAATAGCTCAAGCCACAGGTATCAAAGGAATCGTAAAAACAATCAAAGGTGAGCCACTACCGTATGCTACGGTTGCAATCAAAGGAACCAGCACAGGTACTATCGCCAACGCCGAAGGTCGCTACGAACTCACGCTATCTCCTGGTAAATACGAGGTAGTATTTCAGTATTTGGGGTTTAAAACTAGTATTAAATCCGTTGAAATTACCAATGAAACCCTCACCCTCAATGTCAACTTAGAGGAACAAGCGCTGACGATTAATGAGGTAAGAATTGGCTCCAAGAGCGAAGACCCTGCCTACGCCATTATGCGTAGGGCCATCGCCAAGGCGCGTTTCCATGCTCTTCAAGTACAATCGTACAGCGCTCGGGTGTATATCAAGTCGTCGGGCGTAGCGACCAATATTCCGTTTTATGCCGAAAGTTCGCTTAAAAAAGAAGGGATTGTGGAAGGAAGGCCAATTGTGAACGAAAGCGTGAGTGACCTTACTTTTAAGCAACCTAATAACTACCAACAACGCGTGATTTCGACCCGAAACAGCCTTAACCAAGATGCCGTAAATCCCAACGCCTTTATCATGGCAAGTTTCTACAATGCAACGGTCGGAGATGCAGTTTCACCCTTATCGCACAGGGCATTAACCTACTACAAATTTGAATACCAAGGCTCATTCCGAGAGGGAGATTTGGAAGTAAATAAAATCAAAGTGATTCCTAAATCATACGGAGAAGGAGTCTTTCGAGGGCAAATCTATATCATCGAAAATACGTGGGCTATACATAGTCTCGACCTCGAAACTACCGTGCAGGGGCTCGATTTTCAGATGAAACAAGTCTACAATCCGTTGCAAGAGATATGGCTGCCGACCACCAGTCGTATTCGTTTTGCGGGATCATTGTTGGGGTTTACGGGGGAGTTTAATCACGCGATTTCATTGACCTACAAAAATCTGAAAGTTAATCCTGCTTTTGTAGAAAATGTAGTGGTACTGGATGATAAAAGCGAGAAACCGTCGAGCGACATTTCTAAGAAAGACCTGCGTTCTAAAAAACTGAATGAGTTAGCGGCCCAGCAAAAGGAAGTGTCAGCAAAACAACTCAGAAAGATGCTGAAGGAGTACGAAAAACAAGACCGCAACGAGCGTAAAGCCCAAAAAGAGGATGTCAACGTAGTTCGTAACGACTCGATTGTGATTGATTCGATGGCCAATAAACGCAGCGATGCTTTTTGGAATGAAATTCGTACCATTCCACTCACCGAACTCGAAACCAAAAGCTACCGCCATTCGGATAGTCTAAGGGTCGTTAAGATTGCTAAGGTTAAGGCAGATAGTGCGACCGCCAAAAAAGCAGAGAAGAGCTTCAATTTGATGGGATTACTGGCAGGGCGTAACTTTAAACTGTCGAAACAATGGCGATTAGAGTACGAGGGGCCCCTCCGCACTCAGAATTTTACCTACAATACCGTCGATGGCTATGTGGTTGAAAGTAGTTTGAATTTTATTCGACGCTTCAAAGATAATAACTCCTTTTTTGTCAAGCCATTGGGGCGTTATGTCATTGGCCGAAAGGAGCTCATGGGAACAGTAAGTACGGGCTGGCAAGGGAAGCGGAGAGGGGTGTCTCTGACAGGAGGGCGCTACGTGGCGCAGTTCAATTCTGAAAATCCCATTGCGCCTACAATGAATACCTCAGCAACGCTTTTGTTTGAGAACAACTACATGAAAATTTACGAGAAAGAGTTTGGGCGATTGGCCTTTAATTATGCGCGTTTGGTTGATGTGCTGAGTATTTCGGGAGGCATTGAATTTGGACGACGTTATGCACTTGAAAATCTTGAAAATCAACGTCCTTGGATTCGTTGGAACCAGTTCGCTTATACCCCCAATGCCCCTTACAATCGCGAATACAGCCACCGCCTCAATGCCCTCGAAGCTGATTCGTACTACACCTTTGCTCCGCATAATGCCCTCACGCTGGACGTAGCACTGACATGGCGGCCAGGGCCCAAGTACCGCCTACGTAATGGTCGAAAACAATACCTCCCCAACACCAACCCCTCGCTGACCTTGCATTATACCAAGGGAATTCCTACCATTGGCAATAGCGCCGTCAATTACGACCGAGTGGAATTGGACATTCGTCAGAATCTTGAGACGGGTATTAAGAGCGAACTGCATTATGCTATTTCGGCGGGAGCTTTTCTCAATCGCCGCTCGGTGTATTTGATGGATTACAAGCATTTTATGGGCAATCGTACTTTTGTTCTTTATGGCGATAGCTACTCCCGTTTTAGGTCATTGCCTTACTACGAATACAGCACTTCGGAGCGGTATATAGAGGCACACGTCACCAACGTTTACCGTCGCTTTTTGTTGACGCGGATTCCGTTGGTACGCTTAATGGGGCTTAAAGAAAACCTGATGGTGCATTATTTGCTTACTCCCAGAGCAAAGCACTACGCAGAAGTGGGATATGCCCTGGATGGACTTATTGCCAGTTTTCCGTTCTTTAGAGTAGAAGCGGTGGCAGTTTTCAATAATTTTAAATACGACCATACGGTGTTTCGGGTAGGTACGACCCTGAAATTTGGGAATTAGAACCACCTTCCCGAAAGTTTTAAAACTTTCGGGAAGGTAGCCACTCTCTCAAAGAATCCATTACTTTCGCGGTAGCACCCGCATTTTTTTGAACATAGTCATAGCAAATCGCTGCTTTTTGTTGTCGGATTGCAAGCTGTTGGTACACTTCGGTAAAGGCAGCGGTAAACTCTTGAGTTGTTGAAAGGGTGGTAGCCCCTCCCAACTGCAACAAATCCAGCGCTTCTTGAAACTTTTTATAGTAAGGCTGTCCGAAGAAAATGGGTATTCCGAATACGGCAGGCTCCATGGTATTATGAAGCCCATCTTTAAACGCACCTCCCACATAAGCAAAATCGGCATACCGAAAGAGCGAAGCCAACATCCCAATCGTATCTAGGAAGAGAATGTCGAGTGGCGAGTGCAGAGTGTCGAGTGTAGAAACTTCCTTTCCCAACTGTAAACTGCAAACCGTAAAGCGCTCACTTTTCTTTGTGAGCGCTTTTTGCCACTGTTCAATCTGTTCAGGATTGATTTCGTGGGGGGCAATTATCACTTTGAGGGGGGCGTCCCATTGGTTCAAAAAAGGAATTAATACCTCCATGTCGTCGGGCCATGCCGAGGCAATGACCAAAAGTGGGTCAGTGTCTTTAAAGGCTTCAATTTCAGGATAGCGTTTGGCTTGCTTGGCAATTTGCACAACGCGGTCGAGACGCGTATCGCCTGCCACAGTCACCGACGAATAGCCTATCGAGTTGAGTAACTGCCTTGATGCCTCATTTTGAACTAAAATTTTGTCAAAACAAAAAAGCATGTTACGGTAAAAACCGCCGTAGGGCTTAAAAAACAGTTGATTAGGCCGAAAAATTGCCGAGAATAGCAGCGTTGGAATTTGCCGTTTTTTTAATTCGTGGAGGTAATTATACCAAAACTCGTACTTGATAAAAAGTGCTACATCAGGCCGAATCTCATCTAAAAAACGTTTTACATTGCGAGGAGTATCGGCAGGGAGGTAACGTACTTCGTCAACTTGGTCGTAGTCTTTGCGGATTTCGTACCCCGATGGCGAAAAAAAACTTAGCACGATGCGCGCTTGTGGGTAGTCATTACGCAAAGCTTCGATCACAGGCCGTCCTTGCTCAAATTCACCCAACGACGCCGCATGAATCCACACTACGAGGGCGTTAGAGTTCTCATCGCCTCGGAATGATAAAGCCCCTCTTGCCTCTTGCCCCTCCACCCATTTGCGAGTTTTGGGATGAAACAACGCGACGATGTGGGCCAAAAAGACCGAAAAACGAATACTAAGGGTATAGAAAAAAGCGAACAATTTTTGAGAAAGTTACGTTAGAAATGTAAAAGTATTCAATCAATCTCTTACGTGCCAAATTAAATGAACTGGAATCAGCTCACTGACATTGCTCAACTAGAAGACATTAAAAACGAATCGTACCAGCACCCCGTGCTACTTTTTAAGCATAGTACGCGTTGTTCTATCAGTGCGACCACCTTACGCCGCTTAGAAAGAGACTGGAAAGACGAAGAAGTTGGCGACCTCAAGCCGTATTACCTCGACTTGATTGCCTATCGTCCCATTTCCAATAAAATTGCCGAAGAATTTGACGTGTGGCACGAGTCACCGCAAGCGATTCTTCTCCGCAACGGTGAAAGCATCTTCGATGCTTCGCACTACGACGTTACTTTCGAAAATATCAAGGCACAAGTAAATTAAGTGCTCACGCAGAGCCGCTAAGTTTTAGATAAGCAATTTTTTATACTCGTTGCGTCAATGCGACTTTGCTTGCCTACTTTTATGTAAAGTAGAGAACGGCTTCCTGTCCCAAACGTATTCCAATGATCTACAGTTGCGAAACCCTCGCACTATCCACAAAACTACACAAAAAAAGCGCTGGTCAACCAGCGCTTTTTGGCTTTTATTTCTTCTCTTCCACGGGTGGGGGAGCGCCAAAACGCTTGTGGCTGTTTTTAAGTTCGCCATGTGAGTTAATCAAAATCAGTGTCAAGAGGGCGATGCTCGCGACGACAAACACAAAGTTTTTGCCCCATTTCGATAGGTCGATGGCACGAGGCGCAAAACTGACTTCGGCTTTGCGGATAAGTACCGCCACAATCACCCAATTGACGATATAGAGGTATTGTTCAATGCGATAGCTGCTCAAAAATGCCCCAGTTACCAGTAAGCTATACACCACATACAGCCCCCAGTGTCCCAAAAACAAGGCATATACTTCGGAGGCCGAGTAGGAGAGAGGGTTGGTTTTGGTGAGGTAGTAGCGTACCCACCATAGTACCGCCATCAACAAAACACAAGCCAACGCCACCAACTGAATCGTACGGTAAATGTCGCTTTCGGGGGTAAAATCAAGTTTGCTAAAGATATCTTGCAGGCGCTCGACCGAAAACGATTGTTCCCACACCACGTAAGGAATAAAGAGCATGGACATTAGTAACGGAAACCAAGTTTTGGACTTGGGTTGGCTGTCGGTGGTGCGTTCCCATTCCGACGTAAACGTGCCGTAGGCCATGCCCAATCCACCAAAGAAGCCCAACGAATATTCCATTACGTTCCAGAAATTGAATTTGATGCCCGTCAGTCCGCCCAGTACTTGTAGGAAATTGCCGAATGCAAACCCAAAGCCGCCGCCCAGCCCTGAAAAGGCCGCCACCCGCAGGGCAGAAGTGTGATTGTTGCGGATGAGGTACCACGTTAGCGCTGCGGCCGCGCCAAACACCGCCGCCCACATTTCGGAGCGGGGAGGGGTCATGTACCATTCAAATTCTTCAATGAGAAAAAAATACGCAACGGTCGCGCCTACGACCATTTCAACGGTGATTTCGTGCCATTTGACGGGTTTTTGAGGGCTATCGGCTAGTGCCAATCCAAATAATCCTCCTCCCACGTAACCGTACAATCCACCTACCACAAACAGCATGAGAAGGCCGTAATAGACGTTGATAAAATCATCACCACGCCCGTAGCCGACCAAAATTCCGTAGCTGGCGATTCCGCCCAACCCCCAGCCAATGGCTCCCGCGAGGATAGCACCAAAGAGCTTGGCGTACCAGTCGGTACGGCGTGCGACAAATAGAATGCTGAGGGTGCCTACTGCCCCTGCCCAGGCCGCACCGTACTCGTGCCCGAATTGGCCGCGAATGGCCCAAGCGGTTCCGAGCGACATCGCTACAAGAAGCATGGGGAAGTAAAGTTGTTTGTTTTTCATTGGACAAGAAAGGTGTTTATCAGGGTTTAGTATCGTTTTTAGATATACCTTTTTGCCCTTGAAAAAGACTATTTGAGTAGTCTAAAAAACTAGCTAGACAGTATTGTAATTATTCGATAAATATTAAAAATACCTACCTGTGGAAATAACAGAAAAGACCGTTAAAAAGAGTTTTGCGTGGCCTATTTTTGACGAAACCGAAGTAGAAGCCGTGGCTGGAGTTTTACGTAGTGGCAAATGGGGTAACCCCGATTGTGGTGATTTGGTCGAGGAGTTTGAAAAAGAATTTGCGGCTTACTGTGGTAGTAAGTACGCCATTAGCTGCGTCAATGGTTCAGTATCGTTGCGACTGGCACTGATTGCCTGTGGCGTTAAGCCTGGCGATGAGGTTATCGTACCACCCTATACGTTTATTGCAACGGCATCGACGGTGATTGAAGCCAACTGTGTGCCTGTTTTTGTGGATATTGACCCCGAGACCTACAACATCAGTCCTGCAGCCATCGAAGCTGCCATTACGCCGCGTACCAAAGTGATTATTCCCGTGCATTTTGGTGGGCAGGCTTGCGACATGGACGCAATCATGGACATTGCGAAACGCCACAGCTTACGCGTTATCGAAGATGCCGCGCACGCCCACGGTGCCGAATACAAAAGTAAAAAGCTGGGGGCGATTGGGGACGTGGGGAGTTTTAGTTTTCAATCGTCCAAAAACCTGACGGCGGGCGAAGGTGGGATTGTTGTCACTGACGACGACGAACTGTACGCCATGATGCACTCCTTGCGCAACGTGGGGCGTATCGAAGGTGGGCAGTGGTACGACCACTACAACCCAGGCTGCAACTACCGTATCACCCAAATGCAGGCCGTGCTGTTGTCGGCGCAATTGAAGCGTTTGGAACAACAAACCCTCGTGCGCGATGCCAACGGTCTTTATTTGAATCAATTACTGGAAAATATTGAAGGCATTACGCCTTTGAAGCGAGGTTTTGGTGAAACCCGTCACTGTTACCATTTGTACATTATCAAGTACGACAAAACGCATTTTAATGGGTTGTCGAAAGTGGAGTTTGTGGAGCGCTTGGCGGCTGAGGGTGTCCCTTGTTTTAGGGGCTATCCGCATCCATTGTACAAGCAACCTTTGTTTCAAAACAAAAACTTTATGTGTTATGCCATCCCCGACTATGTGGACTACAGCCAAGTATATTGCCCCGTAGCCGAGTACGCGTGCAGCGACGAAGGTGTTTGGATTTTGCAACACGGAATGTTAGGAACAAAGGAAGATATGGAGTCGTTTGCCGAAGCGATTCTGAAAGTAAAACGCGAGGCATAACCATCTACCAACCATTTCTCAACTCATGTTTAAACAACGTACTTTTTTGCTTTTGATAGCGGTGCTAGGTGGTATGCTGACGCCCTATGCCCAATCGTTATCCCTTAAAAATGCCACAATTTTGGTATCGCCGTCGGTGCTAGTACCTATGCGCGAAACGGCGCCCAGAGTCCTTATCGAAGAAATAAATAAACGGACGCAGTTGCTGCTCAAACCCGCCATGGCTTGGCCCAAAACGGGCGTGACGGTGGCAATGGCGCTTTCGAGTGACCGTGAGCTATTTGGGAAAGCCCTTCCTGCTCGAAAAGCGGGTAATTCGGCTGAAACTCGGGCGGAAGGTTTTCGGGTGGTGGTCGATGGGCAAACGCTCTGGATTATTGGTGCCGATGCCCGTGGGGTATTGTTTGGGACGGGCTGGGTGCTGCGCCATTTGGAGATGTCGGCGGGGAATGTGCTGCTTGCAGCTACTACTGACGTAGCGACGTCGCCTGCGTACCCGATTCGTGGGCATCAGTTGGGCTACCGCCATACCGCCAATTCGTACGATGCGTGGACGGTGGAGCAATATGACCAATATTTCAGAGAGTTAGCAATTTTTGGCACTAATGCCGTTGAGGGGATTCCGTTTCACGAAGATGAAAAACCTAATCCCCATTTTAAAATTCCAGCCTCTGAAATGCGGGTGAAAATGGGAGAACTTTGTCAACAATATGACCTCGATTATTGGGTGTGGACACCCGTGACGTTTGAGCTGACCGATGTCGACAAGCGAGCGGCGGAGTTGCGTTTGCACGAAGAGTTTTACAAAAAATGCCCCCGCCTCGACCACATTTTTGTGCCAGGGGGCGACCCAGGCGATAACCATCCACGGTTGGTACTCCCTTTTTTGAAAGAATTGCATCAACTTTTGGTTAAATACCACCCTAAAGGAAAAATATGGGTGTCGTTGCAAGGCTTTAGTGTGGAGCAAACCGATTATTTTTATCGCTATTTGGCCGAAAACAGCCCTGATTGGCTGCAAGGTGTAGTTTCGGGGCCAGGAAGTCCGCCGATGGCCGAAACGCGTTTTCGTTTGCCCAAAAAATATCAACACCGCCAGTACCCCGACATCACGCACAATGTTCGTTGTGAGTTTCCCGTGCGTGGTTGGGACCAAGCCTATGCACTGACGCTCGGTCGCGAAGCGTCCAATCCGCGCCCTTACGCTTTTTCCGAAATCCACCAAACGTATGCTCCTTTTACCGACGGTTTTGTGTCGTATTCGGACGGCTGCCACGACGACATCAACAAGGTAGTGTGGAGCATGAGAGGATGGAATCCTACGATGGAGGTGCGTGAAATTTTAACCGATTATACGCGCTTCTTTTTTGGGAAAACAGCCACCGAAAGCGCCGCCGATGGCATTGCCGCTCTCGAAAATAACTGGAAAGGCTCGTTGGTTCAAAACGGTGGGGTAGAGGCTACATTTACTTTCTGGAAAGGGTTAGAAACGGCCAACTCTTCCTTAAAAAACAACTGGCGTTGGCAGATGCTTTTGCTACGTGCCAACTACGACACTTACACTCGCCGCCGATCGGTGTATGAACAATTGCTTGAAAAACAGGCGAATGGAGTACTTTTACAGGCAACAGAGCTAGGTACTGAAAAAGCCATGAATGAGGCGTTGGCGCTGGTAAATCGGGCTGACCAGCAAAATTGTGCGCCTGAGTTACGTCAAAAAATAGAACAATTGTGTGCCGATTTATTTACGTCGATTGGCCTACAAACGAGCGTTAAAAAACACAATGCCAAAGGCTACGAACGAGGCTGTGTATTAGATTTTGTCGATTATCCGCTCAATAACCGCTGGTGGTTGGCCGATGAGTTTAAAAAAGTAGCGGCTTTGCCTTCGGAAGAAGCCAAAAAAGCGAGATTGAAAGAAATAGCTACGTGGGAAAACCCAGGAGCAGGAAGTTTTTATGACGACGTGTCGAGCGTAGTAAAAGGGCCACGCGTGAAGACCGTTTCGGAAGATGCCACCGATGTAGCATGGTGGGAAGATGGGTTCAGTCGAGCCCGTTTGTCGGCGCAATTGTTTCAGAAATGCCCTGAATTAGAATACGATAACCTCCAAATGGACGCGCGTTATATTGTTCGGGTAGTTGGATCAGGTGAAGCGTTGTTGCGCGTGGATGGGCGTCGGTTGGAACCGATTACGTACAGCCGTGAACTTAATGGCGTTAAAGAATGGATTGTACCCTTGACTTTGACCCAAGACGGGAAATTGCACGTTACGTTTGACGAACCCGAAGAGTCACACCTAAACTGGCGAAAGCAATCCAAAATCTCGGATGTTTGGTTGTTGAAGCAGTAGTTTAAGTTACAAACCTAGACAAACACATAGATCACTTAGAGGTTTTACAGTAGATACATAGCAATAACTTATGTTTTTCTATGGGTATATTCTAGTGTGCTCTATGTGTTTTAAAAAAATGGTATTACCTATTACAACTCTCGAATCCGAATATTTCGGAAAGCTGCTTCGTCGCCGTGGTCTTGAAGAAGAATATGCCCCCCAGGCATTCCAAAATCCATCACATTCCTAAACTTGCTCGTTGCCTTCGCCTGCTCAAACTCAGGACTTCCAATGGTATATTCGACCACTTTTACGTCATTGAGCCAGTGAGTCACGCGTTTGCCTTCTACCCGAATCCGGCCACGGTTCCATTCTCCAATCGGTTTTTGCTGGCGCGAACTGGGTTCAATCAATTCATACAAACTTGCTGTACGTCGTTTGTCGTTGGTATCGTTGGCAATGTCTTTGTTACCTAAATCGTCGATGAGTTGATATTCTGGCCCTAACATAGAGCCATTGGCGTATTTTTTGACAAAATACTTGAGACCTGTATTGGCACCTGGGGCGAGTTTAAATTCAAATTCTAAATCAAACTGCGTGTAAGTTTTCTTAGTGATGATGTCGCCGCCCCTCACTACGGCCTTACTTTCTCCTCTTCCTTTGTTGACCACTAATTCATTGTCTTCGATGGTCCAACCTTCTTTGGGAAACTGGTCGCTTTTAGATGAAGTCCATTTGTTTGTAGAAGTGCCATCAAACAACATTTCCCACGGGCTTAGCGTGTGTATTTGCACCGATGGGTGCATGGTGTATAAGCGGAATAGTTGACCATCGTGTACTAAAATACCGCTTGATTTGTCATTTTCAATGATGGGGTTTCGGTCATATTTTGTCCAGTGAATCAAATCGTTTGAAACGGCTACATTGGTACTCCACTCACGCCAGTCTTTAAACGCCGATGCGTGATAGTAGCCGTAATACTTACCTTTGTATTTGATGATTTGGTTCATCGCCACGGCAAACTTGTCGTACTCATTAGGCCCTAAAGCGATAACAGGTTCGTCTTGGAAGTTTCTCCAAACCTTCAAATCGCTAGAGGTGGCGAGCCATATCCCCAAATCGTCGCGTTCGTAGAACAAATACCACGTTTTGTTTTCATACCAAATGGTGGGGGTGCCATATGCTCCTTTGCTAATGGGCGACCCGTCGCTACGGCGAATGTCTAAGTTGCCTTTTTCTTGCCAGTGAATGCGGTCGGTTGATGTTAACAAATGGGCTATGTCGTCGCGGCCTTCGGCAAACATATAATAAATGCCATTGACTTTCACTACCGACATGTCTTCTACCCAATCCAAGTCATAAATGGGGTTTTGGGAATAGCGCTTCCAGTGAATACCGTTCGAGGACGAGGCGTAACCAAGGAATTTGGGGGATTTAGGATCGTTTTTGTAGCCCGTGTACCAAAGATGGTAGGTATTCCCTTCGCGCAGAATGTAGCCCCGCTCGCGAATTTTTTCGTCCCATGTTTTTTTACCCGTTCCTTCAAAAACGGGTTTTTGGGTATGGACTTTAAAATCAACGATTTCGGAGGGAAATTGGGCACGAGTTTGACTGAAGTAAAAACAAGAAAGAACAAGGAACAGTTTTTTTTTCATGATGAGAGTGCTAGAAATGAAGTGCTTAAAAATTTATATACTCCTAAGTAAAAATGTAATGCCAAAGGTATTTTGGAAGCGAACGGGTTTGCCTTATTTGATGGCAGAGTTCCAGTTATTCGTCGTTTTGATGAGGCGTATAGCTTCTTCGTTACACCCGCTACCGCTACCTTTGATGACGTGCACCGATATTGCTTCAAGGGCTTTGGAAAGTTCTTGAATAGAACGCCAAAATCCTAGACATTTTCGGGTTGCATAAGTTAAGTAGTCATCTTGGGCTTTAGGATAAGGTACATGGGTATTCTCCCAAGAAGCGGCTGCTTGAGGAGATAAGTAGTGATTGTTAGGAGTGTTAATACAGTCAAAACTAAGAACAAAGGCATGATTGGCTATTTTCCTGCTAAATACTTATTACGATACTCAATGGGGGTACAGCCTTTGATTTGTCGAAATTGTCGTGCAATATTCTTACTGTCGGTGAGGCCCATGTCGAGGGCAATTTCAAAAACTGTCATGTCGGTTTCGAGTAGTTTTTGGGTAAATTTTTCAATCCGTAAATTAAAAATATACTTGTAAATCGGGTATCCTGTAATGTCCTGAAAACGCTGCTCCAACGCCCGTCGCGACAATGGCACTTGTTTGACCACGTCACCGACTTGCAGGTTTTTGTCGATATTTTGGTGAATAAATTTTAAAGACGAAGCAATGTACTTATCGTTGGTGGCATAAATATCGGTGGACTGACGGGTAATTACCTGCGTTGGTTTTACATAAATATCATAAACATCTAGTGTACCGTGTTCAATCATGTGGTGTAGCAATTTGGCTGCGTCGTAGCCTCCTTTTTCGGTATCTTGAGCAATGCTCGAAAGCGGTGGGTCGGAAAACTCACAAATCATTTCGTCGTTGTCAACTCCCAACACCGCCACTTCTTCAGGAATACGAATATTGGCCAAGCGGCAGGCTTCCGTAATATGCTGTCCTTGGTTGTCGTCGCACGCCATAAGCGCAAGCGGTTTGGGAAGTGAATTGAGCCATTGGCTCAGGGGGCTAGGTTTGTAGTACCACAGCTCACTCGACCGCGACATGGCGTGTTCAAAATAGTGCACCTGAAAACCTGCTTTTCGTACGCGCGCCTCAAAACCTTCTGCTCGCTCGCGCGACCAAACGATGTCTTTGAAACCGTAAAAGGCAAAGTGCTTGAAGCCTTTTCGGAGAAAATACTCGGCACCCATGTGTCCTGCTTCGTAGTGGTCGCCCGTGATGTTTGGAATCTCTTTGAAACGTTCTTTGAAGTCTTGCGCAATGACGGGGATGCCCGCTTCCACGATTTTAGAAATCTTGGGGTCGTTGTACAACTGCCCAATGATGCCGTCGGCTTCCCATTCTAACGCCCATTCCAAAATCCCGTCGATACCAATGGTTTCGCGCTGAAACAGTGGCATTCGGCAAAAAATCCACGGGCCGTGCTCTTTCGAGTATTTCGAAATCCCTTGAAGTAAGCCTTTACTGTATTCTTCGGCAAAATCGATGAGAAGGATAATTTTGTACATCTAGGAGAAAAGTTCTTTCCAACTCTTAATGGTGGCATTGGTCACAAGGGGTTTTGCCCAAAAACCAATGCTCAAAATATATCCCAATGTAATCATCAAAAACAACATAGCCAAACGCAATCCTATCAACTCGGCCAAGCCTCCAATGATGAGTGGCACCACCGCACCGCCTGCAATGCCTGAGCACAAAATTCCCGAAAATGTACCGTGGTGATAAGGAACCGAATTGAGCGCCAACGAGACGATAATTGACCACATCACCGAAGCAAAAAAACCACTCATTGGGAAGGCATACAAAGCCATTTCGAGTGGCCCAAACAACCCTATTAAGACCGAAACAATGGTTCCAACGGTGAAAAGTAACAATACCTGACGGCTATCGAAGAGTTTTAGCAACACAAGCCCTAAAATACAGCCAATGGTGAGCAGGCCCCAAAAATACGAAATCACCGAAGCCCCTTGGGTGGCAGGGTCAACGTGGTGGTAAGTTTGTAGAAATTTTGAGGTCCAGTTGGCAATGCCTTGCTCTGTGCCTACGTAGGCAAAAATCCCCAGAAAGAACAGATAGACGTAGCGGTTTTTGAGCAAGTCTTTGAAGGCGTTTTGAGTGTCAATCTTCTCGTCTTCCTTGAGCTTTACCTCGGGAAAACGTACCATTTTTACAATGACAACCATCAGAAGCGCCACTACGGCAAAAACCCAATATAACGATACCCATTTCAGCTCCGCAGGAACAATACGGTTGAGGGTAGAAACAAACACATTCGTATCTTGTTCCGAATGCACATTTAACACCAAATAACTGTACAACATTGGGCTCAAAAACGAAGCACCGCCAAAAAATAATTGGGCCATTACGGAGTTGAAGGCAAAATTCACTTCACCCCCCGCTACTCGCAGCAGTGGGTTAATCACTACTTGCAACATGGCCATGCCAATGCCGATAATAAAAAGCGATAGTAACGACACTGTAAACGTGGGTACAAGTGCAAATAACAATGCCCCACCAAATGCCAACAAAAAAGCCCAGAAAAGCACCTTTTTCTCGCGATACTTCTCTACCAATATCCCCGAAGGAATAGAAGCCACCCCGTAGGCCACAAAAAAGGCAAACGGCAAAAAGCCTGCTAAGCCGATGCTTAGGTCAAAACTATCGACGATGTCGGGGATGATAGGGCCAAGAATATTGCTTAAAAACGATATGACAAAGAAGATAACAAAAATGAGAATGACAATAAAGGTGTTTCTTTTCATGTGGTTTTAGGTTTTGGATTTGGTCGGGTTGTGAGACCCCCTTGTCACGTTTTATAAGCAACTCTCAGCACGTTTACCTCAAACTACTCACTGTCAACTTATTATCCTGAGACACAAGGGCGGCTGCTCCTAAAAGGGCAATGTCGTCGTTTTGAGATGGCAATATTTTGATTCGCTTGAGGGTTTCGGGATAGGCAAAATCCTCCAATGCTTCGCGCATTCCACCCTCAAAAAATAAAAATGCTTTGGCAATAGAGCCTCCTAATACAATTACCTCGGGGTCGTAGGTGTACATGGCGGCTTTGATTGCAAAACCCAAATGTACACCAAATTCTTGCCATAAACGAAGGGCATGTTTGTCGCCTTCGAAGGCAGCGTTGCTCACAAGTAAGGCAGTAGTGTCGTGCATGGCTTCAAAGAAATTGCTACCAGCGTAATATTCGAGATTGTGCTCTCGATAGGGCAAAAGCCCGATTTCCCCCGCCCCACAATTGCTCCCGTTGTATAACTGATTGTCAATAATAATGCCTGCTCCTAGTCCCGTTCCAATGGTCATACCAACAACGGAATGGTAGTTTTGAGCAACTCCGTAACGGTGTTCGCCGAGGGTAAAACAGTTGGCGTCGTTGTTGACATACACAGGGATGTTAAATTCTTGTTCTAAAATATCACGAAGTTTAACTTTTTCCCACGAAGGTATGTTGGCAACGTTGTACACGATTCCTTTTTCTACATCTACGACCGATGGTACTCCAATCCCTATGCTACTCACTGGATGCTGAGTGAGGGGACGTATCAGGTCAAACAACTGCTCTAAAGTAGCCGATATTGACTCCTTCTCTTGGAGAAAAACCGTGTTTTGGTGGATAATCTCCCCGTTAAATTCGACTCCCGCTTTTACTTTGGTTCCTCCTAAATCTACTCCTATTTTCATTTTTGCTACTTTTTAAGTGTTAACGTTGCGTATTTATCTGAGCGAACGCATGGTGGGCAACTATGAATGACGAATGAGCTATTTTACTTCGACGGTGCGGCTTGCTTTGCCTGCGGCGTCAAATGCTTTGAGCTTGATTTTACCTTTTACTTGAACGGGGGTATTGTATGCGGGTGATTCATCGGTGGGCTCGCTGCCGTTGGTGGTGTAGCGTATCCGAAGCCCAGGATAAGCGATATTGGCCTTTAATATTCCGTTTTCGATGATGGCGCCTGGCAGTGGAATGCGGTAGTTATACCCTCCGTTGAGATAGCTGAGACGAGGTAAGTCTTTGTTGGCAAGGGTGTTGACAAAGACGTTCCAGCTTGCCTGAATGGCTTTTTCGCGAGTAGTACGGTCGGTAATCGTTTCCCATGGACGTTCGGCACTCCAAGCACTTTCGGCAAAGCCCATCAATTTGGGTAATGTATAATATTCGAGCATATCTCGGCCTTTGACCGTTTCGCTCCACAGTTGACATTCTATCCCGATAATGTTTTTACGAGCCTCGGGCCGAAGTCGTTCTACGTTGTTGAAAACCAAAGGCTTGCCAAAATTATTGGTGTAGGTGGTTTTAAACATATCGTACGGGGCAAACGTATAATTATCACGGGTATCGACAAAGCCTGCCCAGTAGAGACCAGGTTCTTGCGACTCGTTGTTGTAGGCCAAATCGAAGTAAAAATTGGTGACGTTGCACAACACCACAGGGTAGCCGGCATTGGCCAAACGGTAGCCCAAATCGGGGTCATAGAGGTTGTTCCACACGTAAGGAACCACGTTTTTGCCCGCAAACTCAGGGTTAACCTTGAGCGCGCCGCCTTTGGTTTTGGCCAATGCCACTTCTTCCCAGCCGTGCACTTGAAGACCGCGTTTTTGGAGACGAGGCAACAAACGACGAATAAAATAAGCGTGCAGGTTGTGAAACTCGCCGATGCTTGGGTCTTTTTTGAGCAGGTCTTGTGCCCAAGGAGATTGGGTCCACGCACCTCCTGCTACTTCGTCGCCCCCAATGTGGAAAATATCTAACGTAAGCCCTGCTTCTTTGTACATTTTGATAATTTCGTCGGTGACTTTTTCGTAGAATCGGTAGGTCGATTCTTGCGTCACATCGGTTACGTTGTCTTTATAGCTTTGAGCTGATAAGTACACTGAGGCATCCTTGGGGTCTACTAAGCGGTATTCGTTGGCTTCTTTAGTTTTGCCTTCTTTCATCAAACGCTGATAACGCGCTTCCATCGCTTTGATGGCCGCTCGTGCGTGGCCAGGTAGGTTGACTTCAGGGATGACTTTGATGTGGCGAGCGTGGGCGTACTTCAAAATGTCGATAAAATCGGCCTTGGTATAAAACCCACTTCCATGGCTTCCTTTTCCGTAGGCTTCGGGTCCTGAGCCGTAGCCTGGGTGCAAAGCGGCTTCGTTGTAAGATTTAACGTGCTGACGCTGAGCGCCTACTTTGGTAAGTTCGGGTAAGCCGTCGATTTCTAACCGCCAACCTTCATCTTCCGTTAGGTAAAATAAGAAGTGATTGAGTTTGTAAAATGCCAGTACGTCTAAGAGGCGTAGAATGGTTTCTTTGGTTTGGAAATTACGTCCAACGTCAAGGTGCATACTGCGAAAATGAAAACGAGGAGCGTCTTCGATTTGTACGGCTTCCAGCGAAATGGAGGAAGGTTTTTGTGCCAAAGCCGCTGTCGGAAGGAGCGCAACGAGGCTCTGAGTGCCGTAAAATACACCGGCGGCGTCGCTGCCAACTATGGAAATACCTTGCGGATTCACGGCTAGTTGGTACGCTTCTTTACCGATGCCTTTGACATTCAGAGCGGCCGTACTCAATGAAATGGCATTGGGTGCGGGTGGCGCATTTTTAGTTTTAAACTCATTTCCAGTGAGTTCTTTAAGGCGTTGTGCCAACAAATTGGCTTCGTTTTCGAGCCCTGTGGTGTAATAAATAGGGGTGGACGACGTCAATGAAAACGAGCCTTTCCCCGTAACCACACTTATGGGAGAGGGGATAATACGTTGTAATTGGGTGGCTGCGACGGGGCTTACTTGAAGGTTTTCGTTGTAACGTGAGGCAGCTGTAATGATGGGGTCTTGGTCGGCAGGGCTGCGCAAAAGTTGTTCTTTGCGCGTAAATGGAACTACGGCGCATTTCTCTATTGGTACCCTTTGCACCTCTTCGCCTTTTTCGTCATAAAACACAAAATAGAGCCCTAATGGAGCATCTGTTTCTTTAATGATTCCCTCGGTACCTCGGTAGGTGATGGCAAGCGAGTCGCCAGGGGCTAGTCGGAAGCCTTTGTTGGGAGAAAGCTTGTACCAGTCGCCGTTGAGGTGTTCCAACGATGCAAGCTGAGGCGTAAGTGCAGGCGTGAGCGGGCGCGGAGCCATGTTGAAAAACAACGCCCAAGCACTATCTGAAAGCGTGAGATTACTGTTGTTTTTGAGGTAAAATTTTGCTTCAAAACTGTCGTTAGGTTCTACAAAATTACTGACCAATTCCCACGAAACGGCAATCTTGTTGGCTTGGTCAAAATGGCTTGTAGAGGCTGACTTGCAGCCGCAGAAAACCCAAATTAAAAGCCCTAAAGTGGTGATAATTGAAATTTTACGCATAAATGTCGAGGTTAAGTAGCCTTTATAGTACGGTAATACGTAGTAAAAATACCATTCAAAAAGGTGTAAATTTGAATCTTTCGTTAACCTAAGCCTATAATATGTCATTTCCTACTTCTCGCCTCGTTTCGCTTGATGCCCTTCGTGGTTTTACGGTGGCAGCAATGCTCATGGTTAACTTCCCTGGTAGCGGTGAGCACGTCTTTTTTACGCTTCGCCATACTGTTTGGAATGGGCTTTCATTTACTGATTTGGTTGCCCCTATTTTCCTGTATGTCATAGGCGTGTCTATCGTTTTGGCGTATTCAAAAAAGACAAATGGTGACAAAAAGGAATTGTACAAAAAAATCGTGATTCGGTCGCTGAAAATCTACGCCGTTGGGATGTTTTTGAACCTGATGCCTGACTTTAATTTTGCCGAAGCTCGTTGGACGGGTACTCTTCACCGCATTGCGTTTGTGTTTTTGGGATGTGCTATGTTGTTTTTAACTACCAATTGGCGACAACAGGCGTGGGTAGCTGTTAGTATTTTGGTAGGTTATTGGCTGGCCTTAACGCTCATTCCTACTCCAGGCATAGGTAAAGTGATGCTGGAACCTGGCGTCAACATTGTGGCGTGGTTTGATTCGAAGTTTTTGCCAGGAAAAATGTGGCAAGGAACGTGGGATCCCGAAAGTATTTTGAGTACGCTACCTTCCATTGCCTCAGGGATTACTGGGATGTTGGCAGGACGCTTGTTAATCGCCGATATAAACCCTAATCTAAGGGTCAATTACCTGATGACGGCTGGAGTGATTTCGTCGGTGCTAGGGTATTTTTGGGGACTGGGCTTTCCTGTCAATGAAAACCTATGGACAAGCTCGTTTGTGTTGGTGACTTCTGGTTTTGCGAGTTTGTTGTTGGGAGTGTTGTATTTCGCGGTCGATATTTTGGGAAAAACCAAAGGAACACAAATCGGGATTATTTTTGGAGCCAACGCCATTTCGGTTTATGTACTTGGCGACATCTTGGCCTTATTTTTTTATGGAACCTCATTGGGCGGAAAAACTCCAAACGAACACGCCGTCGATGCTTTAGTGGGTATAGGAATGAGTCCTAACCTTGCAAGTTGGCTATACGCGATGTTTTTTGTAGCCGTCAACTTCGTCCCCGCCTATTGGCTGTATCGAAAAAAGATTTTTATCAAATTGTAACAGGGTCAGACAACAGCCAGACCCCAGGCAGGTGATAGCAAACTAGCAAACGGTCTAACGATCGTCTGAACTATATGTATAAAAACTATTGGTACACAGTAGTTTAGAAACTCAAGGGGGCTTCAACTTCTCGGTCGATAGCAACTGCCTTTTTTCAAGGAATGCTTGTTTTTCTTCAACAGACTACTATTTTTGTACTGGCTTGGTTAGCACTTCACTTTTTCGGACGACCAAGTTAAGGCGTTGGCATGCTAACTTACTTGGGTTCCAATATATGCATTAAGAAAAACGAAGTAGTTGTAAATCAATAAATTAGCTTTAAACTATAACCATCTCAATGCTTTTGATTGTAAAAAATAGAAAAACAAGTACGGGATTTTTTAGAGCAAATGGTCTGACTATTGTCTGACCTCTATGAAAATATGCGAAAACAACTCATTTGCCTTTGTTTTGCGTTGTGTGGAATTCAAGCTACGGCGAAGGCACAAAAAGTAAAGTTCGGGGTGCTTTCGGACGTACACGTTCCGACCATGCACGATGCCAAAGAACGCTTGACGGCGTTTGTGGACAGTATGAAAACGGCCAAGCCCGATTTTGTCGTTGATTTGGGCGATTTTGGAACTCCGGCGCCTAAGTATGCCTACGGTTTTGAGATTTGGAATAGCTTCCCAGGCCCAAAATACCACGTTATTGGCAACCACGAAATGGACGGTGGTTTTTCGCTAAAACAGGCGTTGGAGTATCGAAAAATGACTTCGTCGTATTATTCGTTTGAGCAAAAAGGCTTCCATTTTATTGTCTTAGATGGCAACGACAAAAAATCGCCCGATGTGAAAGGTTACCAAGAACATTTAAACCCGCCGCAAATCGCGTGGCTCCGCGACGAACTCACGAAGGCAAAAGGTCCGATTGTGATTTTCTCACACCAAGGCTTAGGTAAAGACGGGGTGGATAACGCCGAAGAAATTCGACAAATTCTTGAGAACCACAATGCAAAGGCGAAAAAGAACAAAGTGATTGCCAATTTTTACGGCCACATTCACTACGACCGTGCCGATAACATCAACGGTATTTGGTACGCCTGCATCAACTCAATGTCGTATAAATGGCTTGGGGAAGAGTATGGTCGCGTTCGTTACAGTGAAGAAGTCGATAAAAATTTCAAATGGATTAAATACACCGCCCCTTACCGTGACCCGCTGTTTACAGTGATTGAAATTTCCAAAAAAGGGACCATCACAATGTCGGGAAAAAAATCGGAATGGGTAGGGCCTTCGCCCAAAGAAATGGGGTTTCCGCAAGACAATAAAGACTATGACGTACCCGAAATTCGTCCAAAAGTGTTAAAGTTTTAATCTCTCCAATTTAAAACGGTTGAGGTACGTTTCAGACAAAGTTAGCGGTTTAAAATTTCCACCTTCCCGAAGGTTTCAAAACTTTCGGGAAGGTGCATAGAAACAACGCTATTTTTTCTGCTCTTTCCGAGCTTTGTATTCCTTAAAACGGTTTTCGTATTGTTGAATTTCTTCTGGTTTGAAGCGGTTGAGGTATGCTTCGGGCAAAGCAAGGCGTTCGGGGGCTAATTTAGGCGAGGTATCAATCAGTCGGTTTCGTCCTCCCGCATTTTTGGTTAAATCAAAAACGTCGTAAAGTTCCCCCGCCACCGTATAGGCTTTGTACGAAAGCTTGTTGCCATCGACCGAAATAATTTGGTACAACTGCGTGTTAGAACCCGCACGATCCATCCAATCTTGTAAGCCAATGGTGTACATTTTAGGCCCACTGACGGATACTACATAAATGGGGCCATCAGGGTATTTTCGGCTTTGCCCCAAAGGCATGTTAAGCCCGCGGCCGTAGGTGTGGTCATGGCCTTGCAAAACCAAATCGACGTGGTGTTTTTTGTAAATAGGCTCCATTTTTAACCGCCATTCGTCGTTATTGCGTCCATTGGCGGTTGAATAAATCGGGTGGTGGTGCGTCACAATCGTCCAACGATTAGGGTTTTTTTCTAAAATTTCTACCAGCCATTTTGCCTGTTCGTCCAAAACTGTAGAATCAAGTAAGGCAGCTTGGGAGTTTAACGAGATGAAGCGCACGCCTTGATAATCAAAATAATAGGCGGTTTCTTTGAGTCGGGTGGGGCCATTTTCGGGCAATGCAAACGAAGGCCGCCAGTGGATTGACAACGATGATTTGCCAGTGGGGTCGCGGAAATATTCGTGATTGCCTGGGCTTGCTAAGGTAGGTACCATGCCATTAATCCAGCCTCCAGCCTCGAACCATTCGCCCCACTGCCAATCGGCATTGGAGGTGGTGATGAGGTCACCTGCGTGAATCATCAAACTCACCGAAGGCATGGCTGAATACGCCCCCCGAATTGTGCGCGACCAGAGCGAACGAATGTCGTTTTGGGCATCGCCAAAGTACAAAAATGAGAATGGAACGGCTTGGTCGTTGGCAGTTTTGAAATGAAACCATTCGCTCCAATATTCTCCTGAACCCACTCGGTAGCTATATTTTGTGTTGGGTTTGAGGTTGGTAAAATGAACCGTATGATAGTGAACTCGTTTGCCATCCACGATGACACTTTCGGTCGTAGCAGGAACAAACGTTGCTTTTTTGACAAAATCGGGCGAAGCGTCGGCTTCGTGAATGGCACCAACCGCCGTAACTATTGTGGAATCCGTTCGCCAATTGACCGACTGCGAAGTGGCGGCGTTGTTTTCCTGCCAACCCAAAATAACACGGTCGGGGTAGGGGTTTGGTAGGTACGGTTTGTGCGTTTGTGCCGAGCTAGTTAGGGTTAAAAAACCACTTAGTAAAAGGCCTAAAAGACCTGATTTTTGGATAAGTTTCATGTACAATAGACTTATGATTGGACGATTTGATCCATAAGGAGATTGGCGCGCGCACCTGTTTGGCCTGTGCTTGGGCAGGTGCCTTCGCCTCTAAGTTCCTGAACAATCGTTTCAATAAGAGGCTGTTGAACGTGTTCGGGGTATGGTATTTCAAAGGTTTGGGTGCCTTCGGCAGTTTCAACGCGAATGGTGAACTGCTCAAAAAACGAGAAGATGATTTTACCCTTCGAGCCAATCAACTCCGATTCGTCGAGGCGTTGTTCGGGATTGAGAGTATAGCACCAGCTGCCCGTTCCTAACACGCCCGACTCAAATTCGAAATAAGCCACGACAATATCGTCGGCTTTGTACAAGCCTGCTTGGTTTCTAGCAAAGCCTTTGGCCGATACAATTGGCCCTAAAATGTATTCCAACAAGTCGAACTGGTGTGAGGCTAAATCGTGGAAATGCCCCCCGCCCGAAATTGCGGGGTCGACGCGCCAACGCGGTTGTGCATCATCGCCAATTTCTTCAGAGTAGGGGTTGTAATGAATTTGAACTTTGGCCAAACGTATATCGCCAATCGCTTTTTGGTTCACCAATTCTTTGAGTTTAAGAAAATAAGGCAACTGTCGGCGATAATAAGCTACAAACAAGGGAACCCCCGTTTCGCGACTCACTTGGTTCATTTGTTCGCATTCGTCAGCATTAAGTGCCATTGGCTTTTCTACATATACGGCTTTTCCAGCTTTCATGGCTTTGGTGGCGTATTCCATATGAACGTTGGGAGGGGTGGCAATGTAGATGGCATTTACTTCGGGGTCGTTGATAAGAGCATCGACGTCATTGTACCACTTGGGTACACCGTGACGTTGGGCATAATCAGCGGCTTTTTGGGCGTCGCGCCCCATAACAGCAACAAGCGATGAATGTGGTACTTTACTAAACGCAGGGCCACTTTTCTTTTCGGTTACGTTGCCACAACCAATCATTCCCCAGTTGATATGTTCCATAAAAGCAAAAAATTTCGATGTGTACGTTGATGTTTTGGATACGAAAGTAAAGGTTTGAGCGAATTATATGTCAATAAATCTTTTATCTCAAATAATTAGCTGAGGAAGTGTGTCTGAAGGTTTGTCGTCACCAACAGCTTGCTTGATTACCGAAAGATCGTGACGGAGGCGTTGGGTAAATAATGCAATGTCAAAACTATGCACTACTATATTTACTCCTTCGTTGATCCATTTGATTTGGCGCTCTGGCTCCAGCGAAAAATGGATGCCAATAGCTAGTCCTTTAGCGCGGGTTTTATGAATGATGGTGCGGATGGCTTCTTCAAAAATAGGGTGGTCGTATTGTTCGGGCAAGCCCAGACTCACCGATAAATCGTGCGGACCAATAAAGACCGCATCTAATCCCTTGACCGACAGTAAATCGTCGAGGTGGTCGAGGGCAGGTACACTTTCAATGTTGGCGATACAAATGTTGGCGGCGTTGTAGTTAGCAATGTACTGCGCTAATTCGGTGGGCATTTCGGCACCTTCGTGAAGGTGTTGGTGTAACACCTGGCCTTTCAGTGGGCGGAACTTTACGCCACCAACTAGTTCCCGAATTTGGGTGGCTGATTCTAAATAAGGGGCTACTACCCCCAACGCACCGCCGTCGATTACTTGGCAGGCCAAAAAAGGGTCGGGGCTAGGAATACGAACGATAGGAGTAATGTCTAAGGCTCGGAAAATTTGACACATTTTGGCCAATTCGCCACGGTCTAGCGGAATGTGTTCGGTATCAATAAACACAAAATCAAGCCCTATTTTTTTGAGTGCAGCAGGCCACAGAGGCGAGGTAGACGTAAAACAAGTGCCGTAGACATTTTGGCCGTTTTGTAGTTTTTGAAGTAAGCTAAGAGTCATCTTTAGAGCCTGAAAAAGAAAGAGTTGCTTTGTTAAAAAGAGCGTAAAAGTAATACGCTTAGTGTAAAGGATGAGGCTATTTATAAGAGTATCAATTTTGGCACGTTTATTGGAAAAATACCGCATGTGAGCAACATCAATAACTGTAAAAGACAATGGAAGCACCGAAAGAATTTGTAGCTTTGCTTCGAGATACACAAATGATTTTGGATAGTATGCCTGAAGAAGCCCTCGATATATCGGTGGTTATACCACTTTTCAACGAAGAAGAATCTCTCCCTGAGCTTAGCGCGTGGATAAAACGCGTCATGGACGAGCATCAGTTTAGCTATGAAGTGTTGCTTATTGACGATGGAAGCTCCGACAATTCTTGGTCAATCATTCAGAAACTGTCAGTCGATAATCCGAGTATCAAAGGGATTCGTTTCAACCGTAACTACGGAAAAACGCCTGCTTTGCAAACAGGTTTTCAGGTGGTAAAAGGCAAAGTGGTAATTACTATGGATGCTGACCTCCAAGATAGTCCCGACGAAATTCCAGAACTGTATCGAATGATTACCGAAGATGGGTACGATTTGGTATCGGGCTGGAAACAAAAACGCTATGACCCGCTCAGTAAAACGCTCCCAACGAAGTTGTTTAATGCCGTAACGCGCAGTATTTCAGGGGTATATCTCCACGATTTTAATTGCGGATTGAAAGCCTATAAACAGCGCGTAGTGAAAAATATCACACTTTATGGCGAAATGCACCGCTATATCCCCGTGGTAGCTAAGTGGAATGGTTTCCGTAAAATCGGGGAAAAAGTGGTGCAGCACCGCGCTCGTAAATACGGAAGTACGAAGTTTGGCTTAGAACGTTTTGTCAATGGCTTTTTGGATTTGCTTTCCATTACGTTTGTCCATCGTTTTAGCAAAGCGCCCATGCACTTCTTTGGGTTGTGGGGAACGCTCTCTTTTTTGATTGGATTTTTGATTACGACGGTTCTGATTATCAAGAAATTATACTTGATTTACACCCACGAACCTTATCGTAATGTGACCGAAAATCCGTTGTTTTACCTGGCACTGGTGGCCATTGTCATCGGATTTCAACTTTTTTTAGCAGGATTTTTGGGTGAAATGATGGTAAAACAACATACCGTCAAACAACCTGATTATCTAGTAACGGAACAGATTGGGATTTAACAAGGTTTTGAGAAACCTTGAGCGTCAGATTTGAGAATCTGACGTCACTTGTCGTGAGGTTAGTTACTCATTGTTGGTGACTCAGTTACTCAAATTCATAACTAGCGGTGGTATTAACTGACCAAGTGTTGTACTTTTCTCAGACTACATTGTAAATTATAGGGCATATTGAACGTTTGATAGCGGAGGGTGAAATTGTAAACTCATTGATGACGTTGTTGTACCAAAATTACAAAATAGCATTTTTTAAAACTCTCCAAACTGTCCGTACATATCCTTCAATTTCGGGTCACGTTCGGCATTGCGGATGTCTTTTCGCATGGCTTTTACACCTTCAATATCGGTCAGAAGGCCCAGTACTTGGTAAGCTCCAAATCGCACAAAATAGGCGGGGTCATTGCGAGCCATGGTTTCGAGCAGTGGCAGTGCTTTTCGCTGCACTTCGCTGTTGGATTTAATGAGGTATTTGCCAAATACTTGCAAAAAGTTATACATCTCACCCGACTTCAAACGCTTCATTTTCAGCATAAACCAGTCGTATTGCTCGGGTTTGGCCAAGCCTGCGTAGTAATTGGCCACAGCCGTTACGATTTCGCTGTTGGGGGCGTTTTCAAAACGCTTCGCAACGTCGGCGGCATCGTCGGGTTTCCCGATAAGGTAGGCATCGAGGGCTGCCGAAACTACCTGATACGAGCTGTCGTTGAGGGCTTCGCGTAAAAGAGGGTCGTTAGAGCTGTCCCCAAACGAACCTAACGTAATGATGGCCTCAGTACGCACCCGAGGATGGGCATCTACGCGAGCTTTGCTCTGAATAATTCGTTCGACTTCGTTGAACTGCAAGCCATCGTATTCTGAAAAGTTGGAAAGAGCTAATTGCCTGATTTTCCAAAATTTATCGCTCATGGCTTTCATCATGAGTTGTCGCACGGTAGAGTCGGCAAGTTGGTTTTCTAAGCCCGTAATCGCTTCATAGCGAGCAAGGTATTTATTACAATGTTGGTATTGAAAAATAAATTCAAGCTTTGACTTTTCGTAATTAATCTCGCCCAACAGTTGCCGTTCGGCGTCAAAATCCACCAAATCAGGGCGTTGTTTGACTGGAATTTCAAACGTTTGTTTTGCTTTACTGACAACAATGTCATGGGTTTTTTTTTGCCCATTTACCCATACATCTACTTTGAGGGGTAAGCGATAAATTGGAGTATAAAGCGAGTCTTGCAACTGAGTGACTTTGAGCGTCACTTTATCGGCTTCGTACGATTTTTCTACTTTCAACGTAGGGTGTCCTGGTGATAAGAACCACTGATTAAAAAACCAGTTCAAATCTTCGCCGGTCACTTCTTCAAACGCCCCCCGTAAATCGTTCACTTCGGCCGTTCCGAATCCGTAGCGAATGAGGTAATTGCGCGTGGCGGTAAAAAATGCTTCGTCGCCAATATATTTGCGAAGCATGTGCAAGACTAACCCTCCTTTGGCATAAGAGTGGTTGTCGAACATGTCTTCCATGTCGGTGTAATTGTATCGAATGAGGGGTTCTTGTTTCTGTTCAGACTCGCCCAAATACTGTTGCAAAGAACCTTGTGCCCAAAAATCAGCTTGTTCGGGGCCGAGTTTGTGTTCGTTCCAGAGGTATTCAGAATAATTGGCAAAGGCCTCGTTGAGCGGTAAATGCACCCACGACTCGCAAGTGACCAAATTTCCAAACCAGTGGTGCATCAGTTCGTGCGCGATGACATCGTCGGAGTTTCCATCTAGCAAAGCGCGGGTATCAGTTTGGATATTTTCGGCGTGAACAGTCATGGATGTGTTTTCCATGGCACCTGCCACAAAGTCTCGAACGGCAATTTGGGCGTATTTATCCCACTGAAATTCTATCCCAAACTTATTTTCAAAGAACTCAATCATTTCGCGCGTTCGTCCAAAAATGGCTTTGGCGTGCGGGGCATATTCGGGTTCTACATAATAACTCAGCTCAAGGCCATTGTGAATGGTATCTCGGACCACGGCAAAATCACCGACCACAAAGGCCGCCAAATAGGGAGCGTGTGGCAGTTTTTGCACCCATCGGTCGGTGCGGGTACTGTCAGGATTGAGGCGAGATTCGACGAGTTTTCCGTTGGAAAGGGTTTTAAAGCGTTTCTCGACCGTTAGACGAATGTCTTGGGTCATTTTTTCGTTCGGGCTATCGACCGTAGGCATCCAGCAGGAATTGTACTCGGTCTCGCCCTGCGTCCAAATCTGCTGTGGTTTTCCTTCGTCTAGCCCATCGGCATTGATAAAATATAGCCCTTTGTCGCCCTTTGCGCCCACAATTCCCGCAGGGAGCTCGTTGGGTTTTGCTACGTAGTCGATAAGTACGTGAATGGTGTCAAATCGTGAGTACTTACGCCGCAACTTGATATTCAAAAGGCGCTTGTCGTAGGTGTATTCGAGCGGGTCGTTGATGTATTCGTAGATGTACTTTTTTTTCTGGTAATCGTATTTTTTGAGGGTATCTAGTTGGAAAATGCCCTTAATATCGAAACCCTTCGCGTCTAGTTCGAGGGTGTTTTGGGGGTAAAAATAGGGCTTAAACGTAATGACAGCTTTCCCTAACGCGTGCTGCCGTAGCCAATCGAAACGGAGGTTGAGTTGGGTGTGTAAAATATCATTTTTAAGCGTACGAGTGGGACGATTGGGTCCTTTTTTGGCTACCCAAACAGGCGCTTTGCGAAGCGTATCAGCTGGGTTGTTTGCCTTCGAAAATGAGCAAAATGCTGTAAAACAAGTAAATAAAAGTAATGCGATTCGTTTTACCATTAGTTCAATCCTTTGCCTTTAGGACGTTGAAAGTCAAAAAGGTAATTTGTGAAAATGAGAAAAATAGTGTGTTAACACAGATTAAATAATAACGCAAAGTTCGGAAAGGTATTGGAAACAACGCAACAATTCACAAAAAAAGCGCCAATCGATGTCATTCGACTGGCGCTTTTGCTGGTCAGATGATAGTCAGACCACTGTTTAACCTTATACCAATTCGTTTTTTACCAAATACTCAGCAATCTGAACGGCGTTGGTGGCTGCTCCTTTACGGAGGTTGTCGGCCACAATCCAGAGATTGAGGGTTTTAGGTTGTGATTCGTCGCGGCGAATACGTCCTACAAACGTCTCATCTTTGCCGTGTGCCGTCAAAGGCATCGGATATATTTTATTTTGTGGGTCGTCTTGAATTACTACACCTTCGGCTTGGCCCAAGATTTCGTAAATATCTTTGAGGTCAAACTCGTTTTCAAACTCAATGTTTACGGCTTCCGAGTGACCGCCAATCGTCGGGATACGCACCGTCGTAGCTGTAACGGCGATGTTATCATCCATCATGATTTTCTTGGTTTCGTTAGTCATTTTCATCTCCTCTTTGGTATAGCCGTTATCCAAGAAAACGTCGATGTGAGGCAATACATTGAGGTCGATAGAGTGAGGATATACCTTTGGAACGTCTTGATTACCATTGCGTTCTGCAAAAAGTTGGTCAACCGCTGCTTTACCCGTTCCTGTCACCGATTGGTAGGTCGAAACTACCACGCGTTTGATGCCATAGCGCTTGTGCAATGGATTCAAAACGACCACCATCTGGATGGTTGAGCAGTTGGGGTTGGCAATAATTTTATCTTCTTTGGTCAACGTGAAGGCGTTGATTTCGGGTACTACCAATTTCTTGGTTGGATCCATACGCCAAGCCGATGAGTTGTCAACGACTGTGATGCCTGCCTCAGCAAATTTAGGAGCAAGCGACAAAGAAGTTCCACCACCTGCCGAAAAAATAGCGATAGCTGGCTTTGCTGCAATTGCATCTTCAAAGCTAACAATGGTGTACTGTTTACCCTTGAACGTGACCTGTTTACCTACTGATTTTTCTGATGCTACTGGAATCAACTCAGTGATTGGGAAGTTACGCTCTTCGAGTACTTTGAGGATTTCGCTGCCTACCAAACCGGTAGCGCCTACTACTGCGATTTTCATTGGTTTGCTCTTGTTTGAGTTATTGAAATTTAACGGATGTACATAAAAAAATCGTCACCGCGAAGGTTAAGAATCTGGACAAACACGCTGGCATGATAGGGTCAATATCCCATCAGGCTCCGCGTGTCTATTTAGATTTCTTTGTGTTCACAGTGACGATTCAAAATGTGGGTGCAAAATAAGAGTTTTCTCAGATGTAAGTCAAGAAAATAATGAATTTTTTATAAAAAAATCTAAGGTTGTTTATTAAAATGATAATAATACAGCTCTAAAAATAAAAAAATGAGATTTTTGTAGCTATTTTTTGTCATTTTGTTAATTCATTGACCTTGAATCGTTTTAAGTTTTGCTCAGTCCAGAACTGACTGTTGGGTTTGAGAATGACGTTGAGAAACCCTAAAGTGACTGTAACGCCCAATGCCATCAGTTTTAGTTTTGATGTGGGTATGAAATTCTCCTAGTAAGCGCAATAATGAGAAGGTCTGTTGTATCGATGACATTTCCCGTGAGGGTTTGGGAGGCACACACTAAAGGTAGGACAAGGCAAAATAATTACCGAGTAGCAAGTTATTCAAAGCCCACGCGTTGTTACCGAAGAAGTAGGTGAAAATCGCCATACGTTGGTAGGAGTAATGCAGTAATCTAGGCGAACATCGAAGGCTTCGGCGTCGGTGATGGTTTCTACGGGGTCAAAAAAAGACACCCCTACTTTTAGTACATTGGAACGGCAATGCGCCAAAAAACGGTCATAGAATCCCTTTCCATACCCAACCCGATTGCCTTGGTGGTCAAATGCTAAAAGTGGAATAATCACCAAATCTATCTTTGACACAGGAAATAGGGGAGAAGTGTCGGGATTGGGTTCTAAAATACCCCACTGATTTGGGAGAAGTTCGATGTCGGGTGTCCACATATAATGCTCCATTTCACCCGTTTCGAGAAGGCTACGCGGAATGACGATGCTGGTACGGGGAAATGCTTGTTGAAGGGTATCAATGATGGGGAATGTATCTACCTCATTTTGCCGACGAATGGGTAAATAGCAATGAATGGCTTGGAAGTCAGCCACAGGAAAAGTGGCAAAAAACAGCCGCGCAATGGCTTGACTTTGCGCGGCTGTTTCGGAAGGTGACAGTGCCACACGGCGTTCTTTGAACAATTTGCGTAGCTCCTTTTTGGTCATGATTATTTTGCTCCGTGCATCATTTTACTAAGTCGCCCAGCTAACAAAAATAATACCAATGAAGCAACCCCTGATAAGGCCACATTAATGAGGAAAAACTCATATAAATTATGGATTTCGATTCCTAAAAAATGGGTGGTTTTACCTGGTTCTGGATACAGCCCCGAAATCATTCCTGCCGCTTTATTGGCGATAGCTGGTGCTAAAAACCACACCGCCATCATCAAAGAAACGTACTTGGGAGGCGAAAGTTTGTTAACCAACGAAAGTCCGATAGGAGATAAGCATAGCTCTCCGACTGAGTGTAATAAGTATAGCGCTACCAAGTAAAACATACTTACCTTAATGCCAGGAATTAGATTTTTTACAGGAATTTCAATGACTACAAAGCCCAAAGTCACTAGAAAAAGTCCAATGGCCATTTTATATAAAGAGGAGGGCTCGGCATTTCTTTTACCCAAAAACCCCCATAAAAAAGCCATCAACGGCGCACAGGTAACGATAAAAAAGCCATTGAGATTTTGAAAAAGGCTGGGCGGAACGGTATAACCAAAAATATCGCGGTCGGTTTGCTCATCAGCAAAAAAAGTGAGTGAAGCAGGAGCTTGTTCAAACGTAGCCCAGAAGAAAATGACAAAAAACGAAATGATAAAGATGACGGCCACCTTCTCGCGGTCAATTCGGGTGAGTGATTTGTCTGCAAAAACAAGATAAACAATCACTAACGCTGACAGTATCAAAAATGGAAAGATAATATTTGTAACGAAGGCATCTACATACATGATACCAAGAGAAGCTAAAAGTAAGGCAGGAAGCCAAAAATAGACTTTTTTGATACTAGGAGAGTCGGCGGGTGTAATACCAACGGGGCTGCCGTCCCAAGAGAACAGGTATTTGTTTTGCCCCCACCAGAGGGTCAGGGTAGCAAGAAGCATGGCAAAACCACAAGCTAAAAAAGCCCATTTGAAGTCATTAGGGTTACCAGTATCTCCAAAAATACTGGTGACGAGGTTGCCTAAAAATGACCCTAAATTGATACCCATATAGAAAATGGTATAGGCAGCGTCTCGGCGGCGGTCGCCTGGGCCATAGAGTGTTCCTACCATCGAGGAAATATTGGGTTTGAAGAACCCGTTTCCTGTAATCATCAATCCTAGCCCTAAAAAAAGCAATAAACTCGCTATTGGACTAAGGCCCTCGGTGGCCGTTTCGGGGCGTATGAGAGAGGAAAAGAAAAGAACAAATTGGCCTAACGCCATCAAAATACCTCCCGTCAGGATAGAACGCCTGTTGCCCCAGTAACGGTCGGCAATGAACCCTCCGATGAGCGGTGTCATATAGACGAGTCCTACATATCCGCCATAAATATTGGAAGCCATTGCTTTGTCAAAGAAAAGTGCTTTGGTGAGGTAAAGTACCAAGATAGCACGCATTCCATAGTAGGAAAAACGCTCCCACATTTCGGTAGCAAAGAGTAGATAGAGGCCGTTGGGGTGACGTGAAGATGTATTTTCTGCCATAATATTAGGGTTTAGTTTGTAAAAGAGTGTACTCTAATCCACAAATGTAAATAAAAGCCCCGTTCGTTGTATTTCTAAACGAACGGGGCTTGGACACTTATGCTAAAATAGCTATTTCCAGCCACCGCCTAAGGCTCGATAAACACCAATGACGGCAAAATACTGGCGTTTACGCACGTCAATTAAATCAATGCGTGATTGTAGCGTATTTTTTCGGTTAAAAATCACCTCCAAATACGAAGCTCGCCCCGTGGTGAACAAGTCGGAAGCCGTCTGAATAGAAGTATTGAGAACGTCCACTTCGGCGCGTTTTAGTTCATAAATTTTTTCGAGATTACTGATGAGAGTAAGCTGATTATTTACCTCAAAATACCCGTTTAAAATGCTCCGCTGATAGTTATAAACAGCTTCTACCTGTGCTGTTCGTGCCATTTTGAGTTCGGCTTTGAGGGCGGTTTTGTTAAATAAAGGTACTGCCAGCCCTCCGATGATGTTGTAGGCAATAGATTGAGGAGAAATCAAAAATTGGGGATTAAATGATTGTAACCCTAATGTGCCCGAAATGGTAAGTGATGGATAAAAAGCAGTTTTTGAAATATAAACTTGGGCTTTGGCGGCTACCAGTTCCAGTTCTGCTTGCTTCACATCGGGTCGATTTTTGAGTAAATCCGCAGGAATACCCGTCGCGATTTGGGTTGGTAAACCCGACATGAATAGCCCCTTAGTACGTTCAATACGACCTGTGTAGCGGCCTAGTAAAAAGTTGATACGGTTCTCGCATTCACGCACGCGTTGAAAAATTTCGACCTCTAGCCCTTTGGCACTTAAAAGTTGAGCTTCAAATTGTTTGACCACCAGTTCATTAGAACGACCTGCATCTTTCTGAATTTTGATGATGTTCAACTCATTTTCTTGCAAAGTGATGGTTTCTTTCAATAAATCAATCTCGCGGTCGAGGGCTACCAAATCGTAGTAAAGCGAAGCAATGTCGGCAATAAGGTTGGTGATGACAAAATTGCGTCCTTCGATTGTAGCTAAGTAACGAGTCAAAGCCACTTCTTTTCGCGCTCGTAATTTTCCCCAAATGTCTAATTCCCACGAACTTTGTAGACCAAGGTTAAAATCAGGTAAAAATTCAGGAATGCGCTGATTTTCAGAAATATTATTAGAGAAATTGGTGTCATAGTTTCCGATACCATCCATTGTATATTTTCCAAAACGACGCTGTCCTACCGTACTTACACTATTTACAAAAGGCAGCGTAAGCCCCTTTGCCTGTTCGATTTGTGCCTTATTGGTTTCGATGCGTTGGAGCGTAATGCGCAGGTCGAGGTTGTTGGACAACGCGGTATCAATCAAAGCGACCAAATTAGGGTCGGAAAAGTAGTTTTTCCAGTGAATATCTGCGGCGTTACTGCTTTGGGTGTTGCCGTTGTAGGAATCGGGTATGGGAGTGAGTGCTGGGAGTTGTTCGGGGGCTTTGAGTGATTTACAACCCGAAAAAAACAGGCCGCTAACCAACAGCCCTAACATAAGGATATGGGTGAGTTTACGCATTGACTTCTTGGGTTAGGTGGGTAACTTCTTTCTTCTTTTTGCGCGAGAGGCGGTCGGATAAGGTTTCGAAAACAACGTACAACCCAGGAATCAAAATGACCCCAAACACCGTCCCGAAGAGCATTCCCCCTGCGGCGGCTGTTCCGATGGTACGGTTTCCGATGGCACCTGCGCCCGAGGCCATCATGAGCGGAATCAACCCCGCGATGAACGCAAACGAAGTCATCAAAATGGGTCGAAGGCGAGAAGCAGCCCCTTCGATGGCCGCCTGCAACGGCGTATACCCTTCGCTACGCTTGAGAATGGCAAATTCAACAATCAGAATGGCGTTTTTACCCAATAAACCAATCAACATCACGAGGGCTACTTGGGCGTAAATGTTGTTTTGTAACCCCAGTACGGCCAAGAAGAAAAACGCGCCAAAAATCCCCGTTGGCAGCGATAAAAGTACAGGAAGCGGGAGCAAAAAGCTCTCATACTGTGCGGCAAGCAACAAATACACGAAAATAAGACAGATGATAAAAATGTAAATGGCTTGGTCGCCCGACAAGATTTCGTCGCGGGTCATACCCGACCATTCGTAGGTGTAACCTTTGGGAAGTTTTTGGGCAGCTACTTCTTGAATTGCCTTGATGGCATCACCACTACTAAAACCTGGGGCGGCATCACCGTTGATCATGGCCGCCGTAAACATGTTGTAGCGGGTAAGTTGCTCAGGGCCATATACGCGTTCCATGCGCACAAAGGCCGAGTAGGGCACCATTTCGCCTTCGGTGTTTTTGACGTACAATTTCAATAGGTCGTCGGGTTGGGTACGGTATTCGGGCGAGGCTTGCACCATCACTTTGTACATTTGTCCAAAACGAATAAAATTGGTGGCATAAAAACTACCAATGAGCGATTGCAGGTTATTCATGGCGTTGTCAACCGAAACGCCCTTTTGGGCTGCTTTTTCGTTGTCAACGTGAATCAAATACTGCGGAAAGCTCGCATCGTAGCTTGTAAAGGCATTGACTACCTCGGGGCGTTTGTTGAGTTCTTCGATAAACGTCTTGGTCACTTTTTCCATGGCTTGCAAGTTGCCACTTCCCGTACGGTCTTGGAGACGGAACTCAAATCCACTGGCGTTTCCGTAACCAGGTACGGCAGGCGGCGGGAAAAACTGAATATCAGCGTCTTTGATGTGTTTGGTTTTTTCGGACAAAATTGCAATCACGTCATCGACCGATTCTTTGCGGTTTTCCCAAGGTTTGAGGTTCATCATTCCCATGCCAAACGAAGCACCCGCGCCATCGGTCATTAGACTAAAGCCTGATAAGGTCGAAATTGATTCCACGGCGTTGAGTTTTAGGCTTACTTTCTCAATTTCATCCACCACGGCTTCGGTACGTTCGAGGGTAGCGCCCGATGGCGTGGTGATATTGGCATAAATCGTACCTTGGTCTTCCGTTGGAATAAAACCCGACGGAAGTACGAGGTTGGTACCCCAAGTGGCAGCGATAAAGAAAACCAACATAGCAAACGTCACAACTCGACGATTGGCGATGACATTAATCAGTGAACGGTAACGGTCTGATACGCCATTGTACCAATTGTTGAATCCGTCAAAAAAGCGAGTCAACAATGTAGCTTTCTGGCCGTGGTGGCTTTTGAGCATGATAGCGCAAAGCGCAGGTGTAAGCGTAAGAGCGTTGATACCCGAGATTACAATTGAAATGGCCATCGTAATCGAAAACTGGCGATAAAATACTCCCGATGGGCCGTCCATAAATGCCACAGGCACAAACACAGCCGTCATCACGAGCGTAATGGCCACAATGGCACCGCTGATTTCGTCCATGGCCTCGATGGTTGCTTCTTTGGCATTGATGCCCTTTTCTTCCATTTTAGCGTGAACGGCCTCTACCACCACAATGGCATTATCGACCACAATTCCAATTGCCAATACCAAGGCAAACAACGTGAGGAGGTTAATCGAAAATCCGAACATTTGCATAAAGAAAAATGTACCAATGAGCGATACGGGAACGGCCAATGCAGGAATGAGCGTAGAGCGGAAATCTTGCAAGAAGATAAACACCACCAATGCCACCAAAATAAAGGCTTCAATCAAGGTTTTAATCACCTCATGAATCGAAGCGTCCAAAAAGCGCGATACGTCGTAGCTGATGGTGTATTTCATGCCTGGCGGAAATGCTTTCTGCAACTCCGTCATTTTGGCTTTGACGTTGGCAATTACCTGGCTCGCGTTAGAACCAGGGCGTTGCTTGAGCAAAATCGCAGCGGACGGACGGCCATTTTCTTTGGACAATACGTTGTAGTTCAACGAACCGAATTCGATGTCGGCAATGTCTTTCAGGCGCAAGATGTCTCCGCTTGGGTTGGCTTTGATGATGATATTCTCGTACTGTGCTTGATCGGTGAATTTTCCCGTGTAGCGAAGCACGTATTGCAACGATTGCGATTTGCGGCCTGAACTTTCACCGATTTTTCCTGGGGCAGCTTCCACGTTTTGGTTGCGAAGCGCCGAAATGACGTCGTCGGCTGAAACGTTGTAAACCGTCATGCGGTCGGGTTTGAGCCATACCCGCATCGAGTACTCGCGTTGCCCCATGATATTGGCAAAACCAACGCCATCGACGCGCTTCAACTCTGCTACGACGTTGATGTCGGCAAAGTTGTACAAAAACTCTTCGTTGGCGGTTGTATCTTCACTCAAGAGGTTGATGTACATCAACATACTGTTTACCTCTTTTTCGGTCGATACCCCCGCTTTGATTACCTCTTCGGGCAATTCGTCGAGCACGGTGGCTACCCGCGTTTGGACGTTTACGGAAGCCAAGTCGGGGTCAGTACCAACTTTAAAGTAAACCTGAATGATACTGGTACCGTCGTTGCCCGAGACGGAGGTCATGTAAGTCATGCCAGGCACTCCGTTGATAGCCCGTTCGAGCGGTGTCACCACGGCTTTGGAACAGGCTTCGGCGTTGGCTCCTGTGTATTTGGTTGTTACGGTTACGGCAGGCGGGGCAATGTCGGGGTACTGCGTAACGGGAAGCTGGGTCATGGCAAGCGCCCCCAGGAGGGTAATGATAAGGGATATGACAATCGATAGGACTGGCCTATTGATAAACAAAGTAAACATGATGGTACGAATTTGTGTGGGACAATGGGTTGAAACGCAGCGGCTATTGCTGCGCCAATTGCGGAAGGATGGTGGCCAACGACTTCATTTCAGGCTTCACCGACATCCCTACGCGCATGTCTTGCAAACCTTCGTAGATAACTTTGTCGTTGGGGCTAATCCCCGATTCGAGCACATACAAGTGCGGCATTCGGAGTTTAGGCACGATACTTCGCATTTGGACCTTGTTTTGGTTATCCACTACGTACACATACATTTTATCTTGCACCTCAAACGTTGACTTTTGCGGAATTACAAGAGCGTTTTTGACTTTGCGTAATATCCGTACCTTTCCACTTGAGCCGTGTTTTAAGATACGTTCAGGGTTAGGGAAACGCGCTCGAAACGCAATGCTTCCCGTGGCATTATCAAACTCCCCTTCAATGGTTTCTACGAAGCCTTTGTGCGGGTGTTCCTCGCTGTTAGCCAAAATCAAAGAAACTTCGTTGCGGTGGTCATGTTGTTTGTTATTGGATGCAAATTCGAGGTATTCTTTTTCCGAAACGTTAAAATAAGCATAGACTTCTTGGTTATCGGAGATGGTAGTCAAAAGCGTTCCTTCGTCAATCAAACTTCCGATTTTGTTCGGAATACGGTTGATGATGCCATCGAAAGGCGCTTTAATTTCCGAAAAAGACAGCTTGAGTTTGGCGCTTTGCTCTTGTGATTCGGCCTCTTCGATGCGGGCATTGAGGGCGTCGAGTTTGGCTTTGGCCATGTCGTACTCGGTTTTGGACACCACATTTTTATCCACCAATTTCTTGACGTTTAGTAGGTCAAGTTCGGCGGTTTTGGCCTCTGCAATGGTACTTTTTAGCACAGCTGTGGCGCGTAATAAATCTCCTTTATACTCTTGATTACTGATACGGAAGAGCACTTGACCCTTACGAACGGATTTTCCTTCGTCTACGTGAATGCTTTCAATATAGCCTTTGACCCGAGCGCGAATTTCTACGTTTTTGACGGAGTTGATGTCTGATACATAATCGGTGTGATAGACGGTGTCAATCGTAATGGCTTGAATAACAGGGTACTTTTCTTGGGTAGTGGTTTGGTTTGAATCAGTAGTTGAGCAGGCCGAAATGCACAGCCCAATCACCGAAGTGAGTATTAATGGTATTCTCATAGAAATAATGGTTGTATTGAATTATACAGTAGCTGGAAAATACAGTACTAGCGACTTGGAAAACCAAGCGCTTCGAGTGCCTAAAATAAGGCCTTAGCAAAAGAAGTTAGCTGAAGTTAGGAGGGGGAGAAATGGGCTCAATTTCGCGCGTTTCAAGACGCCCTAAATAATGATCGAAATTGGCGTCCAACCCATCGGCGAGTTGAATGGATAGAAATTCTACGTCAAATGGGGGCCAAATAAGGCCAATGCTAAACTCTTCAAGAAAAGAACTTTCACTTTCCTTTTCATTAGAGGGGGCATCTGTGTGACTCGCGATGGAATTAACCAAGGAAACAGTAAGCAGTGAGAGAAAGTTTTTGGGGCGCTGATGGCAAGTATTGTCTCGGTAAAAGGTTGCTGTTTTTTCCAACAGTAATGGGGGCACGGGGGCAATACATAGGTGAATCATTTGGAGGAGTAAAGCCCAACAAACGATTTGTTTTAGGATGTATGTCACACTTGCTGATTTCATGCTCTAGGGCAAATATATCCATAAAACTCGTTTTGACACCAGTATGTTCGTTAAAAAACGGTATTTCGGAAAGATTTGTAGAGCAGAATCCAATTTTTTTAAAACAAAGACAGCTGTTGTTGTACTTGGGCTATTTCTTTTTTGACGTCGATAGTAGTGCTTATTTTATGCAGTTTTTGGACTAAATGTTCTAAAAACTGACGATGACTAGGGCTATTGGGATACAGAGGGCGGTGCGAAAGTGCTTGACGAATTTTTTGCCATTCTTGGATAAATTTTTGTAACTCTTTGGGAAAATAAGCGCTGGCAAACTGTTCAAAAATGTAGTCTTCGGCTTGTTCGCTAGGGTGAATGAGGTCTGATTTATAAAAACGATAATCGCGGAGGTCGTCGAGTAATAATTCGTAGGCAGGAAAGTAAGCATGGCCCCGCTCCGATAACTCGTGGCAAGCTACCCGCAGCAATGACTTACTGACGGCGTTGAGCGGAAGCGTATCGCGGGTGTGGCGTACAGGACTGACTGTAAAAATAACTTTAAGAGAGCCAGAAAATTTGGCAAAAAGTCCTTCAAAAGCAGCCACGATTGGCTCAGTTTGGAGTAGTTCCCGTTGAAAAGCCACGCTTGGTGTTTTATGGCAATTAGCGACCCACTGAGCGCTTTCGAGATGACGGTACACAAAAGCTGTACCCAAGGTGATAATGAGCACCTCAGTTCGTGAAAGCCACTGCTGGACAGCGGTCAGTGTGCTCATCAGTCTTTCGCGCAGTTCTTCGCGTGACGCTCCCCACAACGACGAATGAAAATCGTAATGAAACCAAACTCCTTGGTGTTCAACGTACAAACGCTCGTCAGGCGGGCTACCTTCTAATGAACAATGCAGGAGTTTGACGATAGACAGCGGATTAAACAGCGTTCCGAACGGATTAGAAAGGGTCGGAATTTTGTTTTCAACGAGCTTTGAACCAATCACTTCTGCAAAGCACGAACCTAGCGTTAGCACGGGGGTTTGTAAGGTGATTTTGTCTGGACTTTCGGGGACAATCAGCTCGGTTCGGAAGTGCATAGAGGGGAGTTATTTGTTAATTGTCTCGCAATAGGAGTTCAACTTGTCGTTTCAAATAAAGATTTTACCTTGTTGTTTTTATAAAGGTCTTTTTGAATATGCTAGTAGAAGTGAATTATTACAAAAATCGTACAAAATTTGGACAAGATGGTATTACTTTCCAGCGATAAGTGGCCAATCTACCAAATTTTTGACGATTTTTGGGACGAGTTTACATTAGTCACTCGCCCTATTTATGAAACAGTCCCGCTCTATTTTGACTTTTGTAGGCTTTTTTGCGTTGATGGGCGCCTCTTCGCTCCATGCCCAGGAGTTTATGGGGCAACACAGTAGCAATTATGCGGGGATTAATCGTGCTACGTTCAATCCGGCGGTGATTGCGGGAACGCGATATCGTTATCATATTAATTTGGTGTCGTTCAGTACTACCCTCAACAACCGTTATTTTAAGTATTTTCGGAGTGATGCTCTTTTTTATCCCTTTCGGAATGCGTATGCCGAATCGGATATGTACGGTAAATCGAAGCTGACGGGTACATTCACAGGAGGGGAAAGCGTAAACGTGCTGGCGGAGTTTCGGCCGCCTTCGGGCTACGTGGGCGTGGGTAAAAATAATTGGCTAGTGGTGGGTTTTCAGACGCGCCTGCGCGGGTTTGTGCAAGGCTCGGGCGTACCTTCGGCTATTTTTGATGCCTACAAATACCGCCTTGACGACGGCCTTACTAAGGCTTCGGCGGGGAGTTTTACCAATTTTACCATGAATCAACACTCGTTTTTTGAAACGGGCCTCACAGTAGCGGTGATGCCTTTGCGGTTGGATAGACTGATTCGGGTGAAAGTAGGGGCAAAAATCAAGCGTTTGTCGGGGGCACGGAACGTTTTTTTGACCATCAAAAACGCCAATTACCAAGTGAAACCCCTCAATGCCAACGACTATGTGATGGAGTTGGGAAATGTAAACTACGAATACGGCTACACTCAACCTGTTCAGGCGTTTCGTTTAGGAAGTTTGTTTTCGTCGAATTATGGTTCAGGAACGGCCATTGACCTGGGAGCAACGGTAGAAATTGGTCGGATTCTGCAACATGCCGAAAATCAGGCCAATTATATTGCTCGAATCGGGGTGGCATTGACGGATGAAGGACAGATTTCGTACCCTTCAGGGGGCAAACAGTACAGCGGTACGCTGAGTAAATTGACCATTAGTCAAAACCAACTTATTGATATTGGTAACAACTCGGTAAAGGGACTAGAAACAATACTAGGGACGGCGAAACCTGCCACGTACGCGTCATCGACGACCCTACCACGTACGCTGAACATTGATGCCGATTTGCAATTGGCCAAGTCGTTTTTTATCAATTCTACGTGGATAAAACCAACCAACGTGGGTTCTTTACCTGCTAATCTAGCCCAGCCGCGGGTATTTTCGCTGACGCCTCGTTTTGAAGGGGAAGATGTTGAGTTTACCCTTCCTGTGACTTGGTGGGAAGGAAACGATAAACCTACCATTGGTTTTTCGGTGCGCTTTGGCCCTGCCTACATTGGATTCAGCAACTTTGGAGGGTTGGTGAGTAAGGCGGTACAACCCCGTGGTTCGTTGGCTTATTTTGGCATCCAGTTGTGGAGAATCAATGACAAAAAAGACTAACTACCCACCCGCTTTTTTAGCTTTATAACCTTTGGCCAATAACCATGCTAGAATTTTGTCGCGAGAATCACCCTGAATCAAGATTTCACGGTCTTTGGCAGTGCCGCCTGTGCCGCAGAGGTTTTTGAGTTGTTTGGCCAGGGCTTCCATGTCACCTATTTTGCCCGTCCATCCTTTGATGGCTGTTACTACTTTTCCGCCTCCTTTGCGTTCGAGCCATACTTTGAGGTCTTGTTGTTGAGGGGTAGGCGTCGCTTGTTCTTCGTCCGAATCATCAAATTGAAAGCTGGGGTCGGTGGAATAGACGATGCCGCTGCGGTTATTTTTTGCCATTATTTTCTTTTTTTTGCCCCGAAGTAGCAGCTTTTTGGGCGTTTTTTCAAGGATTACGTATCAAATCATTATTTGAGACGTGCCAAATCATGTTTTGGAGCGTGCCCAACGGCTTAAAACTAACACATCGGTGTTGTCGAACGATTTTGTTAATTACTACCGCGTGGAAGAGGTAAAACGTCAACTTAAAAACCCCGAAAATAGTCATTTGTCGCTGTTGGGGACAGCGTTGGAATGTGGCTTTAATTCCCAATCGACGTTCAATCGCGCGTTTAAGAAATTCACGGGAAAGTTACCGAAGGAGTTTGAGTAGAAACAAAAGCGCTGAGCACGGTGTTGTACCAAAAATATCATTAGAAGCGTATGTCATCACTTCCCGCCATCAAACCCAGCCCCATCGGTACCAAAGGTCTTTGGATAGCCCTAACGGTGTTGGTGTTGTGGTTTGCTCACCTTGCGTTTTTGTTGCATTATCCGCTGCATTTTAGTGACCCTCTCTTGCTTGTTTTTGTGTTGATTCAGATGCACCTTTATACGGGCTTATTCATTACAGCACACGACTCCATTCATGGGGTTGTTGCGCCTGAAAATAAGTCGCTAAACGACGGCTTAGGGCTGTTGTGCGCGTCTTTGTTTGCCTTCAATAATTATAAAACACTCTCATCGAAGCACCACCTACACCATCGCTACGCGGCCACCCACGATGACCCCGATTATCACGACGGTCATCCCAACTTCTTTTTGTGGTTTTTGGCTTTTGCCAAAGAGTATATTTCGGTGATTCAAGTCATCTTTATGGCGGTGACGTACAACGTGTTGAAACTGTGGTTTCCGTGGGAGAATTTGGTAGTATTTTGGATGGTACCTGCGATGTTGAGTACGTTTCAGTTGTTTTATTTCGGAACGTATTTACCCCACCGTGGCGAGCATGAAAATGCGCCATACAATGCCCGTAGTCAGAAGTTAAACCACGTATGGGCGTTTTTGAGTTGCTATTTTTTTGGTTATCACCTAGAACATCACGCGTATCCGTACCTGCCATGGTGGCGTTTGCCCGAAGCGCGCGAGCGAGTGGCGGCGGTTTTGAAAAACCGATAGGTGCGGTTCGGTTGCTCACAAGCGCGAGAAAAGAAGTTAAAAATCGGCCCAATGGGGAATA
>JACCEC010117932.1_pt1 | contig 45678 bp, 45 predicted proteins | sample 7450121 | NCBI WGS metagenome assembly JACCEC01 (sample SAMN15323455, study PRJNA562643) | freshwater metagenome | isolation source: river surface water | place: USA:Blue River Watershed | collected 2017-08-18 | reverse complement strand
CTGAAGTGCATCAGCATCTCTCATGACCATCCTGCATGACTATTGGCGTAGCTCTGCGTCTTGGCGTGTGCGAATCGCGCTGTCCATCAAAGGAGTGAAATGGCAATCGCGTAGTCACGACCTCACTCGCAACGAGCAACGTGACAGCGAGTACCTGAGTCTCAATCCGCAGGGTTTCGTCCCCTCTTGGCAAGAACCCGATGGTTGGACGGTCGCGCAATCGGTGGCGATTCTTGAATACTTGGAGGAGCGGTTTCCGACGCCCGCGCTCCTACCCGCCTCAGCGCGCGCGCGTGCCGAGGTGCGTTCACTCGTACAGACGATCGCCTGCGACATCCATCCGCTCAACAACCTGCGCGTCACTCGTTATCTGCGCGAGCAATGGCAGGCCGATGACGCTCAGGTGAACGCTTGGCTGCGCCATTGGATGCACGAAGGCTTTATCGCCCTTGAGGAACGCGCCCTGCGACAAGGATCTGCAGAGCATCTTTACGGTGACTCACTGACGCTGGCCGACGTGTGCCTGGTGCCACAGCTTTACAATGCGAAACGCTTCAGTTGTCCACTCGATGATTTTCCGACTTTGGCTCGCATCGGCGCGCACTTGTCTTCGTTAACTGCCTTCTCCTCAACCCGACCAGAAAATCACCCGGGCGCGCCAAGCTGAATCAAAAGCCGAACAGGAAAGCCTCGGGGGCAGTCTGTACGAGCACGAAGAGTGCCGTAGCGACGACGGCCGCGATCGCGATGGCAACGACACCGCGCGATGAGTGGATCTCTTCACCAGGCGGAACGTTCTTGCGCCATTTCTTCCCGGAGAACATCGGCGCGATCAAGTTACGTCGTTTAACGATCAGATAAAAGAAAGCCGCGAGCACGTGGATCAGGATGGCGATCCACAGGACGTCGAAAATCTGCTTGTGCAGCGTGGTCAATCGGTCACTCATCTCTGCGGTGACGTAACCAAACAGCGGACCGGTCTGATAGACCTGGTCGTTAGAAAACAAACCCGTCAAACCTTGCGCGAACAGCATGCCGAGCAACGCAACAATCATCCAAGCGCCCGCTGGCGTGTGCCCGGCTGAAGCTTCCGCGTCGCGTTTCCACAATGCCCGCAGGTCACCCAAAACCGCCTTCGGGCCACGCACAAAGTGGACGAATCGCGCATGCCGCGTACCGAGGAAGCCCCAAACGAGACGAACGACCGCTATGACGATCACGGCATATCCACAGCGAACATGCCACGCAAACCAGTCGCCCTCCAACTCGCGGGTCAGCCACGCACCGAACACCGCCATGACGAGCCCCCAGTGCATGACCCGCACCGGCCAGTCCCAAACAAGCACTTTGTCATCACTCGAACTCATGCAGCCTCCTGCCGCTGGTTATATTCGATGAAGTAGTCGTCGGGATCCCACAGGCTGAGGGACGTCATCTGTAATAGTTGGCCAGACGCGCCCTTGACGCTGAACTCGTGTGGCGCCGCATGAACCCTGAAGCCGCGCTCGAGAGCGCGCACGTGCACACCATGCACATCACGGCCTTGCATCACGAACACGATATCGCCAATGCCGAGACGCTCGCGTCGGACAGGCTCCGCCATTCGCGGTGCGACGAACTCCAGCAACCCGATCATCCCGAGTAACGGATCAGGCCCCTGCATGATCACCAGACGCGTGCGATCTCCTTTGGTACCGGCCGCAAGACCGACGCCCGATAGCGTGATCTCGTCGTCGTACCAGATAGACATCCCCAGCACATCGCGATAGAACTCGATTGATCGCTCGATGCTGCGCACGATCAACGTCGTGCGCTTGACGAGCGGCGGTGGGATCGGATCGCGGGCCGGATCATGGGCAATGAAATCATGAGTCATATCGATCAGCGCGTCCTCATGATCAGCAGCAACGCAGCCGTTGCAAGCAGCAAGGTCGGCGTCCAAGCCAGTAGCGCCGGAGACCCTCCAAACACGATCGCCCCGCTTTCAAGCGTGCGCTGTAGAGAGAAAAATCCGATACCAAGCACGAAGCCCATCGCGACCCTAGCGCCGGAACCCGATTCACGCAGTGACCCGAAGACGAACGGCAGTGCCAACATCAGCGCAAAGAAGATCGCGACCGTCCGAGCAATCCGCGACCAAAATGCGAACAGCGGCTCACGATCATCAAGACCGTTAGACCGCAGGTGCATCACGATACGCCATACCGATAGCGTCGACATCTGGTCAGGCGCACTGGCTGCATCGCCAAAGAAATCCGCACTGAGGTTCGACAAGAACGGCTCTGCAACACTGCGCCGCGCCGTCACTCGGGCATCGCTCAACAGCGTCGTTTGGGCGTACTGACCGAGCAACCAACGGCCTTCTGCATCAAACTTGATCGATGTGGCCTGCGCCATCGAGCGCAGTCGATTCCGCTCGTCCAGCTCGAATAACGCGACGCCACCATAACCGTCACCGCCACCACGACGCTCGACACTCACAAGTAACTGACCGTCGCGCACCCACGTCGCGCCGAGCGTTCCACCGCCCTGCCCGGCCATCTTCTGTAGCGTCTTCTGCTGCTTCGCTAATTGCTGCATCGGCGGCGCGAGCCACTCGCCCAAGATGACGGCGATGACTATTAAAATCACGCCGGCCGCGACGACACCGCGTGAAACACGCCAAACGGACCAGCCGGCCGCTCGCATCACCGTCAACTCACTGCCACGGGCGAGATTCCCGAGGCCAAGCAACCCGCCGATCAGGGCACTGATGGGTAAGAGATCCCAGACTTGTTGCGGCAGGCTCAGCAGAACGAAGACGGCCGCACTTGTCGCCGTGTAGTCGCCGACCCCGATATCGTTTTGCTGACCGATGACGAGGAACAGGGCGCCGAGCGAGGCGAGAATGGCCGCGACCATCGCGACACCCGAGAGCACCGCACGCATGATGTACCGATCGAGCACTCCGAGTAGAGGCCTCATGCCGGTAACCCTCGATAACGCCAACGAGCGAGCCATCTTGGCGATCGCAGCACCAGCGCCGTGGCGCCCACGACGATGAGATGGACCCACCAAAGACCGATCGCGGCCGGGATTACTCCCTTCTCGATCCACACACGAGCCGCCGAGATCAGACTGAAGTAGACAAAATAGAGGACCACACCGAGCCAGATGCGCGCGTATCGACCCTGCCGCGGCCGCAGCCGAGCCAGTGGAACCGCGAGCATCGCTAACACCAACACCATCACCGGCGCGGCAATACGCCACTGCCACTCGGCTATCGCCGCCAGATCACTCGAAGCCATCAACTGTGCCGTCGGCTGAGCTTCGAGCCGGGGCGGCGCCAACAAGGCGTCTGGAACCTGGACAGGGATGATGCTTTGCTCGAAGCGGACACGCCGCAGCTCAGCCGAACCGGGCACACCCTCGATCCGCTCACCCGAATAGAGGGTCAACAAATGCAACCGACCGTCTGAGGACACCGTGTGCTGACCCCGATCCGCCAGAACGATCTCCTGACGACCGTCGCTATCGCGCTGGATAAACACATTGCCGAGCATGCCGTTCGGATCGAGCGTCTCAGCGTAAAGCACGATCGAGCCGCCACCGAAGCTGCGGAAACGCCCAGCGGCGATCGGCGAAAACTCCCCATCACGCAACGCTTCGCTGCGCACTTGCTGAGTCTTTGCGACTGCCAGTGGCGCAACGACCGAGGTCAACACACCGACGGCGACGGCGCAAACCATCGCGATCAACAACACGGGCAACCACGTGTGCCGCCCCCCAACGCCGCATGCCTGCATCGCCGTCATTTCGCTGTCGTGGTACAGACGACCGAGCGCGAGCATGACGCCAAGGAGCAGACCGATCGGCAACAACACGGCGATGTTCTGAGCCGTGCCGAGCACGACGAGCGTGAGCACTACCTGCGGCGGAAAGCCCTGCTCGGCCGCACGGGCCAGTACCGTCCCAAGTTGATTGGTGAGCAGAATGACCGTCAGCACGGCTGTCACCGCCAGCCAACTGCCGACAGTCTCTCGAAGAATGTAACGCGATAGCGTCGGGATCACGATCAGGCCCCGCGGAAAAACGCTAGAATGTTACGTCACTTGCAAGGGTTCGTGGTGCACGGCTGCACCCACCCGTACCGGACTTGGAGATCTCACGATGAAGTTCGACATCCTCACCAGTAGCCCCGCCCAAACGACTATCGACTGTCTGGTCGTCGGCGTACACGACTCCGGCGCGCTCTCGCCGCTTGGCGTCGCAGTAGATCGCAAGAGCGGTGGCGCTCTGATGCGTTTCCTGGCGCACGGGGATTTCGTCGGACGACTCGGCGAGACATTGCTGCTGCCGGCATTTCGCGGTCTCAAGTGCTCGCGTGTCTTGTTGGTGGGTCAGGGCAAACTCGAAGTCTCGCGCCGTCATTGGCGCAAGGCACTGACGAGCGCGGTAGCGGCATTGGCAAAAACGCGAGTGCGCTCCGCAGCGATCGCGCTGACCCGGCCCGCTACGCGCGACCTCGACGACTACCTCTACACCCGCTCTGCCGTCGAAGCGGTCAGCGCCGCGCTGTATCGCGTCAACGATCTGAAATCGGGCAAAAAAGCACCCCCACCCGCACTCGAAGTCATTAAGTTCGCTGGCGTCCGCCCCAGTTCGGCAGCGGCCGCACGACGCGGCGTCGTGCATGGCCTCGCGTCGGCTAACGGTGCCAAACTGATGCGTGATCTCGCCAATCTACCGGGTAACGTCTGCACCCCGACCTACCTCGGCGAGCAGGCATTGGCATTGGCAGCGCGTCACGATCGAATCAAAGTTCGGGTACTCGATGAGGCCGAGATTCGCGCCGAAAAAATGGGCTGCTTCCTCGCCGTCACCCGCGGCAGCGACGAACCACCCAAGTTCATCGTGATCGAGTACAAAGCGCCGCGCGCGGCGCGCGCGCCGGTGGTACTGGTTGGAAAAGGCATCACCTTCGATACCGGCGGCATCTCGCTCAAAGATCCGGGCGCGATGGACGAAATGAAGTTCGACATGTCGGGCGCCGCGACGGTCATCGGCATGATGTCGGTGGTGGCCGAACTCGGCCTCAATCTGAATGTGGTCGGTCTGGTGCCCACCTGCGAGAACATGCCGAGTGGGCGAGCGATCAAGCCGGGCGATATCGTCACGAGTGCGGCGGGTCTGACGGTGGAAATTCTCAACACCGACGCAGAAGGTCGCTTGATCCTCTGCGATGCCCTGCATTATTCGCGTCGCTACAAGCCGCAAGCGGTCATCGATATCGCCACTCTCACTGGGGCTTGCGTCATTGCGCTTGGCCATCACCACACGGGCGTGATGACGAACGACGACAAGCTCGCCGCCGAACTGGTCGAGTCCGGGCTGCGCGCCGATGATCGCGCATGGCAGATGCCGCTGACCGACGAGTATGGCGAGCAGCTGCGCAGCAACTTTGCCGACATGGCAAACGTCGCGGGGCGCGATGGCGGTGCGATTACCGCGGCAGCCTTCCTCGGCAAGTTCACTGAAGGTCTGCGCTGGGCCCACATGGATATCGCGGGCTCGACGTACGTCGGCGGTGCCGCGAAGGGCAGCACCGGTCGACCCGTTGCGCTGCTGTCGGACTTCCTGTTGCGACGCGCCAGTCGCTAACCGTTGACGATGGACAAGTCCTATTCACCGCTCGATATCGAGCGGCGCATTTACGAGCGCTGGGAATCGTCTGGCCTGTTCGCCCCAGCGGGCGACGGCGCTGGCTACTGCATCGTGATTCCTCCGCCCAACGTCACGGGCACGCTGCACATGGGGCACGCGTTTCAGGACACCATCATGGATGCCCTCACCCGCTACCACCGTATGCGTGGCGAAGCGACGCTGTGGCAGCCGGGCACCGATCACGCGGGTATCGCCACTCAGATGGTGGTCGAGCGCCAACTTGAGGGCGAAGGCTCAAGCCGCGCAGCGCTCGGCCGCGATGCCTTCATCGAGCGCGTCTGGAAATGGAAAGGTGAGTCCGGCGGCACGATTGCGCGACAGATGCGGCGACTCGGCGCCTCGGTCGACTGGTCACGCGATCGCTTCACGATGGACGAGGGCCTCTCGCAGACCGTAACCGAAGTCTTCGTGCGCCTCTACGAAGAAGGACTCATCTATCGCGGCAAGCGGTTAGTAAACTGGGATCCGGTCTTGCAAACGGCCGTCTCGGATCTCGAGGTATTGAGTAGCGAAGAAGACGGGTCGCTATGGCATCTGCGCTATCCGCTAGTGGATGGTAGTGGCCATCTGGTCGTGGCGACGACACGTCCAGAGACCATGCTCGGCGATACCGCCGTCGCCGTGCATCCGGATGATGAGCGCTATCGGCATCTCATCGGCCAACAATTGCGACTGCCGTTGACCGATCGAACCATTCCGATCATCGGCGATAACTACGTCGATCCGGAGTTCGGATCGGGTTGTGTGAAGATCACCCCAGCACACGATTTCAACGATAACGAAGTCGGCCTGCGTCACCAGCTTGCGGTCATCAACGTCTTCACTCCCGATGCGAAGATCAACGAAAACGCCCCGGCCGAACTGCAAGGTCTCGATCGTTTCGAGGCGCGAGCACGCATCATCGAGAAACTCACTGAGCAAAATCTGCTCGAACGCATCGACAAGCACAAACTGATGGTGCCGCGGGGCGATCGCTCTGGGTCGGTGATCGAGCCGTATTTGACTGACCAGTGGTACGTCAAAATCGCGCCGCTCGCCGAGCCTGCCGTCGAGGCCGTGACGTCGGGGAAGATCAAGTTCGTACCAGAGAACTGGTCGCGCACCTACTTCGAGTGGATGCGTAACATCAAAGATTGGTGTATCAGTCGGCAGCTGTGGTGGGGGCATCGCATCCCCGCTTGGTACGACGATCAGGGACACATCTACGTCGGTCGCTCAGAAGCGGAAGTTCGGGCCAAACACGCACTTGCCGCTCATGTTGCGCTCAAGCAGGACGACGACGTTCTCGATACCTGGTTCTCCTCTGCTCTTTGGCCGTTCTCCACGCTGGGCTGGCCTCAGTCGACGAGCGAATTGCAGCGCTTCTACCCCACCTCAGTGCTGGTGACGGGCTTTGACATCATTTTCTTCTGGGTCGCCCGGATGATCATGATGGGCATGAAGTTCATGGGCGATGTGCCGTTCCGAGAGGTGTATGTACACGGTCTCGTGCGCGACTCCGAAGGCCAGAAGATGTCGAAGTCGAAGGGCAACGTGCTCGACCCTCTCGATATCGTCGATGGCATCGCCCTCGAGGATCTCGTTCGCAAGCGAACAACGGGGCTCATGCAGCCGCGGCTTGCCCCGAGTATCGAAAAATCAACTCGCAAGGCTTTCCCGGACGGCATCGAGTCGCACGGCACAGACGCACTGCGCTTCACTTTTGCGTCGCTCGCGACGCAGAGCGCAGACATTCGATTCGATCTCGCACGGGTAGGCGGCTACCGCAACTTCTGCAACAAGCTCTGGAACGCCTCGCGATTCGTACTGCTGATGCTCGAAGATGAAACGGGTAAGCCGCTCGATCCGCAGCTGTTGACCGGCGAGATCGCACCGGGAGTCGTCGATCGCTGGATCGTTTCGCGCTTGGGACATACCCTGCGCGAAGTTGATCAAGCCTTTGCCGACTATCGCTTCGACTACGCGGCCTCGGCACTTTATGAATTCACCTGGTACGAGTTCTGCGACTGGTACCTCGAGCTCGCCAAGCCGATCCTGCAATCTGAGCAGAGCAGCGACGAAGCGCGCCGCGCCGTTCGCCGCACGCTCGTGCAGGTGCTCGAAGCGCTGCTACGCGCACTGCACCCCTTAATGCCGTTCATCACGGAAGAGATCTGGCAGCGCGTGGCACCGCTTGCCGGCACGGCTGCCACTCGTGGCGGCACACTCATGACAGCCAGTTGGCCAGGCGCCGTTCAATACAGCGCAGACTCGGCTGCCGAAGCCGATGTCGACTGGATCAAAGCCTTCGTGCTCGGTATTCGCCAGATCCGCGGCGAGATGGACATCAGCCCGTCGCGCAAACTTGGCGTGCTGATCGAGAATGCGAGTGCCGATGATCGGCGCCGTCTCGACTCGCAAAGCTCCTATCTCGCTCGTCTCGCAGGCCTCGAGTCGTTGCGCGAGCTCGTCGCTGGCGAGGTCGCTCCGCCCTCGGCACTGGCCGTCATCGGTGATATGCGGGCGATGGTACCCATGGAAGGTCTCATCGACCCTCAGGCCGAGGTGGCACGCCTTGAGAAGCGTGCAGCAAAGACACGCGACGAAATTCAAAAGGCACGCAACAAGCTCGCCAATGAAAATTTCGTCCGCAATGCGCCGCCCGAGGTCGTCACGCAAGAGCAAGGTCGCGTCGCTGACTTCGAACGCACTCTGGCCAGTATCGATTCGCAGTTGCAGCGCGTTCGAGCGCTACTGAAGTAACGTCGGTCAATCGCGCATGGCCCGCCTTCTCGTCATCCTGCTACTCATCGCGATCGTCGTGGCGTGGTGGTATCTGCGCAAGAAGCGAAGCGGCGAGCCCCAAGAGTCACTAGAGACACGGACCGCTCGCTGGCAGGGTTTGCTTGAGCGGGACTGGCCGATGTGGCAGCGGCTTCCCACTGAACAACAAGTCACCCTGCTAGAGCGTCTCGCGCACTTTCTCGAGCGCGTTCCCTTCACCGGAGCACACGACCTCGTCGTGACCGAAGACATGCGCGTCCTGGTGGGCGCGCAAGCCTGCCTCATCACCTTGGGTAGCAACGACTATCCGTTCGACGATCTGCACGGCATCACCATGCATCGAGACGAGTTCGTCGTCGAAGAGGCCGTGGAGGATGAGGATACGGGTGTTGTCACCGAGGGATACCAAACCCTCTCGGGCCAAGCCATCGAGTCTGATCGCATCGTGTTGTCGTGGACGGACGTACTCGAATCGATGCGCCGCCAGGATGGCTACAACGTCGTCATCCACGAATTCACGCATTTTCTGGAACACACGCGTCCGGGCGGCGATCGTGCTGCCCGCGTGGCGCTCGAGTCTTGCCTGGCGGAACTGCGTGCCGCCGTCGATCGAGGTGAGCAGACGTTGCTCGACCCTTACGGTGCCGAGGACATCACAGAGTTTCTGGCGGTCGCAGCGGAGTTTTTCTTCGAGCGTTCGCAAGAACTGCGGGAACAACATCCGTTGCTTTATGTCTTGTTGCGAGACAGCTTCCATCTCGATCCGGCAAGCTGGGCAGCGCCTGTGGCGCTACCATCGCAGAGCCCGCCCTGATCGTCAGCGAAAATTCTCGGGGTGGCGCGCCATGTCGGCGCGGAAGAACGACTTCAGTTGCGCGTAATCGGCATCGTAGTCATCACTCGGCGATAGCGGCTCGCCGATCAATACGCGTCGCTGACCAAAATCGAGCGCCACCGGCACGATCGGCACACCCGCGGCGAGCGCGATGTGGTGATAGCCCTTCTTCCACCCTTCGACGGCGCTGCGAGTCCCCTCCGGCGCAATAACGAGCATCATTTTCTCGCGCTTGGCGAACTCGGCGTTAGAGCTCTGCACCACGTTGCTGGCCTGACTGCGATCCACCGCGACGGCACCCAGATAGCGCCCGAGCGGCCCCCACGGGCCTTTCAATGCCGTGTGCTTAGCCATCCAGTTGGCATCGAGACTCAAAGCGAAGTAGGTCAGGATGCCAACGACGAAATCCCAGTTCGATGTGTGTGGGGCTACGACGGCGACGAACTTGCGATGACTAGGGAAGTTACCCTCGATGCGCCAGCCCATCAGCCAAAGCCCGAGGACGCCAAAGGGACGACGCCACCAACTTCGAACTTGCGGTACCTCGACAGGTGGTTTTGGAAATCGGCTGCTCATGCGGATTTACGTGCCTCGGGCACTCGCCACAACAACAAGCCTCCAATGAGAAACAGAACGATCAGCGACGTGATCGACAGCCGCGAATTACCGGTGCTGTAGGCGACCGCCGCGATCAACAACGGACCGATGAAACTCGCGAACTTGCCCATCATGTTGTAGAAGCCGAAGAACTCGCCGCCCTTGCCTTCAGGTACCAGCCTACCGAAGAACGAGCGCGACAAACTCTGCACACCGCCCTGCACAAGCCCCACCACGACCGCGAGCGCAAAGAACTCGACGACCGAATCGAGAAAATACGCATACAGCGTTGCCGCCAAATAGACGCCGATGCAAATCAAAATTCCACGCTTCGGGCCGATTTTATTACCGACCCATCCCAGCAGCAGCGCAGACGGAAAGGCGACGAATTGAGTCAATAACAACGCTGCCAACAAACTCGAACTTGGCAAACCGAGAGCCACGCCGTAGTCGACTGCCATCGTGTAGATCGTATGTACGCCATCAATATAAAGCCAATAAGCCAATAGGAATAACGAGATGTCTCGATGCGCCCTGATACGCCGCAAGGTATTGCCAAGTTCTCGCAAGCCTGCAACCACCGATTCAAAGAAAGGCTCGGTAGCGACTTGACTCGGCTGTTCACGCACATAACGAGCCAGCGGCAAGGTGAAGACCAACCACCATACCGCTACACTCAAAAAAGACCATTGCACCGCCTCAGCCGGCCCCGACAACCCAAACCAGGCGGGTTGGAGAGTCATCAGGACATTAAACGCAAACAAAAGGCCACCACCTAGATAGCCCAACGAGTAACCGAAAGCCGAGACCGTATCGAGCTCGCGCTCGGAAGCCACATCGAGCAAGAGCGCGTCGTAGAAGATATTGGCTGCGTTGAAGCCGATCCCGGCGACGATGAAACAGGCAGCTGCCCATCCCCACTCGCCCTGGCTAACGAACGAGAGAGCAGCGGTGCCGGCAACACCGATCGAACTGAACAAAACGAGTTGCGCTTTGCGACCGGCTGTTCGATCCGCCAAGGCGCCGAGCACCGGTGCGAGCAGAGCGACGATGATCCCGGCGATCCCGTTGGCCAAACCCAAACGCGAGGTGCTGACGGTCGGATCGACCCCGGTGCTCCAGAACTGCTGAAAGAACACCGGGAAAAACCCCGCGAGCACGGTCGTTGCGAATGCCGAATTCGCCCAGTCGTACAGCGCCCAGGAAACCGTGTCGCGGCGCTTGTACGGACTTGTCATGCTCAGTGTGCCTGCTCGCGCGTTTCGCGGAAAACGATACCGGGCCAACGCTCGATCGTGAGTTCGAGATTGACCCTCGAGGGCGCAAGATATACGAGCGCTCCGCTGTGATCTACCGCGAGGTGATCGTAGGCTTTCTGGCGGAACTCCTCGAGCTTCTTGGCGTCATCGCACTGGATCCAGCGCGCGGTCTGAACGCTGATCGGTTCGAATGCACATTGGACGGCGTATTCGTCCTGCAGCCGGAAAGCCACCACTTCGAACTGCAACTGACCAACCGCACCGAGGATCTGATCGTTATTGCGCAACGGCCGGAACAACTGCGTTGCCCCCTCCTCGCAAAGCTGACCTAGACCCTTCGATAGCGCCTTCATCTTGAGCGGGTCTTTGAGCACCGCGCGCCGAAACATTTCAGGAGCGAAGTTGGGGATGCCCGTGAAACCGAGTTTCTCACCTTCGGTAAAAGAATCACCGATATTGATTGTGCCGTGGTTATGCAGACCGATGATGTCGCCTGCATACGCATCCTCGGCAGCGGAACGATCGGAGGCGAGAAAGGTCAAGGCATCGGCCACCCGAACATCCTTGCCAAGACGCACATGGTGCATCTTCATGCCTTTGGTGTATTTCCCTGAGCACAGGCGCAGGAACGCGATGCGATCGCGGTGCATCGGATCCATGTTGGCTTGGATCTTGAAAACGAAACCCGTCAACTTTTCTTCCTGCGGCTGCACGCTGCGCTGGCGAGTTTCGCGGGCCAGGGGACCTGGCGCATCGCGCGTGAACGACTTCAACAACTCTTCCACGCCGAAATTCGAAATGGCCGAACCGAAGAAAACCGGCGTCTGCTTGCCCGCGCGATAGGCTTCGAGATCGAAGCTTTGCGTGGCACCTTTGACGAGTTCGATCTCATCGTCATAAGCACTAGCCGCCATGCCGAGCAGCTCGCGTCCCTCCGGACTACGCAAGCCTTCGATCACAATATTCTCGCCGACGCGTCCTTTTTCACCAGCCTCGTAGACGTAAATTCGATCTTCGATGAGGTGATAAATCCCCTTCAGCTCGCGGCCCATACCGATCGGCCAGGTGATGGGCGCCGTCGCGATACCCAGTACTTTCTCGATCTCGTCGAGCAACTCAATCGGCGCTCGTCCTTCGCGATCGAGCTTGTTGATGAAGGTCATGATCGGCGTATCGCGTAAGCGGCAGACCTCCATTAACTTGATGGTGCGCTCCTCGACGCCCTTTGCGCAGTCGATGACCATCAAGGCCGAGTCGACTGCCGTCAGCGTGCGGTAGGTGTCTTCCGAGAAATCCTCGTGTCCTGGCGTGTCCAGAAGATTGACGATGCAATCGTTGTACGGAAACTGCATCACCGACGAGGTGACCGAGATTCCGCGCTGCTGCTCGAGCCGCATCCAGTCAGAGGTTGCGTGCCGCGCTGCCTTGCGCCCTTTGACCGTACCCGCGAGCTGGATCGCACCCCCGAACAGCAACAACTTTTCGGTGAGTGTGGTCTTGCCGGCGTCAGGGTGGGAGATGATCGCGAACGTACGACGCCGCGCGACTTCGTCGCTGAGTTTCATGGGCGATATTGTCGCCTATCGGGCCTGTAAAGACAGCCGCATCACAATCGCATCCTCGCGACCTTGTTCGGCCTGATAGTAACCACGTCGCAGGCCGACCTGCTGCAAACCCAGCGACTCGTACAGTCGCACGGCCGTCACGTTGCTCGGCCGCACTTCGAGAAACAGATCGTGAGCGCCGCATGCGCGAGCCACGTCGAACAGATGCTCCATCATGCGACGACCCAAGCCACGAAAACGGTACTCGGGTCTAACGCACACGTTGAGCACGTGGGCCTCACCCGCGCCCGTGCTGAGTACGGCATAGGCCGCAAACTGCTCATCGAGTTCGATGACGCGACAGTGATATCCCGCGCGAATGCAATCGCGAAAAATCCCCTCGCTCCAAGGGAACGCATAGCCGAGCCGTTCGGATTCGGCGACCTTCGGCACATCGGCCTCGACCATGCGGCGAATGACGACATGAGCATCGGCTGCAGCTTGCAGAGCCTCTCGTGGCAGGCTTGCCATCAGACCTCCGCTGGCAACTCGGCGAACACCTGGCGCGCCAATTTCAAATCCTCCCAGGCCTTACGCTTATCGCCCGGCATCCGCAGCAAGTACGCCGGATGATAAGTCACGATCACCGGAATTTGGCTCGGGCCAAAACGATGCACGGCACCACGAAGCTTCGCGAGCGTTGCATCGGTACCGAGCAGACTCTGTGCCGCCACGCGACCGAATGCGAGCAGTATGCGCGGCGCGACCTGCTCGATCTGACGGTGCAGATACGACAAACACTCGTTGATCTCCTCGGGACGAGGATCGCGATTCTCCGGTGGTCGACATTTGAGAATGTTGGCGATGAACACGGTCTCGCGCGGCAACTCGATGGCGCCGAGCATGGCATTGAGCAGCTGCCCAGCGGCACCCACGAAGGGCTCGCCTTGCCGATCTTCGTCGGCACCGGGCGCTTCGCCGACGACCATCCACTTCGCTTTCGGATCGCCGACTCCGAACACGGTCTGCGTGCGCGAACGATGCAGATCGCAACGAGTGCACTCGGCAACGCAGCGCTTGAGCTCGCTCCAAGCATCGACGCCGAGCTCAGTCGTCGGCGCAGCCGTGGACAACCGAGCCGCCCAACGATCAATGCCCAGCGCCTCGAGGTAAGCGGCGCGACGCTGCGGGTCGATCATGCTCCGACGGAACGTCGCAACTTCCGCCATACCCACATCAAGGGCGCGAGCGATACGTAGCACGTGAACAGCAACAGCAGCATCGGCGGCGGATTTGCCACCACGAGCGCTAGCGATAGCGGCACGATGACGAAATAGAAAAACTTGACCCGAGCGTTCCAATCGATCTGCTTGATGCTCTGATACGGAATCGCCGAGATCATCAGCACGCCTGCGATGGCACATACGGCAAACGAGAGCGCGAGACCCGCCAGATTCGGCTCGAGCCATTCGCTCGAGAACCATACGAAAGCCGCAACGAGACCCGCCGCCGATGGACTCGGTAAACCTTCGAAATAGCGTTTGTCGGCAGTCGCTGCGCGAGCGTTGAAACGCGCGAGGCGCAACGCGGCACAGACGGCGTAGAAGAACGAGGCGATCCAACCAAAACGACCCCAGCCGCTACCGTATTCAGCAATCGCGGCAACGCCCCACTGATATGCGACCAAGGCAGGCGCCACGCCGAAAGAGACCATATCGGCGAGGCTGTCGAACTCTTTGCCGAAAACACTCTCGGTGCGAGTCCAACGAGCAACCCGACCATCGAGACCGTCGAACACCATGGCGGCGAAGATCGCCTGCCCGGCACGCGCAAAATCACCGTGGATAGCCGACACGATGGCGAAAAAGCCGCAAGCGAGACAGCCCGTGGTGAGGATGTTGGGGAGCAGGAAAACCCCTCGCCTGACTGGCGGCAAGGGCTGTGGGGTGGATGTGGAGTCGGAATTCAAGGCTGGCCACAGCTCCGCGAGGATAAAAACCGTCTCATCATAGGGGTCGAAACCTTTCGGGACAATCTCCGCATCCGTAACATGTCGCACCTGAGTCGTCACCCGAGTAGTCACCCTCCATGCGTTGGTCCAGATACCCCATCAATACCGTCAAGGAAACCCCCTCCGAAGCCGAGGTCATCAGCCACCAGTTGATGCTTCGAGCGGGGCTGATCCGACGGCTCGCCGCTGGAATCTATACGTGGACACCCTTTGGTCTGCGCACGCTGCGCAAGGTCGAGAACATCATCCGCGAAGAGATGGATCGCGCTGGTGCGCTCGAGGTGCTAATGCCCGCGGTGCAACCGGCGGAGCTCTGGCAGGAATCGGGGCGCTGGGAGCAATACGGTCCGGAACTGCTGCGCCTGAAAGATCGCCACCAGCGCGACTTTGTCATCGGACCGACGCACGAAGAGGTCATCACGGACCTCGCCCGTCGTGAGCTGAAGAGCTATCGGCAGTTACCGGCGAACTTCTACCAAATCCAATTGAAGTTTCGTGATGAGATCCGCCCCCGCTTCGGTGTGATGCGCGGCCGCGAGTTCATCATGAAGGACGCTTACTCATTCCATGCGACACAGGAATCGCTGCAGGAGGGCTATGACCTGATGCGCGATGCCTACAACCGCATGTTTACGCGCATGGGCCTCGAATTCCGCCCCGTCAAAGCCGACACTGGCTCGATCGGTGGTACCGCATCCGAAGAATTCCAGGTGCTCGCCGACTCCGGCGAAGATGCTATCGCCGTCTCGGACGGCGCTGACAACTATGCGGCGAATCTCGAACTCGCACCGGCGCTCGCGCCGTCGCTACCACGCCCAGCCGCTGCAGCGAGCCTCACGAAGCTAGCTACACCCCACAAGCGCACCATCGAGGAAGTGGCGGCATTTTTGAAGACCATCCCACAGCAGTGCCTCAAGCTACTGCTCGTCGAATCGACCGAGGGCGGTGTCATCGCTTTCGCGTTGCGCGGCGATCACGAACTCAACGCCATCAAGGCCCAAAAATTACCGGGAGTCGCCAATCCGCTGCGCATGGCCTCAGCCGAGGCCGTCGTGGCAGCCACAGGCTGCGAACCGGGCTATCTCGGACCCATTGGCCTGAAGTGTCCGCTGTATGCGGATCATGGGGCGCTCGCTTTGGCGGATTTCGTCTGCGGTGCTAACGAGAGCGGTCACCACTATATCGGCGCCAATTGGGGTCGCGACTTACCGGAGCCCACGGCCGCAGACCTGCGCAACGTCGTCGCTGGCGACCCGAGCCCGGGCGGCAACGGCACACTGCGAATTCGTCGTGGTATCGAAGTCGGCCACATCTTCCAGCTCGGTAAAAAATACAGCGAAGCGATGCAGGCGAGCGTTCTCGATGAAGCCGGCAAGCCAGTTGTGATGTTCATGGGTTGCTACGGAATCGGCGTCACTCGTATCGTCGCAGCCGCTATTGAACAGAATCACGATGCAGCGGGCATCCTGTGGCCCGCACCGATTGCGCCGTTCGATGTCGTCCTAGTCCCACTCAATGCGGCAAAGTCACCCAAAGTGGCTGAACTCGCCGAGTCACTGTATGCGCAGTTGCAGCAACGCGGCTTTGAGGTGCTACTCGATGATCGCGATGCGCGCCCCGGCGTGAAGTTTGCTGATGCCGAACTGATCGGCATCCCACACCGTATCGTCATCTCAGATCGCGGTATCGATGCCGGCGCACTCGAGTATCGACACCGGCGCGCAAGCGAAAATGAAGCCTGGCCCGTGGCCGATGTCATCGAGAAACTCGAGGCCGCGCGAAGCGCGACACGCTCATGAACGCGGCTACGACTGTCGAAGTCCTGATCGTTTTCGACTCGCGGCACGGTGCTACGGCAGAGCTTGCCCGGCACCTTTGTCGCGGCGTCGAGTCGGTGGATGGCGTTATTGCCACGCTGAGGCGCGTACCGGCTGTTTCAGCCGAGAGCGAGCGCCCCATCGTTCAAGTACCCGATTCCGGCGCGCCTTGGGTCAGTCACGAAGATTTGCGACGCTGCGATGGCTTGCTGCTCGGTAGTCCAACTCGCTTTGGCAACATGTCGGCAGCGATGAAGCACTTTCTCGATGGCACGAGCACGTTGTGGGCGGAAGGCGCCTTGAGCGGTAAGCCTGCCGGCGTCTTCGGTGGCAGCAGCAGTTTGCATGGTGGCCAAGAGAGCACACTGCTCACAATGCTCGTGCCGTTGTTGCATCACGGCATGGTGATCGCCGGTATCCCCTACTCCGAGCGCGCTCTGTCAGAGACTCGCAGCGGCGGCACTCCTTATGGTGCGACGCATTTCACGCCGCACGGCCAAGCGGTGCAGTTGAGTGAACACGAGCGGCTACTCGCTCGCGCGCAAGGCGAGCGCGTCGCGACTCTGGCTCGTGCGCTCAAGATTCGCCGAGGATAGATTTGACGAACGGGATGGTGAGGCGCCGTTGAGCCGACAGCGACGCGAGGTCGATCTCATCCAGTAATCGGCCGAGCGTGCTCATGTCGCGCGGAAAACGCCGCAATAGATAACGCGCCGTGTCGTCCGGCAGATCAAGTCCGCGCGCTGTCGCTCGCAAGCGCAATGCCTCACGCTCGCCTTCTTCATCGAGTGGCTTCAACTGGAAAATCTCCGCTGCGCCGAATCGCGAACGAATGTCGGCCAGCACCCAATTCAATCCAGCGGGAGGTTGATCCGCTGCGACGATGAGTCCACCGCCGCGCTCATCCAAACTGCGATAAGCCGAGAACAGTGCGAGTTCAAAATCGCGACGACCGATCAAAGCGTCGATGTCGTCGATACAAACCAGATCCAGCAACCGAACATCGGCAATAAAACCGGTCGCAGCTTCGCCCAATTCGTGCAGTGGCAAGTAGGCGGCACGGCGTGCGCCCGCGGCGGCGCATGCCGCTTGCAAGAGATGGCTTCGACCGCTGCCTTTGGCACCCCACAACCAGATCACACCGCGATCACCGTAGGCGAGCGAGCGCAAGCGCTCGACGGCCATGCTATTGGGCCCGGGGTGGAACGAAGCAAAAGTCGCGCGATCCTGAATCGATACGCCGAGCGGCAACTGCTGCATCAGTCCGTCACCGCCGGCTGCGCCCATGCGCGTACAAAGAAACGGGCGACATAGTCGGCTCCTGACCATATGGTCGTCGCCAGCGTCACCACCATCAATGCGCCAAAGACATCAGGCCAGATCACCCACCAACCCGCTTGAATGATCGAACCCACCAACACCACCAATTGCAGCGTCGTGTTGAGCTTCGAGATCCATGTCGGTCGGCCGCGCAACTCACCGAACCACAGCCGGAACACGACCGAGCCCACCGAGATGAGCACATCGCGGGCAATAGCCGCAGCAGCCAACCAAACCGGGACGAGTTCTTGCCAGACACACGCGAGAAACACACTGACGAGCAATATTTTGTCAGCCAGCGGATCGAGAAATTTGCCAAGTTCGCTGATCCAGCCGAAACGTTTAGCGAGGTAACCATCGACGCCATCAGAGACGGCAGCGACCGCGAACAAGCTGAGCGCAAAACCATATTGCCCCTGCTCTAGCGCGACGACGATCGGCAGCGTCAGTAAAATACGCAGGATGCAGATCGCGTTCGGGAGATGTCGCCAGAGGGTCATGGTTGATCCGGACTCATGGTTGATCCGATCTCATGGCAAGTAGCGATACACCAGTGGATCGCGGCTATCCGCCTCGCGAGCCAGCTTGGCGTTGCCCTTCAGCGCATCGATCAAGACACGCTCACCACCGGCAGAATGCACCTCGAACACCGCCGTACGCGAACCCACCTCAATGACCTCGACCTGCTTCACGCCAATCAGTGCCGCGAGCGCACGCTGAATCGCCAGATGTTCTTTGAGGCTCACAAGCTCGGTGATCCTCAAGCGGGTGACAGCCAGCGGCTGCGACAAAACCGACTGCGACGCCAATGCGAGCACATCCGCCGCGCCCTCGATACCTGCCGTCACATCACCCGGGAAAACGGTGCTCGCGCTAGAGTCGACCAAGGTCCACTGCCAGTCAGCCCCATCCGCCTCGCCGATCAAGGCCATATCGGCGCCCGCGCGACGCGCAGCCTCGAGCAGCACAGCCGCCGAGGGTGCGCTGTCGGCTCGCAAACCAGCGGCTGCAGCCGAACTCAAACGCAGTGGCAAACCCCGTTGCTCGGCTGCGATGTCGAGCGCCTCGCGTACTCGCACCGGATCAGCCCCGCGCGGCGCTGACAAAATCACTCCGAGCACGACCGGCCGTTCGCTTACCCAGCGCGGACGACCGAGTTTGTCGATGGCGCGTTCGATGGCCGCGCTATCGAGTGTGATTCGGGCGGGTGAAGTGGCTGTCGCCGGTCGCCGAATCTGCACATATCGATCGGCGTCGGCGATGAGCGGCTGATAGATTGGATCATCGGCGGCACGCCGGTCGCCGGTCGCGCGGACAATCGCGGCGCGCATTGCCTGCGGATTGACCGCCTCCTCGCTGGAGCGAATGCTGATTTCACCGACCAAGACCTTTTGAGTCGCCATCAGCGGCGCCGACGCAAGGACGAGCCAAAGAGCGCCAAGCAGTCGGCGGAGCACGCGCTTCGATGTGGATATTCGCAACGACATAATTGGAACGTCGTACAATATCACACGAGATTTTATAGCCCGTGCGCTCATGAACACACCCGCCAAACCCACTGGATTGACCTACCGCGATGCCGGTGTCGACATCGACGCCGGCGACGAACTCGTCGATCGCATCAAGCCGCTGGTCAAACGCGCAACCCGTCCCGAAGTGCTCGCCGGCATCGGCGGCTTCGGCGCCTTGGTCGAACTACCGCTCGATCGCTGGAAGCGCCCCGTGCTCGTCTCTGGCACCGATGGTGTTGGCACTAAACTGCGGCTCGCGATCGATACCGAGCGTCATGATGGCATCGGCATCGATCTCGTTGGCATGTGTGTCAACGACGTCGCCGTGCAAGGTGCCGAACCACTTTTCTTTCTCGACTACTACGCCACCGGCAAACTCGAGGTCGATGTTGCCGAACGTGTGGTCGCTGGCATCGTTGAAGGCTGCAGACTCGCCGGCTGTGCTCTGGTGGGCGGCGAAACCGCCGAGATGCCGGGCATGTACCACGAGGGCGATTACGATCTCGCCGGGTTCTGCGTGGGCGTCGTTGAGAAAGATGCCATCATCGATGGCTCCAAAGTGGCCATCGGCGATGCGGTGATCGGCATGGCTTCTTCGGGTCCACACTCGAATGGCTACTCCTTGATCCGCAAGCTAATCAAGGTTGCAGGCGCAGACTCCTCCACACAGATCGATGGTCGCTCGTTGTTCGAGCAGTTGTTGATACCTACGCGAATTTACGTGCCTGCGATGCTGGCGTTGGCCAAGGCACTGCCCGTACACGGCTTTGCCCACATCACCGGTGGCGGTCTGACCGACAACATTCCTCGCGTGCTGCCAGATGGCTGCGGCGTCACACTGGATCGTCACAGTTGGCAGCGCGGTGCGGTATGGGACTGGCTACAGCGCGCCGGCAACATCGCCGATGACGAAATGCATCGCACCTTCAATTGCGGTATCGGCATGGTGGCGATCGTCGCAGCTGCCAATGCCGACCACGCCCTCGCCACGCTACGGGCTTGCGGTGAAACTGCCTCGATCATCGGGCACGTCCGAGCCGGGCACGGCGACGTCGTCATCGAATGAGTCGGGACGGACCCGACGTCGTCATCCAATGAGTCGAGCTCGACTCGCCATCGTCATCTCGGGTGCCGGCTCCAACATGCTGGCCATCGACGACGCCTGCCGACAAGGCAGCCTGCATGCCGATGTGGTGTGCGTGATCAGCAATCGCGCCGATGCGGCCGGACTTGCTCATGCCGCTGCGCGCGGTATCCCGACCTGTCTCGTCGCCTCGACTGCGGGTGAATCCCGCGAGTCTTACGATGAGCGGCTCGCAACCGCGATTCAGGCCTTCGACGTCGATTGGATCGTGCTGGCTGGCTATATGCGCATACTGTCGGGTCACTTCGTGCATAAGTTCGCCGGTCGCCTGCTCAATATCCATCCGTCGCTGCTGCCTGCACACAAGGGCTTGCACACCCATCGACGCGCAATCGAGGCGGGCGATACGCAACACGGTGCCACGGTGCACTTCGTGACTGCGGAGCTCGACGGGGGTCCCCGCATTCTGCGTGGCGTGCTGACGCTGCGCCCGACTGACGACGAAGAGACTCTGCAGCGACGGGTACAATGCATCGAACATGCCATCTACCCCGATGTGCTCGAGCTGCTCGCACGAGGTCGCTTGCGACAGACCGACAGTGGCGCGGAACTCGACGGTCAGCCGCTCGTCGAACCCTTGGAGCGCCGCTTCGATTTCTGAGCGCGCACCGGAGAATTGACCATGCATGCAAGTCTTCGTTGGATCGCGATTGTGCTGTTGCTGTTCGCATCAATGGACTTGCGCGCAGCCGGCAGCGCGTCGATAACGCCGTTCAGCGTCTCCTATGAAGTCATCTTTCGTGGGCTGAACGCGGGTACGGCGAGCCTCACTCTGCAACGCGAAAACGGTGCTCGCTGGCGCTACGAATCGCGCAACGAGGCGCGCGGTCTGTTCCGCCTAGCCTTTCCCGGCGAGATCACCCAAACGAGCCTATTTCGCATCGACAACGACCTCGTGATCCCTCTCGAGTACCGCGCCGACGATGGTTCGGAGTCGACCGACAAGGACATCGCGCTAAATTTTGATCACGCGGCCGGCAAAGTCACTGGCGTCGCTGAACGGATCAACGTAAACCTACCCATCGAGTCGGGCGTACAAGATCCGATGTCGGTGCAGATCGCCGTGATACAGGCGCTGAGCCTCGGGCAAACACCCGGTCGCTACGCGATGGTCGACAAGCAGGAAGTCAAAACCTACGAGTATCGTGCATGGGGTCGCGAGCGAATCACCACACCGATCGGTCCAGTCGAGGCCGTGATCTGGTCTAGCGCGCGAGTCGGATCCAATCGCGTGACCAAAGTCTGGTACGCGACGGAGTTCGGGTTTTTACCGGTACGCGCCGAACGTCGCCGCGGCGACAAACTCGAGTGGGCGATGCACCTCAAAACACTCAAGTCTTCGGCAAAGTGACGCCACGCTGACCCTGGTACTTTCCACCGCGATCGCGGTAAGAAGTCGAGCAGACTTCATCGCTTTCAAAGAACAGCATTTGCGCCACGCCTTCGTTGGCGTAGATCTTGGCGGGCAGCGGCGTCGTGTTCGAAAATTCGAGCGTCACGTGCCCTTCCCATTCGGGTTCGAGCGGAGTGACGTTGACGATGATGCCGCAGCGCGCATAGGTCGACTTACCTAGGCACACGACGAGCGTGCTGCGAGGCACGCGGAAATACTCGACCGTGCGCGCCAGAGCAAACGAGTTCGGCGGGATGATGCAGACATCCGAATCGACATCCACGAAACTCTTCTCGTCGAAGGCCTTCGGATCAACGATCGTCGAGTTGATATTGGTGAATATTTTGAACTCGCGCGCGCAACGCACATCGTAGCCATAGCTCGACGTGCCGTAGGAGACGATGCGCTGCCCGTCGACGCTGCGGACCTGCCCCGGCTCGAAGGGCTCGATCATGCCGTGCTCGCTCGCCATGCGGCGAATCCAATGGTCGGACTTGATGCTCATGTGTCCTCTACGATGATTTTAGGAAATGCCCCGCTGCGATCGCGCGAGCGCCGAGCCAATTCACCGGCCGTGCGCCGGGCCAAGGCGAGATACGCTTCGCCACGTGCGCTATCGGGCGCCGCGACGACTGTCGGTCGACCACCATCAACCTCTTCGCGAATTCGACCATCGAGCGGCAGCGCCCCGAGCAACTCGACACCATACTGCGTCGCCATCCGCTCGCCGCCACCCGTGCCGAAGATGTGCTCGGCGTGGGCGCAGTTCGAGCAAACATGCACGCTCATGTTCTCGACGATGCCGAGCACCGGTACGTTGACCTTCTCGAACATTTTGAGCCCCTTGCGCGCATCGGCGAGCGCAATGTCCTGCGGCGTCGTCACGATCACGGCACCGGCAACGGGCACCTTCTGCGCGAGCGTCAGTTGGATATCGCCGGTCCCGGGCGGCATGTCGACGACGAGGTAATCGAGCTCACCCCAATCCGTCTCGGCCAACAATTGATTTAGCGCAGAGGTCACCATCGGCCCGCGCCACACCATCGGCTGCTCGACATCAACCAAAAATCCGATCGACATCGCCGCCACGCCATGGGCGCGCGGCGGGATCAATTGCTTGCCGTCACGCACACCCGGCTTCTCACCTTGCAACCCAAGCATAATGGGCTGGCTCGGACCGTAAATATCGGCATCGAGCATGCCCACTCGCGCACCCTGTCGCGCCCACGCGAGCGCGAGATTGACCGCCACCGTCGACTTGCCCACGCCGCCCTTACCGGAGGCAACGGCGACGACGTTGGCGATTCCCGGCAGCGGCGTCAGACCGCGCTGCACGGCATGCGCCACGATCCGCGACGAAAGCGTCAGCTCGATCGCTACCGACAATCCGCGCTCTGCCAGATGAGTCTCGAGTGCTTGGCGCAGTTCGGTCTCGTAACCGCCGCTCGGATAGCCGAGCTCGGCCGTCACTTGAACGCCTGTGGGAATCACCGTGACGCCGCGCAGGGCCCGCGATTCTGCCCACGTCTGGCGCGTATTCGGGTCGAGGTACTGACCGAGAGCCGCCTCGATGGCAGCGGGATCGAAGGTCGTGGACATGGGCTTATTCTAGCTGCTTCTGGCCGCTCGCGACCCGGCTACAGGTGACGCTGTGCGATAATTCGCGGCATGTCACGCCAGATTCTCGTCACCAGCGCCCTGCCTTACGCCAACGGGTCATTGCACCTCGGTCACATCATCGAGGCCGTTCAGACCGATGTCTGGGTCCGCTTCCAAAAAATGCAGGGGCATTCCTGCCTCTACGTCTGTGCCGAAGATACCCACGGCACGCCGATCATGATCCGCGCGCAATCCGAGGGAATTCGTCCTGAGGATCTGATCGCGCGAGTCGCCGAGGAGCACAAAGCCGATTATCGCGACTTCCTCATCGGCCACGATCAATTCCACTCGACGCACTCGCCCGAGAATCGTTATTTCACCGATTCGATGTTCGAGCGCTTGCAGGCGGCCGGACACATCACGCGCCGCAGCGTCCGCCAGGCCTACGACGAGCAGGCCGGCATGTTCTTGCCCGATCGCTACGTGCGCGGCACTTGCCCCACCTGCAAAGCCGCCGATCAATATGGCGACAGCTGCGAAGTCTGCGGTGCGACCTACACGCCTGCCGATCTCATCGAGCCACGCTCAACGATCAGCAACACGGCACCCGTGTGGCGCGAATCGGAGCATCTTTTCTTTGCACTCGGCCACTTCGAAGCGATGCTGCGCGAGTGGGTGAAGAGCGGTTCCTTGCAGGATGCCGTCCGCTCAAAGCTAGACGAATGGTTCAACTCCGGCTTGCAGGACTGGGACATCTCGCGCGATGCGCCGTACTTCGGTTTCGAAATTCCAGGTGCGCCCGGCAAATATTTCTATGTTTGGTTCGATGCGCCAATCGGTTACCTCGGTAGCTTCAAGGCCTATTGTGACCGCACGGGCCTAGACTTGAACCATTACCTGCGCCCCGACAGCACGACCGAGCTGCATCATTTCATCGGCAAAGACATCAGCTACTTCCACACTTTGTTCTGGCCAGCCGTACTGCATGGCTCGGGCTTCCGTCGACCGACCGCCGTGCACGTGCACGGCTTCCTGACGATCAACGGGCAGAAGATGTCGAAGTCGCGCGGCACCTTCATCACAGCGCGTCGCTACCTAGATCACCTTCCAGCCGAGGCACTGCGTTATTACTTTGCTGCCAAGCTCGGCTCGGGCGTGGATGACATCGATCTTTCGCTCGAAGACTTCACGGCACGTGTCAATTCCGACTTGGTTGGCAAACTCGTCAATATCGCAAGCCGATGTTCAGGCTTCATCGCTCGTAGTGGCGGACACCTCGCGCCCGCACTGGCCGATGCAGCGCTCTATGCCGAATTCACGACTGCTGCTCCTCGTCTTGCGTCGCTCTACGAGGCCCGCGACTACTCGCAAGCAATTCGCGAAATCATGGCTCTTGCCGACAAGGCGAACCAATATGTCGATGCGAATAAGCCGTGGGCGCTCGCCAAAGATCCGACACGCGCCGATGAGGTCGTTGCTGTCGCGACCCAGGGCATCAATTTGTTCCGCGTTCTGATGGTTTATCTCGCGCCAGTGCTGCCGCAGATGGCGTGCAAGGCAGCCGCATTCCTCGGCGCGCCTCTCGCGCGCTGGAACGAAATCGATCAACCGCTGCTCGGAACGCCGCTCGCCAACTACGAACCGCTCGCACTGCGCCTGGATCCGAAGCAGGTAGGCGCGCTGGTCGACACAGCGAGCACCGCCGAGGCACCGAAGGCGATATCCAACGACAACAAGACGAGTTCCAAAGTGACGACACCCGAATCCGCTACCACCAAACCCCTGATTTCGATCGATGACTTCGCCAAGCTCGATCTGCGTATGGCACGGGTCGCCGAAGCGAGCATCGTTGAGGGTTCGGACAAACTACTCAAACTTACGCTCGAACTGGGCGAGCAACGCCGCACGGTGTTCTCAGGCATTCGTAAGACCTACTCACCAGAATCCCTGGTTGGTCGCCATGTCGTCGTCGTTGCCAACCTCGCGCCGCGCAAGATGCGCTTTGGCGTGTCGGAAGGAATGGTGCTGTGCGCATCAGATGAGGCGGATCGCCTCTTCCTGCTCGGCGCCGACGAAGGTGTGACGAGCGGCCTGCCCGTCAGCTGAACATCGCTCGTGTCATGAGCGCCCGAGTCGACGCCATCCACGCGCTATTGCCGCAGACTCAGTGCACGCGCTGTGGCTTTCAGGGTTGCAGACCCTATGCTGAAGCGATCGCGGCCAGTACGAGCGCGATCAATCGTTGCCCCCCGGGCGGACACTCCACCATTCGTCAACTGGCAAGCTTGCTGCAGACCGAAGAACTCGCGTTGGATCCCGAGTGCGGCAGTGAAGGCCCTGCGATGGTGGCGCACATCGATGCGGATCGCTGCATCGGTTGTGCCCGCTGTCTGCCGCCCTGTCCGGTTGATGCGATCGTCGGCGCACAGCGGCAGATGCATACGGTGCTAAATGATCTCTGCACCGGATGCGAGCTGTGTATTGCGCCGTGCCCGGTAGATTGCATTGCTTTGATACCGCGCTCAGAGCTACGAACGTCGTCACCGGAGCCCGACGCTGCCGACAATCTTCAGCGCTACGATGCTCACGAGACGCGTCGGATACGTCGCGAACAGGAGCGCATCGCACTGCTGGCTGCACGCAAACGCCGTATAGACGCGGTGGCACAGTGAAACCCGAGTCGCGACAGCAGATGTTCGAGCGTCTGCGCGCTGCGAATCCACACCCCACGACCGAGCTCGAATACCGCACGGCTTTCGAATTGCTGATCGCCGTGATCCTCTCGGCTCAGGCGACAGATCGCGGCGTCAATATCGCCACGCGCAAACTGTTTCCGATCGCCAATACACCGCAAGCACTACTAGCGCTCGGCGAAGAGGGCCTGCTGTCCTATATCCGCACCATAGGTCTCTATAAAAATAAAGGTAAGAACATTATCGCCACCTGTCGACTGCTGATCGAACAACACGGTGGAGAGGTCCCACGCGAGCGCGAGGCGCTCGAGGCACTGCCGGGTGTCGGCCGAAAAACCGCGAACGTGGTGTTGAATACGGCTTTTGGCGAGCCGACGATGGCTGTTGATACGCATATCTTCCGAGTTGCGAATCGCACCGGTCTTGCACCCGGCAAGACCGTACTCGCTGTCGAGAAAAAACTGCTTAAAAATGTGCCGAGCGAATTTCTACAAGACGCCCATCACTGGCTGATCCTGCATGGTCGCTACGTCTGCAAGGCCCGCAAACCCAACTGCCCCGCCTGCCCGATCGCCGATCTGTGCAGCTATCGACGCAAAACCCGCGCCGACTAACTCGAGATACTCTGAACATGTTCTTTGACAAGACCCGCGATGATCTGCGCAGAGACTGGCTGACGGCGTGGCAACGACATGCCGCGCAGTTACCGTTGACGCCGCTTGAGGCACAGCTGGTCGATCTCATCGCCCTGCATCCCGAGTATCACACTTGGCTCGAGCGCGGCGATGCAGTCTTGCAACAGGAGTTTTCGCCCGAGGGCGGCCGTATCAACCCCTTTTTACATCTCTCGATGCACATGGCACTGCGCGAACAGGTAGGCACCGATCGACCCCAAGGAATTCGGGCCGTTCACGCTCGTCTGGCTGCACGCAGCGACGTTCATGACGCTGAACACCAGATGATGGAAGCGCTGGGGCGTGCGCTGTGGGAGGCACAGCGCGCCGGCCGTATGCCCGATGAGCGCCTCTATCTTGAAGAGCTGCAGCGACTCGCGGGCCGCTAGCCATCCTGATTCGCGCTACTTACGTTTCGGCACGTAGAGATCAGTCAGGGTTCCTTCAAAGGCTTCCGCCGCCATCGCCACCGACTCCGACACCGTGGGATGCGGATGGATGGTAAGCCCCACATCGGCTGCATCCGCACCGAGCTCGACCGCTAAACCGACTTCAGCAATCAGTTCGCCGGCGTTCGGACCCACGATACCGCCACCGATGACACGATGTGTCTGCGGATCGAACAACAACTTGGTGAACCCCTCATCGCGACCCTGTGCAAGTGAGCGACCACTCGCAGCCCACGGGAACACGCCCTTCTCGTACGGGATGCCCTTAGCCTTAGCCTCGGTCTCGGTCACGCCGACCCAAGCGATCTCAGGATCGGTGTAGGCGACCGATGGAATCACCCGCGCATCGAAGGCTCGTTTCTCACCTGCGATCACTTCGGCCGCGACCTTACCCTCATGCGTCGCCTTATGGGCGAGCATCGGCTGACCCACGATGTCGCCGATGGCAAAGATATGCGGCACGTTGGTCCGCATCTGCTTGTCCACAGCGATGAAACCACGCTCGTCCACTTGAACACCAGCGGCATCCGCGCCGATCAGAAGACCATTCGGCTTACGACCCACGGCAACGAGAACGCGATCAAATAATTGCGGCTCGGGAGCAGACTCACCCTCGAAAGTGACCTTCAAACCGTCGGCCTGCGCTTCGACGGCCTTGACCTTCACACCGAGCAGGATGCGCTCGTAGCGCTTGCGCAGTCGCTTCTCCAGCGGCTTGACGAGATCGGCATCGGCACCGGGCATCAATTGCTTTAGCCACTCGACGACACTGACTTTCACGCCGAGAGCATCATAAACGCAGCCCATCTCAAGCCCGATGATGCCGCCGCCGATGACGAGCATGCGCTTTGGCAGATCCTGCAACTCGAGTGCACCGGTCGAATCGATCACGCGCGGATCGTTCGGCACGAACGGCAGATTCACGGGCTCCGATCCTGCCGCGATGATGCAGTGGTCGAAGCTCACAGTGCTCTTGGAACCGTCGTCAGCCGTCAATTCGAGGACACGCGGACCTAAGAAACGCGCCTGACCGCGTAGCACATCGACTTTACGCTGCTTGGCCAGCATCGTGAGGCCGCCGGTCAATTTACCGACCACCGAATTCTTCCAACTCCGTAGCTTGTCGAGATCGATACTGGGCTTGCCAAAGACGATACCGTGCTCCGCCATCGATTCAGCTTCATCGACCACCTTGGCCGCATGCAGCAGCGCCTTGGATGGGATACAACCGACATTGAGGCAAACGCCACCCAACGTGGGCCACCGTTCAATCAACATCACCTGCAAGCCAAGATCCGCCGCTCGAAACGCGGCCGTATAACCGCCGGGGCCAGCACCGAGTACGACGACGGGCGTATGTCGATCGGCTGCCGGCGCGGGTTCGCGCGGCGCAGCAGGTGCTGCGCTTGCAACAGGACTCGGAGCAGGACTCGATGGCGCAGCCGCCGGAGCCGCTGGCTTTGCGACGGGCGTCGGTGCCGCGGTGGTTTCAACTTCGACGCGAATCCGAGCGATCAAGTGCCCCTTCGATACCTTCTCACCACGCGCCACCAGGATCGCCTCGACGGTACCGGCCACAGGCGATGGCACGTCCATCGAAGCCTTATCGGTCTCGAGCGTCAACAGTGGTGAGTCGATCTCGACCAGATCACCCGCTTTGACGAGTACGTCGATGACCGGCACCTCGGCGAAATTGCCGAGGTCAGGAACGGTGATTTCTTTGATGTTCATGATGACCTCAGATGCGCGCTGCGCCGAGCAAATCAGCGGGCTTGGAGAGGCAATCGGCAAGCCAAGTCGTAAAGCGCACGCCCTCGGCGCCATCGATCACGCGATGGTCGTATGACAAGGACAACGGCAAAGTCAGCCGCGGCACGAAAGCCGAATCGCGCCATACGGGTTTCATCGTCGACTTCGACACACCGAGAATCGCCACCTCCGGTGCATTGATGATCGGCGTAAAGGCTGTACCACCGATCCCGCCCAGGCTCGATACAGTGAAACAACCACCCTGCATATCGCTGCCCGGCAGCTTGCCTGCGCGAGCCTTCTCAGACAATTGCGCCAAGTCGCGTGCGATTGCAAAGATATCCTTGCGATCGGCATCGCGGATCACGGGCACCAACAAGCCGTTCGGGGTGTCGGCTGCGAAACCGAGGTGACAGTATTTCTTCTGTACGAGGTTCTGACCAGACTCATCTAACGAGGAACCAAAGTTCGGGAATTGCAACAAAGCGCGCGCACACGCCGCGATGATGAAGGCGAGCGGCGTGAGCTTGACGCCCTCTGCCAACGCGCGATCCTTCAAAGATTGACGCAAGGCCTCGAGCTCGGTGATATCCGCCTCGTCAAATTGTGTGACGTGCGGCAAATTGACCCATGAAGCATGCAGTCGCGGGCCCGAGATCTTGCGCACTCGACTGAGTGGTTGCACCTCGATCGGCCCAAAAGCGGCAAAGTCGACTACCGGCACCTTCGGCAGCGCCGGTGCGGCGGGTGCGAGCCCGCCTTGCAGCGCGCGTTTGACCCAGGCCTTCACATCTTCGTGGCTGATACGACCTTTTGGCCCCGACCCCGCGACACGGGCGAGATCGACACCGAGTTCTCGCGCGAGTTTGCGAACCGAAGGGCCGGCGTGCGCCGTGCTGAACGACGCTGCATCAAGCGCAACGCCGAGCGCCATGGGTGCCGAAGCGGGCGCAGCAGTTACCGCAGTCGGTGCAGCCGCTGCGGGCGCTGCGACTCGCGCCGGTGCCGCAGCCGCAGGCGGTGCTGCAGCGACCGTCGGGGCCTCGGCCTTAGTCGGCAACTCTCCTTCTACGATGGCGACAAGATCACCGCCGTTGACGGTGCCACCGCGAGCGATGTGCAGCGATACCACCTTGCCACTGACCGTCGAGGGCACATCCATGGTGGCCTTTTCGGTTTCGAGGGTGGCGATCGAGGCATCAACCTCGATTTGATCGCCTGGCTTGACCAGCAACTCGATGACCGCGACGTCCTTGAACGTTCCGAGGTCGGGAACACGCACTTCAATGCTTGCCATGGTTGCTTCCGTCAGCTGTTAAGCGGGTTGGGCTTATTGACATCGATACCAAGTGTGCTGATCGCCTCGGCGAGCAGCGAGCGCGGTACCACGCCCTCGTCAGCCAAGGCTCGCAACGTGGCGAGCACAATGAATCGACGATCGACTTCGAAGTGTGCACGTAGCGCTTCGCGGCCATCCGATCGACCGTACCCATCGGTACCGAGGACGACGTAGCGACCCGGCACCCATTGACGTATTTGATCGGGCACGTTTCGCACGTAGTCACTGGCGGCGACAAAAGGACCAGAGTGGTGCTGTAGCACTTCGGCGACGTATGGAACACGGGCTGCCTCGGTCGGATGCAGCAGATTCCATCGATCGCAATCGAGCGCATCACGACGCAGCTCACTGAAACTAGGGGCCGAAAGCACCTCGCAATGCACGTCGTAATCTTTGGCGAGTATGTCGGCCGCGGCAATCACCTCACGTAAGATCGTGCCTGCGCCGAGCAGGGTCGCCTTACGGGCACTCTTCGCACTCGCCACGTGCGTCGAGAGGGGATAAAGACCCTTGAGAATGCCCTGCTCCACGCCAGCTGGCATCGCGGGCATGGCGTAGTTCTCATTCATCACGGTGACGTAGTAGAAGATGTTCTCACCTTCGGCATACATGCGACGTAGACCGTCTTGCATGATGACGGCGAGTTCATAGCCATAGGTCGGATCGTACGAGCGGCAGTTCGGCACCATCGTCGAAAGCAACTGGCTGTGACCATCCTGGTGCTGCAAGCCCTCGCCCGCCAGCGTCGTGCGACCGGCGGTGGCCCCGAGCAGGAAGCCGCGCGCCTGCATGTCACCAGCAGCCCAGATGAAATCACCTACGCGCTGGAACCCGAACATCGAGTAGAAGATGTAGAACGGCACCATGCTGATGGCATTGTTGGCATACGAGGTGCCTGCAGCCATCCAAGAACACATGGCACCCGCCTCGTTGATGCCCTCTTCGAGGATCTGCCCCTTCTTATCTTCTCGATAAGACATCAGCTGATCGGCGTCTTGTGGCGTGTAGAGCTGCCCCATCGACGAATAGATACCGACCTGACGGAATAGACCTTCCATACCGAAGGTACGCGCCTCGTCGGGCACGATCGGCACGATGTGCTTCCCGATGCCTTTATCTTTGAGAAGCGCCGTCAAGATGCGTACGAACGCCATGGTCGTGGAGATCTCGCGCCCCTCGCTTCCTTCGAGCAGAGGTTTGAAAAGGTCGAGCGACGGAACCGGCAACGGACTACCCATGCGGCGACGCGCCGGGAGGTAGCCGCCAAGACTCTTGCGCTTACCGCGCAGATAGCGCAACTCCTCACCCTCTTCGTCGGGTCTGCGGAACGGCAGCCGCGAGACTTCCTCGTCCGACACCGGAATATTGAAGCGATCGCGGAAGCCGCGCAGATCCTCATCCGAGAGCTTCTTCTGCTGGTGGGCAACCATCTGGCCTTCGCCCGATTTACCCATACCGAAACCCTTGACGGTCTTAGCGAGGATGACCGTCGGTTGACCGCGATGCGTTGCCGCTGCGGCATAAGCGGCGTAGACCTTGCGCGGATCGTGACCACCACGGTTCAGGCGCCAGATTTCCTCATCCGACATGTTGGCCACCATGGCCTTCAACTCGGGGAACTTTCCGAAGAAATTGTCACGCGTATACGCGCCGCCCTTGGCCTTGAAGTTTTGGTACTCGCCGTCGACACACTCTTCCATGACTCGACGCAGCAAGCCTTGCGAGTCTTTGGCCAGAAGCGGATCCCAGCGCGAACCCCACAATACTTTGATGACGTTCCAACCCGCACCCAGGAAAGCCGCTTCCAGCTCCTGAATGATCTTGCCGTTACCGCGAACCGGTCCGTCGAGCCGCTGTAAATTACAATTGATCACGAAGACGAGGTTGTCGAGCTTCTCGCGCACGGGCATCGTGAGCGCACCCATCGACTCGGGCTCGTCCATCTCGCCGTCACCGAGGAACGCCCAGATCTTGCGATCACTCGGGGCAACGAGCCCACGGTGCTCAAGATAGCGCTGGAAGCGAGCCTGGAAGATCGCCTGCATGGGACCTAAACCCATCGAGACGGTCGGGAACTGCCAGAAGTCCGGCATCAACCAGGGGTGGGGATAGGAGGATAAGCCGTTGCCTGCAACCTCCTGACGGAAATGTCGCAACTGATCTTCGGTCAAACGACCTTCGAGAAAGGCGCGAGCATAAATACCCGGCGAGGCGTGACCTTGAATGAAAATCATGTCGCCCGGATGGTTGGCGGTTGGCGCGCGCCAGAAGTGGTTGAAACCCACTTCGTACAACGTTGCGGCAGACGCGTAGGTCGAAATGTGCCCACCGTACTCGGAAGAAATGCGGTTAGCCTGGACCACCATCGCCATCGCATTCCAGCGAATATAGGCTTCGATCCGCCGCTCCATCTCGCGATCACCGGGGTACTCCGGCTGCTGCCCTGTCGGGATGGTATTGAGATAGGCCGTATTCGGCTTGAACGGCAGATACGCACCCGAGCGACGCGTGTGATCGATCAATTGCTCGAGCAGATAATGTGCGCGCTCCGGCCCGTAGGCCTTGAGCACCGAATCGATCGATTCCAGCCACTCGCGGGTCTCGGCCGGGTCGACATCCTGCATGGGGGCCAGAGGCGTGGGGGTCATTCGGTCGTCCTGCTTGTGAAAATGGTTATGTTAACTTTTCCGGTGCGCCGAGTGTAGGCGGGTCGCTGTGTTAGCATCCGCCGCCTCCATGAGCGACACCCTTACCCTGCGCCGACCCGACGACTGGCACGTGCACTTGCGCGATGGCGCGGCACTGGCCGCGGTTTTACCGCATACCGCGCGACAATTCGCCCGCGCGATTGTCATGCCGAATCTGAAACCGCCAGTCACCACGACAGCCCAAGCACTCGCCTACCGCGACCGCATCCGGGCGGCACGCCCTGCCGGCTCGGATTTCGAGCCGTTGATGACGCTCTATCTCACAGACAACACCGCCGTCGGCGAACTCGAAGCCGCGAGTCGAATCGACTCGATCGTCGGCTGCAAGCTCTATCCGGCCGGCGCGACGACGAATTCCGACTCAGGCGTGACCGACGTACGTCGTATCGACGAGGCTCTGGCCGCGATGGCGCAGTTCGGACTCATCTTGCAAGTGCACGGTGAAGTCACAGCCGACTCGGTGGATGTGTTCGACCGCGAACGTCGTTTTATCGATGACATTTTGGCACCGCTCGTCGATCGACATCCGACCCTGAAGGTGGTCTTCGAGCACATCACGACAGCCGCCGCCGTCGATTTCGTCAGCCACGCCCGCGCGGGCGTCGGCGCCACGATCACGCCACAGCATTTGCTATACAACCGCAACGAGATCTTCCGCGGCGGTATCCGCCCGCACTTCTACTGTCTGCCGATCCTCAAGACCGAGCCCGATCGTGAAGCGCTCGTGGCCGCTGCGACCGGTGATAATCCGCGCTTTTTCCTCGGCACGGACAGCGCACCACACGCGCGTCACACCAAAGAAAATGCCTGTGGTTGTGCGGGTATGTATTCCGCTCACGCAGCGCTCGAGCTCTATGCCGAGGTTTTCGATGCGCAGGGCGCACTGAATCGCTTCGAAGCCTTCGCATCCGAGCGAGGACCGGATTTTTACGGACTGCCGCGCAACGATGCGCGCATTGAACTGCGTCGCGTCGATTGGCAGGTGCCGGCGGAATATACGTTCGGCGGCGATGTCATCGTGCCGATGCGCGCCGGAGAAAAGCTGCGCTGGACCATGGTGGGCGCATGAGCCTACTTGCACGACGTTTCCGGGGATTTCTACCGGTCGTCGTCGATGTCGAGACCGGCGGTCTCAACTGCGCAACCGACGCGCTACTCGAGATCGCGGCCGTGTTGATCGACGTGGCACCCGATGGCACGTTGCTGCGCGGCGCAACGCACAGCTATCACGTGAAACCCTTTGCGGGCGCGAATATCGAGGCCGCATCGCTCGCGGTCACCGGGATAGACCCGTTTCATCCGCTGCGCCCTGCTCTCGATGAAAAGGAGGCGTTGACCCGCATCTTCAAAGAAGTACGTGATGCGGTGAAGCTACACGGCTGCAAGCGCGCCATCCTGGTCGGACACAACGCCTCGTTCGATCTTGGCTTTCTGAATGCGGCGGTCGCGCGAGCGGAGATCAAACGCAATCCGTTCCACCCGTTCTCCAGTTTCGACACGGTGACCTTGGCAGGTGCCGCGCTGGGACAGACGGTGCTCGCCAAAGCCACGCTCGCCTGCGGACTCGATTGGGATTCATCCGAAGCCCATGCGGCAGCCTACGATGCTGAGCGAACAGCCGATCTTTTTTGTCGCGTGTGTAATTTCTGCCAACCGAGTTATCTCGCGGCCGAAAAGCGCGCGCGAGAACTCGGTTGGCACGATGACAACAGCAGCAATGGCGGACCGAACTCACCGGTCGCCGACGAGTCGAACCCTTAAGAACGATCGCTTAGGCCGTCGCGCCCGCCTCGGTGAGCGCCTTCTGCAACTCACCGCTGTGGTACATCTCAAGAGCGATATCGCAGCCGCCGAGCAACTCACCGTTGACGTAAAGCTGAGGATACGTCGGCCAGTTCGAGTAACGCTTCAGCGCCTCGCGCAATTCCGGATCTTCGAAAATATTGACGTGGTGAAACTTCGCACCACAGGCGCGTAGCGCACCGACCGTCTGCGCGGAAAACCCGCACTGCGGAAAATCGGGCGTGCCTTTCATGAAGAGCACCACGGGAGCCGCTCCGAGCTGCGCTTTGATTCGTTCAGTTACATCCATCGTCGTCATTCCCCCTTGCGAGATCGAGCAGGCAATCCGCGCGCCTCCCGACGAACTTCCAACTCCCGCAGCAGCGACCATTGCTCCTGCGGACTCAACTTGATCCAACCGGCGATCTCGTCACGCGTGCGCAAACAACCGGCACAGTGACCCGAGGAATCGAGCGCACAAATGCTGATGCAGGGCGACATCGGTCGCTTGGAAATCGAATTCTCGGTCATCACGGTCATCGACCCGTCCTTAGGTCCGTCAATGCGAGCTCACTACCCGCGTATCGCGTTGAATTATGGGGTGTCGTCGCCTATTCTTCAAAGTCGTTTTTTTGTCTGCCTGTCTGCAATCTGCCGGAGAACACGAACTCATGAAAAACCCTCTCGATAGCGTCGGCGCCACAGTCACTTTGGGTGTGGTGTTCGCGGTCATCGTCATGGCACTGCCGCAAACCCCGGATGTTGGCGGCTTCCACCAACTCGGGCTCGGTCGCTGGGCACATATCGTGACCGGCATTTTCTGGATCGGGTTGCTCTACTACTTCAACGTGGCGCAGATCCCGGCTCTGGCAGCGGCCAACGCCGACACCGGCGGCCCAGGCGGCGCCGGCATCATCAAGTACGTTGCGCCGCGCGCGCTGCTGTGGTTCCGCTGGATGGCGCTCGCCACCTGGATCACGGGTGGTTGGCTGCTCGGTGCTAACTTCATGAACGCCTTCACCCTGCAAGAGGGGCATGTCGTGATCGGCATCGGCGCGTGGCTCGGCACCATCATGCTCTTCAACGTGTGGGCGCTGATTTGGCCAAACCAGAAGAAAGTGATTGGTGTCGTCGAAGCCACTGCCGATGAGAAAGCGAAGGCTCGCCGCATCGCCACCCTCACTTCGCGCGTGAACTTCCTGTTGTCATTCCCCATGCTGCTCTGCATGGGCGGTCAGTCGCACGGCTTGCCGTTCTAAGTAACGGTCAGGGTCGATAGCGAATCGCCTTTGACGGGTTGCCGCGCGCGATGCACTCGCGTTGCGGCAACCCCTCGACGAACCACCAGAGATCGTCGCTGCTCTCACCCGCAAGAGTGCGGGTAGTCCCTGCAAAACACGGCGCGAGCAAATGCTCGGGTACCAGCAGGATGCGCCCCTTCGGATCGTCGGCAAGCCAACGCGCGGCATCCTCCGCCTCCGCGTTGCCTTCGCGCCAGCGTGCGTGCCCAAAATTGGTGGCCTCGCGATCGAGGTACAACAGGAATTGCTCTTTATAGCCGACTAGCCCCAGCTCTCGCCCCGGCGGCAACTTGGCCAGCATGGCTTGCGTGAAACCCGACGCCGACCGCTCGGCATTGATCTGCGGTGCAATGGCAAGACCCCAATGCACCGTTAAACACGCCAACACCAACGGCCAAGCGAGTAACGGTCTGCGCCAGTTCGCTAACGCCCAAAGCAGCGCGGCAACGACGGCAAAGCTGACAACAGGCCAGGTAGCACCCAATTCGATCTCGGCCCAGACGCGTTCGATGCGATCGATACCCAACCATCGACCCATTACGAGCAACAACGCGGGCACGACGAGCACGGCCGCCAGCGCCAAAGAAGCACGCTGCACACCCACGCGACGATAGAGCTCGGGCAGATGCGCTGCGGCCGCCAAGGCCAAAGCCGGTAATGCCGGCAGGATGTAGACGCCCCGCTTGCCTGGGCTCAGGCTGAAAAAGACGATCACGGCGACCGACCAAGCGAGCGGCAGTAGCGTCGCGGCGCGGCGCTCGGACAGGTCTGCACGCCAACGCGGCACCAGCCACCAGAGCAGCAAACTGAACGGCAACCACAGCACGGGTACGACTTCGACGAGGAAGTAGTACCAAGGACGCAGGTGATGCCAAGCCGCCGTATAGCGCGTGACGGTTTGTTGGAACAACAACTCGTCGCGATAGGCCACAAGCTCAGGGGATCCGGAGTTCGCCACGTGCCAGAGCATGGGCACGAGCCACGCAGCTAATACCAGCGCAAAAGCCGCCAGAGCCGCCAAACCAAAACGCCAATCCGCCGGCGATCGCACCTCCGATGAACCCTTGGCGAAGATCGCGGGCCGACGTAGCAACCACCACGCCAATGGCCAGATCAGCAGCGTCAGGAAGCCGACTGCTTTATCCATGACACCAAGACCTGCCGCGATTCCGCCGAGAACGACGAGACCGATACTCGGTGCGATCAACCAATGACGCAGGAAAGCCCATAGCGCCAGCGTGCAGAAGAAAATCAGCGTGGCATCGATCTGAGCCCCGCGTGTCGTGATCGTAAAATGCAAGGTACACGCGAGAGTGACCGCAGCGAGTAAACCCGCCTCACGCCCGTGCAACCGCTTGGCGATGTCGTACACCAGAAACAGCGTACCCAACGAGGCCAGCATCGAGGGCAACAAGAATGACCAACGTAAGGATCCGATGAGCGAGTAAGCCGCCGCGATCATCCAAAAATGTAATGGCGGTTTGTCTTGGTAGAGATCACCGCCCGCACGCGGAATCAACCAATCGCCCGTTGCGACCATATCGCGCGCAATCGATGCAAAGCGCGGCTCGTCGGCAGGCCACGGATCACGCAGACCGTAACCTGCGAGGATCAACAGCACGAACCACAACGCGATCCAGAATAGATCCTGCGCCGTTGAGCGAGACAGCGTCACGCGTCAGCCTGTTGCTTGCCCGCGCGGATCAGGTACAGGTTACGCAGGTACACCACGAGACCCAAACCCTGCCCTGCAATGAACACCGGGTCCTGCCGATGGATCGCATACGCGAGCAAGGTCACGCCACCGGCGAGACTGAAATACCAGAATGCCGTGGGGATCACGCTACGCTTCACGCGCTCGCTCGCCAGCCACTGCACGAAGAATCGGGCCGAGAACAGCGCTTGTCCCAAAAACCCGATCACGATCCAAAGTGTCGTATCACTCGCCTGCATGTCATTCCTCTCGGACCTGAAGGCCACTCTTGTAGCGCCTTCGAAGCCACATCACGCCAAAGATATCGACGATGCCGACCCACAGGCGATCGAACAAACCGTATTTTGAAACACCACGCTCGCGCGGACGGTGCCGGACCGGCACCGATTTCACCTGACGACCCGCCCGTAAAAACAGCGCGGGCAGAAAACGATGCATATGATCGAAGCGCGGCAAATCCATGAACGCCTCGCGCTGCATCACCTTGATGCCGCAACCCGTATCGGGCGTCCCATCGCCGAGCAATGCGCCGCGAACACCATTGGCCACGCGCGACTGAGCATGACGCAGCCAAGTATCGCGCCGGGTGGTGCGATTACCGATCACGAGTTCTGCCGTGTGACGCTCGGCATACAAAGCCGGAATATCTGCCGGATCGTTCTGGCCGTCACCATCGAGTGTTGCAATCCAAGGGGCCCGCGCTGCACGCACACCCGAACACACGGCAGCACTCTGCCCGCTTCGAAACGAGTGCTTCAACAATCGAATCTCGCCGATACCCTCGCACCTCGCCTGTAAGACCGCTGCCGCCGTCCCATCCGTGCTGCCGTCATCGACGAAGAGAATCTCGAAGGGCGTGCCCTGCAGCGATGCGGCGATCTCCCTTGCCAACGGGATGACATTGCCCTCCTCGTTACAGACGGGGATAACAACGGAAATCTCGGGCGTCGCAGAATCGGTCATGGTGTTACTCATTCACGGTCAATCGGATGCAGTTGGCGCCTGCAGACGCCAACGCTTATGGGACCACGGCCAATCGGCCGGCGCTTCTCGTATCTGGCGCTCGACACGACGTGCATACCGCTCGGTAAACTCGCCTTTGCCCAGATTCTCATCTGCTTGCGATAACGTCTCGAACCGCACGCGATAGCGACCGCGGCCAATGCGCTCGATGGCACAAAAGAAACTGGGGTAACCGAGCCGCTGTACCAACACTTCGCCCCCCATGAAGAAGGCCGACTCGCGATTGAGAAAACGCGTCCAGTGGCGCCGATCACTATCGACGGGCTCCTGATCGGCAACGAGCGCGATCAACCTCGGTACCCGTCGCTGCGCGAGCACGTCGCGGGTGAGTTTTTCGGCTGGAATCAAGCGCGCCCCGAAGCGGCTACGCACTGCGAGCATCTCGCGATCGGCCCAAGCGTTTTTCAAAGGCTTGTAGGCAACATCGAAGGGATGGCCCAAACGGCGCGAGATGGCGAGCAGGATCCACTCCCAGTTACATTGGTGTGCCGCGAGCAACAGTGCCGGCGTGCCACTGGCGAGTGTGGCCTGCACCGCCTCGAGACCAACGAGCTCCATTCGTCGATCGAGCTCGGTTCCATCGATAGTGGCCGACTTGATGATCTCGACCATCACATCGCCGTAGCCGCGGTAGTAATCGCGCTTGATACGTTCGCGCGCTGCCAGATCGAGCTCCGGAAATGCCAAAGCCAGATTCCCGTCGATGACACGCGGCCGATAGGGGAACACCTTAAGGGCCATGAAAGCAAAACCGCGGGAGAGAACATGCAAGGCCGTCAAAGGCAGCCGGGAGATGGCACGCACCCACCAAGCAGGGATCGGAGCGGATGCAGACTCGAAGGCCATTTCGACGGCGAGTTTACCGTACAATTCGAGCGGGCATGAGCACGCTTTTTCTAGTCCGGCACGGCCAAGCCAGCTTCGGCAGCGAGAACTACGATCGACTCTCGCCGCTCGGTATTCAGCAAGCGAATCACCTGCGCGATCACTTCGTCGAAAACGCGATCGGCCTACACGGGATTTGCAGTGGGCGCTTACAGCGTCAGCGTAGCACCGCTGAGATTCTAGCAGGGGCTGCGCAGCAACCTGTCGCTGTCGCGATTTCTGCTGCCTTTGACGAATACGATGCCCACAGCTTGATGCACCGTTACGCGCAGATGACGGGCGAACCTGTGCAATCGTTGCAGGGAACGACCGGACGTCTCGATCCACGCGGCTTTCAACAACACCTCGAGAAGGTGAGTCGCGCGTGGGCGCAAGAACAAGTCTCAGCACCGAATCTTGAGTCATGGAAAGCGTTTCGCGCCCGAGTCGGTCGCGGCATCGACGACATCACCACCCTGACGCCACGTAGCCAGAACGTGGCCGTTGCCACTTCAGCGGGCGTGATCGGCGCGGCGATCGCCCATGTCTTGGGACTCGAAGACTTCGCTGCGCTACAACTGTCCTACGTGGTGCTGAACTCGGCTGTGACTCGGATCGAATTCGACGGCAACCGCCGCACGCTCGCTTCGTTCAACAGCACAGCGCACCTCGAACGCGCGGACCGTCGCGAGCTGCTGACCTATCTCTAAGCTCTACCCGTCGTGCCGCCGGCACCATACAGCGCGCCAGTTCGTGTGGCGAGAAATCGCGCCAGCGGGATCTCTTCCTGTTTCAGAAAACCGTGTGTCGGCAACACGCCTTCACGAACCATCTCGATGACCGCAACGACCGAGGCCGAGGTCGTCCAGGCGATCGCGGTGCGCGAGCGTCCGTTGATCTCGATCGGCCGATAGGCTCGGACGAACTCTCGCCGCTGCAATCGGCCGTCCGCCCATCCCTCAGCCGCCGCATGCACGTAAACGACGTCGGCATCGACCGGCGGTTTGGCATTAGCGAGGATCTCACCCGCGAGCTCGCGTCTCTCGCGCATCAAGAGCTCGTGAAAGAAAAAGTTCATCAACTGCACATGACCCGGATAGCGCATGGTCTTGTAGTCGAGATTCTCGACCCGTCCCTCGAAGGTCTCGCACATCGTGCCGAGACCACCGGATGTCGTGAACGCCTCGAGCTGCATGCCGTCGATGTAGATCGTTTCGATCCACTCCATGGCGCTGACGCTCTTGCGGACACCCTCTTCGATGACCTCACAGTCGTTGAGATATTCATTGACCACGCCCTCGGGTGACCAATTAAAGGCATAACCCAGCAAACCAGTCGGATTTTGCGGTAGCGCACCGACTCGCAAACGGATCGATCGAACTCGCTCGAACGGATTGGCGAGATCCGCGCCAACGATTCCGATGAAACCCGGAGCCAAACCACATTGCGGCGCCATCAAGGCGCGCGAGGACTCTGCCAGCTTCCGAATGTGCTGCGTGGTTGGCACATCCTCGGTGAGATCGAAGTAGTGAATGCCAAGCTCGTGCGCACAACTCGCAACACCCTTGTTCAGCGCGTACGGCAAACAGGACAGCACGGCGTGCTGTCCCGTCAGCGCACGTCGCAAAGCAGCAACATCAGCCACATCGACCACCTCGGCCTGCAAGGCGGGTGTCTTGACGGGTCGTCCATCAATCGGTGTGACGACGAAGCCGGACCCCTGCAGTAACTCGGCGGCAAGATGACCGACTTTACCGAGACCCAAAACAGCGACTTTTTCGATACTCATCAGCCCACCCTCAGATATCGAAGGTCACGCCCTGCGCTAGAGGCAGATCGCGTGAATAGTTGATGGTCGCCGTCTGTCGACGCATATATCCCTTCCACGAATCCGAACCGCTCTCACGGCCACCACCCGTTTCTTTCTCGCCGCCAAAAGCGCCGCCGATCTCCGCGCCTGAAGGACCAATGTTGACATTGGCAATTCCGCAATCGGATCCCGAAGCGGCAACGAACTGTTCCGCCTCGCGAAGATCCAGCGTGAAGATGCACGATGACAAACCCTGCGGCACTGCGTTCTGCATAGCGATCGCATCCTCGAGCTGTTCGTAGGTCACCACGTACAGAATCGGAGCGAACGTCTCCTCGTGCATGATCGCGGTTTGCGCTGGCATCGCGACGATGGCCGGACGCACATACGTGCCGCCCGCAGGAACTCCGTCGATCACAGCACCGCCACCCCAGACTTCACCGCCCTCGGCACGAGCTTGCTCAATGGCTGCGTTCATACGCGCAAGAGCCGCTGCATCGATGAGCGGACCGAGTAAAGTCGATTTATCGCGCGGATCACCGATGCGCAGCGTCGAAATCGCTTGCTTCAATCGGGCGATCAAAGAATCACGAACCGAGCGATGCACGATCAAGCGTCGCAGCGTCGTGCAGCGCTGCCCAGAGGTGCCGATCGCGGAGAAAACGATCGCCCGGACCGCGAGATCGAGATCTGCGGACGGTGTGACGATCATGGCACTATTGCCGCCCAACTCGAGAATACTGCGCCCGAATCGCGCCGCGACGATCGGACCCACGATACGCCCCATCCGCGTGGAGCCCGTCGCAGAAACGATCGCGACCCCTTTCGAGCGCGCGAGTACCTCTCCCTGTTCGGCACCACCGATCACGAGCTGTACGAGCCCCGCCGGCGCATCAGCACCGAAACGCTCTAGAGCGCGAGCGAAGATCCCCATCGTCGCCAGTGCCGTGAGCGGCGTCTTATCCGACGGTTTCCAAATCACCGGGTCGCCACACACCAGCGCGAGCGCCGCATTCCAACACCAAACCGCGACCGGAAAGTTGAACGCCGAAATCACGGCGCAAGGCCCCATCGGATGCCAAGTCTCCATCATGCGATGACCCGGACGCTCTGAGGCGATCGTCAGACCGTGTAGTTGACGTGAGAGACCCACTGCAAAGTCGCAGATGTCGATCATCTCCTGCACTTCGCCCTGGCCCTCTGAGACGATCTTGCCGGCCTCGAGCGTCACCAGAGCGGACAAGGCATCTTTGTCGCGCCGTAGTTCTTCACCAAAAAGTCGAATGAGTTCGCCGCGACGCGGTGCCGGCACGTCGCGCCAAACGCGAAACGCCGCCTGGGCCCGCTCAATCGCCGCCTCGACATCTGATAAGGCCGTAATCGGCGCTTCACCGATTTTTTTTCCATCGATCGGCGAGTGACTGGTAAGTGTGCTGACCGCATTCATGACGCGCTACCCCAAAAATCGCTGTTCTAATGAAACTATTATGAGGGATTCGCTAGCTCTCGAGCCATAACCGACGATAGGCGCCGTCCCCGTCGTACTGACGAGCTTGCCGATCGGGGTCGAAACGACGACCAATCCTAGGGTCCGTACCACGACCACTGACGTAGAGCCAGTTACCCTGATTACTGTAGATGTCGAAGTCGACGAGTTGATGCTCGAACCAGGCAGCCCCGGCACGCCAATCGCCGGTCAGGTCATGCACCAGATAACTTGCAACGTTCTGACGCAGGCGATTCGACAGATAGCCCGTCTGCGCGAGTTCGCGCATCCCGGCGTCGATCAAACGCTCGCCTGACGCACCCTGACACCATTGCATGAAAGCCAATCGATCGTGCCGCGGTATACCCTGCAAACTCAAACCGGCCGCACGATAGAGGCGCTTACCGTGCTGCAAATGGAGCAGACGAAAGTAATCACGCCACAAAAGCTCAAACCAAATCCAATAGGTGCTTTCGTTAGCGCCGTGCGCCGCTTCATGCGCCTTGAGTGACTCAAAGATGCGACGGGGTGAAATCGCGCCGCTCGCGAGCCACGGCGAGAACTTGGTCGAATAGTCCACGCCTACGAGCCCATTTCGAGTGACCTTGTAAGACTGCGGTTTTTCGCTCTCAAAATATTCCTTTAGATATCCGAGCGCCGCCGTTTCACCACCTCGGCATCGCGCACTCGAATAGGGAAAGGCCGAACGCCGATCGACTTCAAACGAGCCCACGTCTAATGCAGCCTCGATATCCGACTCGGCAAACATCGATTCTGGCGACCTCGGTAATTCGTTCGGCGCTGCGATCGCCTTGCGCGGCCAAACGTGCGCCTGCTCGCTCCACTCGCGAAAACGCGTAAAGACTCGCGGCAGTTGTTCGATCTCAAACGGCAGATCATCGGGCTCGAGCAACGACGACTGCCAATGCGTGTGAACGTCGAGGCCCGCGGCACGCAAGGCCGCCACATCAGCCTCTTCTTCCGGCGCCGCGATCTGCTCACAATGGATTCGTGTGACACCCAAGCGCCGCGCATAGTCAATGAGCAACTCGATGCCGCCGCCTGACAGTACCGTCAGACGCTGCGGGCGATCAGCGCTTCCATACAACGATAGTCGCGAACGCAGATCGATCAAGGTATCGGCGAGCACGCGCCGCCGATGCAAGCCCATGCGCCGATCACAAAAAGGCAACCACGAACTCGGCGCATCGTGGCGTGCATCATGGAGATAGACGAGCGCCAGTTCACTCGCCTCGTTTGCGGCGGCCATCAAACCGCGCTGATCGTGCAAGCGCAGATCGTTACGAAACCAGTAGATCGAGCGTGTCATCGACTTGCCGGTGCCCGTCGACACCGCTGCGAGCAATACTTCACAGCGTCCCAATTCTTCGCCCACGACTTACGCCAAACCATTTCGCGCTCGCAGCGTGCGCAGAGTTTTCGCGGCAGTGCGGCCTTGTTACCTCGAAAACCGGCGTTACTAGGCTGTCGCGTCAACGCCGACCCGCTGCTGCCAATACACGCTGCGCTTTGACCCAGTGCGGCCGATCAATGAGCTTGCCTTCGATGCGCAAAGCACCGACTCCGGGCGATGCATCGAAGGCCGCGATGATCTTACGGGCTTCATCGATCTCGGCTTCGGTCGGCGTGAAAGCGTCGTGGACTGCCGTCACCTGCGCAGGATGGATAGCGAGCTTGCCGACATATCCCGCGCGGCGTGATTCGCGTGCCCGGATGCGCATGGCATCAATGTCGCGGATCTCGGTATCGACCGTATCGATCGCGAGCACCCCGGCGGCGGCGGCGACCGTGAGACACAGTGAACTCGCCCACACATACGGCGCTTCGTAACGACCACTCGCATCTCGATTGCCGAGCGCGCCCAAATCCGTCGCCAAATCCTCGGCACCCCAGGTCACGCCCACCACTCTCGGCGGTAGTGACGCAAAGGTTGGCATGGCCAACAAGGCACCGGCCGTCTCGGTAATCATTGGAATCATTCGAACGGCGCCAACGCTCAATCCGGCTGCCGCTTCGAACGCCTCTAGCCAATGATCGAGCCGCCGCACGTCATCACCATGACGCGCCTTCGGCAACATGATTCCATCGGGTTGCGCCACCACCACGGCAGACAGATCGGCCAAGGCGACGCTCCCGCCGGGCTCGGTTGCGTCGATCGGATTGATCCGAACCCACAGCGGCACGGACCGACTGGATCGACGCAGGTAATCGGCGATATGACCGCGCGCCTCCGCGCGACGCTCGGCGGCCACGGCATCCTCGAGGTCGAAGATCACCGCATCGGCGCCACTTTTTTCTGCCTTTTCGAAGCGCTCGGGACGATCGCCCGGCACGAACAACATCGATCGCATGCGAAGTATTCACTCCAGAATGGAATCAAAACGCCTCAAGTTTGCCATGGCACCACCTAGGGCGCGGCAAGAACTTGCCTCATCATTACCTCCGTTTACCGAAAGATCATTTCGAAATCGAGTTTTTGTCGCGCTTGAAAACTCGAAATGTGAACCGGTTGGCAGTTTTGTCCCCAGCTATCCACCCCAACGGAGGCGACGGCGATGCCTATCGTCAT
>JACCEC010828716.1_pt1 | contig 45806 bp, 37 predicted proteins | sample 7450121 | NCBI WGS metagenome assembly JACCEC01 (sample SAMN15323455, study PRJNA562643) | freshwater metagenome | isolation source: river surface water | place: USA:Blue River Watershed | collected 2017-08-18 | reverse complement strand
AGCAAGTGGCCAATAGCAGAAAGTTGCCCATGGATTCACTTTGGGCCATTGCCATGGACGCCAAAGCACAAATGCCCAAAGATGCGTTGGCACTTCGTTTGATTGATGCCATGAAATATGAAACTGAAGCAAAATCCGACTTGGCAAAATCCTGCAAACTCAATCCTGAAAAAGCCAATTGGTATGCCTTTGGGAAATATGCCAAGGACGCAGATCCATATGAATATAGCGAGAACAAAATCGCTGTGATTTATGCTGTGGGTGACATTCTACCTGGTAAACAAAACCCAGAGGAGCAGATCGGCAGCACCAGTTTTATCAAAACATTGCACAAAGCGCAAAACGATCCAGACATCAAAGCCATTGTCATTCGTATCAATTCGCCCGGCGGCAGTGCTTATGCTTCCGACGAAATGGCCCATGAAATCATCGCTTGTAAAAAGGTAAAACCCGTGATTGTTTCATTTGGCGATGTATCGGCCAGTGGAGGATACTATATGGGCTGCGTGGCCGATAGTATTTTCGCCCTACCAAACACCATCACTGGTTCTATTGGCGTATTTGCTTTGTTACCCAACACACAACAATTGTTTGGTGAGAAATTGGGATTGAATTACGAAACCGTTGATTTGGGTTCGGTTTCTGCTGGATGGCGTCCAGATCGTGAATTGAATGAAAAGGAAAAAGCCATGATGCAAAACATGATCAATTCCATTTACGATGATTTCATCACAACCGTTGCCATGGGCAGAAAAATGAGCAAAGAACGTGTGGCGGAATTGGCCGAAGGACGTGTTTACTCGGCGGTGGATGCCAAAGCAGTTGGATTAATAGATGATTTTGGTGGTTTGAATAGGGCCATTGTATCGGCTGCGAGAAAATCCAAAACAAAAGAATATCGCGTGGTTTCATTCCCTGAACAGCAAGATTGGTTCAGCCAATTGTTCAATCAAGAGGAAATTGCCAAAACCCAATGGTCGGCAGCCGCCAAATCCAGCGGATTACCCATTGAAACCATCAAAGAAGCCCAGAAAATCCAGTATCTACAAGGGCCTCAATACCTACTTCCTTGGTCGGTAAAAATGCACTAATCATCGATATCGCTTCACCACGGAAACTTTTAACACGAAAATAGTTTCCAAAGTGAGTTTCCGATTGTACCTTTGCGGCACTTTATGGAACTGATACATCGAATTCAAATAACGGCTGAAAAATTATTCAGTCGATTCGGTGTAAAAAGCGTCACAATGGACGATGTAGCCAAGGAAATTGCCATCTCCAAAAAAACGTTATATAAGTGTTTTCGGGACAAAGAATCCTTGGTATTGAGTACCATAGAATCTCACATGAAGGAAACGGAAGAGGCCATTGAGAAAATCATTGGCACCGAGCCCAACGCCATTCAACAGTTCCACCTGATTACCAAATACATCATGAGCAATCAGCGTAAGTTGAGTCCCTCAATGATCTATGACTTGAAAAAATACCATCCCAACAGTTTTCAAGTCTTCGAGCAGCACCGCAGTACGCACATTGTTGAGTATTTGAAAGTGAATATAAAATTGGGCCAGCAGATGGGTTTGTACCATCAAGATTTTGACACCAACATCATTGCGCATAGTTTTTCCATGTTATCGTTCAGTGTTTTTGATAGCATTGAACTCAACAGCATGAACATTCCTCAAGATGACCTGCTGATTGAAATTACCAAATACCATTTGCGCGCCATTAGCACTGCCAAAGGCATAGAAACCATCAACTCCATTCAATGGAAACACACCAATTCGTAAAATATCAAATGAAACGCATATATACCATCGCACTGTTATTGGGATCGATATCGCTCCATGCGCAAGATGCCCAAAAGTTCAGTTTTAGTGAAGCCATTTCCTATGCAGAACAAAACAACACCAGTTACAAAAACGCCAAATTGGATGTAAACATCGCCAAAGAAACGGTGAAGCAAACGGCATCGTATGGTTTGCCACAGGTGAGTGCATCTGCCGGTTACCAGCAGTACATCACCATTCCTGGCAACTGGGTAAATAACTTCACCAAAGTTCCGGGCTCTAGTGCTCCAGACTTCATTTTTCTTCAGTTCCAGCAAGAATTTGCCAGTAGTGCAAACATCAATGTAAACCAATTGCTTTTTGATGGTACCTACATCGTAGGATTGCAAGCCACAAAAGCATTCATGGGGATGAGTGAATTGTTGAAATCCAAATCATTGAAAGATCTTCAATTGAATGTAGCCAAAGCGTATATCACGGCGGTTTCTACTCAAAAAAATCTTGACTTGATTGAAGCAAACATCAAATTGCTCGAAAAAAGCGCTTTCGAAGTGAAAGAAATGAACAAAGAGGGTTTTGTTGAATCCTTGGACGTGGATCGCTTAAACTTGACGTTGAGCAACCTATACATACAGCAGGAAAAACTGCAAAATGCCATCATCATCACCAAAAACGTGTTGAAAATCCACTTGGCCTTGCCCATGGAAGCAAACATCGAGCTCACCGACAATTTGGAGCAATTGGAAAGTTCTTTGAATATTGCAGATATCCAAAACAATGCATTCGACGCTAAAAGTCGCATTGAGCATCAAATTTTGGATCAAAGCGTTTCATTGGGCATACTGGATAAGAAACGCTATCAGGCTTCCGCCCTTCCCTCTTTGGTGGGCTTTTACCAGTATCAAAGAAGCACGTTGCGCAGTGAATTCAACTTTTTCCAATCAAATCTACCGATCAACAACCAGTGGGTTCCATCATCCATGTATGGCATGAGCCTAAGGGTGCCAATTTTTGCGGGCGGAATGACTCGTTCGAAAATTGCTGAAACCAACATTAAGATTGAAAAAGCCAAAAACGAGTTGGCAAATTTTGATCGTTATGCGGAATTTGAATATTTGAATGCAAAAAATGGTTACGCAGTGAATCTAAAGCAAGCGGAAAATCAAAAATCGAATTTGGCCCTCGCCCAGAGAATTTACGACAAAGCCACATTGAAATACAAAGAAGGTGTGGGTAGTACTTTGGAGATGATGCAAGCAGAAACCGAATTGCGCACTGCGAATAATAATTATATGAATGCCATTTACGACTTAGTATTATCAAAAATCGAATTTCAACATGCCACTGGCAATCCAATCAAATAAAAAAACATCCATGAAACGTTATATTTTACAGATTAGCATGATCGCAGCACTCGCCATTGGCGCCTGCGGTGAAAAAGCAAACTCTCCAGAAGCGAAAAAAGCCAAATTGGAATCTTTGAAAAAGGAAATCGCAAAATTACAGGGCGAAGCAAACCTTTTAGAAAAAGAACTCAACTCGGGCGCTGATGCTGCACTAGGCAAAACCGTAGAAGTATCTAAAGTAAGCAGAGGACTGTTTCAAAGTTACATCATGATTGAAGGTACTGCCGACGCAAATGAAAGTACCATCGCAACACCCAAAGTACCGGGCACCGTGATTCGCGTTATGGTTCAACCAGGCGCACAAGTAAGTGCAGGTCAGGTATTGGCACAACTCGACAATACAGCCATTTCACAAGGCAAAAACGAATTGAACCAACAGTTGGTATTCGTAACCACTTTGTTTGAAAAACAAAAACGTCTTTGGGAAAAAGGTGTAGGCACCGAGGTACAATACTTATCGGCCAAAAACCAGAAAGAAGCCCTCGAAAAAAGCTTAAAAACTTTGGAGGCACAAATTGACATGTACAACATCAAGGCCCCGATTTCAGGCACATTGGAAAGTGTAGAAGCCAAGGTTGGTCAGGCCGTAGCCCCAGGTATGCCTTTGTTTAGAGTGGTAAATATGGCCAACATCAAAATCAAAGCCGATGTAGCTGAATCTCATTCTAAGAAAATCAAAGCGGGCGACCAAATTAAAATTTATTTCCCAGATTTGAAATCTGAGGTAACCACCCAAATTTCTTTTGCGGCTAAATACATTGATCCATTGAACCGCACTTTCCGTGTTGAAACCAAACTCCCAAAGGTTGAGAATTTGAAACCCAACATGATCGCCAAATTGAAAATCGTTGATTACGAAAACAAAAGTGCCATCAGCGTGAACTCAAACAGTGTTCAAAGTACAGAATCTGGCAGCTTCGTAGTTGTGGCAAAAACTGTAGCTGAAAAAAATGGTGCTGCACAAGGATTTGTGGCCGAACGCAGAAAAGTGACCATTGGAAAAACCAGTGAAGGTTTAACTGAAATCATTGAAGGATTGAACGAAGGAGACCTCGTCATTACTGCAGGTTACCAGGAATTGAACGACGGTCAAGCCATTTCTGGTGAATGGATGAAAGGCAAATAAACCCTACCCCATGAGCAAGTTAAAATTCAAAGAGTTCGGTCCCACCAGTTGGAGTATCGACAACAAAACAAGCATTTATATCCTGTCGATCTTCATCAGTATCGCCGGAATATTCTCATACAATGCGTTGCCCAAGGAGCAGTTTCCTGACATTGTAATCCCTACAATCATCGTTCAAACGGTGTATCCGGGTTCATCGCCCAAAGACATTGAAAATTTGATCACCAAACCGTTGGAGAAAAAAATCAAATCGGTGAGCGGTGTGAAGAAGCTCAAAAGCAACTCCATTCAAGATTTCAGTATCATTACTGTAGAGTTTGATACAGATGTGAAAGTAGACGAGGCCAAGCAAAAGGTGAAAGACCAGGTTGATAAGGCCAAAAGTGATTTACCAAGTGATTTAAAAAACGATCCCATCGTACAGGAAATCAACTTTTCCGACATGCCCGTTTTGTACATCAACATCAGCGGAAATTACGATCTACAGTCTTTGAAGCGATATGCAGAATTGGCGAAGGACAAAATTGAAAGTTTGCCTAGCATCACGCGTGTTGATATTGTTGGTGCGTTAGATAGAGAATTGCAAATCAATCTCGATTTGACCTCAATGGCGACTACGGGCTTAACCATGGACGATGTTACTCGTGCGATACAATATGAGAACATGCGTATTTCTGGTGGCAACATTGATGTAGACAAGATGCAACGTTCCTTGAGTGTGAGCGGAGAATTCAAAAACAAAACAGAATTGGAAAACATCATCATTCGTTCGGGTACAGGAGCAACGGTTTATCTGCGTGATGTAGCCCAAGTGGTGGATGGATTCAAGGAAAAAGAGAGTTACGCTCGATTGGAAGGAAAGAACGTAATCACATTGAACGTGGTGAAGCGTGCTGGCGAAAATTTGATTGAAGCGAGCGATAAATGTCACGAAATCGTGGCCGATTTACAAGCCACCGGGGCCTATCCCAAAGAGATGGATGTGGTTTTCACTGGTGACCAATCTGTTAAAACCAGAACCACCGTTCACGATTTGATCAATACCATCATCATTGGTTTCATTTTGGTAACAGTTATATTGATGTTTTTCATGGGTGCAACGAACGCAATTTTTGTGGCGCTATCAGTGCCTTTGAGTTGCTTTATTGCCTTCTTGATCATGCCAACCATTGGCTTCAGCTTAAATATGATTGTTTTGTTTGCCTTCTTATTGGCTTTAGGTATTGTGGTAGACGATGCGATTGTTGTGATTGAAAACACACACCGTATTTTCCATAAAGAAAAATTGCCCATCAAAGAAGCAGCGAAAAAGGCCGCTGGAGAAGTTTTCCTGCCGGTTTTATCAGGTACGATGACCACCCTCGCCCCTTTCATTCCTTTGGCATTTTGGAAAGGCATCGTTGGAAAATTCATGTTCTTCTTGCCAGTAACTTTGATCATCACATTATTGGCTTCTTTGTTGGTGGCTTACATCATCAACCCCGTTTTCGCGGTTGATTTCATGGAAGATGAACACGCCGAAGAAGATAAAGTAAAAACGGCCAAAGCAGTTAAAAGAACCACTTTGGTGATGGGTATCATTTCCATTTTGGGTTATGTGATGGGTGGATTTGGCGTTGGAAACTTCTTTATTACCCTGTTGGGTGTGTATTTGTTGCACCATTACTGGTTGAGACACGTGATCGTCACTTTCCAAACAAAAACATGGCCTGGCGTGCAAAATCGCTATGAGAAAATCATCAAATATTTGTTGGTTGGATCAAGGCCTCGCACAACCATTTTTGCAACTGTAGTGTTATTAATCGCATCTTTTGTGATTACCGCCATCCGCAAACCGGGAGTGGTATTTTTCCCACAAGCAGATCCAAACTTCACTTATGTGTATTTGACCTTGCCAACGGGCACCAATGCAAAACATACTGATAGTATCCTAAGAATCGCTGAAAAACGGGTTTTCAAAGCCATTGGCACAACCAACCCATTGGTAGAAAGCGTGATTTCTAACGTGGCTGTAGGTGCCACAGATCCCAACAGTGGAGATCGAACCACCGCAAGCAACAAAGGTAAAATCACAGTTGCTTATGTAGACTTCGAAAAAAGAGATGGTGCCAGCACCATGGCCCTTTTAGAAAAGATACGCAGCAGCATTGGCACCATCGCTGGAGCGGAAATCATCGTTGAACAAGAACGCAATGGCCCACCCGTTGGAAAAGCGGTGAACATTGAAATTCGCGGCGATGAGTTTGAATCATTGGTGAGCACGGCCACACAGTTAAAAACCTATTTGGATAATAAAAAGATCTCCGGCGTTGAAGAACTCAAAACAGACTTCATTAGTTCTAAGCCCGAAATTATTATCAAAATCGACCGTGAACGTGCGAATCGCTTTGGAATTAGCACGGCGCAAATTGGTATGGCCCTTCGCGGAAGTATTTATGGAACCGAAGCCAGCAAATTCAAAGATGAAAACGATGACTATCCCATTATGGTGAGAGTTCAGAAAATGGATGCCAACAATTTAGACGCCTTGTTGAATATGAGAATCACCTATCGTGATATGGTAGCCGGTGGAATGATCCGTCAAGTCCCCTTGAGCTCAGTTGCCACTGCAGAATATTCAAATACTTATGGTGGAATTAACCGAATGAACCAAAAGCGCGTAATCACTTTGGCGAGTAACGTACTTTCGGGTTATCAACCCAACGAGGTGGTATCTCAAGTTAACGCGGCGATCGAATCGTTCGACAAACCTTCAGACATTCAAATTGTAATGACGGGAGAGCAAGAGCAACAAGCAGAAACCGGGGCCTTTTTGGGTAACGCCATGTTGGCTTCGTTGGCTTTGATTTTGATCATTTTGGTCACTCAATTCAATTCAATCAGTAAGCCTTTGTTGATTTTGAGCGAAATCTTTTTGTCTTTGATTGGTGTGTTGCTCGGTTTTGCCATATTCGATAAGGATTTCTCGGTTGTGATGACGGGTATCGGTATTGTAGCATTGGTGGGTATTGTTGTAAGAAACGGTATTTTGCTGGTTGAATTTACCGATCTGCTTCGTGAACAAGGCGCAACGCTGAAAGACGCGATCATTGAGGCGGGCAGAACTCGTATGACACCGGTGTTGTTGACTGCGTCTGCTACTATTTTGGGACTTGTTCCTTTGGCTGTGGGCTTGAACATGGATTTTGCCACATTGTTCACTGAGTTTAACCCACACATTTATTTCGGTGGCGACAACGTAGCATTCTGGGGACCATTGAGTTGGACGATGATTTATGGTTTGGGATTTGGTACATTCCTTACTTTGATCTTGGTACCTTGCATGTATTATTTGAACGAAAAGTTCAAGTCGCGCGTATATGGATGGATGGGTAAACATTACGATCCAGACACCATGATGCGCCCTGAGGGCAAAAAATAACTGAGTCAACCACTCAGTCTTAAATAAAAAGGGCGCCCATTGGGCGCCCTTTCTTGTTAAGTCCTAATTATATGATGAGTGATTATTCCAAAGTGAAATTGTTCTTCTGACGCATCAATCCGCGTGTCCACAATTCTGCAGTATACTTACCCTTCATCAACTTGCCTGTTAACAAGCCTTTTTCAGGGAAGCTCCATTTCACCTTTTGGAGTGCACCATCGAATTGAATGGTGTTCTTCAAACTGGTAACTTTACTCTTGTCTGTCAATTTGGTATTGGTTGTAGACAACACACCACCATTGGGGTCAATGATACGAATGATCACTTCTTCTTCAAGGGGTTGTGTAACCATCGGATTTTCCAATACATCAAAAGTCACTCTGATTTTATCGATGCTCTTAGACTTCATGGTTTCTGTCATGATGCCTTTTTTATCAAACAAACCTGTAACCAGCAACGCACCAAACTGAGGTCTAGCACCTTTATCCAAACGATCTTTCAATTCAACGTTTTCAGATTCCAAAGCCGCAGAACGATCTTTTTCGGTGGTCAACTGCGCCATATAGTCGTTCTTCTCTTTTGTGAGTGATTCTACCAAGGCAGTTAACTCAGCCACTTTCGCACGGGCTTCTTCCAATTGTTTACGCAAATCTTCCATGCTACCATCTGTTCCCTTGCCAGATTTGGCTGCCTTGCGAGATTCTTTCGTAGACTTTTTCGCTCCTCCACTTGACGCAGTACCGGAAGTACCGTCGGTAGAAATGCCATTGGCAATTTCCCTACGCAGTCTATAAATTTCTTGCATCGCTGCAACCACACGTGGGTTCTTATCACCTTCTAACTCCTCTACTTTCAATACCAACGTTTGGTTTTCATTTTGGAATGTCTGAATCACTAAATTCAAAGAATCTTCCATTCTAATCAACTCAGCCTGCAAAGAATCTTTGGCCTTCATTACAGCCACTTTGTCTTTCAGTTCTTTGTCGCTGTTCATTTTGTTGATATACAAAAATGTATTGCTTCCCAAAGAAGCCAACAACAAAATCACGAGCACTACGGTTAATGCGGTTCTGTTCATACAATTACAAAGGTAAATAATAATTCAATATTCCACACCTTTTCAACAATTCGCTCTATCGCAAAGTTCCGTTTATTCGGTCAAACAACTCAAAAGGTGACACATTGATGTCAATCAATCGCTGTTTTGGATCCAATAAAAAACTCTGCGGCATGGTTTGAAGTTTCAGTAATTCAGTTACTTGGGGCGAACAAAAACCGTGAATCATCTTTGTTTCAAACCTACGGTTGTAACCATACACGTACCTACCGCTGCCACCATGATTCAACATGATAACTTGCAGTGAATCGGGCAAATTCCGAGTAAATGCATGTAGCGCCGAAGAATCTTTATGAAAATTTGCATCATCCGCATTCCAGACCACTAACAAAGTATACTTGCCTTTGAATTTTCTTATTTTCCTACGGTGCACAGGGTTTTCCTTTAGCTTGCCCACTTTATATTGGCCTTCAATTACACAAAATTTGAAATTGGGTATTTTATCTCCCACCAACAAACTACGAGAATTTTTCACTGCTTTGTTTCCGATAGGTTCAACCCATATCGACCAATTCGAACTCAACGGAGCCCCAGAATGCTGATTTGAATGCCCCGACAAATTTTCATCCAGTTGAGGCACTACTTTCCATCCTTGACCAAGCCAATCAAGCACTGTACCACCCTTTTGAAGCATCCAGGCATTGGCGGTGTTAAACTCCACGGCATTGTTACTCACCATCACCACATCCACCCCCAAATCGTTGTAAGTACCATTCAAATTCACATCTTTCAATGCCCAATACAACGTATCGTTGTAATGCACCATACTGCCACAAATTACGTTCAATCGCCTTTGACGAAAACTCGCCGAAACGCCGCAAAACACCCTATTGCCTTTCACCAAATCTATTGCATCGGCGTACAATTTTTGATAAGATCGCAGCTCTGCAGCTTGAAAGAACCCCAATTGCAATTTTACCCCACTGCCCAATGTATCCAACTTCAACAAAGCATCCGAATTGGGCACCTGTTTTTCAGAAAAAGCCACACTGCTCGGTGTATAATACTGAACAACATCATCGCTTAAATCCAAATTGTGATTCAAATCAACCCAAACCCTCGTCTTGCGATACCGCATGCCTTGCGGTCGTTCAGTTACAATCAGCGTATGATTGGGAAAAACACCAATGCCATGAATGTGATTGGCAAATCCGTAGGCCACGCCTCCTTTTACCAAGGAAGCATTTTTGCGAATCTGTAGATCATCTGCGGCCGTAATTTTGAGTTCAGTGGGCAATTGGATTGCATAAGATTGCAGTAGCATCCCTGGATAATCTGCCGACATATCAATGGGTTGAATGACAGAATCTCTGTCTAACACAAACAAAGGCAATACATCCAGTAAATGGATGATTTCATTGTCCAACCCCCGATCAACCAATTTTACCTTTACCGCTGACTTCGAAGTTTGCGCGACTGTGTTCCCCACAAAGGAAAACGCGGCAAGCAAAAGCCACAGAATACCCCTACGCATTCGATGGAGTTATTTCAGTATAAAACGATACAATATCACACACAAAGCGAAGGCAAATACCAAAATCGAAATGCGGTTCATGCCATGCATCATCCGCAAATTCAAGTTGCCTTTGCTACCCGATTGTTTGCGAAAGGTGAGATAAGAAATGATTTTATTGAATATCATGATGAACAAACTTAATCAAAATCACGCATCAATTTGTTGACTTTTCGTCTTTTTCTTGCAATACCTTTTGGATATCTATGGGCTGTTTCACTTTCTTATCGGTAAGTGCCAAATCCAAGACCTGCAGCATGTTATTCACATAAGAAAAATTCAAACCGTCCAAATATTGGGCGGGTATATCCAACACATCTTTTTTGTTTTGCTCACACAATATCACTTCGGTAATTCCCGCCCTTTTGGCTGCAAGGAGCTTCTCTTTGATACCACCTACTGGCAATACCTTGCCTCTCAGTGTAATCTCTCCCGTCATTGCCAATTTGCTCTTGACCTTATTTTGAGTAAACAAAGACGCCAAACTTGTCAAAATGGCGATACCAGCACTTGGTCCGTCTTTTGGAATGGAACCAGCTGGAAAATGGACGTGAATGTCCCAATGATCGAATACCCTGGCATCAATGTTCAAGTATTCTGAATGGGCTTTCAAGTAGGACTTCGCCAACATCACGCTCTCTTTCATCACATCGCCCAATTGACCGGTGATCAGCAGCTGTCCTTTGCCTCTGGAAAGTTTGCTTTCTACAAACAACACAGAACCACCCATAGGACTCCAAGCCAATCCCGACACCACACCTGCGGTTTCGTTGTTTTCATACATTTCCGGCTCCAATTTTTCTGCACCCAAAATCACTTCAACTTCAGCCACGTTGATTTGTTTCTTCAACGGTTCATCCAGGGCGATGGATTTCGCCACAGATCTGGCCAATGCCGCGATGCGTTTATCCAACGACCTTACTCCACTTTCTCTGGTGTACTGCTCAATGATAACCTCCAAGGCTTTGTCTGGGACCTTGAACTGATTGGTTTTCAACCCGTGTGCTTTTCTTTGCTTAGGCACCAAATATTTCTTGGCGATCTCTATTTTCTCTTCGATGCTATATCCATGGATTTCAATGATTTCCATGCGATCCAACAACGCCGGTTGAATTGTATCTAAATTGTTGGCAGTGGCTACAAACAACACTTTACTGAGATCGTAATCCAGTTCCAAATAGTTGTCGTAAAAAGTACCGTTTTGCTCAGGATCCAAGACTTCCAACATGGCAGACGATGGATCACCCCTAAAATCTCTACCCAATTTATCGATTTCGTCCAACACGAAAACCGGATTGGATGCACCAGACTTCTTCAAATTCTGTAAAATTCTACCGGGCATGGCTCCGATGTAAGTTTTCCGATGTCCGCGAATTTCAGATTCATCGTGTAAACCACCCAGGCTCATTCTAACATACTTTCTTCCTAATGCATTGGCGATGCTCTTACCCAACGATGTTTTACCTACACCTGGAGGGCCGTATAGACAAATGATGGGAGACCTCATATCGCCTTTCAATTTCAAAACCGCCAAATACTCTAAAATACGTTTTTTCACCTTTTCCAATCCGAAGTGATCTTCATCGAACACTTTTTGGGCATGGTGAATATCAAAATTGTCATTGGTTGTTTCATCCCAAGGCAAATCCAACATCAATTGTACATAGTTCAATCCCACAGAATAGTCTGGAGATGCAGGATTTACACGCATCAATCGATCCAATTCCTTGTTGAAATGATCATGAATGGTTTTGTTCCATTTTTTGCCATTCCCCTTTTCCCTTAAGTTTTGAATTTCTTTATCGGGAGACTCGCCGCCCAATTCCTCTTGAATGGCACGAATTTGTTGCTGCAGGAAGTATTCCTTCTGCTGCTTGTCCATGTCGGTCCTAACCTTGCTTTGAATTTGATCTTTGAGCTCCAACATCTGCAATTCTTGCGTAACATGGGTTAGCACCAAAGTAGCTCTCAAAGCAGGATCCAGGGTCTCGAGCAATGTTTGCTTCTCGTTTTGAGAAATGTTCAAATTACTACTCACAAAATGAATCAAGAAGGTCTTTGAATCGATATTTCTCAAAGCCACACTTGCATCGCTGGGGATTTGGGGCGACAAGTTGATGATTTTGTGGGAAATATCCCTAATCGAATCAATGGTTGCCTTGTACTCCTTGGTTTCCTTGTTGGATATATCTTGCAAGGAACTCACCTTGGCCTTGAAATACGGCTCCGTTTGGGTGTATTCATCAATTTTGATTCGACGTTTTCCTTGTAAAATTACTGTTGAACTGCCATCGGGCATCCGCATCAAACGAACGATTTGTGCCAATGTGCCCACTGAATACAAATCATCCACTGTTGGATCTTCCACCGATGGGTTCTTTTGTGCCACTACGGCGATGATTTTATCTTTCTTGTTGGCGTCTTTGATCAACCGAATGCTCTTGTCCCTACCCACAGTTATCGGAAAAATCACCCCAGGATAAAGCACCGTATTGCGCATGGTAAGCACCGCCAATTCCTCCGGGACCTCTATTTTATTGCTCTCATCTTCTTCTTGTTTTGAAAACAACGGCAGAAACTCTGGCGCGTCTTCGTATGAATCAGAATCTTGATCGTTCGAAAAAAATACTTCTTTGTTGTTAAACATCGGACTACACAAATATCAATGCTTGTGCCAAAGGTTACAAACCGACAAAAATCATAAACAAAAAAAATCTTATGACAATTTGTCGGGATTGAAAAATACATGGTCTGAGATTTGGAAAACTGCGATTTTTCTTGAAATTTGCGTAACAAACAAATATTTATGAAACTAAAACATTTACTCCTCGCGTTGACTTTGCCTGTGGTTGCCTTTTTGGGCTCTTGCGGTGGCGATAGCAACGATCCAAAACCATCAATTTCATTAACAGCTGGTGCAAAATTTGTAAGTAAAGACATCAGCGTAATGAGTGACTCATTGTTGTCTTTCTCTGTTTCAGCAACTTCAGGTTCTGGTGCATTGAGCAACATCACTGCAAACTACAGCATCAACGGTAAGCCCACTGTGATGATCAAGGACACGTCGGTTACAGGCAATTCCGTGGCTTTTGTCATCAAAAATCGTTTAGCAGCTAGCGTAGATGACGTCGTGACCTACAACTTTATCGCTAAAGATGCCAACGGTCAAACCGCTACTGTATCTATTAAAATCACCGTAATCCCCCCTACTGCACCTTTGGTAGGTTTTGCGAACCAGTTGATATACAACGCCAGAAACACAGGATTTGAGAACGCCTATGACTTGAACAAAGGGGTTGGTTTAAAAACTAACGACAATGCTACATTGAAGGATTTGTTAGACAAAACTGCTTCAACCATGGACCAGTTTGCCAAAACTTGGGGTTCTGACAACAACAGCAAATTCTTGAAAGTGACTACCAATGACTATTCAAACGCATCTACAACTACCAATTTGTATGAGCTTTGGAAGGCTAACAGTGCATCTGCAACAACAACCACTGCTACTTTGGCTGTGAATGATGTATATATTGTTAAGTCTGGCCAAGATTTGCCTTTCACATTATACATCGTTAAGGTAACCAAAATCCAAGATTTAACAGCCGTTGGTAATCACAACGATTACATTGAATTTAGTTACAAAAAGATCGACAACTGATCAAAACTGTTATAACACAAAATCTTATGCAAAAACCCCGCACTCGCGGGGTTTTTTGTTAATAATCACAACGAAATTTTGTCGTATTTTGTAGTCCGTGAAAAAAATTGCTGTACTCACATCTGGCGGTGACGCCCCTGGAATGAACGCCTGCATTCGGGCGGTTATTCGCGCTTGCGTTCATTATGATTTGGAAGTTTTTGGTATCCACCGTGGTTATCAAGGTCTTATAGAAAATGAAATCCATCCAATGACTGCGAGCAGTGTGGCCAACATCATTCAAATGGGTGGCACAATCTTAAAAACAGCCCGCAGCAAAGAATTCATGACACCCGAAGGCCGAAAAAAAGCCCATGACAATTTGAAAGCCCTGGGGATTGAGGGTTTGGTTTGTATTGGCGGAAATGGCACTTACACTGGCGCAATGATATTTGAAAAGGAATTTGGCTTACCAAGTATCGGGTGTCCGGGTACCATTGACAACGATTTGTGGGGCACAGATGCAACCATTGGATACGACACCGCGATCAATACAGCCATGGATGCCATTGATAAAATCCGAGATACAGCAGATGCACACAATCGCATATTTTTTATTGAAGTAATGGGTAGACATTCCGGACACATTGCACTGCATGCAGGCATTGCGGGAGGCGCAGAGGGTATTTTTATTCCAGAGCGAGGCAATGAATTTGCCGATATTGTGAAATTGTACGAAGCCAAAGCCCGTAAAAAAGAGTTTAGCATTTTTGTAGTTGCTGAAGGAGAAGAAGAAGGACATGCGTATGATATCGCGAAGAAATTCCAAGGCATATATCCCGATTCTGATTGTAAAGTCACCGTTTTAGGGCATGTACAGCGCGGCGGACGACCCACAGCCAATGACCGTATATTGGCCTCAAGATTGGGTGCACACGCGGTAAAAGCGCTCATCGAAGGTGAAAAAAACCAAGCGGTTGGTGTGGTAGACGGCAAAATCAAATTCACCTCATTCCAAGAAGCCATCGAACACAAGAAGGATATCCAAGACAACTTGTGGACATTGAACACCATCATCACCCGTTAAAGCACTTACAACAAAATGATTACCCAACTGAAAATCAAAAATTATGCACTGATAAAGTCGCTCGACATTGATTTCAAACCCGGCTTCACCTCAATCACAGGAGAAACGGGCGCGGGTAAGAGCATTTTATTGGGGGCGATTGGTCTGGTGATGGGCGATCGCAGCGATAGTTCGGCGATTCTAGATCCCACCGAAAAATGTGTCATAGAGGCAGACTTTTATATCGCTTCCATGGGATTGAAAACGGCCTTTGAAGATAGAGACATTGATTATTCAGATCATTGCACAGTGCGCAGAGAATGGGCTCCCAACGGAAAAACACGATCTTTCATCAATGAGTCGCAAGTTACCGTATCAGAGCTCAAATGGCTAGGCACTCAACTGCTTGAAATTCATTCGCAACACACCGGACTGCTCGTAACGCAGAATGAAGAGCAAATGAAATTGCTAGATGCCTACTGTGGTGCAGATCTAGCCTTGGCGAAATACCAAAAAACGTATATCACCATAAACCAACTCAAAACTTCGCTCAAATCAAAGCAACAAGCGCTTGCCAAGATTCGGAGCGATTCTGATTATAACAATTATCTGTTGGATGAACTACAGCAATTCGCACCTATTGAAGGCGAAGAAGACCAATTGGAAAAAGATATCGCACTGTTGAGTCAATCCTCAGAACTTGAAACTTCTCTTTCCAAAATAGATGCCATTTTAGATGGTGGCCAAGGCAGTTTGATCGATCTGATCGGCCAATTGAAGTCGGAATTGAAAGGTTTTACAGGACTATCGAGCGAACTAAACGATTATTTCGAGCGCATACAAAGTATGGGCGTAGAAGCCAAAGAATTGGCTCGCGACATTCAAAGTGCGGCAGGATCTTATGAAAGCAACCCAGAAAAACTGGAACAACTGAACCAGCGATTCAGTGCTTTGCAATTGTTGTTGAGAAAACATGGTTGCAATACTTCAATGGAACTCATGGAAAAGTTTGCATTGTTGCAGCAAGGACAGGTTGGAGAGAATCATTTAGAGGCGGAAATCACAGAAATCGAGGAGCAAATTTCTGCTTTGTTCAAACAGATGGAACTCGAAGCGAAAGATTTGCATGGCATGAGGCAAGCAGCCAAAGACGCCCTGTCGAAACGAGTGGTTGAACAATTGCATCAGTTGGAAATGCCTTTCGCACAGATGGAAGTTTTGGTTGAATCGATGGGTGATAACTACAACGAATACGGCAATTCAAGAGTGGCCATTCATTTCAGTGCAAACAAAGGTCAACACCCCATGCCCATAGAAAAAGTGGCATCGGGCGGAGAAATCTCGCGGTTGAATTTTTGCTTGAGAACGATCATCGCAGAGCTGAAACAATTACCAACGCTCATTTACGATGAAGCCGATACCGGCGTAAGCGGAGAAGTTGCAAGCAGATTGGGATATTTAATGCGGAAACAAGGTGGTAAGCAACAGATTTTGGCCATCACTCACCTACCCCAAGTGGCTTGTTCCGGCAACCAACAGCTCTTCGTTTATAAAAACAATGAGGCCGATATCAGCGAAACACAAATTAAAACTTTGGATGAAAACGGCAGGATTGTAGCCATCGCAGAGATGTTATCCGGCAAAAACCCTTCAGAAGCGGCGTTGCTGAACGCAAAAAATCTGTTAGAAATCCAATCGGCTTGAACCGGTTGATTGATCTGTGTTTTTTTCCTCTGCCTCGTACCTTTCGTAATTCACATCCACATCGGTGGGTTTGCTCTGCGCTGCGGTGGTAGCCAAAACATCACACCTTTCATTTTCTTTGATGCCAGCATGCCCTTTCACCCAGTAAAACTTGGGCTTGTGTATCTCGTAATGTGCCAAAAACATCTGCCACAAATCCACATTTTTTACTTTTTTCCATCCTTTGGCTTTCCATCCAAACAACCACTTCTTCTCTATGGCATCGCAAACGTATTTGCTATCCGTATAAATCTGTATGGGCAACCCCGGTGTTTTGATGTGTTTCAATGCCATGATCACCGCCAATAACTCCATGCGATTGTTCGTGGTTCTGCGAAATCCCCCAGAGAGCTCCTTCCGATGTTGGGCGTGCATCAATACAGCACCATAACCTCCCGGCCCTGGATTCCCTAAAGCAGCTCCATCGGTATATATAATGATTGGCAACGACACCCAGCAAAGTTAAGCGATTGCCATGGCGAAGTTCAACCTCTCCATCGTATTTTTGTTCCATGGAAGCAGAAATCATTACCATTGGAGACGAGTTGCTGATTGGACAAACCATTGATACCAACAGCGCTTATCTTGGACAGCAACTGGGTAAAATTGGCATTTCTGTTTCTCGTAAAACGGCCATATCGGACCAAGAAAACGCCATACTTTCGGCAATATCCGAATCGCAATCCCGTGTAAATATACTCATTGTAACGGGCGGATTGGGGCCTACCAAGGACGACATCACCAAGAAAACATTGTGTAAGTACTTCGACTGTGGCTATCGCATGGATGAAAACGTGGTGAATCAACTGCAAAAAATGTTCGAAAAAAGGGGGCGCGTGATGTTGGAGACCAATCTGGTGCAAGCCAACATGCCAGAAGCCTGCGAGACTTTAACGAATGAAGTGGGCACTGCGCCGGGGATGTGGTTCTACAAAAACAATCAAGTGCTAATCTCATTACCAGGCGTTCCAGGCGAAGTATATCATTTGATGGAAAACCAAGTGATACCGAAGCTTCAAAAAGAATTCAACCTCCCCATGGTTGAGCATCGCACATTGGTAACTGTACAAAAAGCAGAGAGTTTGCTTTCTCGCGATTTGGAATCATTCGAAGCATCGCTACCAAACAACATGGGACTGGCCTATTTACCCAGTTTTAATACGGTAAAATTGCGCCTTACTCAAAAAGTTGAAAACATCAGCGACTTAAGTATCGATCATTATTTCAAACTGCTGCAGCAAACCATTCAAGAGGATGTGTTTTGTTTGGAAGACATCGATCCGGCACTTCACGTTTCTCGCTATTTGATACAACAAAACATTTCTTTCAGCACGGCCGAGAGCTGTACAGGGGGTTGGGTGGCTCATCGATTGATGCAAGCACCGGGCATTTCAGGCGTGTATCCGGGCTCCATCGTGGCCTATTCCAATGAAGTAAAATCGAAAGAGTTGGGTGTGCCAAGCCACATTTTTGAGGAAGATGGGGCCGTGAGCGAGGCTTGTTCCTTGGCGATGGCCGATGGCGTTCGCAAAAAATTTGGTGTAGAATTGGGTATCTCAACCACGGGAATTGCAGGTCCTGGCGGAGGTACAGACAAAAAACCCGTAGGATTGGTTTACATCGCCGTGAGTTATAAAGAAAATTCTATGGTTAAGAAATTTCGAATGTTTGGCAACCGCGAACAAATCATCCAAAGAAGCAGCAACGCAGCTCTGTGGATGGTAAAGCAAATTTTGGATTTACCTACAGAAATCCTGCCTTAATTGAAAGGCCAAATTCATAAGAATCCTATTATTTTCAGTACCTTTGCGGTAGATTCATGACTGAAAAAATTCTCATTCTCGACTTTGGTTCTCAGTATACCCAATTGATCGCACGTCGCTTGCGCGAATTGTTCGTTTATTGCGAAATCCATCCTTACAACCATATCCCTGAATTAAGTAACGATATCAAGGGCATCATTCTATCGGGCAGTCCCTGTTCGGTAAATGAAACTGATGCGCCCATGGTTGATTTGGCGGCGTTGATGTTGCACAGTCCCCTACTCGGCGTTTGCTACGGAGCACAGTTGTTGGCCAAAGTATACGGTGGTGTAGTATCTCGCAGCGATCACCGCGAATATGGCAGGGCGATGATGCAAAGAACTGGGAACGACAGCCATCTATTATCAGGATTGAGCGATGAATCTCAAGTTTGGATGAGTCATGGTGATACTATCACTGCATTGCCTGCACAGGCGCAAGTCATAGCAAAAACAGAGTCCATTCCAGTGGCTGCATTCTCTTTGGAAAGCGAACATCCTGTTTATGGCATTCAATTCCACCCGGAGGTATATCACAGCACTGAAGGCTTGGCACTGCTGAAGAATTTCGCATACGACATTTGTGGCTGCGCGGGAGATTGGACACCCGGTCATTTCATCGATGAAACCGTAAAAAACATCCAAGATACCGTAGGCACAGATCAAGTGATTTTGGGTCTGTCTGGGGGTGTGGATAGCTCTGTGGCTGCATTGTTGCTGCACAAAGCCATTGGCAAGCAGTTACATTGTATTTTTATCGACAATGGATTGTTGCGTAAAAACGAATTCGCCCTGGTGCAGGAGGCTTATGAACAATTAGAATTGAACGTGATTGGGGTGGATGCATCAAAGCAATTCTATGAGGCGTTGGAAGGACTTACCGATCCAGAAGCCAAAAGAAAAGCCATCGGTCGCGTGTTTGTTGAAGTATTCCAAGAGGAAAGCCTGAAAATCAAAGATGCGAAATGGCTGGCACAAGGAACCATTTATCCCGATGTGATTGAGAGTGTGAGCGTAAAAGGTCCTAGCGCTACCATCAAAAGCCACCACAACGTGGGCGGTTTACCCGAAAAAATGAGTTTGAAAATCATCGAGCCTTTGAGAAGTTTGTTCAAAGACGAGGTGAGGCGTGTTGGCGATGCCATGGGCTTGCCGCATGAAATATTACACAGACATCCTTTCCCAGGTCCAGGTTTGGGCATTCGCATTTTGGGTGATATCACAGAAGCCAAAGTAAAATTGCTACAGGAAGCCGATTGGGTTTATATGGAAAAATTGCGGGAGCACGGTTGGTACGAAAAAATTTGGCAAGCAGGCGCAATCCTATTGCCGATACAAAGTGTTGGTGTAATGGGCGATGAAAGAACCTATGAGCAAGTGGTTGCTTTGAGGGCAGTAACAAGCACCGATGGCATGACCGCTGACTGGGTGCATCTCCCCTACGAAATATTGGCCGATATCAGCAACAGCATCATCAACCGCGTGAGAGGCATCAATCGTGTGGTGTACGACATTAGTTCAAAACCACCCGCTACCATTGAGTGGGAATAAAAAATACAACCTCATGAAATCACCGAAAACCTTCAAACACCATGTAAATACCGCCTTTCAAGGGTTGGTACTCATAGGAATTTTGTGGGTTTCAGGATTAAACGCTCAGGAGTTGGTTGCGCCGAAAACGGAAGGACATGTGGGTCCGTTGCGCATCGGCATAGCACTGCCATTTCACGCACAGGGCGAAAAAGCAAATCCGCTGTCTGATGCGATGATGGATTACTACTTGGGACTCAAGTTGGGTTTTGCCGAATTGGAACAAGAGGGATTTCAAGCGAATGTGATGGTTTGGGACACTGAGCCCACAGACAGTACGCCACTCAATAAATTGAAAATCAACACCTTAGTTGGCAGTAATTCATTCAAGGAACAAGATATTTTGATTGGACCTGTTTATGAACAGAATTTCAAAGAATTGGTTCAGCATACTTCGTTGGAATGGAAAACACCACCCGCAGTTTGGGTTTCTCCCATGGGTTACATCAAGCCGATGTCGTCTAAAGGCAAAGGCCCTTTCCCCAACTTAAACTTTTTCATCAACGATACCCTTCGATACAAAAGTGTAGCAAAAAACATTGCGAATATGTTTCCAAAGCACCGGGTATGCATTGTGATTGACGCAGACAAGAACAGCAAGATCAAGGGCAATATGTACAAGGCGGTGATGCAGAAAGCCACAAGCAAATTGGTCACAGTACATACTTTAAAAAATGGCGTGCTCACGCCGGCCCTGCCCAAAAGAGACAGCATTGTAATGGCCTCCTGTATCTCAGACCCCACATTGAGGGTGGCAATGGAGAAGTTGTTTGAAAAGCGACAGCAATGTTGGTTGGTAGCAGATTTGGGATGGTTCGAAGACAAGCGTTACTATTCAGGATTAAATGATGTGATGTGCATATATCCCACCGTGAATTTTACGGACTTTCACGATACAGCAACCATCAGTTTCTCCAAAAAATTCTTTCAAACCTATGGTTTTGAACCCAGCAGATTCGGCTTCATAGGCTACGACCAAGGCAAATTCATTGGATACAGTAGTATGGCGTTTGGACCAGCCTTTTTGTCGGCTCTCCCCGATGCCACTTATGAGGGTTTGATCAATTCAATACACATCAAAAAGGGAGGAACGTCTCCTTACAACGATGGTATTAGGTTTGTGATCATTTACGAAGATACTCCCCACATTTTCAACCAGTAAGCGACTGGGGATTTTAGCAATTCAAACAAGATGCTGCCTTATTTATTTTATAAAAACTGTGCCGATATGTTGCATGCATACGATGGCGGCGTACCCTTTCATTTGTATTTGAAAGAGCAATTCAAGGAGCACAAAAACTGGGGCAGCAAGGATCGCAAGCGCTACCGCGCTTGCTGTTATTTCTTCTGGCGAAACGCCATTGGCGTTTCGCGGAACAAAGCCGAAGACATCTTGCAATGGTTGCAAAGTCATTATACCAGCGATACATCCATCTCGGAAACACCGTCAATAACGCATCCCTACCATTCTGTTATCCAAGACATAAGTACATCCATTGACCATCAAACCCTACGAGATTGGTTTAAGGAAGAACCACCTGTATGGCTGAGAGCAACCAATGGAAAAACCAAAGCCGTATTGCAGCAGTTGCAAAAATTGAATATACCTATTTTGCACCAATCAAACGATGTAGTTGCAGTGCCTGCGCAAGCAAACCTCAACCCCATCACTGATTTTGGTTATGCTTACATTCAAGACATCGGTTCACAGATGGCCATGGATTGGCGTGAATTGCCCCTACAACATATGTGCAACCCCAATCATGCTATATGGGATTGTTGTTGCGGTGCGGGTGGAAAAGCCATTACATTGCTTCAAAATCACCCCAAGGCCAATGTTACTTGCTCCGATGTACGTGCCAATATTTTAGAAAATTTGCAAAAGCGTTTTCAATTGTTGCAATTATCGAAACCAAAAACCCAAGTCATTGATCTACAGAACACTGTAGGATCTTCAAATCAATACGATGTGGTGATGGCAGATGTACCATGCTCAGGCAGCGGAACATGGCGCAGAAATCCCGAAAACATCCATTTTTTCTCACCGTTCGAAATCAACATGTATGCCAACAGGCAGCTGAACATCATACAAAATGCCCAACATTCGGTAAAACTGGGTGGTTATTTGGTCTATATGACCTGCTCCGTATTTCGTGCAGAAAACGAAGCCATCATTGAGCAATTCATTGAAAAGCACGCAGGTTTTGAAAAAATCGAAGACAAATACTGTGGGGGAAATCAAAACCACGGTGATTACATCTACCGGGCCGTATTACAAAAAGTCCGTTAATTGGAATCGTAAGCCCACTTCAGATAGATACTACCCCAGGTAAAACCACCACCAAAGCTGCTAAGGATGATGTTATCACCTTTTTTCAACTGACTTTCCCATTCCCACAAACAAAGGGGCAAAGTACCAGAAGTGGTGTTACCATACTTCTGAATGTTGATCATCACTTTGTTCTTATCCAATCCCATCCGATCTGCAGTAGCGTCGATGATGCGCAAATTGGCTTGGTGTGGAACCAACCAGGCGATGTCTTCGGCCTTCAATTGATTGCGTTCCATGATTTCGTAACTCACATCTGCCATACGTGTCACAGCAAATTTGAAAACGGTTTTACCTTCTTGATATGCGTAATGCAAGCGTTGGTCTATGGTTTCATGACTCGGCGGAAGCATTGAACCACCCGCTTTTTGAATCAAAAATTCTCTTCCACTACCATCTACACGGGTGATTGTATCCTGGATACCCAAACCTTCTTCAGAAGGCTCAAGCAGCACACAACCGGCACCATCACCAAACAAAACGCAGGTATTGCGATCCGTATAGTCAACGATGGCACTCATTTTATCTGCACCCACAACCAAAACTTTCTTATGAGCCCCAGATTCGATAAATTTTGAACCAGTCACCAATGCAAAAAGGAAACCACTACAAGCAGCTCCTACATCGTAACCCCAGGCGTTTACCGCACCAATTTTATCTGCAATCACATTGGCAGTCGCTGGAAAAACATAATCTCCTGTTACTGTACCACATATGATTAACTCAATTTCAGAGGGGTCAACACCTTTCTTCTTCAACATGGGAAGAATTGCACCCACTGCCAAATCAGAAGTGGCTTTGCCAGGCTCATCCAAGATATGACGTTCTACGATACCCGTACGAGCACGGATCCACTCGTCGTTGGTATCCACCATCTTTTCCAAATCAGCATTGGACAATATCTTTGGTGGAACATATCCACCCACTGCGGTAATGGCTGCGGTAATCTTCATGAATTATGCGGTGGTTTCGGCTTGAGACGCAATGAAGCGGCTCATGGCTTTTTGAATTTTGTTGGTCAATTGTGATTGAACAGTTTCTTGTGCCAATTCAATCATTTTTAAGAATGTCTCTGCTTTGGTAATACCATGCCCAACTATCACCGGCGCATTCACTCCCAACACCACAGATCCACCGTAATGTTTAAAATTGAACTGATCCAGATAATCGTCTTGAACACCTCGCTTTACCAAACGATAATAAATACCTTCACACAATTTGATGATAACGTTTCCGCTAAAACCATCACAAACCACCACATCGGCGTGATCGCCAAAGATATCTCTACCTTCCACGTTGCCAACGAAATTGATTCCCTGGGTTTGTGACAACAAAACATGCGTGGCTTTGGTTAACAAATTGCCTTTCTCACTTTCTTCACCAATGTTTAACAACCCAATTTTGGGCTGTTCCACTTTATACATCATAGAGTACATCAAATTACCCAACAAGGCAAATTTCTCTAGGTGCTCTGGTTTACAATCCGCATTGGCACCAACATCCAACAACAAGCCGGGATGATTGTTTACACGTGGAATTGCAGCGGTTAAACATGGACGATCACAACCATCTACCAATTTCAAGTACTGTATGGATCCTACAAGCATTGCACCTGTATTACCCGCACTCAAAAAAGCATCAATTTTGTGATGCGCCAATTGCAAGAAACCCTGTGCGATACTTGAATTGGGCTTAGACACCAACGCCTTCACGGGGTGTTCAGCCATTTCAATTACATCAGGTGTATCAACGATTTCGAATTGACTAATATCAATGCCTTCATTGTGGCACACTTCTTCTATGGCAGTCTTGGAACCAAACAATACAAGTTCCACACCTGCCAAGGAAGCAGCCGCTAATGAGGCACCTTTGACGGCCTCTAATGGGGCGTAATCCCCACCCATGGCGTCAACACCAATCCTCATTGTTAACTATCGTTGCGGCCCTTCATTACCTTCTGGCCGCGGTACATTCCAGTTTCCAAGTTAACTCTGTGGTACAACGACACATCTCCAGTTACAGGATCAGCAATCATTGGACGCACTTCAATTTTGTCATGTGTACGACGTTTGTCGCGACGGGTTTTCGATATTTTTCGTTTAGGATGTGCCATTTCCTTATTATAGGTTTTTTAGTTGTTTCAATTTTTCCCAACGGGCGTCTACAACTTCATCTGTTGCTGATCCGTTGAGCGTTTCTAGTTTCTGAATCATTGCCTTGTCACAGGGTTTAATCTCTAGTTCATCACAATTCCGAATCATCGGTAATGCCAATAAACTGCTTTCATAAACGGGTTGGGAAATACTCAATTTGAATTCATGACTTCTTAGGTAAATCAACTCTACCCCTTCGTCTTCATGATCCGCAACAGCTTCTTCTTGACAGTCCAGTTTCACAATCAATAAATATCTAGCATCTATTGCCAAAGGCAAAGGCACCAAACATCTATGACAATCCACTGTAATGGAACCAGTCATGTGCAAACGCACATGCATCCAATTCACATTCTTATCAACCTCAACCGCCACAGAAACATCCGCTTTGTGTACTTCTTTACTCCCCAATTCTTCAAAGAACGTCTCGTCAACCCGGAAGTCTAACGCATGTTTGCCATCTTTCAATTTAACAAACTCAATACTCAGATCTTCCGCCTTGTCGAACATCGCTACTAAAACGAACGGCAAAAATACGCCATTTGCAGCGAAATACAAAGCGAAACCCGCAATTAATGTGAATAACAGAGGGCAAAAAAAATCCCGGCTCTTACACCGGGATTTATATTAGGATTATAAATGCTAATTAATCTCTTGGATTTTGATCCATTTCTCGATCAATATTCCCACAAATCGTGTTCGAAAATGAACAAGTCGTTCTTGATTTCTTCAGCACGCAACAAAGACGCCAACCCATCTTGCTTGAACTCAGGCTTTTGGTTGATGTATCTGTCATCCCACTCAGACGTTTTTACGATGTAACTATCGAACAATCTGTGATGGTTAATGTGCTGATCCCAATTCAACTTCATCGCATCGTTGTAACGATTGAATACTTCAGATTTTGCCAAAGTAGCTCTACAATCGTCCATTTTCAACCAGAAAGGTTTTACATCGTAGGTTTGACCCATGATATTTTTTGGTTGAATTGGTGCGATACCAATGATGATTGGTTTGAATTCACCGTGCTTGTAATCAAAAACCCAGTCTTCCATGATTTCAAACTTCTGAATCAAATCCCAAGAGAAATACTCAGGAAATGAAGTATCAATCAAATCTGTTGGGTCATCAGAACCTGGACGTTGCTTAGACGTGGTAATGATTTCAGCAGTTGAACGAATGATATCTTCAGGTGTGATGACACGGTTGAATGAATCTGTTGCATACGCACGAACCAAACCCTTAGTTCCCAATTCCCAAAATACTTGAGAAATTGGATTCTTGGGCCAAGTCCATGAACGGTTCATTTTCTGACGCAAATCAATGACTCTCCAAACACGCTTCCGGAACTTCACATCAGCGTTGCGCAAATAAGGACGAGGCATCACAATCCCTTGCAAGTTGCGAATGTTTGTATCCTGGTTTACGTATTCTGGCTCATAGTGAGGTACAGCTGGATCGTCGTAATGCGTACCAATCGTTGGAATTACAATTTCAGCTTCCTTCTTGGGAGCATCAGCGGCTGGTTCCGACGTTGCTGGCTCAGATGTTCCTGAACCTTTCTTCGCTGGAGCGGGATCTCCACCCCATCCACCACCCCAATCTTGGGCTTGTAAACCTGCAGTTGCAGCGCATGCGAGAGTGATTAATATGCGTTTCATTGTGATTTTTATTTTTAGTTAACTGAACCCCCAACGTTGTCGAGGAATTTGGGCACTTTATCAGGACCGATTACTTTGATCTGATCGAATTGAATCAAATCACCAGGGCCCAACATTTTCAAGAATGCAGAAATAGGAGCCAAACTTGATCCGTTTACAACTTGAATCTTAGGTCCGTTTGTTCTACGTCCGATACAAGTGAAGCGGTACGACAATACATCATACTTTACACCATCGTATACGAAGTTATCCAAAGCTGCTACTGCATTGGCTTGAACTTTCATCGCTGCCAACGAAATAGGACCGCTAAATCCTACGCTACCCGCTTTGAATACTGGACGGGGAACGTTACGTACTTTGAATTTCTTAGAACCCATAGACACTGTACGACCGTCGGGCAACTTCGCAGTTACATTGATCATACATTCGTTACCATTACGAGTAGGAATGATCGCGTTGTAAGAACCGGGCTTGTTTGCACGCAAACTTACACCACCACCAGTTGCAGTTACACTCACGTTCTTGGGATCTACACCACCCACTGATACAGATATCGGGTTAGGAAGACCTACGTAAACCACGTTCAACTCATCTGCAGAAATCGCCGCTTGAGGAGCGAAAACGCTGTATTCAGCTTCAGTTTCATAGTTATCAGAACCACCACCATTGGGCTTTGGTACCTGAATACCTACCTTGTATTTCTGTGATCCAGGAGATGCGCTAGTTACTTTGTATTTACCAACACCATCCACAACCTCAATTGGACGACCGTTAACAGTCACAATCATTTGAGCTTTAGAGTTGTAAGCCGCCAACAAGATGTTGGCTTCGTAAGTTTGGTTTGTCAATACAGCCGAAGTTGAAGCAGAAACCACAGGGATCAATTTGTCGAACTTGTAGTCAGCAGCATTCACAGACTCCGCCAAAGCTTGCATTACTTCTGCTTCCATAGAGCGAGAATCGTTCTCCACTTTACTCAACATAGCAAATACACCAGCCAAAGGAGAATGCTCTAAATACATACTTACCCAAGTTTGCTCAGTTCCACTGCTGTTGGTTGCATTGTTGGCATACAAAGAGGTTTTCTCTTCGATGGCCTTCATGCGATCCATCAACATTTTTTTGGTTTCAGGCGAAGCAGCCAAAACTGGATCATTAGACGCTTTTTGCATCACAGCCAACATGTCTGTGCGGGCTTTGTTGATCGCATCTTGCAAATCTGTACCATTTTTACCACCATTTTCAACCATGAAATAGTTACCATGAACTTCCATGTTATCACCTTGCGCCAATTCAGCAACACCACCTTTTACCAACATGGCTTCAGGCTCTTGCTTACGACCCATTTTAGGATCTTTCTGGTCACCAGAACGCAACAACAATTCGTTTTTGATAGCATTCAAACGATCAATTAATGCTTTACTGGTTGCTTGTACTTGGTTACAGTATGTTACTGCGGCCGCTGCAGCTTTGTTTTCAGCAGCAGTTTTAACCAAAGAACCCAATACAGCAGTATTCTTTTGAACGATGTTTTTTGTAGAATTATCCAATGAATTTTCAATCAAGTTAAATGCCTTGATGATTTCTTTGGATACGTTAAGTGCCAAAAGGGCTGTCAACACGAGATACATCATGTTGATCATCTTCTGACGTGCGGATACTTTACCACCACCTGCCATTTTCTATTCTCCTTTTATTTGATTGGGAATAAATACAGGTTAGCCTTTGTTAGCACCCATAGCGCTCAACATGTTACCATAAATTGAGTTCAAGTTACTCAAGTTACGATTCAATTTATTCAATTCGCTAGAGAATTCAGCAGTAGCAGACTCGGTTGCGCTGATGTTGGTTAATGCACCCTGCAAACCAGCAGAGAAATTACCCATAGAATCAGAAACCATTGCAGTGCTATCAGCGATTGAACTCATATTCTTAGCCGCTTTAGAAGCGCTTTCAGCATATTCGTTGGTAGCAACAGCCGCGTTAGACAAATTGGCCATTTCTTTTACATTGCTGCTCAAAGAAGTCAAACCTGTACCCAAACTTTCGATCAATTCTGGACCGATTTTGGCTTGTGCCAACATAGAATCCAACTGCTGAGAAACGCTACCAGTTGATTTCTTCTTTTCAGTGGGCTCACCACCAGCCAATTCTGGATAAACCAAAGACCAGTCTGGATCCATGTGAACGGGTTCGAACGCTGAAATTACGAAAATCGCTGCCTCAGTCAAAAGACCAACCGACAACATCACGTCGGCACCTTTCAAGTGCAAGATTTTAAACAACGCTCCCACGATTACCACCGCAGCACCAATACCATAAACAAAGTTCATGGTAGTTTTAAACTTTTTTGATTCAAAGAAACTTTTGCTCATATTTTTATTTAGTTATAGTTAGTTGAATAGTTAACGAATTCTTAAATAGAATATTCTAATGAAATATTACTTTCTATCGGTGTTAGAACGGCCGATATATGTTTGAACGCAACGGAAACCTACATAGGATTTGCTAGTATCTTGATATTCATAGGTTCTAGCACCATTTTCGATAAAGTAGGCTACATCTTTCCATGATCCACCACGAATTACTTTGCGCTTTTCGTTGATAGGAATATCTTTCACCTGACGCTTACCTTCTTTTCCACGCTCCTTTATGAATGTATAAGATTCACCGTTCAAATCGTGAGCAAATGCGTTGTTCGCTTCATCCCATGAGGTACGTGTCCACTCTGATACGTTACCTGCCATGTTATACAAACCAAAATCGTTGGGGAAATAACTATCTACACGAACTGGATACACACCACCGTCTACACCGTAGTTACCGCGCAATGGCTTGAAGTTTGCCAACATACAACCTTTGCTGTTTCTGGCGTATTGACCACCCCATGGGTATTTGTTACCAATTCTACCACCACGTGCAGCATACTCCCACTCATATTCAGTAGGTAAGCGGAAGTCATGGGTGTTTGGCAAGTAGCCATTCATTTCCCAATAAGCCGTTTTGCGATCAGTTCTCCAACGGCAGAAAGCATAAGCTTGGTGCCAAGAAACACCCACCACTGGATATTCATCATATTTGGGGTGGTGGAAATACACCTGAGCCATTGGCTCGTTGTAAGAGTATGTGAAATCACGTACCCAACAAAGCGTATCTGGGTAAACCAATACATCTTCTGTACGCATGAATTGTGAGCGGTCCATCGGAGCATATTTATCGCGATCCAATTTGGCAGCCGCCTCATAATCCGTCCACATAAAGTGATAAATCAACTTACGGGTATCAATCTGATGCTTCCCTTGAAAACGCTCATCGCCCTGATACAACATATCAGCCAATTCCTCTTTGTGCTTCACCCAATCAACCATGCGATATGGATTGATCAAACGATTGCCTTCATCATCTTCTGGGAAGTAATACTCATCGTCATCACACATGATGCGAGCCAATGAATCTACTACGTAGTTCACGAACTGACGGTATTCGTTGTTTGTGATTTCGGTCTCATCCATCCAAAATGCAGTGATTGTCATCTGCTTGTTTGGCTCAAGATATGAGTTAAATACATCCTGACCGCCCTGTCCAGTATGGAAAGTTCCAGATTTCACATACACCATGCCCGGAGGCTGTGGGTGAAACCATGGTCGTCTTCCCAACACGCCGGTTAGGTCGCCGGTATCGGCAGGTCCGCATGCATAGACCATTACAGAAGCCACTACCGCAGCCCTGCGAAGGGTTCGATTGCCCAAGAAATTCAAAGCTTTCTTAGCGAACTCGTTGTTTGTGAAGAAATTCATCACTGTATTTTTCATTATGCAGTTTTGATATTGCGTATTTGTTCTAAAGTTGCAAAAATAAAGTTATCGTTGAATAAATCAACATAAATTTTCTTTGAGCTGTAGTTTAAACGCAAATATCGAATGTTTATTTTGTGTGGATAAATATTTTTTTGTGATTAATCAAATTCTGGGTTACGTTCCATCCAACGTGGGTGGCGATATACTTTCACAGGTCTTTCAGGAAGTGTGAAAGTAAAACAGTAGTTCACTTGGATTTCATGTGTTCCAGATTGACTGCGAATCAAATTGTTCATTGGAATGTCATAAGAATAACCCACTCTCAAACGCTGAGTTGATCCGGCACCATTGCCCAAAAGCGGCGGATAGTATCCAAACATCAATGAAAATGATTCAACACCCGTTCCGTAAGCCCTAAAGTTTGCACCACCGGCAAACAAATCATTCCAAGTTACCATTCCTTGCAAATCAATCTGCGGTTTAACGAAACCGGAGTTCGAAGCGGCTTTCACCAAAATTGCTGGTTCTAACACCAAACTTGGATTGCCTAGGAAACTCTCTTGCTTATAACCAGCTACCAAATAGTAATGGCGTTTGGTTTGAGTTGAAATCAACCCGTACATAAATGTTTGGGGTGTCATGTTGGTCACAGACAAACCAGCATAGGCGCCATCCATGATATTCGGCGTAGTGTAATAAGCACCCAAGCCCAAAGTAGTGCGATTGTCGCTCACGTTACCGTTTGGAATCATTGGATCTCCTGGGTCATGTGCACGCAAGCCCGCGCCGTTCAAAGATTTAGACATACTGGCAAAGTCTACACCCAATCTGATGTTTGAACCATCCAACATGGGGTACGCCAATGCAATACCACCCTTCATGAAAGTGGTTGTCTCGTAACCGATTTTATCGCTCACATATGAGAAAGTAGCTCCACCGTAATTTTTGTCCTTGTAAATGGCTGGAGCTGAAAATCCCAATCCCCCGGTTCTTGGGGCGATGGACGTTTGCATTTTTTCCAAATCCATCATGATAGGATCACCATTTTGGGTTCTCAAATAAGATGATTGATCATCAAATCCTAACCACTGTTGGTGGGTAATGGCATTCAAACAATATTGCCCTGAAGCACCCGCATATGCCGGGTTGTAGAACAACTTGTTGTAAGTAAAATGCGTAAACATTGGGTCCTGCTGAGACTGTCCCACCCAAGGTGAAACCATGCCAGCCAACGCCAATATTCTTCCCAGTATTTGTTTGTTCATACCTATTTTGGAGTATCTCTCAAAAACAAAAATGATGTAAAATTGCCACATTCCCAAACATTTTTACAAATCATGATGCACATCAGACAAGCATTGGGGTCCAAAAATCATCTACATGCCTTCAAAAATAGCACTACCATCAAACTTCAATCCCATACCAATTGGTAGGTAAATGTAGAAACAATGGTTTATTATTCAATGATTTACAAATCCTTCCATACAATAAAACTACCCCATTTCATTGAAAAATTCCATAGCAACGACCATTAAATCAATCACTCAAAATCTTTCTGTAAAAAAGGTGAATATTTAATGGGGAATAACTAGTGGAAAAGTAGCACTATGGGTGTCCTTTTCACTGCGTATCATTGTATCTTAATATATACACAAATTATGGCTGAAATATTGGTCATCGACGATGAAGCGCCGATCCGCGAAACACTCAAAGAAATCCTCGAATACGAGAATTATACAGTAACCACGGCCGATGACGGCAACAAAGGGTTGCAATTGATACAGAAAAACGACTACGACGTTGTGCTATGTGATGTGAAAATGCCCGGCATAGACGGCATGGAGTTGTTGGATCGTGCACAAGCCTTGAGACCAGACCTCCCATTTATCATGATTTCCGGTCATGGCAATGTGGAGATGGCCATCGACGCCACCAAAAAGGGCGCCTATGACTTTATCACCAAACCACCCGATCTAAATCGCTTGTTGATTTCCATCCGCAACGCCATCGATAGGAACAATTTGGTGAGTGAAACCAAGGTGTTGAAGCGAAAAGTGGCGAAAACTTTCGACATAATTGGAGAGACACCCGCAATTGGTAAAATCAAGGAAACCATAGAAAAAGTAGCACCCACCGAAGCCCGTGTGCTCATCACCGGTGAAAATGGCACTGGAAAAGAGCTGGTCGCCCGCTGGTTACACGAAAAAAGCCAACGTGCGTCCTATGCTTTGGTAGAGGTTAACTGCGCATCAATACCCACAGAACTTATTGAAAGTGAACTGTTTGGGCATGAAAAAGGAAGCTTCACATCGGCCATAAAACAACGCATAGGAAAATTCGAACAAGCCCATGGCGGCACCCTGTTTTTGGACGAAATTGGCGATATGAGCATGGCCGCTCAAGCGAAAGTACTTCGCGCCATACAGGAAGGTAAAATTACCCGTGTGGGTGGCGACAAAGAAATCAAAGTAGATGTGCGCATTGTGGCAGCTACCAATAAAAACTTGCTCGAAGAAATCGAAAAAGGCAACTTCCGCATGGATCTGTATCACCGACTCAGCGTGATCCTAATCCATGTACCAACACTCAACGAGCGCACCGAAGACATCCCATTGATTGCCAACAACTTCTTGGCCGACATTTGCAATGACAACAGCATTCCTTTAAAATCCTTCACTCCGGATGGTTATCAAGCCCTGCAAGATGTGAATTGGACAGGCAATATCCGAGAACTGCGGAACGTGGTTGAACGTTTGGTGATTCTTTGTGGCGATAAAATTTCTGGCGAAGACGTTTACATGTTCTCCAACCCTGCCCAACGCGGTGCAGACCCATTTGGTGTTGTAGACGAATACAAAACGTTGCAAGATTTCCGCGACTGGGCCGAAAAGGTTTTCATCGAACGAAAATTGGTTCAAAATGGATGGAATGTGGCGAAAACCGCACAGGAAATCGATATTCAGCGAAGTCACTTGTACAACAAAATTGAAAAGTACAACCTGAAGCGTCGTTAAATCATGGGTGCACAGATTGGCATCGATTTAAACCATGCAGCAGAACTGCTTTCGGGCGGTAAACTCGTTGCGATACCCACAGAAACCGTCTATGGACTGGCCGCCAATGGTCTCGACTCAACGGCGGTTGCTGGCATCTTTGCTGCAAAAAATCGACCTACGTTTGATCCGCTGATTTTACATGTGGGTAGTATCGAACAAGCCAAAACCTTGTGCTCTCAGTGGCCCGCAGCGGCCGAAATACTTGCGAATGCCTTTTGGCCAGGTCCGCTCACCTTGGTTTTGCCCAAAGCCCCGCAAGTACCCGATTTGGTCACGTCAGACAATCCCACGGTGGCCATTCGCATGCCCAACAATCCATTGAGTTTGTCGTTGATTCGCAGCCTCCCCTTCCCCTTGGCTGCGCCCAGTGCCAATCCATTTGGCTATGTGAGTCCAACCTGCGCCCAGCACGTGGCCGATCAACTGGGTGATCGCATCGATTATATTTTGGATGGCGGCGGCTGTGACATTGGCATCGAAAGCACCATCGTTTCTGTAAGTAATGAGAACCAAGTCACCGTTTTGCGTTTGGGTGGTCTGGATTTAGAGGCCTTGAGCAAGGTGCTTGGATATCCTGTGAAAGAATCGCTTAACATGCACAGCAATCCTCAGGCGCCTGGACAGTTGGATCAGCATTATTCGCCCAATTCTGCCATGTTGCACATGGGTGATTTTTCGATCGATGCAATTCTCAAAGACCTTCAAACGCGCGGACACGAAGGCCTCGGATTTTTGTGGTTTTCACCGCAGCAAGCCCAAAATTTTATCGAACAGTTTGATGGTCAAACCCAACAGGCGCTTACAGATTCTCCGTTGAAACATTATTACCTATCCAACAATCACAGCGATCGTGAGGCCGCGATGAACTTGTTTGGTACTTTGAGGCAGTTCGACAAAGACGGATGCAAACGGATTTACTTTTCGTGGGCTCCGGAGGGTGGTTTGGGTAGGGCCATCAACGACCGATTGAAGCGGGCATCGAGCAAAGTGGTTCATTAAAATTCCAGGACCTCAAGGGTCATCAAATTTCTTCCAAAAAAGACAGCGTATTATCGAGAGCCACCCAAAGTTCTTTGGTAAAATCTTCCATGCCATTGCAGGGGTGCGACATGCCATAGGTGTGATCCGCTTTGGGGACCGTCATTCTGAGACTATGCAAACACGCCTCGTACAAGGGTTCTGAAAGCGTTGCTGGCACTACGGTGTCTGACTCACCGTGAACGATAAGCAATGGCCTTCCGATACTTCTAGCGGCCTCAAGCACATCAAACTCTTCTTCATGGGCCAATAAGTTTTCCCAGATGCTGTAATCCAGAGGCATTTGTTGTTGGGTTCGTGCATTGGGTGTAAAAACCGTGCGTTTTTCTTTCCACGCAGATTTATTGTACGATTCGAACAAGTACTGATACGAGGGGATGGGACTCCAAGCGATCACTTTTTCTACATAATCTTGGCAGCGAGCGGCAAACACAATCACATTGGCACCACCGCGGGAATGACCCAACCAAGAAATGCGTTCCACGTTGAGGTCGAGGTCCTTACCGTTCTCACGTATCCATTTTCCGAGCGATTCCAGATCATTTTGTTCTTTGCTTACCGTATTGATGGCAAACAAATCCAGTGCATCAAATGTATCGCCATCTCCCACCACACCATTGTGAGAGTGGTTAAAAGTAATTACCGCGTATTCACCCGTTGCGAAATACTCATGAATAAAAGGCACATGTCCCCACTGCTTGAAACCTTTGAAACCATGACAATACACCAAGACCGGATGCGGGCCTGGGGTTGGGGGCAAAAACAAATCGACGGCCATTTGGCCGTCGATTGTTTTGATCTGAAAATGTTTATTGTTTTTCACAATTTGGTGCCCAGGACCGGAGTCGAACCGGTACGGGGGTGAACCCACAGGTGTTTGAGACCAGCGCGTCTACCAATTCCGCCACCTGGGCATGTATTCTTTTCAGAACGGGATGCAAAATTACCATTTTATCTGACAATTTCAAACATTAAGGCAATATTATTTGATATTATTTTTCGGCCATTCCACAACTTCCATAGAATGAATCTTTTGCGGTTCTATTTCAAATCGCAAAGCGGTGCGAACTTTATGAAATCCATGCAAACCGCAGGCCCCTGGATTCAAAAACAACAAATTATTGAACTTGGGATCTCTTTGTACTTGCAACATATGAGAATGACCACAAACATAGATATCGGGTTGTGTTTTCATCAAAATGTCTTTCACCGTGGCAGGGTATCTACCTGGTTTCCCACCGATGTGTGTCATAAATATCCGAAATCCTTCCCGATCAAACAACTGCAATTCAGGGTATTCCACTTTCACGTCCATCCCATCGATATTGCCATACACCCCAACAATGGGCTTTCCCAAAGCGGTAATGGCTTCATGCATCTTGGTGTTGAGCCAATCACCGGCGTGCCAAATTTCATCGGCCCATGCGGCGTGATGGAGAATCCCATCGTCTACCCAACCGTGATTGTCTGATATTACCAAAATCTTCATTTTTCTTATCGATTTTTCAATAGACCCAGTACAACAAAGAAGACATCACACAATTGAACACAAACATGCCAACAGCGATGTGAAAGGGCTTCACAAACAACGACAACAAGCTCAGGGCTAACACAATCAAAACAAACACCCTTGTGGTCAACGTCCACTGCACCAAATCAGGATATCGCACATCGCCGATCGCCAAAACTTCTTTGGAACCCATATCTTTCCATCGCGGCCATTTGTAATGCGTAAATCCCATGATCTTACGTCGCCAAGGACTTAAAAACACCCTCATTGAATCGCCGTCTTCCAAATCGTAATAGGTTTGTAAATCCACGGCTACCTTTATCGGCAATGGCATTTCAGCGTTTGTCCTACCCTCTTCAGCCTTCGACATCAGCTTATTAGCTTCCCATACATCTTTGGCTTGAGCCATCCTCGCTTCCAAGGGCGCATATAACAACAATGTGTCCATTTCACCTGAATTTCTTAGGTGGTATGGCACATGACTTCGAAAGGGCAAACAATGCAGATAGTTTTCTCGAAAATGCACAGCACCGAATTTGCTCACCGAGCGATATCCTGATTCATTTTCATGGGCCAAGACATATTGAAATTCGGCCTTGGGCTCCAAGCACAAATCCAAAAAACAAAACAACCCCCTTCCGGCAAAGAAAAGACTCATGAGTTTGGCGAAAAGTAGAATTTTGCGTTCCAATTCACCAAAGTTAATGGGATTCAGTAAAATAGATTGAGTAAAGTTGACTCAATAAAGTTGACTCGGTTCTCGGGGCGATTAAATCTCACGATTTACATCCCACTGCTCCAGGTAATCAGCCACTCTGCGCACGAACATTCCACCCAATGCACCATCCACTACGCGGTGGTCATAACTGTGAGAAAGGTACATCATATGTCGAATGGCTATCACATCCCCATATTCGGTTTCCAATACGGCAGGTTTCTTGCGAATGGCACCCACGGCCATGATGGCCACTTGGGGTTGGTTGATCACGGGTGTTCCAAGCACGTTACCAAAGCTACCCACGTTGGTAAGTGTGTAAGTTCCGCCTTGAATTTCATCTGGGGTCAATTTCCCGATGCGGGCGCGATTGGCCAATTCATTCACGGCCCTGGTTAAGCCCAAAAGGTTCATGGTATCCGCGTTCTTAATCACAGGAACGATGAGGTTGCCATTTTGCTGAGCTACGGCCATTCCAACGTTGATGTTTTTGCGTTTGATGATACTGCTACCGTCTACGCTTACGTTGATCATAGGGAAATCCTTGATGGCTTTTGCTACGGCTTCAATGAAAATGGGGGTAAAAGTGATATTCTCACCCTCGCGCTTTTTGAAAGAATCTTTCACGCGATTTCTCCAATTCACCAAATTGGTTACGTCGGCCTCCACAAAACTGGTTACGTGTGGCGATGTATGTTTACTCATGACCATGTGATCGGCGATGAGTTTGCGTACGCGATCCATTTCGATGATTTCATCTCCAGGATTGAGCGATACGGATGATTTCACTTCTACTTTGGCTGGCGCTGAGGCAGCGGGTGCTGGTGCAGAAACAGCGGCTGGGGCTGCTGCTACTGGGGCTGCAGGGGCCGCAACTGCTGCGGGTTGATTGCCTCGGTTTGATACGTAGGCCAAAATATCCGCTTTTGTTACTCGTCCTTCTTTACCTGTACCAGGCATGGCTTCCAATTCAGTCATACTCACACCTTCGGCGCGCGCGATGTTCAATACCAATGGAGAATAAAAACGGGTTCCATCGGCATTAGATACTGGCTCGGCAGCGGGTTGAGCGGCTTGAGCGGCTTGAATTTGATTTTCGATGGCAGAAACTGCGGCTTCTACAGTTACTGGGGTTTCGGCCTCAGGAGCTGGAGCAGCTGCGGGCGCCGGAGCGGCAGCGGAGGCGCCAGATGCCGTATCAATCATCGCTACGGGCTCTCCTACTTTCACAACATCACCGTCTTTATACAAGTGCTTTACCAAAATCCCTGCTTCGGTGCTCGGAATCTCACTATCTACCTTGTCAGTGGCAATTTCAACAATGGGCTCGTCCTTTTCAACACGTTCACCTTCGTTCTTTAACCAACGGATGATGGTAGCCTCTGCGATGCTTTCGCCCATTTTGGGCATTACGATGGGTTTTTCTGCCATAAGAATTGAAGTGCAAAAATCGGCTTTTTTCAATTCACCGCCAAACATAAGCGCCGAAAGATGCCAAAACTACCTCCATTTGACCATTATTCTTGTGAAATTCCACTCAAACACACACTCTTTGTAAGATCCTAATCTTTGATCTCATCAGACATACCTGCCAATTTCATCAATACCGTAACCTCCTGCTGTTTTTCATGATCTTTGATTTCTCCGTACGAAAAATGTAAGTTTCGCAACATCCGCTTGATGATGTCTTTCACGCCACAGGGATCGTAAAATTGTTTCTGAGGCGTAACATTCACCACCTTCAAAAAGGCATCCACGTTTTCTTTGGTAAAAATCTGTCCTTTGCTGTATGGATTGATGTAAAACATCGTTTTTTCAATCTCATTATTTCCCAACAATTTCATATTTCTGCTGCCTTCATAGCCCTCTTTCAACTTGCAAAATCCCACCACAAAATGTTGAGGCAAATTCACACCAAATACTGGCAAACCCAAGCTTTGTGCGATGGCAATGTAAACAGCCGACAAACTAATTGGATTTCCTGATTTCCTTTCTAAAACCCTATTTATGAATGAGTTATCGGTAAAATGATACTGATTGCTATCGCCGTGAAATCCTTGTTGCTCAAAAAACACATGATTCAAAATCTGAATCTTGTCTACGTCATTCTCTACATTTCCCATCATCAGCCACGCATCCAGTTTAATGTCGTTCAGAATCCTACGCATCGCCTCAATCTTTAATCCAGGGTATTGAATCTGTGTCACCAAGACCCATCCCTCAACCAAATCGGGTTTTTCTTGATCAAACCATTCGTGAAACCTGCGGTGCAAGGATTGTTTTTGGATTCGTTTGATGAGCAATTCAATGTGCCGAGACACATCAGGAAATTCATTGGATAACCAAATGGCCTCCAATTCGTCTACAATGGCCTCACCCTCTTCCATGAAACGCAACTCCAAAGCCTCAACAACGGCTTCGTCTGTGTCGTCTAGCAAGCGAATCATAGCCCTCAACGTGGACGTATCCATACAATTGCTACTTTAAAACCCCTAAAAATTGATACATCTCCAATGGAAGATTGCCTGTTACTTTTTCTTCTTAAACGATGCGGCTTTGGGCTTCTTAACAAACCCTTTGCACAACTCAGCCACCTCGGCAAACGTGAGCGAATCCCATTGTTTGTCTTTGGGAATGGGTACATTGTCCTTGCCACTTTTGATGTAAGGGCCATACCTTCCGTTTAGGATTGAAATATTTGGATCTTCAGTGAACGCCTTCAAAACAGCCGCTTTGTCTCCAGACACTTTTGCTTCCACCAATGCAATGGCTTGCTCCAAGGTCACGGTTTCGGGGTCTTGGCCTTTAGGAATGCTCACGAACTGACTTTGATACTTGATATATGGGCCAAATCTGCCTTTGCTTACTTCCAAAGAAACACCATTGTAATCGCCCACCTTCAAAGGAAACTGAACCCCTTTCATGGCATCATCCAAAATGGCTTTGCATTCTTCTTCTGTCATGGCAATCAAATCAGTTCCTTTTTCCACGTTGAAATACTTATCACCGCGCTTCAAATATGGTCCGTATCTGCCGATACCTGCAATGACCGCTTCACCGTCATATACCATTACCTCTCGGGGCAATTCAAACAATTTCAAAGCCGTTTCCATGGTTACGGTTTCAATGGTTTGTCCTTGCTGCAAACTGGCATAAATCAATTTCTCCTCGTCGTCTTTCACTCCGATTTGCACAAATGGGCCAAATTTCCCCATTCTCACGCTCACCTGTCTTCCATTTACAGGATGCACGCCCAAAATACGCTCACCGGTTACGCGTTCAGCCGATTCCATGGTGGTATCAACCGCTGCGTGGAAAGGTCCGTAAAATCCAGTAAGCATGTCTTGCCAGGCTTGGTTCCCATTGGCAATTTCATCGAACTGTTTTTCTACTGAAGCGGTAAAACCATAATCCATGATGGCATCGAAGTTGGCCGACAAGAAATCGGTTACCAACATCCCCATATCGGACGGAAACAATTTGTTCTTTTCGGCGCCGTATTTCTCCACTTTCACTTCTTCGGTGATATCGTTACCCACCAAGGTGATTTCGGCAATTTTCCTTTGCTTTCCGTCGCGTGATTCGGTAGTAACATATTGTCTCTTTTGAATGGTGGTAATGGTTGGTGCATAGGTAGATGGTCTTCCAATGCCCAATTCCTCCAATTTTTTCACCAAAGACGCCTCAGAATATCTCGGGGCAGGGCGCGCATAGCGCTCCAACGCCTTGATTTGTTGAACCTCAACACCGTCGCCCACAGTTACCGCTGGCAACAAACCGTCATTTTCACCATCCTCTTCTTCGTCGTCTTTAGACTCCATGTATACTTTCAAGAAACCATCAAAACGAATGACTTCTCCCTCTGCCTGAAACTTGGATTTTTTGCCATTGTCTTCCAAAGTGATCACGGTTTTTTCCATTTCTGCTTTGGCCATTTGCGATGCGATGGCGCGCTTCCAGATCAAACCATACAATTTCTTCTCACGGTTGTCGTCGCCCGCAAATTGAACCCCAAAGTTTGTGGGGCGAATGGCTTCGTGCGCCTCTTGGGCAGATTCGTTTTTGGTGGTATAGTTTCTTACCTGCGAATATTTGGGGCCATAGGATTTTTCCACCTCTTCTTTGGCCGCGGCCATGGCCTGCTTACTCAAGTTCACTGAATCTGTACGCATGTAGGTAATGTGACCATTTTCGTACAATTTCTGAGCGATTCGCATGGTTGTGGTTACGTCGTAACCCAATTTGCGCGAAGCTTCTTGCTGCAAGGTAGATGTGGTAAACGGCGGCGCAGGGTTTCTGAAAGTGGGCTTCACTTCCAAGCCAGTCACCTTGAACGACTCACCCATCAAAGATTCCAAAAATTGCTTGGCATCCGCAGCATTGGCCGGCTTTTTGGTATTTTCTGCGGTTAGAATCTTCCCTTCAACGGTTTTAAATTGACCTTGAACACGGAAGTCTGATTTGGCATCAAATTCATTGATTTCTCTTTCTCTTTCAACCACCAATTTCACTGCAACAGATTGTACTCTACCTGCGCTGAGTTTGGGCTGAACTTTTCTCCATAAAATGGGTGACAATTCAAAACCCACCAATCGATCCAACACACGGCGTGCTTGTTGAGCATCTACCAAACATTTATCGATGGTTCGGGGATTCTCAATGGCGTTTAATATGGCCGTTTTGGTAATTTCATTGAAAACAATGCGTTTGGTGTTCTCAGCTTTCAAACCCAAAACTTCAAACAAATGCCAACTAATGGCCTCTCCTTCTCGGTCTTCGTCCGATGCCAACCATACCGTTTCGGCATCCTTGGCATATTTCTTCAATTCCGCAACCAACTTTTTCTTTTCATCGGGCACCTCATACCTTGGCGCAAATCCGTTTTTGATATCGATGGCACCGTCTCCCGACGATAAATCGCGGATGTGGCCCATACTCGATTTCACAATGAAACCTTCACCGAGATATTTCTCGATGGTTTTCGCTTTCGCGGGTGACTCTACAATGACTAGGTTCTTGATTGACATGAATTATTTTCCGAAAATGACTGGTTTTTGGATCCGACCGCTTTTTGTACTCAGACTCACGATGTAAAGTCCGGTGCTTGGCAATGTCAAATCCGACATATAAATGGTATTGTTTGTTTCTGAGAGTTCGCCTTCAAAGATGCTTGCAACTTTGCGTCCTTGCAAATCCAACAATTCAACAACTACACTTTCATTTGGTTTTGAATTGCGAATCACAATTTTTGAATTGCGCTCAATTGGGTTGGGACTCACCTCAAGGATACTCATGTCTTCACCGATGGTGTTGACCCCCGCGGTATATTGACCCAAGTTGATGTTATCGATGTAAATAGGGTTACCGCCTTCACTGGCGAAATCAATCCTAAATGTCAAGTTTGTATTCAATCCCAATCCAATGGATGACAAGCTCGTTAATCCCATCACTTTCCATTGAGACGTTTTGGTTGGTTTAAAGTTGCTGGTATACACTTGACCTGTATGCCCCAATGCTGCACCCGAGCGCTCCATCACCTGTTTGAAAGTGGCACCACAATCGGTGGAAACGAACAACCGCAAATAGTCGGTAACATCGGCACTTGGCTGTGCATAGGAAGCCATGAATGTAAATTTCGGCGTGATGGCACCCATGTTGGAAATATCAATGCTGGGTAAAGTGATACTGTATGTATTTCCAATACCAGCGCCAGTGGTTACGGGTGCTTTATAGCAATTGCTTCCCAAATAACTGGTGGTCGATTCCAAAACAAACCGAGAATTTGTAGGAGAAGAATGAACGAATTTATCATCCGTAGTGAATGTGGTTGGATCACCTTTTTCAAATGTTTGTTCGAAATTGGCTTTGGTATTGGCCACTGCTTTCAGCACAGTGATATAGTTGGTTTTCGTGGTAGAATTGCTGCCCTTTGCATTTTGTACCGTCAGTGAGACACTGTATACACCTGGCGTTTGATACGTAATGGTGGGGTTTTGAACCGATGCGCTGGGTTGGCTAGATCCCGTAAAAGTCCAAGACCATGCGGTTGGTGTGGATTTACAAGTTAAATCATAAAATTTCACGGCCTGGCCCGCGCAAATCGTGGTTGAACTTGAGGTAAATGCCGCTACCGGTGCCACCGATCCCGGAGTAACACCCGTGGCCAACAAATTCGCAGCCGAAACTACCGCAGCCCTAGGCAATGTAGTATTGGTAAGAACCCCATGCATCCGTGCTTTTTGCTTCAACGTAAATAAGGTTTGACAACCACCGTTTGAATAGTCCATGTAGTTTTCCCACATATCCAACAAATCTGGCACGTCATTGTTGCAACTGTTACCAGACGAAGGGCAACTTGCGTTCACAAAAGTTCCATTTACTGGTGGGGTATCATCAATTTGATCACCACCGGTACAACCATCTTGGAAAGTATGATACAGTCCCAACCAATGTCCTACTTCGTGAGTGAGTGTTCTACCACTATCCGAAGCCACTGCCGTTCCAATGGTTCCTACGCGATCTGATTTCATGACGATGCCATCGCGGGTTGCATTGGTAGCCCAAGGAAAACAAGCATAACCCAACACTTCACCACCATCTACGCCACCAGAGATTGACGATACAACCCAGATATTGAGATATTTTTTATAGTTCCAGTTGATGAGAGATTTCACTTTCTCTGTAGACATGTCCATTTGCACTCCAGCCGATGAATATACCCGGTTAATTCCTTCCGTACAATTGCCATTTGGATCGATTTTGGCCAAGGCAAATTTGATCTGACAATCTGCCGCAAGTCCAGAAAACATAGAGCGCAATTTGGTGCGATTGCCATTGAGCAAATTGAAATCGTTGTTCAACACACGCAATTGATCCAAAATTTGCTCGCGAGAAATATTTTCAGGTCCGTTCGTATGAATCACATGAAAAACCACAGGAATGGTATAAATCGCAGCCCGCGATTCAATCTGCTTGGTTTTGAGCAATTCATTGAGCTCATTTTCTGCAATTTTTACCGTTGGGTCTTTGGCAATAATCCCCTGATGGTAAGCATCTGAACCACATTTGTGTTGAGCTACTGCCCCCTGAAATACCCCGAACAAACCGACCAAAGTGGCCGCACATATCTTTCTAAGTCTCATTTTCGTTCCGCAAATTAAATTGAAAGTTCGTTGCTTCAACGCAATAACTTGTAAAATCAATGACATCAATTTGTGAGGGATGGTTGCTTTGGGGTGGATTATTTGCCTTTAAAGTACATCATCTGCTTGCCCCAAGGCGAAACCGAAATGGCCACAATATCGAGTCGAAATTTTCCATCACATTGGTATTGTTGGACATAAGCATTGGCGGCTGTCATCAAATTCTTTCTTTTTTTATAATTCACGGCCACCTCTGGTTGCATCGCTGCCCTGCCCCGTCTGGTTTTCACTTCCACAAACACCCATTCTTTTCCCTGTTTACACACCAAATCAATTTCATTTCTGCCTGCACGCCAATTTCTTTCCTTGATGTCAAAACCCTTCATCCAAAGCCAATCCGCAGCCATCTTTTCCCCATAACCACCCACTTGTTGGGCGATGGTTTGATTTCCCCTCTCTTGCATTCTTCAAAGTTTCAACATGGCCATCAATATCGCAAGGCACAGCTAGGATTTTGGCTAAATTTGCAAAATGTTATCCTGCCAGTTGCATTTATTGCAAAATCAATCCTACGATCAAACGTGGGACTTTCAGCGCAATTTGTTTCAAGATATGTTGAATCAAAAAGCAGCCAAGGAAAATACATTGCCCTTACATCTCATCATGATAGAGCATCCACACGTATACACGTTTGGGAAAAGCGCCGATCGTGAAAACCTCTTGGCATCAGACGAAGCCTTGAATGACATGCAGGCCAAGGTGTACGACATTGAGCGCGGTGGCGACATTACTTATCATGGTCCCGGACAATTGGTGGTTTACCCCATTTTTGATCTCGAAGCGCTGGGCATGGGCGTGAAAGTATTTGTTCAAAACATCGAAAAAGTAATCATCAACACGTTGGCAGAATACAACATCGTTGCAGGGACTATTCAAGACCGAATTGGCGTTTGGGTTGATATCGACCAGCCCAATGAACGAAAGATTGCCGCCATCGGTATCAAATGCAGTCGTTTTGTCAGTATGCACGGCCTCGCACTCAATGTAAACACAGATCTCTCCATGTTCAATCACATCGTGCCTTGCGGCATTGCAGACAAGGGTGTCACGAGCATGGAAATGGAATTGGGCGGTAAAATTGACATGTTCGAAGTAAAAGAAAAAATGGGCAAGCATTTTGCGAGTATATTTGGGTTAGAAATAAAATTATGACAAGCAAAACCATTCGTACCCTCGTTATCGTAGGGATTCTATTGATCGCTTTTTTGTGGATCAAAGGCAGTTACAACTCTTTGGTTGATAACGATGAAAAACTCACCACTAAATGGAATAACGTAGAGGTGGCCTATCAAACCCGCGCCGATAAAATTATTCAACTTATCGAAACCGTTAGCGCTGAAGCCAAATTTGAAAAAAGCACACTTACCGAAATTACCAATGCCCGCGCCAGTGTTGGACAGATCAAAGTGGGCAATGAGCAGCTCACGCCCGAAAGCATTGATAAAATTGCCATGACACAACAATCTGCTTTGAGTCGATTGATGGTTGTGATGGAGCGCTATCCAGATTTGAAATCCACCAAAGGCTTTGAAAACGTACAATTTGAAATTTCTGAAACGGAAAACATGATTCGTACTGCCAGAACCGATTACAACACAGCGGTGCAAGAATACAATTTGAGCGTGCGTAAATTCCCAAGCAACATTTTTGCAGGCATTTTTGGATTTGAGAAAAAATCAGGCTTCGCGGCCGACAAAGGTGCTGAAAAGCGTGTTGATGTGAAGGGTGCGTTTAGCGAATAACATGTTGGCGCCTCTCTCCTTGGTTTTATCCCGTATTGCCATCCTGTTGGGTTTCCACAAGCCCAAACCTTTGTTCACCAAAGTAGAGGAACAAGAAATTGTGGCGGCCATTGCGGCGGCGGAAGAAACCACTTCTGCTGAAATCCGCGTGCACATCAGCAGTAAAACAAAATACAAGGATGTGTTGGTAGAGGCCAAAGCCACGTTTGACCGTCTAGGCATGCACAAAACCGAAGAGAGAAATGGAATCCTCCTGTTTTTGGTTCCAACAAACAAGCAATTTGCCATTTTGGGCGATGAAGGCATCAACTCGAAAGTAGTCCCCGAAGCATGGGACCAAATCCGAGACCGAATGCAGTCGCACTTTAAACAACAACAATTCAAAGAGGGCGT
>JACCEC013157034.1_pt1 | contig 45851 bp, 39 predicted proteins | sample 7450121 | NCBI WGS metagenome assembly JACCEC01 (sample SAMN15323455, study PRJNA562643) | freshwater metagenome | isolation source: river surface water | place: USA:Blue River Watershed | collected 2017-08-18 | reverse complement strand
CGAAGACACTCTAAAGACTATGAGAAAACGGCAGAAAGTGCTGAAGCATGGATTTTATGGGCTAACTGCCAAATAATCTTGAACCGTTTCGGATAAGTACAAAACTTGATTTTTAAACATACTCTTATTCAACAACACCCTTCACAAAATAATTAACTTTTTTCGATTTGAGTTCCCAAAACAGCTCTATAGAGTCTGATTTCCTTCCCAAATACGCATGCGGTCTGACTGTCTGTCGTCCGACCGAAACAACAGTCAGACGATAGTCAGACCGCCCCCACTCGCTACATCGCTGGAGCTTTCACAATGGCATCAAAAATCCCCGTCAATACCTGCCCATTTCGCTTGATTTGCAAAAAAATACGGTACTGCCCTTCCTTGGGGAATGCGTACGGAAACACAATTCGGTTTTCGTGTTTCATTGTTCCCATTTCATGCGAGTTCATTCCTGACATAGTTTGCATCAAGAAACGGTCACGCTCGGCAGGCGGCATAGCTTTCAGTTTGGTTATATAGCGGTCGATGCTATCTCGGAAAATCTTGGGAGAAGTCGTAAAGCGATAAGTTTTTGTTGTGTCTGCAATTCGGCTCTGCATACTTTGCTGAGCGGCCATCGAATACGTCCCCACGGGGTGCAAATGAATATACACCTTGCCGTCCGATTTTACAATAGCTGCATGGCCGTTCATTCCCAAATACGGCTCCAGAATCGCAGGTCTTCCGCTGGGGTCAAACACTTCAAACGCCAATTGGTAGGGTTTTCCTGCCTCAAAAGCTACGTTCGATTTACCCTCCCAAACTACCGTAGAGCCATCTTTTAGCTTAGTACTAGTTCCAGGCTTACCGCATATCACCACGTTTTCATCCGTTGGAATTTGTTTGGGATTATTCAATGGATCCGACACCACGTAAGTATCTTCGGGGTCAGTTTTGGGAAACATGTTTCCCTGTATCGCGGGAATTTCGACTGTGTCAGTAATGGTTTCCGTGAATCCCGAGCGTTGCACAATATCGGCATAGACGAGGTACTTACCTGCGGGAAGTTTGGGCAAATATACTTCAAACGTAGCCGTATCTCGTCGCTCGGGATGAAGATGGGCAAAGGCGTCTAACGTGCTCTGACGTACCAAAAACAAGTGCATCAATTTCCCGTGATCAGGTATCAAAAAACTCAACGTAGTTCGCTGTCTTGTTTTAAGTAAGTGTGTTGTATCTATCTTCAGTTGAAAAAGGTGTTCCCCGTTTTGGTTCACTACCGCTGTTTTTCCTTCTAAAGGTTTGTACAAATGTTGTTTATAATCATCGGCCCAGCTACTCCACCAGCTACTTCCACCATACAAAATAAGAGTACATGCAACCACTGCAACGCCCATATTCACCAAACGAGCGTGTTTTTGCTTGGTCGTCAACGATTCTCCTGCTTTCAGTAAACCATCGCTGGCGCTGGCCCCGATGGTAGTCACTAACAACACCACTAACAGCAGTCCCAACACACTCAGCAAAACACCCAAACCCGTAGGCATTTCGCGTTGGGCAGTGGAGATGGCGGCAATGGGCACCACCAATTCACTTTTCCCCTTGTTGCCTTCGATGGTGATTTGGACACTAGAGGCTCCCCCCGCCATTAGCCACACTATTCCCTGAAATTGATTAACTTGGTTTACAACAGGGGAAAGTTCATCCGCTGACGGAGCACCTTCATCACCCGTTCGGAAATAAATCGGACGTGCCGTTACTTTGTTGGCATTTCCTTCCTCCACATACACCGTCAGATTTGCCGTCCCAGGAATGACATCGGGTGGCATCAAGTTTACCAGTACTCGATACGCGCCTGCCTGCCCTTGATACAAAACTCCCGAACTCCCGACATGTGCCTGCAATCGCATAGCTAAAAGCAGGATAATAAAGCCATAAATAGCAGCTACTTTTCTAATTTCCTTCTTTTTCATATGTATCTTATCCCCTTCTTTATCGTTGAATAGAACGCATCCATTTTCCCCACGCCAAGCCAATTCTTGACGATACATACCCAAAACCCAAGGCATAAACGATACCAAGCGCAAACTGCGAGGTTGTTTGCAACGTCCAAGGGGCAAATTTGTATCGATATTCCCAGTTGGGATCGTTACCAAAATAATAATAGTGTGTTCCAAAAATCCAGTTCCGAGAAGAAGGAGATTCGCGTAAAAAGCTTCCAAAAGGCCATTGTACCAACAACAAAATAAGTACAAAAGCTAGGCTCATGAGGGCGGCCAGTTTCCAATCGTTTAGATATGCAAAGCGGTGCATTAGCCAGTCCATCAATACAGCAGGCACTATCAACAAAAGCGGAAAGGCGAACCCTTGATAATGGTCAAAGTGATTCCAAATGGGTCCTAATTTGGGTTCGGCAGGAAACAACGGAATAATCCAGAGCGTCAAACACATCAAAGCAGTGTAAACAGCCGTCACAGAAGTCATCGCCCAACGTCCGCCATTACCTCGCCCCAATGCCAGCAAAAAGATTGGAAAAGCCATAGCCGACAATTTGTAAAAGCTCGAATTGTGCATTTCCCAGCTACCAAGCTCTTCCGATAACAAAGTGTACCACATTGTCATCAAAAAACCGCCCGACAACGCAAACATCAGGTTGAGGCGCCTAATCTGAAGTTGCCCCAACTCAGTGTTTACTTGCTCAATTTTCATCTGATTTTTAACCGACATCACACTAACGATTGCTCCAAATTGCACCCCAATAATTCCCAGAGCCAGTACTGTATGCGGTGGGGAGAGAATCGTCACGTCGAGCCCGTAAGTATTGTGCCACCAATCGTCGAAAGGAGCCGATGTAAGCATCATCATAGCCCCCCAAATGCAAAATAACGCCCCCAACGAGCTGTAAAAGAAGCCCCAAACTTTAACGCTTTTGGCTTTTTCACCCGCTTTCCCTTTGAACGTAGTATACAGTACTTGGTAGCCCGAAAATAGCCCAGAGACTACCGCGCCTACGTAAATCACCACGTGAGGAGGCGACAGAAGCCCATCGCGGCCGATGCTCATGTGCCAACAAATGTCCCAAATCAAGCCCGTAATCACACAGAGCGATGAAAACACGACGGCATACAAGTAAGGCGGAATATTAAGAAAAAAATCCCGGCTCGAAGCCAAAGACTCATAACGGGAAGATTCACCTACGACAGGCGACAAAGAACTGTCCATAATTGCAAGGGTTGTTATTAGGTATTATTGATGAATACTAGCAATAAAGTGAATTAGACCATGAAACTACGAAAAACCTATAACAACTCTATCCAATTACTCCCCCATCCAAAGCCTAAATTCTCCTGATTTATCTCGGCTGATAAATACTTCTTCGGTAGTAGCGGGCTTGAGGTCTAATTTTAAACGGCTATTAAAATGTAGATGCACTTTATCGACCGCTTTAACACAAAGGATGACTTGGCGATTTGCACGAAAAAAGTGCTTAGGATGTAAAATACACTCTAGTTCATCTAAAGTGTAATCAACCACATACGAGCGTTCATCCCACGTTTTGACAAACGTTAGGCGTTCTTGGCTGTAAAAATAAGCAATATCCTCAACAGAAATAGGAACCAATCGGGAGCCTTGTTTTAACAAAAAACGTTCTCGATACTCGGTTTGTGGCAACTTTTCTTGTTTTATCGCATTTATAAATGCATTGATATTCAACGAATTATTGGAAGTTGTGCCATACAACTTTTTCAGCTCTCTAAATTTTTGCAGACTACGTTGAAGTGCGTTTTCGTCAATGGGTTTGAGCAAATAATCAATGCTATTGACCCGAAAAGCTTGAATAGCGTATTCGTTGTAGGCGGTTGTGAAGATGACAGGGCTTTTTACTTCTACTTGATTAAAAATCTCAAAACTTTGCCCATCCACCAGTTCAATGTCCATCAACAGCAGATCAGGACTTGCATTAGACCGTAACCATGCTACCGACGCCTCAACGCTGTCGAGTAGCACCAAAATTTCGATGCTTTCGTCGCATTCTTGCACCATGGCTTTGAGCTGTCGTGCCGCCAAGGCTTCGTCTTCAATGATGATTACTTTCATAGTCAGTTTAACTCAGTACATTGCCGCCGCTGGAACAGCTATATCAATGAGAGGGAGTTTCACTTCAAACATATCTTCTTTCTTGTAGATTTGAACCTGAGGCTGGCGCAGGAGAGAGTACTTAGAAGTAATGTTTACCAACCCTTTTTGGCTCGATGGCATAGGGTTATTGGGTTTGCATTGCAAGTTGTTCTGCACCACTAGTTCCCCCACTTTATTCGTAAATATCTTGATATGTAAGGGTTTAGAAATAGACACAATGTTATGTTTGACGGCATTTTCGACCAATAATTGGAGCGTCAAAGGTGGAATTTGCGCGTACCGAAAGAAAGGGTCGATATTTACATCAAGCGAAATACCGTCTTCAAAACGGGTTTTTAACAACCCAAAATACGCGTGTGTGAATTCCAATTCTTTTTCGAGCGATATAAGCTGTTGTTCATTACTTTGCAACAAATACCGATATACCTGCGACAAATCCCCGATGAACTTCACAGCCGTTTTGTTTTCGTTGGACTTTACCAACGCCTGAAGCGTATTAAGACTATTAAACAAAAAATGAGGTTGTACTTGGTTTTTGAGGGAATCTAGTTGCATTTCTAGATTAGCACGGCTCAACTCTTCGGTTTCTCGCTTGCTAATCAGCCACTCGCTAAAGAAGTACCGACTTTCATAAACGGAAAAAATGATGGCTAAGTAGAACAAATTTAGACCTACCATAAATAAAGTTTCGGAATGAAACCAATCGAATTTAGGGTAATTACTATACACAAAGTAATCGAAGAAAAGTAAGCGCTGAATCACTAAAATAACTACTGCAGGTATGCTCAGTAAGCCCAACGCAATCAAGCGCTGTTTGGCTTTTTCTAGCCCTGGGTTTTGGTGCCGTACCGCCACAATCAGCCATCGACCCATAAACCACGAAAAATAAACCGAGGCAAGGCTTGCCATCAAAAACTTCGTAGCGGTCCAGGTATCTTTACAAAGCGTGGGTAAATTAAAAAACACCGTCGCTACCACCCACAATACCAAAGGGCCGAGAAATAATAGTTTTCGATCGTTTAAGCGGGTTGTCATGCGTGTGAATCAACAGTCATTAACAAAAATAAACACTTTCGTTCGCAAGTCTCGTTGTTTGTATACGAAAGTGCTAATTTAGAAACTGAACCGTCGTAAATACGAAACCAATGGTTAGATGATAGGTCGAGTGCGAGGGCAACGTTCGGGAGTTTTTTTACAACAAACACAGTCCCCTTCTTTACATTGAGGAGTTGACGATTTTACGGATGCCTGATTCCAGATTTCTTTGAGCGAAACTGATTCGGAGCTAATACTGCAGCTACTAATAAAAAGTACGCCAATAAATAGCCAACTTTTTTTCCAAGGTAGTTTTTTAGCCATGGACGTATCGTTTTGGGTGGTGAGAATCTTAAATTAGTGATGGATTAGTTGGTTAAATTCACCATGTTTAAAAAATCAAACGAAGTATCATAGACTTTATGTTTTTTGGCAACCGAAATCAACTCTTTCTCAATACCATGATTATCCGCAATATTAGAAAAATACAGAAATAAACACTTTCGACTAGGTACCATTAACACCGCATTACTAAAACCACATGTACTTCCGGTATGGTATAAGGCCAGTGGTTCCGTTTCATTTTTCTGAAAAAACCAGCCAAGCCCATATTTTCCTTCCGATGGCCTTGGGAGGGAAATAGCCACTTTTTCAAGCTCTGATTTTAACGACACCAATTCATTATTTATCAAACCATTGTACCATTTATAATAATCTTCTAGCGATGTATAAACACAGCCATCGCCTTTAGTCGCGCTGGTGATACTTTGGTCAGACACGATGAGTTCTCCTTGTTTATTTCTGGCGTACCCCATCGCTCGGTACGGGATACTCTTCCCCGCTTCGTAAATTCGGGTTGAGGACATACCAAGAGGCTTAAAAATGTATTTTGTTATAAAGTCCACGTACGATATCCCTGACGTCTTTTCGACAATCTGTTCCAACACACAAAAACCCGAGTTGCTATAACGAAACTTTGTCCCAGGCTCAAAATACGTTCGGGTTTCTTTGCTCAACAAGCCCACTACTTCTGCATCCAAAATTTGAGCTGTACGCTCCTCAGGTAAACTGCTTTCGTAATCCCAAATTCCCGACGAATGCGTTAGCAAATGCCGCACTTTGATTTTTTTTCCTACAGTTGGTTCAAAATCAGGGAAAAACCGAAGCAAATTATCGTCATAAGAAAGACGTCTTTGTTTGGTCAATAACATGATGCACATGGCCGTAAACTGCTTAGACACCGAAGCCATCCGAAAATTAGACTTTGGACTAATAAGTTCCTTTGTTTCCAAATTGGCCATTCCGACTCCTTTTTTATAAAGCACTTTTCCCTCCTTAACTATCATTACGGCTATACCCGCTTGGTTCTTTTCAAACCGCTGGTGCAGGAGTTGGTCGAAATCTTTTTCGAGGTTCATTTGAGCAAAAAGCATATTATCTAAGAATAACAATAAAAAAAAGAGGATTTTTCGCATTTTCATAGCCTTTAATAGCTTCCTAATAGTATATTGTAAATATACAAAAGTAAGCTTACGCATACTCATCTCCTAAACCTTTCCGACTTCATGAACTCAACTCCCAACCTCCGTTACGCGTGGTACGTAGTAGCGGTACTAATGCTTGCCTATATCTCTTCGTTCATCGACCGCCAAGTACTCACCCTGCTTGTCAAGCCACTCAAGCGAGATTTTAACGTTACCGATACCCAAGTGGGGTTACTCATTGGCTTTAGCTTTGCCATTTTTTATACTTTTCTCGGTATTCCTATCGGCCGAATGGCTGACCGAAAAAACCGCAAACGCATTATTGTTTGGGGGATTACCATCTGGAGTATTATGACTGCCCTCTGTGGAGTTACGGGCAGTTATAATCAATTGTTTATTGCGCGTGTGGGTGTCGGCATCGGTGAATCTGCCCTTTCCCCCGCCGCCTACTCGCTCATTACTGACCTATTTCCACGGCAAAAATTAGGCACAGCCCTCGGCATTTACAATATTGGCGTTTATTTAGGTTCAGGATTATCGATTTTATTGGTAGCACTTATTCTAAAACTAGTGAGTGTTGAAGGAACATGGAGCGTACCTTTTTTTGGAGATATTTATCCCTGGCAGAGCGTATTTTTTATTGTAGGCATCCCCGGATTGCTTATCGTTGCGCTCATTGTATTCACCATTAAAGAGCCAGAACGACAAAACGCTACCAAAGCAGCCGTTTCTACCCAAGAAGTAAAAAACTATTTCGCTGCCAATCGTCAGGCCATTTTATGCTTATTTTTCGGCATCGCTTTTATGGCTTTTGGCTCTTATGCCACTACCTCTTGGACACCCTCTTTACTAGTTCGCCACTATGGTCTCACCGAAGCTCAAGCAGGAATACTACTAGGTAGCATCGTCACCATATTTTCCACGGGGGGTGTCATTGTAGGAGGCCGTTATAGCGATCGACTCACCCAACAAGGGAGAGCCGATGCTAAAATGCGGGTAGGTTTCATTGGAATGTCGCTCGGGCTTACTTTCGCTTTGATTGTCCTTGCTTTTTTCACCCTTACACCCGCCCCCATCCAGGGTTTTGTAGTGTTGTTGGCGTTATGTTGTTTTGCTACCTCTATGCCCTATGGCGCAGCTACTGCGGCAGTTCAGGAAATGATACCCGCACCTATGCGGGCGACTTTTTCGGCCTTGTTCTTGTTCGTTGTCAATTTACTAGGCTTGGGAGGAGGACCGCTTATGGTTGGGCTTCTCAACGATAAAGTATTTCACGACCCCAATCAGGTGCATTTATCGTTCGCTATTACGTTAGTTACGGCCACGGGAGTTTCATGCTTTTTATTGTTCAAAGGTCTAAAACCTTTTGTAAAAAGTATTGAAAATGCAAAAGATGCTGCCTAAACGGCTTTCCCAAAACACAGAATCATGGCGGCAAGTGCATAATGATATACATCCGTGGGATTGAGGGGGAGGTGGTTACTGGCTACTTTGGTAGCCAATCCGATAATCATCACCCCTACCACAATCCAGACCGCCTTTTGATATTTTTTCATTAATCCAAACACGGCAATCAACATTACCAAAAGCATAGTAAAAGCTTGAATGACCGACCCAAATACTTGGTAAGTAGGCTTCAGTAAGGTTACGAAAATTAATAAACCTACCACTACCGAAATAATAACAACCCACCTTGGCATACTTTGCTGCATCACCAACGCCCAAATCGCCACAACAACCGCTACCAGTCCCACACTTCCAGCCAACGTCGAAAGCGAACGGTGCGTATCGACCATTTCTTTCAACCCTAAATACCGAAAAACTCCAGCGGCGGCGGCAAGAGCCGTTGTCACCAAAAAAATTCCCCAAAGGATTCGATGGTAAAAAGGTTGCCGAGCAAAAAAGCGAAAAAAGGCAACAATACACACAACCGCTAAGACGGCGTCGGAAATGGCATTGGAAAAATAAATCATGAAAAAATATAGGATTAGGCTAAGTTCAAAAAGCTTTCAATACAAGACTCTAAAGAAAAAAAACTACCCCAAAGCCCTGTGAAAAGGGGTTTTACAAGGTAGGTGATAATCTTTGTTTTTGCCGCTAATTGGAAGATTTTTTTTTGAATTGAAAATTTTTCTTTCCGTATAGCTTTTGTACTTTCTCCATTTAGACCTACTTTTACTGGAAAATTTTAGACTTCTGTCTTGAATAAAATAAAGTTAACATCTTGAATCACGCAATTTTACACTAACCACCAATGAGCGTATTAGTCAATAAAAATTCCAAGATAATTGTACAGGGATTTACAGGTTCGGAAGGAACCTTCCATGCTCAACAAATGATTGAGTACGGTACGAATGTTGTCGGAGGAGTTACTCCAGGTAAAGGAGGGCAGTCTCACCTTGAGCGTCCTGTGTTCAACACAGTCGCTGATGCAGTTGCAACAACCGGCGCTGATGTCTCAATTATTTTCGTTCCACCTGCGTTTGCAGGTGACGCTATCATGGAAGCGGCTGATGCGGGTATCAAGGTGATTGTTTGTATTACCGAAGGTATTCCTACCAAAGACATGATGATGGCCAAAGAGTACATCAGTACCAAAGATTGTCGTCTCATCGGACCCAACTGCCCAGGAGTTATGACTGCCGAAGAATGTAAAGTAGGTATCATGCCTGGTTTTATTTTCAAAAAAGGCACAATTGGTATCGTTTCTAAGTCAGGTACGTTGACCTACGAAGCCGTAGATCAATTGAGCCGTGTAGGTCTTGGCCAAACGACTGCTATCGGTATCGGTGGTGACCCTATCATTGGAACAACGACCAAAGAAGCCGTAGAATTACTCATGAAAGACCCTGAAACAGAAGGTATCGTAATGATTGGCGAAATCGGTGGAAGTATGGAAGCTGATGCTGCTCGTTGGATTAAAGAAAATGGTACCAAACCTGTAGTTGGCTTCATCGCAGGCCAAACAGCTCCAAAAGGACGTCGTATGGGTCATGCGGGAGCTATCATCGGCGGCGCTGACGATACTGCCGAAGCTAAAATGCGTATCATGCGTGAGTGTGGTATTCATGTAGTCGAATCTCCTGCACTTCTTGGTGAAACGATGTTGAAAGCATTGGGCAAAGCCTAACAAATACCGTCAAAATGTATAATTTTGCAGGCAACTATCAAAAACGATAGTTGCCTGTTTTTTTGTCTTTAATGAATAAGTAGGCTAAAGTAGCACAAACACGTTGAATTTTTTTACACATAGTACTTCTGGCTATTCTTGCATAGGGCTCGATTTCTCCCTAGTCAAATCGCGTGTTCTATACATTGTGGGTCTATTTATTACATTTTCGTTCTTCTTCACATCAATCGTAAAAGCCGAGGTAGGACCCGACAAACAGTACTTTTTAGTCAAAGATTTGACGCAAGATTGGCTTATTTATGATCAACGCGAAAAAGAATATGTTCCCTACGTCGCCGAACAACACAATACCCAACTTTCTATCAACACAATTGTCGATATAGAAAGTAATCGCCATTACGAATTGTTGATTTACGTCGAAAAAAACAATTATTTATTTTTCAACAACTCCCTCAAAAGAAATTTGATGGGAGGGCAATGGTACGTTTTGAGTATAGATAGCTTGTACAAGGTATATCATAGCCACCATCTGATGATAACACTTTATGGCACCCCTGGGCAGGTTGGAAAAACCATTCTCATTGGCCATAAAAAAGCAGCCGTAGAAAAACTCATCACTATTGAGGAAGAATCTTTCTTGAATCTTCACCCCAAGAATGATTCAAAGATTTCTAACTTTTTTATTTTAGGCATGCTGCTTTTATTGGCATTTGCCGCTTTTCTTTACAATAGCTATTCTCGAGCTTTCGAACGCATCTACAGCCTTCCCGATTTATTTCAGGTTGATGTGCGTGACGAATCTTTTCTTATAAACAAACCATTTAGTCGTGTTAATCTTTTGTTTGTAGTATTACTATGTTTAGAGCTTGGCTATTTGTATATTTTTACTCAAGACAAGCAATACAACCTTTTTTCATCCAAAGAACTGATTCTTTCGGGTCAATCCCTGTTCGATACATGGATAAATTACATAAAAGTAGTCGTGCTATGCTTAGCACTAATGGTAGCCAAATACATTGGTTTGTACATTCTTAGTACATTGTACAAGCTTGAAGGGATTGCAAACATCCATTATTTTAAAATTCTTCAATCCTCATTACTTTTTTATAGTACACTGCTTTTACTGGCCTCTTTCTCCTCATTTTACGTGGTAGACTGGGCAATTTTGGTACGTTCGATGCTCCTAATTCCTAGCATTATTTTCTATGTTTTACGAGTTATTATCATCTTCTTTACAATTAGCAGGAGCACAACTGTTAAAAGTTTATATTTAATTTCTTACCTTTGCATCGTCGAATTAATCCCCCTCATCATCGGGGTTAGGTATGCCCTATAGGAAGTTCTGATATGAGTGAAACGATTTTGATGCAACAAGACCGATTGAATAAAGTAGAGAGTATTCTTGTCTCACAAGCCCGTCCGAGTGACGAAAAATCCCCTTACTTCGAGTTAGCGCGCAAATACAACCTCAAGGTTGACTTTCGTCCATTTATCGAAATTCAGGGTATATCTTACAAAGATTTTCGCAAGCAGAAAATCAACATTATGGATCATACGGCTATTATCTTTACAAGCCGTAATGCAGTTGACCATTTTTTTCGAATCTGTAAAGAGGCAAAGCTCGAAATGCCCGCAGAAATGAAGTATTTCTGTGTAACCGGGCAAACAGCCAATTATCTACAGAAATATATTCAGATGCGGAAAAGGAAGGTTTTTGCAGGTCAAAAAACAGCAGTCGATTTGCTAGACCTTATTAAAAAGCACAAAAATGAAAAGTTTTTGTTTCCTTGTTCTGATAAGCGACGCAATGACATTCCTGAATTTATGGGCAACCATGAGTTACACCTGACGGAAGCTGTTATGTATGAAACTGTTTCGTCCGATTTATCAGATCTTACAGACGTGTACTATGACATACTGTGCTTTTTCAGCCCCTCTGGAATCACCTCATTGTTTCATAATTTCCCTGATTTCAAGCAAAATAAAACACGCATCGCAGCCTTTGGGCCTACAACAGCCAAGGCGGTTACGGATTCAGGCTTGATTTTGGATATCGAAGCTCCTATGCCCAATGCTCCCTCAATGACAGGTGCGCTTGAAATCTACATAAAGAAGGCTAATAACCTCTAGTAAATAGCCATTTTACTTCTCTCATTATTAGAACATCAAGGATTTTTGCAACATTAGAAACATTTTCTACGTTTAGATAAGGGTTGATCTTTCAGCCCTTTTTTTTATATCAATTTTTTTTCCCTAATTGTCGTTTCTATTGAAAATACCGCTTTTCTATATGAAATACCCACGGCTACTTTTATTAAGTATCATAGGCTGGTTAGGTCATTCTACTATCTCGCACGCCCAACAAGACGCTCAGTTTACGCTGTTTCCTTTGAGCCAACTTTACTTCAACCCCGCAACGGCTGGAGAAGACGGAACAACCCGTTTTCAGCTCATCAACCGTATGCAATGGCAAGGTTATCAAACTTCTAGTGGAGAAGGGGGTGCCCCCAATACGCTCATGTTTACAGGAAGTATTCCACTCAATTTTATTAAAAGCGCCGTTGGTGTGAATTACGTAAACGATAGGCTCGGAGCCATGGGTAGTCAAGAAGTACAACTGTCTTATGCCTACAAAATGAATTTAAACGACAATACCTTGGCCTTAGGGGCTCGGGTAGGTTTTCAAAATAGATATATTGATTTTAATAAATTAATTTTTCGTGACCCTGGCGATCCCCTTATCCCCACTGGACGATTAGGGCAAAGCCAGCCTGATATTGCCCTTGGTGCTTTTTACGATGCCACAACTTTTTATGTCGGCGCGAGTATTAATCACCTTAATCGTCCACAATTTAGTCTTAGTGGAGATGCTCAAAATGCTTTAGAGCCCAGCGCTTATTTAACTGCGGGCTATCGTTTTGAACCCATCTACGGTCTAATCGTTCAACCGATGGTACTTTTAAAAACCCCCGTTAGTTTTAGCTCAAAAACTTTTTCCGTAGAAGGCGGAGCAATGGCAACGTGGAACGACTGGTTTTTTGGAGGTATTACCTACCGCTTACAAGAATCTATCAATTTATTCGCTGGCGTTAATTGGCAATCCTTTAGGTTAGGTGGAGCTGTAGATTTGACAGGATTTGGCCGAACGAGCAAAGCACCTGCCTCCTTTGAAATGATGCTATCGTATGCTTTGCCCCCGTTTGTAAAGCGTAAAGCAATGCCTGTACGCACACCCCGTTTCAGATATTAAAAATAATCCCCTTTTCCGTATTTTTGAATCCAATTTGTCCATTTTCTAAAACTTTTTTGTTGCTTTACACCATTTGGCAGAATTATTGTTAAACCACTAGTATATGTTTGATAAAAGTTATCGCTTTTTTAGTAATTTTGGGCTGTTTTTAAACTTTTTACGCCTTACCAGCGTATTAATTGCGATATAAACAAGAGAAATTTAAAACAAGCACACAATAAACACATAGAACTTCGTTTCTATACTGAAATTTTGAATCTAACGGGAATAACCATGAGCAAAACGGGATTTTTCGGCTATGCCACCAAAGGAGCTTGGATTGTGATAGTAGCAATAATGCTACAAAGCTGCGGTTTTGTCAAAGACAAGTTTGGCGGTAAAAACAGCAAAGGAGGAAGTAAGGGTGGCAAAAAAGGGGTCAAACAAGAAGTTGGTGTTCGGAATGGGGAAATCATTGCCACAGGTCGTAAAGACTATAAGCAGGATACTCCTTATGGAATGGTATTGATTCCTTCGGGCTCGTTCATGATGGGACAAGCTGACGAAGACGTAGCAGCAACGCAGGTCAACTTTAACCGCCGCGTGACTATTACTTCTTTTTACATGGATGATACAGAAATCACCAACCATGAGTACCGTCAATTTGTCACTGCTTTAATGACTGATTCTCTTTCTGTGCTGGGAGAAGAGGAAATTATGGCTAAGTATCACCCAGATACGACGGTATGGCGTAAGGACTTCGCCTACCACAACGGTGACCCAATGACCGAATATTATTTTTCTCACCCTGCTTTTGATACGTACCCAGTTGTAGGTGTAAGCTGGAAAGCCGCTCGCTATTTCTCAACTTGGCGTTCAAATCTTTACAACGATTACCGTTCAAAAGAAGGAAAATATAGCTCACCTAAGTTCCGCCTCCCAACCGAAGCTGAATGGGAATGGGCAGCTCGCGGTGGTCGTGCTTCGGCCAAATACCCTTGGGGTAACCCATACGTAGCCAACGGAAAAGGCTGTTTTCTTGGTAACTTTAAGCCACAACGTGGCAATTATGACGCAGATGGTTATCCATACACTGCTCCAGCCAACTCTTACAACGCCAACGACTATGGCCTCTACAATATGGCAGGAAACGTAGCCGAATGGACGCTCGATGCGTTTGCCGACAATGCTACCGTAGTTAACTGGGATATGAACCCAATGAACGATGACCCTGACGAGCCTCGTAAAATTACTCGTGGTGGTTCTTGGAAAGACGTAGCTTATTTTCTCGAAACAGGTACTCGCAGCTGGGAATACGAGGACAACAAACGCGCTTTCATCGGTTTCCGGTGCGTTGTTGAAAACCTTGCAGGCCGTGCCGCAAATGCACGCGGAGGACGCAAAAAATAATTCATTTTAAGACAAAAAGTAGGGTGAATGGGCAGTACCCTACTTTTTGTCTCCCCTTTTCTATAAAGTAACTAATTTAAACTGATCTCATAACCAATTTTTGATTGAATCATGGCAGCACAAAAGCAAGGTGTTTTTTGGAGTAAAATCGTTCCTACTGCTTATGCGCTCGGAGCAGCCGTCGTTATTGTAGGTGCTTGGGCAAAAATTACGCACATTGAAGGTGCAACTACCCTATTGACCGCAGGTCTTTTAACAGAAGCCGTTATTTTTATTTTGTACGCCGTACAGAGTTTCTTATACCCCACTGCCGACGAATATGCGTGGGAAAAAGTATATCCTGAATTATTAGACGATTCAGCTCCCGCTGCCACTCCCCGTAAAGAAGAGAAAAAGGGGGCTGGCCTGACTGCTAACATGGATAAAATGCTTGCTGAAGCAAATGTAACTCCTGAAATTTTCCAAAATTTGGGCAAAGGCTTTAAGAGTTTGACCGACACTGTATCAAGAATTGGTGACTTAACAGATGCAACGGTAGCAACCAACGATTACGCTAAAAATGTAAAATCAGCAGCAGGCGCAATTGGTGAAATGAACAAATCGTACGGAGTAGCTATCAATGCAATGACTTCAATGGCCGATGCGACTAAAGATGCGCAACAGTACCGCGAGCAATTCCAACAAATCACCAAAAACATGGGTGCACTTAACGCGGTTTACGAACTTGAGTTACAAGATACAACCAAGCACTTGAAAGCAATGAACGCTTTCTATGGCAACCTGACGTCAGCAATGGCTAACATGGCAGATGCGACCAAAGAATCGCAACAATTTAAAGTCGAAATGTCGAAATTGACGACTAACATCACGTCGCTTAATAATGTGTATGGTAACATGCTAGCTGCTATGCGTGGCTAAAACTTGTTCTTAGGTTTTATTGACCAAGAATAAGTATCTGTAAACCGTAAACTAAAACTGTAATCTATAAACATGGCAGGAGGAAAAGAGTCACCCCGGCAGAAGATGATCGGGATGATGTATTTAGTACTAACAGCGATGTTGGCCTTGCAAGTAAGTTCAGCGCTATTGGAAAAATTCCAATTGTTGAACAACAGCATGGAAGGATCAGCAAATGCTGCCAATAAAATAAATCAAGGAACGGTAGAAAGTATTCGCGACAAAGTTGCCAAGGCAGGAAACCGTGCGTTTGAGGTCTCTATCGTGAAACAAGCCGAAGAAGTACGAACGCTTGCTAATAGTATTGTTTCGGAGATTGATGCTATCAAAACAAAACTTATCGAAGAAGCAGGTGGTGGTATCGACCCCGAAACAGGGAAGGTAAAAAACCCGAACGAAGAAGACAAGGTGGCTATCTATATGATTGGTCCTAGCAAAAATGGCAAAGCTTACGAGCTTAAAAGTAAGTTGAATAGTTTCGCTGACCGAATGAACAAACTTGCTGGTACTAGTTTTGCCCCCCTAGCTTTGGATGGAAAAGACGACCCACTCGCTAAACGTGATGCCGACCAGCGTAACAAAGATTTTGCTTCTATTAATTTCGAACAGACTCCTGTTCCTGCAGCTTTGGCGGTATTGAGCCAACGCCAGTCGGAGGTTCGTCGTCTTGAGGGCGAAGTTCTGGATGCATTAGCAGCAAAAGTAGGTGCAAAAGATATTAAGTTTGATAAAATCCTAGCTATGATTAGTGCTGAGTCTAAGGTAGTTGTGGCTGGAACTAAATTCAAGGGCGAAATGTTTATTGCAGCTTCTTCAAGCGCACTTACGCCACGTATGAGCTTAGGAGGTTCTCCAGTACGTGTTCAAGGCGGAAAAGGTATTATCGAATTTACAGCTCAGGGTGGTGCCTATGACAAAGACGGTTTAGCGACAAAAACGTTGCAAGGGGTTATTTCTTTCCCTACACCAAGTGGGCGTGACACGTCGATTTCGATGAAATATGAGTACAAAGTAGCTCGCCCAACATACCAAATCGAAACGGGAACGTTGCCTCCACTTTACTTAGGCTGTAAAAACGTCTTGAGTGTACAAAGTGCAGCACTAGGTGCTTTGTGGAATCCATCATTTGGTGGAGAAGGTGCTGAATTTATTAACAATGGTAAAGGAAAGGTAATTATCGTACCAAACAGCAGAAACGTAACCCTCAACATTTCAAACCAAGGGAATTTGATGGGTAGCGAGCCATTCCGCGTATCGCAAGTTCCTCGTCCAACGCTTGAATACTACATCAATGGAGCTCTTGCCGACGAACGTAGAGGGGTTCAAGCTAGTATGGCTCGTAGCATTCGCGTGGATGCTGTTGCTGACCCAAGTTTCAAGGCGTTTTCACCTGATGATGCTAGTTTTCGTGTTTCCCAAATGACGGTTCGTCTTGTACGTAACAACCGTCCAATTGGTCAACCTGTATCTATCAGTGGCTCTAGTGGCTCTATTGGAGCATTGGCATCACAAGCCCAATCAGGCGACCGCCTTTTCATTGAAGTTTCGGGGGTTCAACGCAAAAACTTCAAAGGAAGTGTCAATGATGCAGGGGTACCTGTTCAGTTGAAAAACATTCCATTGAACTAATATTTTGCACTTAGCAAACATATCGTTTGTAACTAATTGTTCGTTAGTACTCTAACGAATTAAATACAAAATAAAATGAATAGAGTCAAAACCTTATTGGGATGCGTAGCATTAGCTACTGTGAGCTTAGGAGCATTGGCACAGGAGAAAGATAACCGTGGGGTTAATCCGCTTTCAGTACGTGAATTTAATGATGCTGACATCATGATGAAACGTACCCTGTGGCGTCGGTTGGATTTGAAAGAAAAGCAAAATCAACCTATGTTTTCAAAAGGTAACGAAATCACTAAGTATATCATGGATGCCGTTAAAGCAGGGCTTCTGGATGCTTACGTTGATCAGGACATGGCTAAGAAAATGACAATGGATGAGTTTGTAAAAAAACTCCAAATTCCTAACCAAGGTCAAGTATTAACGGATGAAGAAAAGAAAGCTGGTTTTGGACTTGAAAATGTCGCAGGTGGAAGCGCCAACGATGGTTGGGGAGATACCAAAAAGGACGACAAAAAAACGGCTACAAAACCTGCTGACGATGGTTGGGGAGCGCCCGCCCCTAAAAAGGAGACTCAACCCGTAGACGATGGTTGGGGAACACCTGCACCTAAAAAGAAAACTACTAAGGGTAAAAAAAGCCAAGTAGTAGCCAAGGTAGCGCCTCCTAAGGTTGATTCTACCGAAATTAAAAAAAAGATAGCCGAAGAAGCTGCGGCAAAAGCCGCTGCTGAAGCCACTGCACTTGCTGAAAATATGTATTTCCCTGACCAGCTATCGGTGTTGGAAATCAAAGAAGATTGGGTATTTGACCGCAAACGCTCTCGTCAATACTATGACATCCAAACAGTAACAATTTATATTCCTGCCGATGTACACCCCGCTGGTCTTGAAATGCCTGTAGCGACAATTAAGTACAAAGATTTGGATAAACTGTTCCGTAGCGACCCAAAAAAATTCATTTGGTTTAACGAATACAATACCGCTCAACACAAAAACCTAGCCGATGCATTCGACTTACGTTTGTTCAATGGTCGTATTACAAGACTTTCAAACCCAATGGATCGCGACCTTATTAGCATTTATGGTAGCGAGAAAGCAGCCCTTTGGAAGTCTATTCAAATTGAAAATGAATTAATGGAATTAGAACACGGTTTGTGGGAATACTAGTCCAAATAACACAACAAAAAAGACGGCTCTCAGGCCGTCTTTTTTGTTGTGTTATATCGTCGTCAATACTATGATGGATAGTCGATATGAGCGCCTGTTTCACGGTGAGTTTTTGCCTCAAATAGTCGTTGCCAACCTTCCTGAATAAACCCGAAACCGTATCCAAACAACTGGACAAAAGCGGCTATCACGCTTAAAAAGCCAACTTTAACACTTTTTGACTGGCGAGTTGCATCCAAAAATAATAGCACAATATATAGCACAAGAAACCCAACACCTAAATAAAAAAGCCATAGGTGAATCAATCTAAGCAATGGAATACTCAAACAGCCTAAAGTAAACAACAACGGAAAGGTATGTACCAATTTTAGTTCAGTAGGATAAAATCTGCCAATGTTGATACGGGCACGGCCAAAAAAACGCAATTGTCTAAAAAAAGCACCAAAGCCCGTTCTTCGTTTATGATAAATAAAAGCTTCTGGTATGAGAGCGGACTTAAAACCTAATCGAAGTGCTGAAATACTAAAAATAATATCTTCTCCCATTCGGCTGATTTGAAACCCCCCCGTTTTTTCCCAAACTTTCCTCGAAAGCCCCATGTTAAAACTCCGTGGGTGAAAGGTTCCCCCTAAATTACTTTTTTTACCCCGAATCCCTCCCGTTGTAAAGAACGATGTCATCGAATAACTAATAGCTTTTTGGATAGGCGTAAAACTTGGATGGTCGGTATCAGGGCCACCGTACAAATCTACGTAATCGATATTCAAACGGTTTTCTACCACTTCTAAATAATTTGGTTCCAAGAGCGCATCCGAATCCAAGAGAATAAAATAGTCGCCTTTAGCACGCTCAAAACCAGAGTTTCGTGCAAAGCCTTGCCCCCCGTTTTCTTTGTAGTAATACGTGATGTCTAAGTGTGACTTAAACGAATCAACAACGTCTTTACATTTGATTTTGGAGCCATCTTCAACGATGACTACCTCAAAATTTTTGAGCGTTTGTTGAACCAAACACTCTAATAGTTCGCCCAATTCATCAGGACGATTATACACAGGAATAATAATGCTGTATTTGCGCATATCGCATGATTTACCTCGGCAAGTTACTATAATTTTACCCAATTTAAACAGGCTTAACTTTTCCTATATGACTTTTGAAGAAACCGACTACCAAGCCCCAAGACGGATTTTAAGCTGGGCTGAAGAAGACCGCCCTCGCGAAAAACTTTTATTAAAGGGCAAAGGAGCACTAACTGATGCCGAACTTATAGCCATTTTAATTGGTTCAGGAACAAGAGAGTTATCAGCCGTCGACGTATCAAAAATCATTCTTCAAAAGGCCAGCAACAACCTCAATGAGCTAGCCAAACTTAGCATAAAGGATTTGATGAAAATCAAAGGAATTGGCGAAGCAAAAGCGATTTCGATTGCCGCTGCCTTGGAACTTGGAAGGCGTAGAAAAGAAAGTGAAGCCATAAGAAAACCGAGAATAACCTCTTCAAAAGATGCCTATGACCAAATCAGGGCGTACCTCCTTGACTTGCCACATGAGGAATTTTGGGTATTACTTTTATCGCGGTCAAATGAAGTCATTCGGCCCGTTCAGATAAGCCAAGGGGGCGTTTCGGGGACTGTCGCCGACCCTAAAATTATTTTCAAAGCTGCATTAGAACACCTTGCAAGTGCGATGATTTTGGTTCATAACCACCCATCGGGGAATTTAAAACCAAGTGAAGCGGATAAAGAACTTACAAAGCGATTAGTTACTTCGGGCAAACTACTGGATATTCCAATTTTAGACCACCTGATTGTGACCGACCACAGTTATTTAAGCTTTGCCGATGAAGGAATATTATAAACAAATACCGTTGTTGTTTCGCCTAATCGGGAGGCCATTGCGAGCGAGGATGAGATGGAGTACTTACTTTTTTCTGTCGTTTGAAGTATTTAAATGATTTTACCGAAAATTCAATGTCCAGTCCTGCGATGTAGTTAGTCAACTGGTACTTTTTATGCGAATAATCGGGTTGCCAAATGAAGTAAGGATTCAAGCGCTGATTTTTGAGGTATTCGTATTTAAGACCGATGGAGTTTTGCCAGTTATCAATTTTGGTTTTACTGCTGTTAATGGCAAAAAAAGGCTCGGCGTAGGTGTAAATATCCCAACGTTTCGATAATTTATATTTGACCGTAAAACGTGGCCGAAAATAAGTATCAGTATCAGTCCGAATTTCGTCATCAGCCGTAAAGCGTTGGCTTTGGTACTGAATCGCGGGCCGCACCATCAAAGTAAAATCACCTACTTTTACTTTAGCAGCCACTCCTAAAAAATACCGATAATATACGCCTTCATCGACCATGGCCAAACGGTAGTTGGCCATCGCCTCGAAATGCTTATTCAACTGGTATTCAGCCGTTGTGAAAATATACGACCCCTTGTAATAACTGGCGTTGTCAATGATGCGAGTACGGTACTGAACCGTAAACGCCCACTTTTTGGGTAAATCCAATTTTAAAGACACCCCAGGCCATACCTGAAAATCGGTTCTGTTTTGGGCAAAAGTAACAAGTCTACCCAACAAGAAGCTCATCAAAATACAGCCTGTGAGTATCTGTCGTTTCATTATTCTAAGTCTTTTATTGTATGTACATGGTGACGGTAGAAAAAGCGATAAATAATTGGAAAAATCAGCAAGGTCAATACCGTGGCCGTTATCAGACCGCCAATCACCACGATGGCGAGTGGTTTTTGGGTCTCAGAGCCTATTCCTGTCGATAAAGCCGCTGGTAGCAACCCAATGGCCGCCATCAAAGCCGTCATCACAACGGGCCGAATCCGTGATTTTACTCCTTCCCGAATTGCCTCATCGAGCGGCATTCTAACCGAGGTATTTTTGTTGAATACCGATATTAGAATTACCCCGTTTTGAACACAAATCCCGAACAGGGCGATAAAACCTACCCCCGCCGAAATACCGAAGTTCATGTGCGTTACGTGCAAAGCCAAAATACCGCCAATCAAGGCAAAAGGTACATTCACCAATACAAGACCTGCGTCTTTGGCATTACCAAAGGTGATAAAAAGGATGACAAAAATCGCAACGATGCTAATAGGGACTACTTGTCCAAGCCGCTGAGTAGCCCGTACTTGGTTTTCAAACTCTCCCGTCCAGTTGATAGAGTAGCCTTTCGGTAATGCTTTCAAGATGGGGGCTACTTTGCTTTGTGCTTCGGCAATGGTACTTCCTAAATCACGCTCACGTACCGAAAATTTTACCCCAATAAAACGCTTGTTATTGTCGCGGTAGACAAACGCAGGCCCTGTCACTTTCCGAAGGGTGGCTATTTCTTTTAACGGAATTTTATTCCCCTTCAAGGTCGGTACCATTAAGCGAAGGATATCTTCTTCGGTACGGCGATACGGTTCTTGGTATCGAATACGAATTTCAAATTTACGCTCGCCTTCGTACAATATCGAGGCTGTTTTTCCCCCAATCGCCATCTCAATCACTGCTTGGGCATCGGCTGTACTTACGCCATACATGGCCATTTTGTGGTCGTGTAGAATAACACTCATTTCGGGTTGGCCAATGTTTCGCAAAATACCTACGTCTTTCACTCCTGGTACGTCCTTAATGGCTTCGATGACTTTGTTCGCATTTTCATTAAGTACATCAAGGTCATCGCCAAAGATTTTCACCGCATTACTGGCATTCATACCCGCTACCGCTTCAGCTACGTTGTCAATAATGGGCTGCGAATAATTGTAGTTAATGCCCTGCAATTGTTTAAGTTTCACGTCCATTTCCTCAATCAAATCGTCGGTCGAGATTTTACGTTTCCACTCCTCTTTGGGCTTCAAGTTCACTTGCATCTGCACATAATAAAATCCCGAAGGGTCAGTCCCGTCGTTAGAACGACCCGTTTGGGATAACACACCATTGACTTCAGGAAAATCCATGAGCTTGGTACGGAGTGTCGCTACCGTTTTGACGGTTTCGTTGAGCGAACTACTCATCGGTAGCTTTGCTTCTACCCAAAGTGCGCCTTCATTGAGCTGTGGCAAAAATTCTGTCCCAAGCCAAGTTGCCGAAAACAAGGTACAACTCAAGAATATCATGGCAGCCAAAACGCTCATTTTTTTATTCGTATAACACCAACTGAAGCCCGATGTGACGATACGGTCAAAGAAATTAACAATCGGATTGTTCTTTTCTCGAACGTTTTTTCGTAGCAAAAATGAGCACAATACAGGCACTAACGTAAGCGTATAAAGCAACGCCCCCAACAAAGCAAAGCCAAGGGTATAAGCCAGCGGGCTAAACATTTTTCCCTCTACCTTTTGGAAACTGAAAATAGGAACCAAAGCCGTGATGATGATAAGCTTAGAGAAAAAGACAGCCTTCCCAAGCTCCCCGCCCGTTTTCCTAATCAATCCCAATTTAGCCAGTTTATTAAACCGTTCCATACCATTTTTGTGGGCAAGATGGTCGAGTGCCACAAACATCCCCTCTACCATCACTACGGCCCCATCAATGATAATTCCAAAATCAACGGCCCCCATTGAAAGTAAGTTGGCCGACATCCCCTTAATTTTGAGACACATAAAGGCAAACAACAATGCCAGCGGAATAATGATGGACACAATCACGGTCGTTCGCCAATCAGCCATAAAAAGGAACACAATGACCGTAACAAACAGAATTCCTTCAAACAAATTGTGGAGTACCGTTTTGGTACAGAAGGTAATCAGGTTGTCTCGATCGTAGAAAGTAACCATTTTCACGTCAGGTGGCAAAATCTTGGTATTCAATTCTTCAATTTTCGCCTTGACCCGTGCCAGTACTTCACTAGGATTTTCTCCTTTACGCTGCACTACAATCCCTTCCACCACGTCGTCGTTGGTATTTAGGCCCACCTGCCCGACGCGAGGTAAGTTAGATTCTTTGACATCGGCCACGTTTTTGACCAACACAGGATTATCTTCCACATACTCGACGATGATGTTTTCAATATCAGGAATCGAATTCAGTAACCCAATCCCACGCACCACGTACGCCTGACCGTTTTTCTCAATTACATCTCCTCCCACGTTAACGTTGCTCTTGGTAACGGCCTGATACACCTCCAGCGGGGTAATGTCATATTTGGCAAGTTGAGTGGGGTTCACTTGGATTTCGTACATCTTTTCGCGTCCTCCAAACGCCACTACATCAGCTACCCCTGGAACGCTCCTGAGTTGGCGATCGACTACCCAATTGTGCAAGGTCAACAGCTCGCGGCTATCTCGGTCTTTGCTTTCCAGTGTAAATCGAAAAATTTCGCCCGTAGGCCCATAGGGTGGTTGCACTTCGGGGTCGACCCCATCGGGTAGCGAAACGGTTCGAAGCTGATTGTTAACCTGTTGTCGGGCAAAAAAGTCTTCTACATCATCCTCAAAAATGATTTTGATGATGCTTAACCCAAACATAGTAATACTACGAACGTTGGTTTTACGCTGCACAGAGTTCATGGCTACTTCAATCGGAACGGTGACAAAACGTTCGATTTCTTCTGCACTGCGTCCGTTCCATTCGGTGACTACAATAATTTGGGTATTGGTTACGTCGGGAAAGGCTTCAAGCGGCGTATTGAGGTAGCTTACCACCCCAGCAACGACCAAGATACCCGTCATAAAAAAAACAAAAAAGCGGTTTTTGAGCGAAAACCCTACAATTCCTCTAATAAACTTATTCATGTCTTAGTCGTTCAGTGCGTCGTACACCAATAATTGATTCTTTGAAATAACCCTCTCCCCTTCTTTCAGCCCTGCTTCGATGTAGGCCACGTTGTTCAACATTTTGTTTATAGTCACTTCCCGAGTTTCGATTTGTGTGCGACTCTTAAACACCATCACCCAGTTTTTACTGCGGTCAAAAATCACAGCACTCGACGGTATCGCCATCATGCTCCCGCCTTCTTCAAACTTTAGCGACACCGTAGCGTGCATTTCGGGCTTGAGTTTGTACCCCTTATTATTGAGTCTGATACGTACTTTCATGCTTTTCGACTCAGGGTCAAGAACATTGTAAATTTTATCCACTTTGCCATGAAACAGCTCATCGTTGTAGCTAATGGTTTGAATATTAGCCATCATTCCAAGTTTCACTTTCGGAATATCACTTTCGTTGACATTAGCCATTACCCATACTTCACTGATTTGCCCTACGGTAAAAATCTGTTCAGCATTATCGGACCGAAGCTGCATTCCTGGATTGATATTTTTACTAATCACAAAACCATCTATCGGCGATTTGACGACGTAGTGGGTGGTTTTTCCAAGGCCATAAATGCGAAAAACTTCCTTGATACGGTTCAGTTCGGCCTGGGCATTTTCGACTTCTTTTTTGGCTACGTTCACCTCACGTTGGGAATTGAGCTTGCTTTCAAACAATTCCTCGGCGGCTTTTAGGTTTTTTTCGGCCACTAGCACTTCCGACTGTGCTTGAATCATTTGACGCTCAAAATCAGCCACTTCTCCCGACCTAATGGTTGCTAACACTTGTCCTCGTCGGACGAAATCACCCAACTCAACGCTCACCGATTCAACGTTACCTCCTACCAACGGATACACCTTGATGACACGATTTTCGTCAGCACTAATTTTCCCTACCAACGTTAGCTCACTCCGAACGGGTTGAATACTAGCGTCTGCCAGTTCGATACGTTTCATCATCGTATCAGTCAAAGCAAATGTTCTTTTTTCTTCGACTGTTTCTTTTTTTTCTTCGCACGAAACGAGTACCACAGCACCAATCAGCACCAGTACACCTACAATAGCTTTATTCATTGTTCTTAGTTGAAAAGTTCTTGTCCTACGGTAAAATTTAGTTCTTCATATGCCCCCACGCGGTCTGCTTTGAGACGGTTGAGTTCTTTAACGCTTTCACTATACGTTTCGATGAGGTCAATAAATTCGAGCAATGTCAGGTTTCGTTTTTGGAAATTTTCCAACACTCCCTTATTGAGTTGCTCAAACTGCTCGGTAAACTTCCCGTCGACGCTTTGCACCATATTTTCGACGTAGCGCACTTTCTGAAACGCTTCGGTTACTTCGTTGTACACGGCGTTGTTTTTCTGGTTTTGTAACCCTTTTTGGTACTCAATCAAGCTTTTCGCCGTTCGAATGTTCCCCTGATTTTTATTAAAAAATGGGAGGTCAGCCCCAAGCGTGATTCCAGTGTAATTATTGACATAACTTCCCGACTGATCATAAGTAGCTCCTACACGGAGGTTAGGGACAGCAAGTGATTTTTGAAGTTTGTAATTTAATTCGGCTTGGCGAGTCAGCGATTCCGCCACTTTCACATCGCCTCGGTTTTGGAGCGCCAAATCACTCAGCTTGGCAATTGTGTATCCATTTAAGTAGTAGCGATTCAATTCCACCTCATTGGCTAAGGGCACAATCCGTTGGTTGGTATTCAGAAGCGTTTTGAGGCTTTTTTGCTTTTCTGCAATCTGAAACAGAATCTCTGTCTTGTCGTTATTTAGCTGAAAAAGAAGAGCTTTCAAGCGAAGCAATTCACGCAAAGAAACATTGTTTTTTTCATACTGTTCTTCAAACGCAGTCACCGTACTTTGTAGAGTAACGATTTGGCGCTGATAGCGATTGAGTGTATTTTGGAGAAAAAATACCTCAAAGAAACTACTTCTTAACTCAAATTTGAGAGTTCGTAGCAGGTCTAAAAATTCGTATTCCGTCATTTGAGCATTTTCTACAGCCAAAGCCACTTGCTTACTACGTTTGCCTGCCGTTAGGAGTACTTGCTCCAGTGTGATGATTTTTTCACCGCCCTTGGCTACATCCAATACCCTTTTTTTAGTAGGATTATAGGCATTCCATTCTGTAGATAATGTCGGATTGTCCCATAAACGGGCTTGAATCACAGCCGCTTTACTCGCCTCTATTCGGAAGCGCTCAGAGAGCAGAAAAAGATTATTTTGTAAAAATAGGCTATCTGCCTGTCGCAGCGAAATTCGCAGCGAATCTTGGGCAAAGCAGAAAAAGGGAAACAACAAAGCTGTTAGAATAATAGTAATCCTCATTTTGGGTCTATAAAAGCATTTGTGCAAAACTGAGGAGTAAAGATTAATATGTTATTAATTCTGTATTAAAAACCCCTTAATGTGCGGCATAGTAGTTTATTAACAATGATTTCTTAGATTAGTGGTTGCTTCAAAAGCAGCAAAGCCAACCTAATCTTTAGACTCATGTCTCAACAACTACAAAAACAAATCACACTTTTTAGTCTTACCATGATTGCCGTCGGGTCGAGTATAGGCTCAGGGGTTTTTCGCACGCCGTCCGAAATTGCGGGCTATTTACCCACTACGGGCTGGATGTTGGGGGTTTGGGTTGCGGGGGGGATAGTAGCGCTTTGTGGGGCGCTTACTTTCGCCGAAATTTCTTCTTCTTTCCAAAAAGCAGGGGGTTTTTACGTTTTTCTCAAAGAAGCCTTCGGCAACCTACCCGCGTTTCTGTACGGTTGGTCGATGCTACTAGTCATCAATACGGGTTCATTGGCAGCGCTTTCGTTGGTATTTACCTCCTATCTTAATGAGCTCATTCCGATTTCGGAAAGTTCACAGCTCATCGTGGCCATTATGACCATTACCCTACTGACCATTATGAATGTACTGGGAGTTAAATGGGGAAGTTTTTTTGCGTCGGTCTTTACCTCTGCCAAACTTATCGGCATTGCCATCGTGGTCTTGATCGGGTTTTTGATGGCCACCCAAGACTTCAGCCTTTTTGATTTTAGTTGGAACACCAACTCCTATCAATTACCCCTTGTCTCATCGTTTGGACTGGCCCTTATTGGAGTTTCATTCTCCTACGGTGGGTATCAGCACGCAACTTTCATTGCTGCAGAAGTAAAAGACGCCAATCGCGTGGTGCCTAGAGCAATGTTGCTAGGCATCGGTATTGTGTGTTTGGCGTACGTCACCATCAATGTAGCCTACCTCAAACTACTTCCCATTGAAAAAATAGCAGCTTCAACGGGTGTCGCCTCCGAAGCTATTTCAACCGTGTGGGGATTGGGCGCAAAGTTTATTTCTTTTCTCATTGTACTTTCGGTACTTGGCACAATTGGCATTTATATTCTTACCGCTCCCCGTATTTACTTTGCGATGGCCGAAGATGGGCTATTTTTTAAACAATTTGCCCAAATTCACCCCCGTTTCCAAACGCCTTTCTGGGCCATTATTTTTCAGTCGTTCTGGACAATTTTGTTACTTATTTTTTGGCAAACATTCTCCAACCTCATCACTTACGTTGTGTTTGTGGACACGGCCTTTTTTTTCTTGACGGCGGCTACCATTTTTACTTTTCGCAAACGTAAACTTTCTCGCAATTACAGTACGTTGGGCTACCCCTTCACACCCTTGATATTTATGGCCATGTCGGCTTTCGTAGTGGTCAACACCCTGATTGAAAAGCCTGAACAAGCCATCGCAGGTTTACTGTTTTTGGCCTTAGGCGGTGGTGCTTATGTTTATTTTAAACGAAGCGGGAAATAGGAAGGGGGCAAAAAGGGCAAGGGGCGTCTTTGGCCATCTCAATACATACATTTTGGAAACAAAAATCACTACCGAGTACTTTTTTATCCACTTGAGGTCGTTAGAATGACCAGGGGGCGAATAACAAATTTTGGTAAATTCGTTATTCGCCCCTGGTTTATCATTGAAATTTCTGTCCTTCGGTTTTGCTTTTCCAGTCGTCGGTACGGAAAGGCCCTGCGGGAAGCCCTTCTAGGTTGAACAAATTGGCGTCTTCGGGCGCATCAGCCCAAGCGTAACGCACCGCGATAGGTTTCACACTTTTGGGGTGATAAACCTCTACTTTATCACCGATGATTTCGGCTTTGGCATAATGAAAAATTTTGTCTTCGCCCGCAATCTCAAAACCTTTGACGTACCCAAACTTATCTTTGACCATCAGGCCTTCTCCCACGTTTTTGAAAGAAATCACGGCCTTGTCTTCGTCAAATTTGACCGAATCATACACCGGCCCAGTATGCAAAATATCTTGCCCAAAATCCATTTTGAGGGCATTAAGCGCTAGGCGGTGGCCAACGTCTTGTTTGTTGGTCGGGTGAATATCCTTCGGATTGCCAACGTCAAGCGTCACGGCCATACCCGTTTTAGGAAGAGAAAGTGCTAGGGTTTGTGCTTCTCGGAGTTCGGCCCAAGTGCTTCCGTTATTGCTATTTTGGTAGTCACCGTAGCTTGATAATTGCACAAAATAAAACGAAAAATTGTCGTCCCATTGCTGCCGCCAATCATCAATCATCAACGGAAACGACTGTCGGTATTGGTACGCTCGCCCCGCATTTGACTCACCTTGGTACCAAAGCGCCCCCCGAATACTAAACGGAATGAGCGGCGCAATCATCGCATTATAAATCGTCGTCCCGACGTTATTACAACTGTGATTATACGAATGAGGTTCGGCAAAAGAAGGCAAAAGATACCAATCGGAAGCAATGCTTACTTTGGCGGTTTTGGAGCTGACGAATAAATCATCAGGTGTACCATTCACCCCCAAACCATACCACGGATGCTCGATCATATTCCCAAATTTTATGACAAGCCGATTGGCGCCAGCTTTCCACGCATCGGCAGGAAGGGCTATTTTGCGTATTCCTTGCATCATACCTGCATAAACCAGCTTGCCATTGATGTACATTTCGTTAAAACTATCTTGAATTCCTAATCCCAAAGTCGTGGTTTGTCCTACCATATCTTCAGGAATATCGATGGTTTTGGCCATAAACCCTTTGCCCCTAAACATCCAAATTCCTTTCCAATCCCACGCTCCCAAAGGACTCCCCGCCGAGCGCCATTTCGAGAAATCGTATCCCGCTTCGGTATATTTTTTTTCATCCGCCATCGTAACTTCCACCTCACTTCCTAGCAACTGTTTGCGCATTTGGCGATCGAGTTGCGCATCAGCTTCTTCCCACGTTTTGGGGAGGGCCTTGGCGTAGGGTTTCAATTCATTGTTGGTTTGCATAGCTTCCTTGCTAATCCACCCTTCGATTTGAGAACCTCCCCACGACGAATGAAGCAAGCCTATAGGTACGTTCAACTTTTGGGCTAACTCCCTCGCGAAAAAGAACCCAACGGCTGTAAAATTGCCCACATTTTCTTCGTCACTGACCTTCCACTCGCCCGAGGTAAGGTCAGTCTGAACGTCCATCGTTACATTATGTTCTACGTAAAAATGGCGTATTTGGGGAAAATTGGCATTTTTCTTCTCTTGGCGAAAATTATCAGCTTGTTTGACAGGCCATTCCATGTTTGACTGCCCCGAGCACAACCACACCTCACCCATCAACACATCCTCTACTTCGATTTTACTCGTCAGCGTAGTAGCCACCAACCGATGAGGGCCGCCCGCTTCCATGGGTTTGAATTTTACATTCCATTTTCCTGCGTCATCGGCCCTAACCAAAAGTTTTTGGTTAGCCAACGTCACCGTAACTTTTTCCTTAGGCTTGGCCCAACCCCAAACAGGAATTGGTTTTTGGCGTTGAAGCACCACGTGATTTGAAAATAAACGGGCAAACTTTAGCTGGGCAATGGCCTGAAATTGAAGCAATACAAGACAAAAGAGTAGCAGTCGTTTCATAACAAAAAGGGAGGATTCTAGGAGTTTAGATAAACACCTAAAAATACGTTAAATAACCCACTCAAAGGCCATGCGTTGGCATAAAAAATTTAGCACAGTTTTTTTTACCCGAAGAGGTTCATTGATAAGTGAGAGCGCAAATTGCTGGCAATGTAACGCCATATTTTTGCAAGAAAAACATCAAATCATTTTTTTTACAAACTTCCAATTCCCTGAATTATATACTTTTACCCAATGAAGCCCAATATCGTCGGGCAAAAGCCGATCGGCATAATGTCGTTCCCAAGTGTTAGGATTGACCCAAAAAGCATGCGGAGGGGCTGCTCCCATTCGTTCAAAACCTAAGCGTTCGTAACTTCTACCGTCTGACCAGTCGCGGTCGGCATAAGTCATAATATCATCGGGCTGTAATTCAGTCACAAAAGCTTTCAGCAATTTATCCAATCCCCCAACCACCGTGCAGTCAAGATGATTGGCAAAACGAATCAACTCAAACGAGCGGAACATCTCTTCTTCTCTTAGGATATTTTTTCCCCCACTAAACGAAGACACAGCTACTAAGGCTTCTCCTTGAATCGTCATTTGTTGGACCAAAAACGATGTCGCAGGACTGTCATCTTTTAAAATACGTTGGTAATTTTTAGGTAAAAAAAGGCCATATTTAAACTTCGCATTGGTCGAAACTTGCAAGTGATTGGCATCAATAAATCGCTCTAAAGTTGGTTTATCAATGCGGCGAACTTTTGTAAGACGGGCAGGAATACGCTGAGAAATACCAAACTCCGCCCGCAGCCTAGACTGAACAACGGCTTTTTTGGAATACCACACATCTTCCCACAAATGAATCACTTTGATGCCTTCAACTGCCAAATCATCACTCAATTGTACAAAAGTATCGGGTAAAAGTGAGTTGATTTTTTTCAACGAAATGAGATGAATCGCCAGCAGGCGTTCAGGGAAATAAAGCACTGGACAAGAGAACCTTTGCCCCACAATGGGTAACTCTTGGCCTTGTTGAAAAGACAAAAAAGCCCTCACTTCCTCCTCAAATTGTGTTTGTGTTACCAAGATCTTGTAAGTTTTTGGCGAATGGTTGATTAGAAAACCACCCCTCTAACTCTTTATAATAAGTTAAAAATCCAATAGCACAAAATTAAGCATGGTTACGGAAAAATGGCTCGATCAGAAAACAATTGTCGTCATTGGCGGTACCACAGGCATTGGAATTTCGGCAGCAAGTGCGTTTATTCGGCACGGTGCCCAAGTCGTGGTAGTTGGCCGTAACCCCAAAAGCTGCGACGAAGCCCAACGGCAATTGGGCCCTTCGGCGGTGGTTATCTCGGCCGATGCCACGCAAGAAAGCACGGCTCCCTACGCTATTGCCCAAGCAATTCATATCTTTGGGCGATTTGATGGGCTGTACCACGTCGCGGGAGGAAGCGGACGGAAATTTGGCGATGGCCCTTTGCACGAACTTACGTTGGAGGGTTGGGACAAAACGTTTGAGTTGAACCTTACCTCGCTCATGCTTTCTAACCAAGCTGCGGTACGTCAGTTTTTAGCCCAAAAAACGGGAGGTGCTATCCTGAATGTGGGTTCGGTGCTCGGCTTTTCACCCTCTCCTATCTACTTTACCACCCACGCCTATGCAGCAACCAAATCGGCCATTATTGGCTTTACCAAGTCCATTGCAGCCTATTATGCCAAAGACAACATCCGCGTCAACGTTCTCGCACCCGCGTTAGTAGAAACTCCCATGAGCCAACGTGCCTCTCAAAACACGCTCATCATGGATTTTATCAAAACCAAACAACCACTCGACGGTGGCCGCAACGGTACACCCTCTGACCTCGATGGAGCAGCCATTTATTTTATGTCGGATTATTCTAAATTTACCACTGGGCAACTATTGTCAGTGGACGGCGGCTGGTCAGTAACAGAGGGACATTTATGAAATGTCGAATAGACAAAGTCAAAGCTGAAAAATTTGACATTCTGCATTTTACCCTCGACACTAAAACTCAAGATTCTGCACTTTACGCTAAACACTAAAAAAATGAAAACAGCCATAGGCATCGATTTGGGTGGAACCAATGTCAAGGGCATTCTGGTCAATAAAGCGGGAGAAATCTTAAAGCAACATTACGTGGCAACGAAAGATGACACTGAAGGGCATTGGCACGAAAATGTACTAGAAATGATTACCTACTTGCGAAATTATTGGCAGGCTCCCATCGATACCATTGGACTGTCAGCTCCAGGCTTACCCGATGCTCATAATTCTTGTATTTCATTTCTTCCCAATCGCTTGTTAGGACTAGAGCATTTCGACTGGAGTGCTTATTTTGGGCAACGAACCTACGTCCTCAACGATGCCCACGCGGCGCTGATGGCCGAAGCTCGGTTTGGGGCGGCTAAGGGTTTCCAAAATGTAATTTTACTCACCCTCGGCACGGGCGTTGGGGGCGGTATTCTTATCCAAGGAAAACTATACCAAGGACTTGGCCAAATGGCAGGACACCTTGGCCACCTCTCCCTTCATGCCACCGACGACGAAGTAAGCATCATCGGTGCTCCAGGAAGTTTGGAGTACGCCATTGGCAATTATTCCATTCAAAAAAGAAGTAAAGGAAAGTTTGACTCCACCTGGGCACTGGTCGAAGCCTACCGCCAAGGCGACGCTTGGGCCAGTTTGGTTTGGCTCACTTCCATCCAGAAACTAGCGGTGGCACTATCGTCGCTTGTCAATGCCTTATCTCCCGAACTCATTGTCCTCGCAGGAGGAATCACTTTGTCCGACGATGCTTTGTTTGAGCCTTTACGCCAATTTATGAGCCTGTATGAGTGGCGGCCTGGGGGCAAACAAACGCCCATCGTTCAAGCCCAATTTGGTGACATGGCAGGGGCTATTGGTGCCGCAGGCTTTGCTTTATCATCCCTTTAACCCGTACAATCCGCGTTCTAAACTCACTTTACACATGACTGTTACCGAAGTGTATCTAAGTAAATGTCAGCACATTTTACAAACTATTCAACAACAACAACCCCAAATCCAACAAGCTGCTCAATGGTTTGCCGAAAGCATCCTTGCGGGGCGTATGGTACACGTTTTCGGTAGTGGTCACAGCCGAATCATGGTCGAAGAAATGTGGCCTCGCTACGGTTCTTTTGCGGGTTTTAACCCCATCGTGGAGTTATCACTCACCTTCCATAATTTGGTGGTAGGTGCCAACGGGCAACGTCAAGCCATGTTTTTAGAGAATGTTTCGGGTTTGGCCGACCGTATTTTACGAAATTTTGACTTGTCTTCTCAAGATACGGCCTTGGTGATTTCGTCTTCGGGAACGAATATTGTCCCCGTAGAAATGGCCGAAATTTTTCAAAAAAATGGCATTAAGGTCGTTGCTTTAGTTACCAAAGAACACTCCGCTGCCAGTACATCAAAACGCACCGATGGAAAAAAATTAACTGATTTTTCCGATTTAGTACTGGATACAGGCGCACCCGTAGGCGATGCCATGGTTAGGTTAGAGGGACTTGATACCCCCGTTTCTCCTGGTTCGACGGTGGGCGGGGCGGCGATTGTCAATTGCCTTAAAGCTGAAACCGCCCAACTTCTTACCCAAGCAGGCCGTCCTCCCAAAGTACTAAGTGCAGCGGCGGTAGTCGGTAGCGAACGCGCCGTCGAGCTGTTTGAAGCGGCCTACGATGAACACGCGCACCGCCTTGCTAAAATGTATCAACAAATAGGTACACCCAGTTACGTCAGTGATTCCCTCTAACACGATGACCTTAAAAATTCGCCCCGTACTCCCAACCGATAAAGAAGCCCTTTGGGCTATTATTGAGCCCGTGATTCGGGCGGGAAATACTTACATGTACGCGCCAGGCTCTTCACGCGAGAAAATGCTAGGAATTTGGTTTGATTCCGAAAAATATGCGTACGCCGCCGAAGAAAACGGTAAAATCGTCGGTACGTTTTTTCTAAAAGCCAACCAGCCCGACTTAGGCAGCCATGTTGTCAATGCAGGTTACATGGTTCATCCCGAAGCGCGCGGCCGTGGCATTGCTGAGCAAATGTGTCGCTTCTCGCTTATAGAAGCCAAGCGGTTAGGTTTTCGTGCCATGCAGTTCAACTGCGTGATTTCGACCAATACAACTGCCGTGCGGATATGGCAAAAATGCGGCTTTGATATTATTGGCACCCTCCCCAGAGCCTACCAACACGCCCAACTCGGGCTCGTCGATGCCTATGTCATGTACCAATGGCTCTAATTTTTACTTCTCAAATCTAGAAACATGCAACCTCATCCGATAAAAACCACTGTCGTTGGCTCGATGCCCTTTCCAGGTTGGCTCGAATTTGCCAGCATGAACCTCGACAAGTTTGGCCCAGCCGACATCGCCGAAATGATTGACGATGCCGTCATTACGGCCATCCACGACCAAGTAAGCGCAGGGCTTGATGTCATCACCGACGGCGAACAAACCCGCCTTGACTTTAACCTATCGTTTTATGGTTTCATCAACGGAATCCAGAACGATAGCTCAGAAACCCGAAAATACGGCCCACCCGCCCACGACCAACGTGGCAAAAATAGTATCATAGCCCCTCTAACAGCTCCCAAAGGACTTGGAGTAGTGGAAGAATACAAACGGCTAAAACGCCTTGCCCCCGAAGGACAGTGCGTTAAAATGTCGATTCCTGGGCCTTATACCTTGTCGGGGCGCTTGAATCCAGGGCATTTGTACAAAGACCGTTGGGAAGTAACCGAGGCTATTTTGCCTCTTGTGCGGAAAGAAATTGAAGAACTGGTGGCATTGGGCGTTCCCGAAATTTGCGTGGACGAACCTTCCATGAGTTGCTACGCCTACCGCGAAGATACCCAACGATTTGTCGATATTTTTAACCGAACCGTCGCGCCTGCTGTCGGAAAAACGCGCCTTTCGATGCACCTCTGTTTTGGAAATTATAAAGGCCGTTCGGTGGGAAAAAAAACATTAGCTCCAATGCTACCCGATTTTTTAGACATGACCGTCGATGAATTACATTCTGAAATGACGGTGCTCAATTTCACCGATGTACATTTACTCGAACGCTTTGCCGAAAAACTAGACGTGGCCGTAGGGGTCATTGACGTCAAGAGTTATTACATCGAAACGCCCCAAGACGTCGCCGAACGCATTCGGAAGGTGTTGTCGTACGTTCCTGCCGAAAAACTAGCCGTGGCCCCCGACTGTGGAATGAGTCAGACGGCGCGCTGGGCAACCAAACAAAAATTAAAAGCCATGTGCGACGGCGCCAAACTCGTCAGATCCAGTTTGTAAGCACATCCTTACTTACGACTCACAAAACGATTGCCTGCCACATAAAAACGATATGGTAAATCAGCGCCTTGAGTAATGCCGATTCGGGTGGTAGTCACCATTTCAAACTCTTTTAGCACCGAAGGATAAATCTTTAAATTATCCGTCAAAAGCGAAGTTGCATTGTGTTCCTCAATACTAATTCCCATCGCTTTCACCAATTTAGCAGGGCCGTTGCATAAGTGCCGAAGGGAGAGTGCCGAATGTCGAGTAAGCTCCTCATTCGACATTCTACCCTCTGCACTCGACGTTCCACACCCTCTTCTTTCTTCCATGAGTTCCATGCCTTCCGTTGGTTCCAAGGCCCGAATCAACACCGCTTCACCCACACCTTCTTCACCACTTACGACGTTGACACAATAGTGCATTCCGTAAATTTGATACACATAAACCGTTCCCGCAGGGCCAAACATTGCGGCATTTCTTTTTGTCTTCTTTCGGTACGCATGACAAGCGGGGTCGTCGGTGAGGTATGCTTCTGTTTCTACAATGATTCCAGCCGTAGTCCCGTGCGGGCTTTGACGTACCAACGTACACCCAAGCAACCTTTGAGCGAGGGTTAACGTGTCGTATTTTTGGTAAAAGTCTAGAAAGAGGAATTCCATAATTACTTAATAACTGCTTGGTTACTACGTACTAGTAGATTTTTAGATACATTTGATTTTAATAATAGTCTTTAACCAAAGTAATGCGTACTCTTGTTGGGTTTCTTCTTATTTTATCCGCCAGTTTTTGCTCGTCATATGCCCAACGTATTTACGGTGGACAAATAGACCGTCGTATTATTGATAAAAATACGGCCTATTCGTACGGAGTAGGTTGTACTTTTTTTGCCGATAAAGCAGGTTACGATGCCCTCCCCGCTCAGCTACGGTTTGGGGTATATCGTAAAAAAGACAACAAACTCATGCAAGAGTACACGGCCAATAAAAGTAACGATATCAGTGCTTCTAGCTTCTCAACTTCTTGTGATAAAAGTAACAAAGTCGAGTATCTTTTTGTCCGCTATAATTACAATTTGGTCTTACAACCCCAAGATTTTAATGACCCTGAGGGCTACTACATTGTAAATAGTCCCGTTGGCCCCCGTAACCCCACTGACAACATCGCTTCCTCGCAGATTGTTCTGTATCATTGGTTTTCACCTGCTTATTTATGGGAGTACTTTGAACCTGCCGAACCAGGAAAAACCAGCCCACAGTGGGTTCCTCAATCATACAACTTTTTTTGTGCCAATCAAGAAAACAACTTTAGCCTTCAGGTCGTTTCTGAACCTTTAAAATCGGGACTTACGCGAACTAATTTCAATTTAATTCTCTCAAATACTGCCCCTTTAACGGAAAACAACGGCCCTATCCCCTACCAAAAAGTGGCCTGGAAAGCTGGATTTTCCGAAAATCAAATGCTTCCGGGCGGCAATTTCACATTACCCTCGCTTGCACCTAATATTTTTTCCAGTCAAGGTTTAACCAATATCCTCGTCTCGGCTAAGCCTGCTAAAGCAGGAATTTATGCGGTTGGCTTTTTGCTCCAACACAGCCGTTCGGGAGTCAAACTCAGCGAAACCTACCGAGAGTACCAAATTGAGGTCGAAGATTGTCTCCCACCTCCACCCGCAGCAATTCGCGTGTCGGAAGTTAGGAATCCTACTATTTCAGCCTCCACTACGATTTGTGAAGGGAAATCAGTACAACTCAATGCGGGAGCCAATCAACCCAATATCACCTACCAATGGTTCAAAGAGGGACAGACCATTGTTGGCGCCAAAGATTCCATTTTAGTCGTCAAAGAAAAAGGAGATTATCAAGTTCTTTTAACCAAAAAAGGGGCCTGTGTTCCTGCCGAATCGTCGGTCACTACGATTAAAGTTACCCCCAACCCAACTGTTACAACTACGTCCACCTCTCCTCTGGGATTTTTGTGTGCGGGAAGCACTATCACATTAACAGCCAATACCGCCGAAAAAAACGTCAAATACCAGTGGCTATTAGATAGTGTATCCATCCCAAACGCGATAAACGCCTCTCTAGTTCTCAATCAAACAGGCAGTTACATCGTTAAAATCACCGATTCGAACAATTGCACAGGCCAATCGCCCCCGTTTCGTGTGAATGTTTTTACCCCCGAGGCCATTAAAATTCAACCCGTAGCCACCCGATGTAGTAGCGACACAGCGGCTCTTCTTTTGGTAGCGACTCCCTTAGGGGGAACTTTTAGCGGCAAAGGGGTCGTCGGTTCAAATAAGTTTATTCCACAACAAGCAGGTTCAGGAAAACATATTATCACTTATACCTTGCCTCCTTCTGAAAATTGTGTGAATGGCTCGACTAATTACAGCGTGGATGTGTTGGCGCTGCCCTCAGTAGAACTCGGCCCCGATCAAGACATCGCAGAATATGCTAGTATTCAGCTCAATACAAACGAAAAAGAAACAGGAAGCACCTATGAATGGAATCCTCCTGTGGGCTTAAATAGCTCCCAGATTGCTTCCCCTACGGCTACCCCCAACCAGACCACCACGTACACCCTCAAAGTAACCGATTCCAATGGTTGTATGGCTACTGATAAAATTACCATTGGAATCATGAAAGGAATACACGTACCAGATGCCTTTAGCCCCAACGGCGACGGCATCAACGATACTTGGGTCGTTCGGGGTTTAGAGAAATTGCCTGACGCAATCCTTACCATTTATAACCGTTGGGGAGACGCTGTTTTTAGTTCCGATTCAGCAAAAAAAGCCGTATTTGACGGATTTTACAACGACGTTCCGTTGCCCGTTGGTAGTTATACTTTTATTCTCCAAACAGCCCCCCAAGGGTACGCTATTCGAGGAAAACTTTTGCTGCTTCGCTAGACTAATAGTTGTAAAATATCTTCTTTCGTCAACGACTTTACAAAACCTTCTTCACTGGTAATCAATTCATTAAACAACCTCTGCTTGCTTCGTTGTAGGTCTAAAATCTTTTCTTCCACCGAATTTTTGGTAATAAATTTATACGTAAAAACCGTACGTTGTTGGCCAATTCGGTGGGCACGATCAACGGCCTGAGCCTCAATCGCAGGATTCCACCAAGGGTCTAAAATAAAGACATAATCGGCAGCCGTCAGGTTAAGGCCCACCCCGCCTGCTTTCAATGAAATCAAAAACACTTTCACCGATTCATCTTGCTGAAACAACTCCACCTGCGCTTGCCGATTCACAGTGCTACCGTCTAGGTAAGCATACTTTATTTTTTGATGATGAAATGTTTTCTGTAAGATAGCCAAATGACGGACAAATTGACTAAAAATCAACACCTTATGCCCTCCGCTGACCAATTCTTCTAACTTAGCTTCAATTTCTTCTAGTTTTCCTGACTCTCCTTCGTAGCTTTCATCCACCATCCGTGGGTGATTGGCTAGCTGACGCAGTTTGGTAAGTCCTTGTAAAACCACCATTTGTGACTTGGCCATACCTTCTTCTTCGATGTGCTCTAAGATAAAATTTCGGTAGTACGACTTAGTTTCTTCGTAGCGTTTTTCCTGCTCTTCCGACATTTCACAATAATGAACACTTTCTACTTTTGGAGGCAAGTCGAGCGCGACTTGTGACTTATGCCGACGAAGCAAAAATGGTTTAATCAGAGCATATAACTTTTGGGTGCGTTGGGCATCGTTTTGTTTTTCAATCGGTGCCTGAAAGTGAGAACGAAAATACGACTGACTCCCCAATAAACCTGGGTTCGCAAAGGTCATCTGACTCCACAAATCCATGGTTGTATTTTCGAGCGGTGTCCCTGTTAGAATCAACCGAAAATTCGACTCTAGCTGCATCACAGCTTTCGTGACGTGCGACGAAGGGTTTTTAATCGCTTGCGATTCGTCAAGTATGATATAATTGAAACGGTAGTATTTAAGAATCTCAATATCAATGCGAACGATACCGTAGGAGGTCAAAATGAGGTCATAATCGTCGAAGCGAGCAGTGTCTTTTTCGCGGTAGGAACCTTTATAAATGAGCACCCTTAAGTGTGGGGTAAACTTCCGAGCTTCCAATTCCCAGTTATACAATAACGAAGTAGGCATCACCAACAAGGAAGGGTGGTTTGCCCCTGTTTCTTTTTGGCGTTGCAACACGGCCAAAGTCGTTACAGTTTTTCCGAGACCCATATCATCGGCCAAGCACCCTCCAAAACGGTACTGACTCAGAAAAATAATCCAATCGTAACCTGCTTTTTGATAGGGGCGCAACATACCCACAAAATCCTGAGGCAAAGGCTGTTCATCAATTTCATCAAAATCGCGTAATTTTTCCAATTTCCGGTTCATCACCACTTTAGCAAGGCTGTCTTCAGCATATTCTTGCACCAGTGCCAGATGGTGTTTTCGGAGGGTAAGTTGTTGGTTTTCGGCATCGTATTCGGCAAAAGCAAACAGCTCAGAATACTTTGTTAACCAAGCTTCTGGGATAACCGCAATTTCGCCATTGGGTAGAGTAAATTCTCTTTTCCGAGCTAAAATCAGGTTTTTAAGCTTGACAAAAGGGATTTCAAATTCGCCAAAACGTACTTTAGCATACACATCAAACCAATCTCGCGATTCTTCAAACGTAATGTCAATGGAAGAATAACCCAAGAAATACCGTTTGGAATTATTGGTGACCGATTGTTGCAATAAAATGCCTGCGTCCTTCAACGCGACATTATGCGCTTGAATCCACTCAAATGCGTGATTTTTAGACACTACACTTCGTCCTTGCCCAATGGATAGCCCCCACTCTCTGAGCCGTAAGATGGTATTTTTTTCAAAGCCTAAATTGCGTCTCACTTTGTGGAAAATATACTTATCACCTTGTTTTTCAAGGCTTACATTGGCATTGTTGGCAAAACTATCAAACTTAAAACTAAACTGCCCATACTGAAACGACAACTCAAAGACCACTTGGCTTTGGTCATAATTTTCGGCTTCAACGACCGAATCATCTTGTGCATCAAATAATGTCAAAGACCCCGCTTTAACTACCGTAACTTGCTCAGAAATACTCAGTACAGGCAGCACCGATTCTTTTTCGTAACGAATTTCAAACCCAGCACCTTGCGCATATACTTCATAGCTCGCAATCAGAGGAGCTACAAATTTCCGATAATACTGCTCCTCCACATTGCGCGGAATGACGATGTGATTTTTGGTCAAAAATGGGCGAATTTTTTTTCCATCCACCGTTTGATCAAAATGATACAACTTGCTGTCAATCAACAACCAAGCAGGTTCATCACAAATAAGCATCGCGTTTCTATGGCGAATTTGAAGTCGCTCGGTGCCATATTTTATAATAGGGAAATAATGGGTATTTTCTTCATTACGAACAAAGTGAAAGAAAACTTTGGCTTTGTCGGGCATCCGTTCAATGGGCATCCAAGCAGGATTATTATCGCTCCCCATGATGAATACTTTTTTACCCTCTAGCTTTTCAAGAATCTCAACTTTGCGTTTTTCAATAAAATCATTAATTGTCTCTTGCAGTAGTTTATCGCCTTTTTGAGGGTCATATACTTTTTGAAAAAAATCAAATGCCGAAAGTTTTTTGGGGTTAAATTTTTTCAAAATAGTATCCTGCTGAGTATCCTCAATCAATTTAACCAACTCAAAATCAACACTATCCAGCCCAGAAGTGAACTCATTAATATTTTTAGTGGACACAATCTGGTTGAGTAAAGTCAGTTCATTCTTTGAGTTAATTTGAACCATGTATGAACCAAACAAGTACCCGAGATACTGGTGCTGAAATAAAGAGTAGACAACTGTAAATGGCTGACTTGTAGAGACTTTCATACACTCCTAAATCCAAAAAAAGCGATAAATAAAGGCTCAATATACTTAAAACCATAAGAGCACTTTTTGAACACTTACAAAGATACAATCCAGCGCCAAAATCGCAAATCGAGAATAAGGGGCATAAAAAAAGCGGCCTAAGCCGCTCTCTATATCATCATAGGTTTTCAGTGAGAAAAGTCAATGTGTGTGTTGTGGACGCAAATATCTGCAAATATTGAACGAAATTATCATTCGTTTTTTGCCTTAATTTGTGCTTAATTATCATTTTGATACAAAGTTAGCGAAACCCAGCGACAATCAAGCATGAAAACCGAATACGAAAACATAACCCCCGACCGAGGCAGTTCGTTTAAAGTGCTGCATTGGCACTCACGCGAAGACCGTTTTTTTTGGCACCAACATCCCGAATACGAAATTGTTTATATCCATAAAGGCTCAGGTAAACGCCACATCGGGCAGCATCTATCACATTTTGAAGAGGGTGAGTTGATGTTTATTGGCCCCAACGTTCCACACCTTAATTTTGGTTACGGTGCCGATTCGGAGCACGAAGAAATTGTGGTTCAATTACGCGATAATTTTTTGGGCGACGCGTTCCTTCAAAGCCCTGAGTTACACGACATAAAGCGGGTTTTTGAACTATCAAAACAAGGTTTAAACTTTTCTGGTAAAACTCGCGAACAAGTAGCGACACTAATGCTTACACTTCCTCAGCTTAACCATTTTGAACGTTTAATCCAGCTTTTGCTTATTTTACAGAAACTAGCAACAAGTAAAGAATACAATCTCCTAAAAATCAACGGATTAAGCTACGAACACAGTCATCGAGAGGAAAGTAGAATACGGCAAATTTATGGCTATGTTGAACAACATTATCAACAAGAAATCGACTTACAAACTGTAGCCGACCTAGCAAGCCTTACCGTACCTTCATTTTGTCGGTATTTCAAAAAAATCACTCAAATGACCTTCACCGACTTTGTGAATGAGTACCGCATCAAACAGGCGTGTAAAATGCTTATAAATAACCAATCTGTAACTGACGTATGTTACAACAGTGGCTTTAATAATCTTTCTCATTTTACTAAAACATTTAAATCCGTTACAGGAAAAACTCCTAGAGAATACAAAAAAGACCTGTGAACAAAAAACCTTACAGGTCTCAGTAGAAGAAGAGCACAGACCTGTAAGGTTTAGGGAGATTATTGTTTGGTAGGAATCTTCGCTTTCGCCTCTTCCAACGACTTTTTCTTAATTTCCAAATCTGTTTGCGAGGTAGCTACGTCGTTTTGATTGATTTCTAAGTCTTTTTTCAAACTAGCTAACTCTTTTTCTATTTTCTCAATGTCTTTTTTGAGCGATTCTCCTTTACGAGTCAGCTTAGAAAACGTTTTTTCTGAATCTTTCATGACTTCTTCAGCCACACGTGCATCGTCGTACAAAATAGCATCTTCTGCAAATTTCTTCAGAAAAGCTTCCGCCTCAGCATAACCTTTCGTACCCTGCGTAATATACGAACCATTCCCTAAATCCAAGTAAATAAACACCTGAGAAAGCCCTTTTTTAGAGGATACTTGGCTCGAAAGGTTAATGGGAGACGAAGAAATTGTTGAAATATCAGCGGCAGTAGAACGATAAACCCCTCCACGTGAGCTACTTACTTTGCCATATTGTTTTAAATACGCTTCCCAGTATTGGCCAAGATATTTTTCTTCGATTTTAGTAGTTACATAAAGCCCTTCAAACGTCGACTTATCTATGTCATGTTTTCCTGGCAATACGGTTTGAGCCTGTAATCTGTATCCTGACCACAAAGCCAAGGCAGCAACAATTAATATTCTTTTCATGGATTTTTAGTATGTTTCTATTCAGACACAAAGTACACTCTTTTTGTCACGTTTTTAAAGAACATAAGTCATAGAAAAAAACTAAAGCAAGTCATTTTTGAAAGCATACGCCACCAACCCTGCTGTGTTTTTTATCCTTGTTTTCTCGAGTAAACGAAGTCGATGGCCTTCAACAGTACGAGGGCTAACAAATAATTTCTCACTGATTTCCAGGGTAGAAAGCCCTTGGCAAAGCAACTGCAGCACCTCCATTTCTCGGGGAGAAATTTGAACCTTACTATTGAATGATGGTGCTGGAGGATTAGCACGCGTAATTACTTTCCGATGGAGGGCTTTTGCAACAAAATCACTGTAATAAAAACCATCTATCATAACCCTTCGAATGGCATTTTCAACCTCCCCTGGCTCAGAATCTTTTAAAAGATACCCATTGACCCCTTTTTCTAACAAATGAATGATGAAACGATCTTCTTCGTGCATCGACACAATAATCACTCGTAAATTTGGGAAATGTTGTTGAATTTGTTCGGTAGCTTCTACTCCATCCATAATGGGCATTTGAAGATCCAAAAGGGCTATATCTGGAGTTACTTTTCCCAATAGCTCCAATAATTCTTCCCCATTTGATGCTTCTCCAATCAACTCAAAATCAGGTATTTGATTGAGCATAGCAGTCATCCCTTTACGAAAAAGGTTATGATCGTCGGCAATAACGAGTTTTATCTTATTCATCTGTTCGTGCTGTAAATTATATTCTATCCTATAATTGATTTTCCAGAAGCTACTTTTGAGTCCATAGACATAAAATTTGGTAAGGTTATAACTACTCGACATCCTTTATTCAGTGATGTTTGGTAGTCCATTTTTCCATTGATTATTCGCAATCGTCCTTCGATGCTATCCAAGCCTAAACCTGGCGATGGTCGTAAACGCACATCAGCAAAATCAAACCCTTGCCCATCATCTTCAACGACCAAGCAAAATTTTCGCGGGGGAAGTTCAATCTGAATATGGACATTTCGGCCTTTTGAATGTTTGAGGGCGTTATTGATTAGCTCCTGAACTACCCGATACAGCATTAGCTCAGCACGGGGTTCAAAACGCAAATCTTCATCTCCGTGACAATCGAAGGTAATTTTTAGCCCATGTTGTAAATTGCTCTTAGCAGCAAATTCTTGAATAGCAGCTGCCAAGCCAAATCGTTCGAGGGTAGTAGGTACCAATTCTCGGCTAATACGACGAACGTGGCTAATGGTTTCATCAATTGCTTCCCTCACTTGTTGAGCAAGCCGCTCCGCTTGTTCTTTTGAACCAAGTTGGCTATGCAATGCGTTAAAAGTCAATTTTGTTACAGACAACAGCGCCCCAATATCATCGTGTAAATCTTGGGCGATACGCCGCCGTTCGGCTTCAGTAGATGCCATAGAGACCTCCAAGAGTTTTCGCTGAAACTCCGCCTCCATATCTTTAACGCGTATTTGTTGCTCAATCTGTTTACGTTGGTAATACATCACAAACACGACAATGAACATTGCCATAAAAAGCATAATACTCGTCCCGATAACGATGGTATAAAAAGGTGCCATAGTAAAAGGGCAAAACGAATTGCACTAATTATATTCAAAAATACAGAGAAAAACGAGGAGGGCTATTCTTTAGTAAACGAAAAAAAAGATTTGCTTAACCCTGGCACTATCCTGATTAAAAATCACTTTTCAAATCACGAGGTTTCATATACCAAACGGCCATAGACAAGAAACTGCTAAAAACGATAAACAGGAATGCATCAATCATCCAATAACTCCTTACAATACCTAAATCAGAATTATTGAAGGTATAGTTTACATAAAGATAAGAAAAAACTGTTCCTGAATAATACAATAAAGCTCCTGTACTGAACCAAAAAGGTGTAAATTCGGTCAATTTAGGGACATTTAAGTTCTGTAAAAGCTCATAGAAATAAAATAATATACAAGCAATAACAAGTCCTCCTAAAATGTTATAAAAAAACCGATTAAAGTTAGTCGTATTGACATTAAAAAGAGTTTCATAATCCAAGAACGAAGCCCCAACAGCGGCAATCATTCCTACTAATGCAATAATTTTGAAGTACTTATTTGTAAACAAATGATAATATAACATACTGATAGTAATACCACTAAAAATATTCGCCCAGTTATAAATATACATATTATATATATTCAACTCCATGGTAATGTAACTTAATATATTCCGAATAAGAAACAATAATACATAAATCGCAATTATTTTATTCAAAGGCGATTGTAAATAAGCTCGCCTTTGGAATAAAATAATCGAAGGTAGTATAATCCAGAAATCAGCGGCAACTGCTACAATTTTTTCCATCATAAATTAAGGATTACAAAAAGCAGGGCAAGGGGCTCCACCACCAGCTCCACCTGGCTCACCTTCTCCATCTTTTTCGTCCGTGATTTCAATTTTGAATTTCATATCTCGTCCAAGACCATCTTCACCTATTTGCACAGGTACCAAAAACAAACGTGGCTGCTCATTTCCCACAATGGAAAAATCAATGTCACCATCTTTGTTTTCAGGGGCATGGCCATAATAAATACGAATCCCGTCGCAGCCTTCTACTCTGAGGAGGGTCTCGAGTATTTCACGGTCAAAGTATTCGGCTTTACGAAGGTCTTTTTTTTCTTTGTTTTTTCCTTCAAAATTTTTGCGTGCAACAGCAATTTCCTTGAGCGAAAATATTTTCCCAGCTTTTTTCATAAAGTTCAAAAGAGTATGGTTAAGTAGAACAAAGTTGCAATCTACACACTCGATAAAGGAAGTCCAAACCGTTAAATAAAATCTAACAAGTAAGACTACATGACAAAAGAACGCGTATTTCTACGCTAAAATTTTTCAGCTTTAGCCCCGACCTTTGTAAAAGGTTTTGGTGAACTAGCACTTAAAAGTGCCAACTTTTTCTCATAGGTTAGGTTAGAAGGAAAAAGCCGAAAACAAAT
>JACCEC013062201.1_pt1 | contig 45875 bp, 38 predicted proteins | sample 7450121 | NCBI WGS metagenome assembly JACCEC01 (sample SAMN15323455, study PRJNA562643) | freshwater metagenome | isolation source: river surface water | place: USA:Blue River Watershed | collected 2017-08-18 | reverse complement strand
GGCCGCGACGCTGCATCGGATCGCGGCCGAGGAACTGCTGGCGGGCGGGACGAAGCTCGAGGCCTTCGCGCCGAAGGCTCCGCCACTCAACCGCCGCATCGAGTAGGCGGCGGCGCTCGCCGGACTCAGAACGTGCCCCGCACGCCGAAGGTCCAGAGCGAGCCGAAGTCGAGCCGGGAGCGGAACTGGGCGTGGGCGGGCGTGCTCGGGCCGTGGATCTCGGTGTCCTCTGTCGCGTCGTTGATGTTGCGCAGGTTCGTGAAGAGCGCGAGCCGCCGGGTGATCGAATACTCGCCGGAAACGTCGATGTAGAGCCGCTTCGAGCCCCAGTTGTAGGTGCCGGGCTCGATGCTGGCCCCGGTCGCCACGGCCGCGCGACGCTGGCGGCCGCGGTAGTTCCAGTTGATCCGCAGGTTGTAGCCCGGACGCGTGAGGCTCACGCCCCAGCTGCCGCTGCGCGGGATGTAGCCCGCGAAATTGGAGGTAGCCGCGGCGTCGCCGGTGACGCGCTGCGCGCTGGCGTTGGCGAAGACCTGCAGGCCGCGGGCCCAGGGCGGCAGGCCGGTCAGCGCCTGCTTGTAACTGAAGTCGACCCCGCTCAGGCGCACTGCGCCCCGCAGGTTCTCCTGTGTGGTCACGTCAAACCGGTCGTAGAGCGCGGGATCGAGTCCGTAGAGGGCGAGGAACTCGGGCGTCGCGTTGAAGACCGTGCCGCCGAAGAAATTCCTGATGTCACGGCGGAATCCTCCGACCGAGACCTGCCCGACGCCCGCGAAGTAATACTCGATCCGCGCGTTGGTGGTGTCGGCGCTCCACGCCTTGATCCCCGCGTTGTTGACGATGATGCGGTTGGCCGGGTTCGTGGGATCGCTGTCGGGATCGGGCACCGTGAGACCGCCGGCGTACTGGTTGAGATCGGGCCGGCCGACGGAGGAATACCGGGCGGCGCGGAGGATGAGGTTCTCCCGCAGGTTGAAGGAGGCGTTCAGGCTGGGAAACAACCGGAGGTACTCCTTCTCCACCCGGGCGCCGCGCGGCAGATAGGTGAGCCGCGAGACCGCGAGCGCGTTGGTCGTCGGAAAAATCAGCACGGGCGTGCGCCGGTTGGGATCAGCCGGGATCGGGCTCGGCACGGTCACCACGCGACCGGAGGCGTCGCGTTGGTAATTCCGCGTGAGGTCGGTGAGCGGTCCTTCCGCCTCGATGTTCGTCTGCTCGCCCCGCAGGCCGCCCACGAGGCGCAGCCGGCGCCCGAACAGCGCGACATCGGCCCGCAGGTAGGCCGAGGTGACGGCCTCCTCAGCGTGCTTCGAGGCGGAGACGGACGCGCGGTAACGCGTGTTCTCATCGAAGGTCAGGTGAGCGGGGTTGGCGCGGTAATGCTCGAGCAGCCGGGTGTTGCCGACCCATTGGATCCGTGGAAAGCCGTACCCGTGCGGCCGCCGCGACAGCTCCGGCGCCCAGAAGGGGGCCGCGGCGTCGTCGCCTGCCGCGGGCGAGGTGCTCGCGCGCCCGTCGCGGCCCACGAAGGTGTAGCTGAAATTGTCGTCGGCGCGGAGGTCACGCACGCCCTGGCGGCGGTCGAGTCCCGCCCGGAGCGTGACGGGGACGCGCGCGTTGAAGTCCCGGCGGAGATTGGCGAAGGCGCTCCGCTGCTGGTCATTGTTCTCGGGCTGGCCGCTGCCGGCCCCGGTGACCGCGTAATTGCCGAGTTCGTAGGGATCGAGCGCGAGGCCGGAGGCGCCGTCGGTGACGGTGATGCGGTTGGGGCGGAGATAAACGATCTCGTCGAACGCGACCGTCACGCCGGTGCGCCGCGCGCTGGAGTTCGCGAAGTAGCCGCGCCCGAGGTCGCCGCCGTTGTAGCGGGCGCGCGAGTAGCCAAGCCCGGCCTCGGCCTTCCAATCCGGCCCGTCATGCCGCCAGCGCAGCGTGGGCATGTAGGTCTCGTTCCGCCGGTAGCCGCCCGCGTTGCCCATGACCAGATCGCCCGCCGCGGCGGTGCCACGCGTCGAGAACGGCGTGAAGCCACCGGCGGGGACCGCACCCACGTTGAAGGTGAGCGTCTGGCTCAGGAAGTCCTCCTCGAACCGCGAGGCCTGCAGGGAAAGCGAGAGCGTGTCGTGCCGCAGGATCCTCACGTCGACCGTGGCGGCCACGGAGTGCCGCGTGGTCTCCTTGAGGCCGCCGCGCACGGCGAAGGTCGAGAGGTACGGCCGGTCGGGCGTGGTGTGGGGAAACGTCGTGCCATTGGTCACCGTGCCGGCGCCGCGCCAGGTGTTGGTCACCTGATCCTGCCCCGCGAACTGGCTGGTGCGGCCGGCCGAGACGGTGAAGCCGAAGCGGCGGTTGACGGGCACGACCCACGAGAAGTCGAAGCCCGGCGAGACCTTGCGGCGCGGATCCTCGCGCGGCCCCGGAGTGGCATGCAGTTCCTTCCGGTGGTCGCGCATCATCACGTAGGCGCTGCCGTTGAAGACCGGCCGCGAGCGTTCAAAGGCGCTGCGCGGCACCATGTTCACCGAGCCGGCGAGCGCCGCGCCGGAGACGTCCGGCGTCGGAGAAAACGAGACCTCGACGCGCGAGATCCCGTTGATCGAGACCATGTCCACGGCGGAGGCGCGCGCGATCCCGCTGATCGCGGTGGCGAGGCTGAATCCGTCCAACGTCACCGGCACGCTTTCGGCCGGAGCGCCGTTGATGGAGATCTCGCGGGCGTTGCCGCCGGCGTACTCCATCGTGACCCCGGGCAGGAACTTCAGGAACTCGCCCACGTGCCCCTCGGCCACCGTGCCGAACTCGTCGGTCGCAACCACCGTGCGGAGGTTGGCGGCGAAGCGCTGCTCGTTGATCGCGATCGCGGCGGCGTCCATCTCGCGCGACGCCGCGACCGCGAAGGCCTCCAGCCGCACCGTGTCGCCGGGACGGCCCGCGGCCGGCGCGAGCGTGATGTCACGCCGCACCGTACCGCCGCCCGGCACGTCGACCGGAAACACCTGCGGCGGGAGCCCGGTGTAGAAGACGCGCAGGCGGGCTGGTCCCGCCGGAACGGAAGCCAGCGTGAACGAGCCGTCGGGACGCGTCGCCGCCTCGAGGCCGGCGCCCTCGACGGAGACGCGAGCGTTCTCGAGGTAATCGCCGCTGCCGCCATGGAGCACCCGGCCCTCGATGACGCCCGTCGTGACCGGGAAGGCGGCGGCGAAAGCGGCGGCGGTCAGGGAGAGTAGCGCGACCAGGAGGCCGCGAAAAGCTGCACGAATGGCGATCATGGGGCGGGGATGGCGCAAAACGGAGCAGTTACGCCGCGCGCTGACCAGCCTTCAGGCGAAACGACCCGAGGTGACCATCAATGGACCAATTCACCCGAACGAAGCCGAACGTCCTCTACGGCCCCGAACGTACCGTCACAACTTGGACCGCCGGACGTGTTCGTGAACGGTCGCCCCTTCTCCTCGGAAATTCGCTCGCCAGTAGCGTCGGCTGGCGGTTCGCCGTCCGCGTCGCCCCGGCTCGGGCGGCCGGGGTCGCGGCGCGCAGAATGAAGTTGCCGGCGCTTTTTCACCGCGGCGATAGTCCACTTCCAACTATGAAGAACGTACGCCTCGGGATCGTCGGTCTGGGCAACATCGGCCGGTTCCACACCGGGTACCTGCTGGAGAACAAGGTCTCCCGCTGCACGCTGGCGGCGGTGAGCGACGCGTTCGCCCCGAGCCTCGAGGCGTTCAAGGGCAAGCCGGGCGTGAAGACCTACGCCGACGCGAGCGAGATGATCCGCTCGGGTGAGATCGACGCGATCGTCATCGCCACGCCGCACTTCCTGCACACCTCGCTCGGCATCGAGGCCCTGAAGGCCGGCCTGCACGTGATGGTCGAGAAGCCGATCTCCGCGCACAAGGCCGACGCCGAGCGGCTGATCGCCGCCGCGAAGGAGCGCCCGAAGCAGGTCTTCGCGGGCATGTTCCAGATGCGCGTCGAGCCGCGCTACCTCAAGGTCCGCAGCCTCATCCGCAACGGCGACCTCGGGGAGATCGTGCGCGTGAACTGGATCATCACCGACTGGTTCCGCACCGAGGCCTACTACGCGAGCGGCGGCTGGCGGGCGACGTGGAAGGGCGAAGGCGGCGGCGTGCTGCTCAACCAGTGCCTCCACCAGCTCGACATGCTCCAGTGGCTCTGCGGCATGCCCGCCCGCGTGCGCGGCTTCTGCCAGCTCGGCCGCTTCCATAACATTGAGGTCGAGGACAACATCACCACCTACCTCGAGTGGGCCAACGGCGCCACCGGCGTGTTCATCTCCTCCACCGGCGAGGCCCCGGGCACCAATCGCTTCGAGATCTGCGGCACCCGCGGCAAGGTCGTCCTCGAGAATAACAAGATCACGTTCACCCGCAACGACGCCGACATGATCGAGTTCTCCAAGACCTCGAAGAGCGGCTTCGCCAAGCCCGAGGTCTGGAACGTCGACATCCCGTTCGACAACGCCGGCAACCCGCATTGCACGCTCATCCAGAACTTCGTCGACTCGATCCTCGACGGCACGCCACTCATCGCGCCCGGCGCCGAGGGCATGGGGTCCGTCGAGCTCGCCAACGTGCTGCTCTACTCCTCGCTGATCAACCAGGGCGTCGAGCTGCCGATGGACAGCGCCGCCTGGGAGAAGAAGCTCAACGAGCTGATCGCCAACTCCCGCCACGAGAAGAAGGTCGTGCAGCAGGTCGCGGAGGACTTCACCAAGTCCTTCCGACGCTGACGGCAACGGCCGCGACGCTCCGGAGCCCAGCCGCGACCGGGCGCACGGAGCCGTAGGGCGCGCGGCCAAGGCAGCTGACAGCTTCGGGGTGTCCACGGCGGCCGTCGACCGCCTGCCTTGGACGCGACTATTCGCGAGACGTCGTGGTTCAGCTCGTCCAGGCAAACGACCACGGATCACGCGGATGTCACGGATCGGCTTTTCCCATCAAGACGCTTTGTGAAATCGGCGATGGTTGCCCGGTTCCTCCATCGAGCCAGCTAAGCTTCCGTGTTTTCCGAGTGTTCCGTGGTCACCTGAAACCACGAGATGCTTCTTCGCCGGTGCAGAAGCAGCCGAAGACAGTTCGTGAATCTTCCGCGGGTGCACCCGCGGCCACATGATCCGCGCTGCCCATCGCGGTGATGTGCGGCAAAGCGTACCGTCCTTTGGTGCCTTTCGTGTATTTCGTGGTTCCCTACCCTCGCTACGCCAACGGAGGTCAGGCCCATCCTCAGTCCCTCGGCGCAGCTGGCCCGTTCGGTGTGGTCACCTGCCCTCGGCGTCGCCGAAAACCGGCTTCTCCAAGGCGGGACTTCCACCGATCCAGCGTGCGAGCCAGGACTGGACCTCCCAATTCCAGTAGATCGAGTTCTGCGGCGTGAGGATCCAGTGGTTCTCGTCGGGGAAAATCACCAGCCGCGAGGGCAACCCCATGGCCTGATAGATTCCGTAGAGCGCGGTGCCGTTCACGTAGGGCACGCGATAGTCCTTCTCGCCGTGAATGATCAGCATCGGCGACCGGAAGTTGCGCGCGTAGGTCGTCGGGTTGTTGCGCTGCATTCCCTCGGGGTTCTCCCACGGACGCCCGCCGAGAACCTGGGTGAAACCGAAGGACGTGATGTCCGCGCCGAACTGCGTGATGAAATCATTCACCCCCGCGTGGTTGATGATGCAGGCGAAGCGGTCCGTGTGGCCCGCCACCCACGCGGCCATGTAGCCGCCGTAGCTGGCACCCGCCGCGGCGAGCCGCTTGGGATCGAGGTTCGGCATGCGCGCCAGCAGGAAGTCGGTCGACTTCATGATGTCCTCCAGCGGCTTCACGCCCCACTCCCCGATGATGCTGCGCGCGAACTTCTCCCCGAAACCGGTCGAGCCGTGGCGGTTCACCCAGGTCACGACATAGCCGGGCGCGGCGAAGACGTGGGCGTTCCAACGGAAGCTCCACGCGTCGCGATTCATCGTGTGCGGTCCGCCGTGCATCAGCTGCACCAACGGGTAGCGGCGCGAGGCGTCGTAACCCGGGGGAAAGTAGAGCCAGCCATGCACCCGCGCCCCGCCCGCTCCTTCAAACCAATATTCCTCGGAGCGCCCGAGGTCGAGCTGAGCGAGCAGCGCATCGTTGAGTTGCGTGAGCCGCCGCGCCTGCCCGGAAGCCGGATCCAGCACGAGCAGGTCGTCGGGCCGCGCGGAGGTGCTGTGCAGGAAAGCGACGGATCCGCCCCGGGCAACGAGCGAGGCCGCGGTTCCGGCGCGGTGCACTGCCGTGAGGCCCGTGCCGTCGGCATTCAGCCGGAAGACCGGCACCGAGCCCTTGTCCTCCGCCGTGATCCACAGCGTGCCCCCGTCAGGCGAAAACGCGACGTCGCCGATGGAGAGGTCGATCTCCTCCGTCAGGGCCGAGTTGCGGCCGGAGGCGAGGTCGTGGCGCCAGAGCTTCTGGGACTCGCCGCTGTAGTACGGGATGTCGAGCCGCTTGAACACGAGTGAGCGGCCATCGGGCGAGAAGCGCGGCTCGCTGTCGTCGGCCGTGTTCTCCGGCGTGATGTTGCGGAGCTGACCCGAGCCGTCGGTCGGCAAGAGGTAGACGTCGTGGTTGAGCTGCCCGGCGTACGGCGGGGGCGTGCTGTTGATCGTCAACGCGACCGTCCGGCCGTCGGGGGACACGTCGAAGGTGAACTCACCACTCACCGTGAAGAGGTAGCCGAAGCCGGGCGTGAGATCGCGGATCGCCCGCGTCGACACGTCGACGTGCACCAGGCGGTTGGCGAGGTTGTCGGTGATCCAGGCGTCCCAGTAGCGGAAGGCCCGCGACTCCGAGACCTTGGCGCTGACCTTTGAATCCTTCCGGCGCTTGAGCTCCTTCCGCATCGCCGCGAGGTCTGCCGGCGCAAGCTTCCCGGCCAGTTCCGGAATCACGCGCGTGGCGACGACGATCCCGCGGCCGTCCGGCATCCAACGGGGGGCCGAGACCGCGAGCGGCAGCTCGAGCACGCGCTCGGGCTCCCCGCCGTCGAGGCGCATCACGTAGAGCGCCGCGTTCTCGTCCTCGCCGCGCTTCGATGTGAACGCGAGCCGCGTGCCGTCCGGGCTCCAAGTGGGTGCGCCGTCGGTCACCGCCGCCGTCGTGAGGCGCCGAACCTCGCCGGTCGCGACCTCGGCCAGCCAAAGGTTGGTGGTGCTGCGGTTCTTCGAAACCGACCATTCCTGAACGGTGAACACGACGCGCCGGCCGTCGGGTGACAGCGCCGGGGCGCCCGCCCGCTTCATCGCCCAGAGGTCGTGGGGAGTGATGGGGCGCTTATCGGCGGCGAAGGCCGCGGTCAGGAGTACCAGGCACGAAACCAGCCAGCGTAGGGTATTCATCGGGCGCACGCTGCACCGCCCGCGCCCCGAGTCAAAGGCGCCCCCGCTCAGCGGAAATCGTTCCACTCGGACGACGAATACTTCTCCGTCAGGTCCTCCAGCTCGCCATCCGAAAACTCCGGCCACGGCGCCCGCGCCGCCTCAGCCGAGAGGGTCGAGGCGAGCGCCGCGCCCACGAGGTCGGCAAGTTCGTCCCATGGCACCGACCCCGCGGCGGCGGGCCGCCAAAGGGATCCCTGGAAAAGCATCCCGTGGCGCGAGCGTTTCTGCGCCGCGCCCGCGATCTTCACGCCGGTATCGGCGTGCACGACATCATGGACCTCGGCGCGCTCGAAGCACACGCCGGCCGGGCCATCCTCGCCCGCCCCGGGTTCGGCCGAAGGCTTCGTCACCGCCGGAACACCGTGCGCGCGCAGTACCGTGGCCAGCGCCTCGTGCACCGCGCGGTAGCTTTCCGACGCGCGCATCTCCTCCAGCGGATGTCCGCGGGGCACCACCAGGGCGTAGGTCCAGTCGTCGCGGTGGTCGACGAGACCGCCGCCGGTCGGGCGCCGGCAGACTTCCGGCGGCCGGCCGTCGCCGGCGACCGCGGCCACCTGTCCGAGGATGAAATCGAGCCGCTGCGAGTAGCCGAAGGTGAAGGCCGGGTGACGCCAACCGTAGTGGCGGAAGCGGGCGACACCCGGACGCGGTTGGCGCTGCAGCAGCAGGAAATCAGCCGCCATGTTCTCGGCGGCGCCGGCCGTGCGCTCGGGCAGGATCTCTAAGAGCATGGGGAAGCGGATGGGTCAGCCGGAGAGCCCGTGGTACCAGTCCCGCACGGGCGCAGGCACGTGGAGTTCCTCCAATTGCGCGGCAAACGATTGCGGCCTGGTCTTGAGCCTCCCGGCCAGCGGGGAGCAGTCGATCGCGAGGCAGGGTTGGCGGGAGCGGGCGGCGACGGGGTTGTCCGCCCGCGAGACCGCCTCGATCGGCGCCTGCCGCTCCGTAAGCCGGAAGTGTTCGCGGATGCGGCGGCCCATCTCGTGCCGCGACAGCAGGTCCGCGCCGGCCCAGTGGAAGAGGCCGCGGGTGTCGTCCCGCTCGCAGAGCTCGAGGATCACCTCGGCGACGTTCTCCGCGGTGCACGGCTGACGAAATTCGTCGGTGAATAGCCGCGGCGTGCGGCCGGCCGCCCAGTCGGCGAGCAGGCGCTCATGATTGCTGCGGGCGCCGCCGGGGCTGTTGCCCATCAGCAGCGGCAGGCGGACCACGGAGGCGAAGGCGGGCGCGGCCGAGAGCACCGCCTGCTCCGCCGCGAGCTTCTGGCGCGCGTAGAGGTTGATCGGCCGAGGGGCGTCGCCGGTGCCGTAAGGGCTCGTGCGCGTGCCGTCGAAGACCTGCTCGGAGGAAAGGTGCACCAGGCGCGCGCTCACGTGGTGCGCCAGGCGGCCGAGCAGCGCCGGCAGGGTGACGTTCATCGCCTGCGCCCGGGCCGGGTCGGCCTCGCAACGCTCGGGGACGGAAACAGCCGCGCAGTTGATGATCGCCTCGGGAAAGACATCCAGCACGGCGGAGGTCGCCGCACCCTCATCGGTGAGATCGACGCGCAACCGCTGCGCGACACCCTCCAGCGAGCCCTCATGGGCATGCGTGAAGCCGGTCACGCGGTGGCCGCGCCGCGCCGCCGCGCGCACGAAGGCGGACCCCACCAATCCGGATGCGCCCGTGACGAGGATGTTCATCGGATGAGCTCCGGCGAGAGGTGCCACCGCACGATCCAGGAGCGTCCCGCGCCTTCCAACGCAATGACGGCGCATTTCCGCACGGCGAAGCGCGGAGGTTCGGCCGACCCAGTCACGAGGAGGGAAGCCAACGCGCCGAGGAACGGCTGGTGCCCCACCACGGCGATCGACTCGGCGCCGGCGCGGAGCCGGCGCGCGAAGGCGGCGGGATCATCCTCAGGCGCGAGTCCCGCGACCTCGACCGGCGCGGGAGCCTTGCGCAATTCGGCCGCGATCAGACCGGCCGTCTCCCGCGCGCGGACGAGGGTGCTGTGCCAGATTTCATCGGGGGCGAACGCGCCGGACTTGCTCAGGAAGACTCCGAGCGCGCGGGCATCGGCCCGGCCGGAGCGGGTGAGGCGGCGAGACTCGTCGGGCGTGGCGTCCTCCGCCGCCGCGTGGCGGATGAGGAAGAGGTTCACGGCGCGAGGCGTTCCACGGCCCAACCGTCGGCGACGCGGCGGTAACGCAGCCGGTCATGAAGGCGGCTCCGGCGGCCCTGCCAGAACTCGACGGTCTCGGGTGAAATCCGCCAGCCGCCCCAATGCGGGGGTAGCGGCACCTCGCGGCCCTCATGCTGCCGCTCGACCGCCTTGAAGGAGTCCTCGAGCTGCGCACGTCCAGGAATCACGCTGCTCTGCTGCGGTCCCCACGCGGCCAGCTGGCTGGCCCGGGGACGGGAATGGAAGTACGCATCGCTCTCCTCGCGCGCGACGCGGGTCACGGAGCCCTCGATGATCACCTGGCGCTCCAGCGCGACCCAGGGAAAGACCGCCGTGGCCCGCGGGTTCGCGTCCAGCTCGCGGCCCTTGCGGCTCTCGTAGTTCGTGAAGAAGACGAACCCGCGACCGTCGAGCCCCTTGAGGAGCACGGTGCGGGCCGAGGGACGCCCGTCGCGCGTGGCCGTGGCCACCAGCATCGCGTTGGGCTCCGGCAGCTTCGCCGCCTCCGCCTCCTGGAACCACTTCTCGAATTGGCGGAAAGGGTCGCGCGCGAGGTCCTTCTCCGCGAGTCCGGCGAGTGAATAATCCTTCCTGAGATCGGCGAGCGTCACGCGCGCACCGTGCGCACCGCCCTCGGGGCTGTCAAAGGCTCAGCGCGTCAGCCGCGCGATCCACGCGGCGTGGCGTGGAAAGGCCGCCGTGAGCGCCTCCCGCGCGCCGAGTTCGAAGCCCTCCGGCGTCCATGGTGGCGTCACCGTGCAGCCCAGCAACGCGTAGCCGTGCGGTCCGGCAGCCGTTCGCGCGCCTTGCCAGTGGCCGGCGGGAACCGCGAGCTGGGGAGTCTCCCCGCCGGCGATGTCGGCCCCGAGCCGGATGATCGTCGCTTCGCCGGTCACGGGATCGATCCGCACGTGCTCCACCGGATCCCCGGAGTGAAAATGCCAGAGTTCGTCCTGCGCGATCCGGTGCAGCGCCGAGAAATCCTCCGGCGTGATCAGGAACAGGATGGCCGACCCGTGGGCCCCGCGCCACGTCACGCGGTAGTAACCGCCCTCGCCGGGCAGCGGCGCGAGACCGAGGGTTCCGATGAGGGCCCGGGCGGCGGGATTCATCCGGCAACACCCCTCTCAAACCACCTTCCGCGGGCGAAGAGTACCGCGGGAGCCGTCTGCGAATGAGTCCGCGCGAAAGACCACCACGCAGTTGCTGCCGTCCTGCGTCGCCAGCCACTCGGGACGCAGGGAACCGAATTCCCGGTCGATCGCCGCCCGCAGGCCGCCGACCTCGATCGCAAGCACGCCATGCGGCGCGAGCCGCCCCGCCGCCTCGCGAATCAGCCGGCGCACGATCTCGAGGCCGTCGCGTCCGCCGTCGTGGGCCATCCGCGGCTCCGCGGCGAACTCCGGCGACTGACCGTCGACGTGGGCGCTCGGCTCATAGGGCGGATTGCTGATGATGATGTCGTAGGTCGTGGGCGGCACCGCGGAAAGGACGTCGGACTCGAACAGCGAGATTCGGTCCGCCAGCGCGTGGTCGCGGACGTTGATCCGGGCCACCTCGAGCGCCGGCGGCGAAAGGTCGGTGGCGTCGACGTGCGCCGCGGGGAACCCGTGCGCCAGCAGCACGGCGAGGCAACCGGAGCCGGTGCAGACGTCGGCGGCGCGGCGCACCTGCCTTCCCTTCGGCAGGCAGGCCGCGAGGGCGTCGGGGATCAGTTCCAGGAAGTAGCTGCGCGGAATGATCACCCGCTCGTCGACATGGAAACGGTGCGGCCCCAGCCAGGCCTCGCGGGTGAGGTAGGCCGCGGGAACGCGGTCGACGACGCGGCGGCGGAAAACGTCGGCGAGCCGACTGCGCTCGGCCGCGTCGAGCTGCCGGCGCAGCACCGCGGGACGGCTGTCGAGCGGCAGCCCGAGCGTGCGGAGGATGAGGTAGAGGGCCTCGTCGTGGGCGTCGGTGGCGACCTGGCCGAACGCGACCCCGGAACGCGCGAGCAGCGCGGTGGCGAACTCCAGCCACGCGCCCGGAGTGGCGAGCTCCGCGGCGCCGGCCAGCGGATCAGCGGCCGCTCGCCTCATCGGGGGCCACGACGTGCTCGTGGCGTTGGATGTGCTCCGGGCAGTAGCACTGGTCGCCGGCGCACTTGGAGCAGTAGCGGAAATCCAGCTCCGGATTCGTGCGGTCGGTGCGGCCGCACACGTGGCAGACGTGGCGCGGGCGCACCTCCTCGGCCGAACGCTCGGCGCGCCGCGCCGCCTGCCGCCGCCCGCTCCGCATGCGCAGGAGCATTTCCGGCCCGAAGAAGACGAGGAAGGTGACGACCGGGGCGGCGATCTGCAGGCGCAGCGAAAGATCGCCGCGCACGAATTGCACGAGGTTCAGCGCCCACGTGATGATCGCGAGCCACTTGATCTTCACCGGCAGGATGAAGAAAAGCAGGAGCTCGAAGTCGGGGTTGAGGAACGCGAACGCCAGGAAGACCGAACCGAGGATAAAGAGGTTGGTCACGCCCTGGAGGGGCGCGAGGAACGAGAGCGCCACCGTGAGCACGAAGCTCAGCAGCAGGTAGAGGTTGAAACGAAACGCGCCCCAATGCTGCTCCAACGCCCCGCTCATCAGCCAGAAGATGTACCAGCCGAAGACCGTGAAGACGAGCCCGAGCGTGCCGCCGGGCGACGGCACGAGCAGCATGAACGTGAGGATCCGCCACCACTCCCCCGCCCCGGTCACCAGCGCCGGCGCGAAGTCGAGGCGCTCGGGATCCAGCACGCGCAGCATCACCGCGAGCAGGACGAACGCCTGGCCGATGACGAGGTAGAGTCCGGCGTTGGGGATCGCGTAGCGGCCGAGGGCGCGCTCGAGGCGGTCGAGGAAGGACATCACGGCCCGTCAGCCTGCGGCACGCCCTGCCGCGACCGCAAGTCCGGGCACGCAGACCTCAACGGCCGGCCGGAGCCAGGAGGGGGCGCAGCCGGTCCTTCTGTCCCTGCAGCTTGGGCTCGGTGACGGTCTCCAGCAGCATCCGCGCGTGGTCCGCCCGGCCGGTCTTGATCAGGATGTTCGCCGCATGGAGGCGCATCGTCTGACGCTCGATGTCGGTGGCCGCCTTTTCCTCAAGCGCGCTCCAAAGCTTCAGCGCGGTGTCCCAGTCCGGCTTCTCGACGTCGTAGTGCGCCTCGGCATGGCGGTAGGCGAACTCGAAGCGGTCGGGCGACAGCTCGGACGCCTTGCGGAACGCCTCCAGCACCGCGGCGTCGAGGGTGGCGCGCGTCCATTGCCCCGTCTTGAGGAATTCCTCCCGGCCCTCGACGAGGAGCGTACCCAGCTGGTAGTGGTAAAGGGGTTCGGCCGGCTCGAGTTTGATCGCGGCGAGGAAATAGGAGGCGGCCTGCACCGGCTTGCCGTCCTCGGCCAGCAGGTTCCCGAGTTGGTTCTTCACCAGCGCGATGTCGGGATCGAGCTCGTTGGCCTTCAACAGCATCGCCGCGGCCTCCTTGCGCATGTCGACCTTGCTGAGCAGGTAGCCGTATGCGGCATAGCCCGCGGCGAACCGCGGATTGTCGCGCAGCAGCACCTCGTAGTCGTGCGCGATCTCCTGCAGACGGCGCTTGAGCGATCCCTCGTCGAGATCGTCGCCCTGCCGGGCGGCGTCGGCGAATACGTCCTTCTGCTTTTCCGCGATCCGCCGGAGGTTGCGCTCGGCGAGGGTCTCGGCGCCAGCCACGGCCGGGGACTCGGCGGCGCGCGCGAACGGGGCGGCGAAGGGGAGCAGCAGGAAGGCGGTGACGAGGAGGCGGCGCACGGACTGGTCAGACACCATCAGCCGGCGACGGTGCCGGCGTAAACATTCATTCTCATCGGCGAACCCGGCCCGGCCGCCGGCCGCAGGAAGCCGGCCAGCGTCTGGCCGCTCGCGGCGGCGAATTCCACCGCCGCCGAGGTCGGCGCCGAGATCGCGGCCACGCAGCCGGCCCCCGCCGCGAGCGCCTTCTGCATCAGCTCGAAGGACACCCGGCCGCTCACCAGCAGGATGCGGCCCGCCAGCGGCAATCGACCGTCGAGCAGCGCCCGGCCGACGACCTTGTCGATCGCGTTGTGGCGGCCGACGTCCTCGTGCACGCCCTCCAGCGCGCCGGAAGCATCGAAGACCGCGCAAGCGTGCAGCCCGCCGGTGACGGCGAACGCCGCCTGTGCCGCGCGCAGCCGCTCCGGCAGCGCGACGAGCACGTCCCGCCGCGGCGGCGGCGCGGGAGGCGGCGGGGGAAAGGTTCCGCGGATCGCCTCGAGGGTGGCCTTGCCGCAGATGCCGCAGCTCGAGGAGGTGAACAGGTGGCGCGTCAGCCGAGCCTCATCCAGCGTCAGGCCCGGCGCGGGCAGCGCGTCGATCAGGTTGGGCGAAGGTTCGCCGGATTCCCCGCGGCACCGCACGAGGTCGAGGAGGTCGTCACGGCCGCGGATCACGCCTTCCGTGAGCAGGAAGCCCGCCGCCAGCTCGCGATCCTGGCCGGGCGTGCGCATCACCACGGCCACGCTGCGGCCGCCGAAACGGATCTCCAGCGGCTCCTCCACCGCCACGGCATCCTCGGCCGCCGCGGGAGGGGCGCCGCCCTCAAGCCGCACGATCGGCTTCGCGAGCGTCGAGGGCGGAGGCATCGCGCGAGCAAAGCGGATCCGGCTGGCCCCGCCACGAATTTCGCTACGTTGCGCCCATGAACCCTCCGCGCGTGCCTCCCTCCCCTCCCGGGAGGGGCGCGGCCTCGAATCCGCCCAACCGGTTCGAGCGGCTCCACCTCGCGCCCGATCCCGAAGCCGAAACCGAGGCTCCCCGCGGGGAAGAGGCGCGGACGCACCCCCGAACTGAGTTCTACGACGACGCTTCGGAATCGATCCTCTCGCGCAACGACAGTCCCGACGTGCCGTACACCTGGGGCCTCAATCCCTACCGGGGCTGCGAGCACGGCTGCGCGTACTGCTTCGCGCGTCCGTTCCACGAATACCTCGGCTTTTCCAGCGGTCTCGACTTCGAGACGCGCATCATGGTCAAGCGGCGGGCCCCGGACCTGCTGCGGGCCGCGCTGCTCGCACCCGCCTGGCGCGGGGAACCGATCACGTTCAGCGGCGCCACCGACTGCTACCAGCCGGCCGAGCGGAGTTTCCGGATCACCCGCGCCTGCCTCGAGGTGTGCGTCGGGTTCCGCCAGCCGGTCGCGATCGTGACCAAGAACGCGCTCGTTGCGCGAGATACCGACCTGCTCGCGAACCTCGCCCGCGACCGTGCGGCCCTGGTGTTGGTCACGGTGACGACCCTCGACCCCGACCTTGCCGGCCGGCTGGAGCCGCGCGCCGCACGTCCGGCCGCGCGGATCCGCGCGATCGCCACGCTGGCGGCGGCGGGCGTGCCGGTGGGCGTACTGGTCGCCCCCGTGATCCCGGGACTCACCGAGCACGAGATCCCGGGGATCGTCCGCGAGGCGGCCGCGGCGGGGGCGACCTTCGGCGGCTACCTCGTGCTGCGGCTGCCGCACGCCGTGAAGGAGATCTTCCAGGAATGGCTCGCGAGGCACGAGCCGGGCAAGGCGGCCCGAGTGCTGGACCGCGTGCGCGACCTGCGCGGTGGCCGGCTCAACGTGAGCGAATGGGGCGCACGCATGAAGGGCGAGGGCATCCACGCGGAACAGATCCAGGCGCTCTTCGCCGCAGCCGCGCGCCGCCATGGAATCGCCCACGAGCGCCCCGCACTCTCGTCAGCCGCCTTTCGCCGCCCCGGCGAGCAATTGCCCCTGCTCTGAGCAAGACCCCGAAAAGGGACGCGCGCTGCAGAAGGCAGACGAATTTCATTGCGAACGCGCCTGCGGCACCGGGTCGCCTCGGGCCGCGGTTGCCCGTTTACTCCCGCTCTCTCCTGCCCTGCCGGCGGGGCGCGAACGTCAGCGCGCGGCGCGCGACCGCGCCTTCATCCACTTCCGGAGTTCGCCGCCGCGCCACTCGGGCAGCGCGCGACGGGCGGACCACGCCTGAAGCGCGGGCACGGGCAGCAGGGACGTGGGAAGATGGTTGAGGATCCGGCCGCCGATGAGCGCGGCCTTCCACGCGGCGGGCTGAGACGCAAGGAGCGCCCACGGCGCCATCGGCGGCGAGCCGGGCGACGGCACATTCTCCTCCTTGGCCCGGTTGCGCAGCCGCAGCAGCAGGTCGGGAATCGGGATGTTGACCGGGCACACCTCGTGACAGGCGCCGCAGAGCGACGAAGCCTTCGGCAGGTCGGCCTTCTGGGGGAAACGGTCGCCCATCAGCAGCGGCGAGAGCACCGCGCCGACCGGCCCCGGGTAAACGCTGCGGTAGGCGTGGCCGCTCGACTGGCGGTAGATCGGGCAGACGTTCAGGCAGGCGCCGCAGCGGATGCACCGGAGGATCTCGCGGCACTCGCTCGCGAGCACCTCGGTGCGGCCGTTGTCGACGAAGATCACGTGCATCTCGTCGGGACCATCGGGCTGGCCGGGGGCGCGCGGGCCGCCGATGAACTCGGTGTAGACCGTGAGGTCCTGCGCCGTGCCGGAACGGCCGAGGAGGTTGAGCAGGATGCCGAGGTCGCGGTCCCGCGGCACGACCTTCTCGATGCCGACGAGCACGATGTGGCAGCGCGTGGCGGCGAGGCAGAACCGCGAGTTGCCCTCGTTCGTCACCAGCACGATCCGCCCGCTTTCCGCGGAGACGAAGTTGGCGCCCGTCAGCCCCACGTCGGCCGCGAGGTACTTGTGCCGGAGGTGATGGCGCGCGCGCCGCGTGATCACGCCGGGATCGTCGTCGTACTTGCCGAGGCCCTCGCGCTCGAAGCTCGTCGCGATCTCGCGGCGGTTCTTGTGGATGATCGGCCGCACGATGTGGCTCGGGTGGTCGTCGTCGATCTGGACGATGAATTCGCCGAGGTCGGTCTCCACCGCCTCCACGCCGTGGCCCTCCAGGAAATGCGCCAGCTCGATCTCCTCGCTGACCATCGTCTTGGCCTTGACCATCCGCGTGGCCCCGCGGGCCCGCATGATCTTGAGCACCGTCTCGCAGGCGGATTGCCCGGTCGAAGCCCAGTGCACCTGCGCGCCCGACTCCCGCAGGCGCGCCTCCACCTGCGGCAGGAAGGTGTCGAGGTTCTCGATCGCGTGCTGCTTGATCTCGCCCGCGAGGTGGCGCAGCCGGTCCGGATCCCCGAACTGGTCGAACAGCAGCCGGGTGCGCTTCTCGTGCGTCGTCTTGGTGCTCTGGTAGACCGAGGCGCGCTTGTCGGCCGGCAGGCGCGCGGCGAACTGGTCGATGGGCTGCGGCATGGTGGTCCGTTCAGGCGCGCGGCCCGCCCTTGAGGGCGTCGCGGAGCACCTGCGCGACGTGGCGCGTGCGGATAGGCCGGCCCTCGGCCACGGCCATGCCGCCGAGGTGCATCAGGCAGCTCATGTCGGGCGAAACATACTCGTCCGGGGCGGCCGCCCGCACGTGCTCGAGCTTCAACGCGCCCATCGCGGTCGAGAGGTGCGGGAACGTGACCGAGAACGTGCCGCCGAAGCCACAGCACTGCTCGGGCTCGCCGAATTCCACGAGGGTGAGGCCGGCGATGGAGCCCAGCAGGGCCTGCGCGGATTCAAGGGTCGCCGTCCCGCGCGAGTGGCAGGAACGGTGCAGCGCCACGCGCGCCGCGTAGCGTCCAGGCCAGGATTTCACGCCGAGGCCGTTCACGATGAAGTCGGCCAGCTCCCACGTCCGCCGGCCCAGGGCCCCGACCTCGGCCGCGTCGGGTTCGCGCTCGAACTCCAGCACCGCGCCGTGGAACAGCATCGCCGCGCACGAGGCGCTCGGCACCACCACCGGCTCCTCGCCCGCGAACGTGCGGACGGTGTGCCGCACCACCTTGCGCGAGGCCGCCCAGTCGCCGCCGTTGAACGCCGGCTGCCCGCAGCAGGTCTGCGCCTCGGGGAAGACCACCTCCACGCCGAGGTGCTCCAAGACCTCGACCGTCGCCGCCGCCACGTCGTCGTGGAAGGCGTCGCACAGGCAGGTCGCCATCAATTGCACCTTCCGGCCCATGATGGGCGCTCGCTCGGCGTTCAGCATTTTGAGATTGGAAAACCGTGGGTGCGACGGAGTTTCTGGCAATTGGAAACCTCAGCCATGTCCCGCCCCGTCCACACCGTCGCCCTCGACTTCGGAGCCACCAGCGGCCGCGTCATCCTCGGCACCTGGTCCGGTCAACGCCTCTCGCTGCGCGAGGTGCACCGCTTCCCGAACGCTTTCCGCTCCCTCAACGGTCATGACTATTGGGAGATCGGCACCCTCTGGCACGAGGCGCTCACCGGGCTGAGGAAGGCGGCCGAAGCCCTGCCGCGGGGAGCGTCCATCGCCTCGGTCGGCGTGGATTGCTGGGGCGTCGACTACGTGCTGCTCGACGACGCCGGCCGCCTCGTGTTCCCGGTACACGCCTACCGAGATGCCCGCACGCAGCCCGGCCTCAAGCGTCTTGCCCACACCCGCGCCGCGCTGGAGCGACTCTACGCCGCCACCGGCATCCCGAACGTCTTCTACAACTCATCCCTCCAGCTCGCCGAGGTCGTCGCCTCCTGTCCCGCGATCGAGGACCTCGCGGCCCGCTGTCTCTTCCTGCCCGACTACTTCAACTACCTGCTCTCGGGCCGCCAGGAAAACGAGTTCACCATCGCGAGTACCTCGCAGCTGATCGACGTGCATTCGCGCGGCTGGTCGCGGCACGCCTTCGAGTACTTCCGCATCCCTCCGCGTTGGTTCACCCCACCCCTCCCTTCGGGCGCCGCGCTCGGCCGCCTCCGGCCCGAGATCGCCGCGGGATGCAAACCACTCGCCCGCACCCGGGTCATCGCCGTGCCAGGCCACGACACGGCCTGCGCCTACGACGCGATGCCGGCCTCGCCCGACGGCGGCGACCTCTTCATCTCCTCCGGCACCTGGTCGCTCGTCGGTTTCGAGAGCGAAGTTCCCGTGCTCGGCTCCGCCGCGATGGCCGCGCGGATCTCGAACGAACGCATCGGCGACGGCCGCTACCGTCCACTCACCAACGTCATCGGCCTTTGGCTTCTCGAGGGCACCCTGAAGGACTTCGCCTCCCGGCCCGAAGGCGACCGCGCGTGGGAGACACTCATCCGCGCCGCTGAGCGGCTGCCCGCCCCCAAGGGCCTGCTCGATGTCACCGACCCCGCCTTCGCCAACCCCGCCTCGATGAAGGAGGCGATCGACGCGCACCTGAAGCGGCGCAAGCTCCCGCGGCCGGCCAACCTCGCGGGTTACGTGCGCCTCATCTGCGATTCCCTCGGCCGCGGCCACGCCGACGCCATGCGGGCCTTCGAACGGATGACCGGGAAGAAATTCCGCCGCATCCTCATGGTAGGCGGCGGCTCCAAGAACCGCCTGCTGTGCGCCGCGACTGCCCGCGAGGCCGGCGTGCCCGTCGTGAGCTTCGCCCTCGAGGGCACCGCGGTGGGCAACATCGCCCGCCAGCTCATCTCGCTCCGGGCGGTGAAGGATCTCCCCTCCTTCCGTCAACTGCTCGGCGCCGGTCTCAAACAGAAGACCTACGCCCCCTGACGCGGCGTCCCGCCCTCATTCCTGCTGGAGGAGGGCGACTTCGGCAACGGCGGTACGCGCGGCCGGCAGCCGATAGACGGAGATCCGCGAGTTGGAAAAAAGCCTCGCCGAAACGGGCAGGCCACGGTGGGCCTCGTCGTTGAGGGCGTGGTCGACCAGGACGTAGACCGGCGCCGACGCGACATCCTCGCGCCGCAGCGGCCCGCCGCGGTAGAAGAAATCAGACGCCTGCGCGGCGCGCCGGCTCAGCCTCGAGGTGTCGAGGACGTAGTGGTGCCCCTCGAACCACAGGCGGCGCTCCGAAAGCGCGGAGTAGTAGAAGTGCACCCCGAGCAGCGTGCGGTCGAGCGCACCCCAACGGTCGAGCCGCGTGTTCTCCGGAGTCCATGCGTTGGCGACCAAGACCGCATTGCGTTCCGTGTTGCCTCGCACCCAGCGCATCGCCTCGGCGAGGTCGCGCATGTCGGCATCGGCCCGCGCGATGGCGGGGGCGCGCAGCCAGCCGGCGAACGCCGGGGCATTCCGCGCGAACCAGAGCGAGAGCTGGACCGAAAGCGCCGCCCCCAGCAGGACGGCGGCCACGCCCAGCCGAGCGAAGGCCGGCCGGCCGGCCTCCAACCCGCGGCGCTCCGCGAGGCGTCTACCCGCCGCCACCACGAAGCCCGCCGCCAGCACGGCCATCGGCAGGCGCATCATCAGGAGGACGTAAATCTCGCCGTAACTGTTGAGCTCGAGCAGCAGTCCCATGCCGACGCAGGCCGCGAGGAAAGCTCCCAGCAGCCGCACGAGGCCGCGGTCCCGGGGCCAAGCCGCGGGCCAAGCGAGGAACGGAAACGCCAACAGCCGCACGCCGGCCGTCCCGGCGAAGATCACCAGTCCGCACAGCAGCTCCGCCCCCGCCCCCGCCACGGGCGCCGGCAGCACGTGCCGGAGAACCGACGCGCAGCCCGGCCACCACTGTTTCCAGAAGCCGGTCAGCTCGAAGATGTGGAAGGGATTGAGCCTCGCCTCGCCGGTCCGCCACGCCGACATCGCCGGCACGTAGACGAGCGCGAAGGCGGCGAGGCTCAGGCCGGCCGCGATGAGCACGTTCCCCGGCACCCGACCCGAGCGGCGCCAGCCCCAGAACGCGAGCAGAGCCAGCGCCGTCACGATCACCGGCAACACCGTGCCCTTCGCCCCCGTGCCCCCGACCCCGAGCAGCAGCAGGAACAGGCCGTCCCTCCGGCCCGGCCTCCTTCGTAAGCCGCGCCCCAGGGCCAGCAGCAGGGCACCCGCAAAGGTGAGCCCGAAGTAGAACGTGGGGCTGACGAACAACCAGCGGGAGAACAGGCCGAGGTAGTGGCTGTCGCCGTAGCTCGGGGAGAGCGAGAGCTCACTGGTGACGAAGAAAAGCACGCACGCCGCCACCCCGCCCCACGGCGTGCGGGAAACCGCCCGTCCCAGCAGGAAGACCTGCGCGGCAAGTGCCACCGCCAGCGGCAGGTAGACCAGGCGAAGCAGCACCGTGGAGATCTCGAGTCCCGTGGTCCACGAGGCCGCGGCGGCGTGGACCATCATGAGGTAATGGTACTGCAACGGGGTTCCAGAGAGGCTCGGATCCTCCAGGGGCCAGTGATTCTTGATCACGCCCGCGCGGCTGATGAGGTAGATCCAGTCATGGAAGATCGCCCGGGCCGGCATGCCTTCCGCCAGCGGCGACTCGACAAACATCTGGCCCGCGGCCAACGCCAGCGTCCCCGCCAACACCGCGCCCATGGCGGCGGCAAGGCCCGCGTGGTGGGCCGAAATCCGCGGAAGCATCCAACACCCCCGCCGCGCCTGCCCGGCCGCGAGCACCAGCCAACCGAGCGGGGTCCACGCGTGGGCTTCCTTCGCTCCAATCGCCGCCAGCCCGAGGAACAACAGCGACTCCAGCGCGAATCCCGCCGGCACCCCGAGCGCGAGCAATCGGCCGAGACCCACACGGCGGGGCTCGAAAAACCCCACAGCCACGAACCCGGGCAGCATGACGTGGCTCAGCAGGTAGCCGAGGTAGGACGCCGGCACCGCGGCGTCGTAGCCGCACCCGCGCACCACGATGAAGACCGCCAGGCCGCCAAGCACCAGTGCGACCCGCCACCACGTCTCCGGGGAAGGAGCGGACGCGGACCGGCGCAGCACGTGACGCAGCGGCTGGAACATGGGGGGTGAGGCAGGCTCGGCGCAGGGCTCGGCCCGGGTGGGGCGGAAGACCCATCGCGGCGGACCGATCCGGCCTCTAGCTGGATCGGATGAACTTTTTGTAATCTTCCCGGCCCGTTGCGCCCGCCGCGTCCCGTGCCGGCGCGGAGGCTCGCCACGCCACGGACATCCGGGGCAGACTTACCCGATGGTGCCGGCATTCTCTCGTTTCCGCCCCGACTTCCTCCTGATCGCGATCCTGGTTGCAGGCCCCCTGCCTGCCATCGGCGCGACGGAGACGGCGATCCAAGCGCTCCGCGGCGCGTTCGTGATCAACGAGGACAACAGCCACTTCTTCGGTACCCGCCCAGCCGAGGCCATGAACCTCGCGGGCCTGAACGCGTTCATCGACCAATACGCGGGGACGAAGGTGACGCATCTCTTCCTCAGCCCGAACTCGATGCGCGCCAGCTTCCGCAGCCGCACGCGCGATGCGATCTGGGATCCCGTCGAAGGCAAGACGCCGACGGGGGACTGGCCCGACCACACCCGTCGCCTGCACGAGGCGGGAATCGATCCCTACGCCGTCTGGATCGCCCGCTGCCGCGAGCGAACGATCTCCCCTTGGCTGTCGATGCGCATGAACGACGTGCACAACGCGTCCGATCAGGGCAACTACATGCATTCCTCGTTCTGGCGAGCCCACCCCGAACTGCGCCGCCTGCCCGGCGGTCCCGGCCAGCCCTGGACGAACCATGCCCTGAATTACGCCCACGCCGCCGTGCGCACCCACCAGATGGACTTCGTGCGGGAGCTGCTCGAGCGCTATGCGCCCGATGGGCTCGAGTTGGACTGGATGCGCTTCAGCCGCCACCTCACGCCCGGGCGCGAACGCGAGGAAGCGCACATCCTGACGAATTTCATGCGCGAGGTACGCGCGCTGACCCGGGAATGGTCTGCGCGCCGCGGCCATCCGATTTTGCTCGGCGTCCGCGCGCCGGCCCATCCCGACGCCGCGGCGGGGCTCGGCCTCGACGCGGTCGCCTGGGCCCGGGAGGGACTCGTCGACCTGATCGTGCCCACGCCGTTCTGGTCGTCATCGGACTTCGACATCCCGGTCGAGCTTTGGCGCAAGCAACTCGGCGACGAGGCCGCGCGCACCGTCCTGCTTCCGGGCCTTGAGCACAACGCGCGCGCATGGATCGGCGGCGTGACGGTGCCGACCGACCTCCCGAGCGCCTACGGCTTCGCCGCCACTGCACTTAACCGCGGGGCCGACGGCATCTACCTGTTCAACTGGATGGACAGCCAGACCCGGCCGGTCGGCGCCGAGGACTACGCCCGGCTGCTGCGCACGGGCTTCACCCCCGCCGCGCTGGCCACCGAGCCGCGGCGGCATCCGGTCACGTTCCGCGACACCGTCCCGGAAGGATTCCCCAGCGGGACCCAGCTCCCGATCCGTCTGCCCGGAAAGGGGACGATCCGCCTGAACCTCGGGCCCGGCCCGGACGCGGGGACCGCGGAAGTCGTGATCGGCCTCGCGGCGGGCGCGGAAGCGGCGGCCGGGAAGCTGCGGGTCGCGTTGAACGGCCGAATCCTCGAGGCGAGCGGACAAGTCGCCGACCGGCGACCGCTGGGCGGCACCGCCCTCGCGCTGCGGTTCAGTTGCCCGCCCGGAACCGCCCGGCCCGGGGAGAACACCCTCGAGCTTTCGACCCCTCCCGATGTCCGGGCGGGCGAGGTGGTCTGGACCGAGATCCGCGTGACGCCGCGCTGAGCCTGATGGCCGCCGACCCGCTTGACGATCCGGCGGGCATGCGCCGCCAGTACACGCGCGGCGTCCTGCGCGAGGAGGACCTCGCACCCGACCCAGTAGCGCAGTTCACCACGTGGTTTCGTGACGCGATCGAAGCCGGGCTGCCGGAGCCGAACGCCATGACGCTCGCGACCGCGGGCGCGGATGGCAGGCCGGCGGCGCGCACCGTGCTGCTGAAGCATTTCGACGAGCGCGGCTTCGTGTTCTTCACCAACCTCGGCAGCGCGAAGGCGCGCCAGCTCGGGGAAAACCCGCGCGCCGCCCTGTTGTTCCCATGGCTGCCGCTGGAACGGCAGGTCACGGTCTGCGGCGCAGCCGAACGCCTCAGCGTGGCCGAGACGGTGAGATATTTCGTGACGCGACCGCGCGATAGCCAGATCGCCGCGTGGGCCTCGCGGCAGAGTGCGCCGCTCTCCTCGCGGCAGGTGCTGGAACTGGAGTGGCAGGCGCTTCGGCGGAAGTTCGCCGCGGGCGAAGTGCCGCTGCCCGACTTCTGGGGCGGGTTCCGCGTGTTTCCCGAAACAGTCGAGTTCTGGCAGGGCGGCGCGAACCGCCTGCACGACCGGCTGCTCTACACGCGCGCGGCCGGCGGCGGCTGGACGATCGGTCGCCTCGCCCCCTGAGGACGTTCAGCGGCGCAGGCGCAGCAGGCGCTCGCCGGCGGCGTGGAGCGTGGCGGGACGTTTCGCGAAGTTGAGCCGCACATAGCGGTTCTCCGGTCCGGCGAAGAACGACGATCCCGGCACGGGTGCGACGCCGATCTCGCGCGTCATCCAGTGCGAGAACTCGACGTCGCTCGCGTACCCGAAGGGCGAGATGTCGAGCATCACGAAATACGCCCCCTCCGGCCGCGTGTACGACAGTCCCGTCCGGTCAAGGTAGCCCAGCAGCACATCGCGCGAGGCCGCGTACTCGTCCCGCAGGCCGTCGTAGTAGGACGCGGGAAAGTTCAGCGCCGTCACCACCGCATGCTGCAGCGGCGCGGCCGCCCCCACGGTGAGGAAATCGTGCACCTTGCGCGCCTGGGCGATCACGTCGGGCGCGGCGTGCACGTACCCGAGCCGCCAGCCGGTGATCGAGAAGGTCTTGGAGAGCGAGGAGCACATCAGGGTGCGCCGCGCCATGCCCGGCAGCGTGCTGAAGTAGGTGTGCCGGTGCGGGGCGAACACGATGTGCTCGTACACCTCGTCCGTGAGCACCCACACGTCGTGCTCCTCGGCCAGCGCCGCGATCGTGAGCAGTTCCTCCCGCGTGAACACACGCCCGCAGGGGTTGGAAGGGTTGCAGAGCACGAAGGCCTTCAGGCCCGAGGCGAAAGCCCGCCGGAGTTCGTCGGGATCGAACCGGTAATGCGGCGGATGCAGCGGCACCAGCACCGGCTCGGCGCCGCTCAGGATCGCGTCCGCGCGGTAGTTCTCGTAGAATGGCGAGAAGAGCCCGACCCGGTCGCCCGGGTCGCAGACCGTCATCATCGCGACCATCATCGCCTCGGTCGCGCCACAGGTGACGACCAGCTCGCGCTCCGCGTCGACCGGCACGCCGAGAAACCGGGCGAGCTTCGCCCCCAGCGCCGTCCGCAGCTCGGGCGCCCCCCAGGTGACGGCGTACTGATGACGGTGCGCGTCCATCGCCTCGCGCCCCGCCGCGACGAGCTCCGCCGGCGGATCCCAGTCGGGAAAACCCTGCGCGAGGTTGATCGCTCCGTGCCGCGCGGCGACGCGCGACATCTCGCGGATCAGGGACTCGGTGAAGACCGCGGTGCGCTGCGAGGTGCGGGGCATGGGAAGTCGCCGTTCCCGCCGCTCAGGGGATCCGCAGCGTCATCCCCACGCGGAGCGGCGTGGAGGCGCTCGGCAATTGGGAACGATTCGCCGCGAGCAGGTCGGAGACGGACACGTTGTGCCGACGCGCGATCGAGAACAGCGTGTCCTTGGGCGCGACCGTGTAGGACCGGCCCGCGGCAGCCTTGGGGTTGGAAGCGGGGGCGGCGGGAACGGTCACGGAGGGCCGCACCGGCGGCGGGGCGCGCTCGATGACCGGAGCCTCCGCGGGCGGAAGGCTGACCGGCGCGCCGGTGGCATCGACGACGGCCGCGACGGGCGGCGAAGGAGCGGCCGGGCGGGCCTGCACCTCCGGCGGCAGCGAGATCATCCGCGGCGAACGGGCCGCGGGCACGACGCCGCCTCCGCGCAGGACGGCGACCTCAGCGCGCAGTTCCTCGTTCTCCCGCCGCAGCCGGCGCAGCTCCTCGTCAAGCCCGAGTCGCACCGATTGGTCGTCGAGCGGCCGCCCAGGCAGCGTCGCGGCGAACTCGCGGCGCGCGGCCTCGATCTGCCCGAGTACGTAGGGCGCCTGCTTGGAGTTGGGATGCACCTTCAGGTAGCGGCGCAGGTGATAGACGGCGGCCAGCGGGTCCTTCGTGTGATGGAGGCTGATCAGGCCGACCTCGAGGTGCGACTCGGGGGACGGGTTCTCGCCGCGGCGGTCGATGACCTTGAGGAAGGCGTTCAGCGCCTCCGTGTTGCGGGACTGCTTCTGCAGCTGCTTGCCCTGGACGTAGAAGGGGTCGTCGGTCTCGGCCGGCAACTGGCTCCGGTCGCGCTCGCCGCAGCCCGCCAACGCGAGCCCGAGCACGGCGGCGGTGATCCGGGTGAGTCGGCGGAGGATCCTCATCAACGGGGCAAAAGAATTTGAACGGGCGGCAGTTCGCCGTACGTTCCGGCGCCCGTTCCGACGACTCAAATCCTAAATGGCGATCACCTCCCGCACCGCCCTCGCCCGCGCCCGTTCCTGCCTGCGCGTCGAGCGTGAGGCCCTGGCCGCTACCGGCCGCCGGCTCGACGCGTCGTTCGTCGCCACCGCCCGCGCCGTGGAGCGCGTGATCGCCGCCGGCGGCAAGCTCATCTTCACCGGCGTCGGCAAGAACGCCCCCGTCGCCGCCAAGATCGCCGCCACTTTCAACAGCACCGGAGCGCCGTCCTGCTTCCTCGACGCCACCCAGGCCCTCCACGGCGACCTCGGCCTTGTGGCCAAGGGCGACCTCGCGTTCCTGCTGAGCAATAGCGGTCAATCCGAGGAGATCCTGCGGCTGCTGCCCATGCTGCGCCGCTTCGGCGTCAGCGTCGTCGCCTTTTCCGGCAACGCGGGCTCCGACCTCGTGCGGCGCGCCGACCTCCGGCTCCTTTACTCCGTGCCCCGCGAGGCCTGCCCGCTCCGGCTCGCCCCCACCGCCAGCACCACCGCCGCCCTCGCCCTCGGCGACGCCCTCGCGATGGTGCTGCTCGAGGCCCGCGGCCTCACCCGCGACGACTTCGCCCGCTACCACCCGGCCGGCAACCTCGGCCGCGTCCTCCTGCTGCGCGTCAGCGACATCATGCGAACCGGCGGCCGCCTCCCGGTCGCGCGGGATGACGTCAGCGTCCAGGAGGCCATCCTCGCCATGACCCGCGCCAAGAGCGGCAGTATCGCCCTCGTCAGCCGCGCCGGCCGGCTCACCGGCATCCTCACCGACGGCGACTTCCGCCGTGCCGCGCTCTCCGGTCCCGGTTTCCTCGGCTCCCCGGTGGCGCGCTTCATGACGCGTCGGCCGAAGGTCATCCCCGCCGACGCCCTCGTGGTCGACGCCCTGCGCCTCTTCGAGGAGCACCGCATCGACGACCTCATCGCGGTCGACGCCCGGGGACGGCCGGCCGGCCTCGTGGACAGCCAGGACCTGCCCAAGCTCAGGATCGTGTGAACCCTCCGGTACGCGTCGCGATCATCGGCATGGGCGGCTTTGCCGGAGCCCATCACCGCACGATCGCCTCGCTCGAGGAACGAGGGCTGGCCCGCCTCGTTTGCACCTGCGACCCGGATCGCTCCGCCTTCTCCCGGGAACATCGCGAATGGCGGCTCGACGAGCGGCGCGTGAGGGTGCACGCCGACTATCGCGACATGCTCGACGCCTGCCATGGGACGCTCGACCTAGTCGTGATCCCCACTCCGATCCAGCTCCACGCCGAGATGCACGCTGCCGCGGCCGCCCGCGGACTCGCGGTCTACCTCGAGAAGCCGCCGACCCTCGATCACGAGGAACTGGAGCAGATGATCGCGGCCGACCTCCGCGCCCCGCGCCGTGCGCTGGTGGGCTTCAACTTCATCGTGGAACAGCCGCGGCTCGCCCTGAAGGCCCGCCTGCTGGCCGGCGAGTTCGGCGCCCCGAGAGCCGCAGCCCTCCAGGCCCTCTGGCCGCGGCCCTCGGCTTACTTTCGCCGCAACCGCTGGGCCGGGCGCCTGCTGCTGGATGACGGACGGATCGTCGCCGATTCATGCTTCGGCAACGCGATGTCTCACCACGTCCACAGCCTGCTTTTCTGGGCCGGCGGGGAGGGACTGCATGACTGGCCCCCGCTCGCCGCGGTTCGGGCCGAGCTCTACCGCGCGCATGCGATCGAGGGCGCCGACACCTTCTTCGTCGAAGCCGACACCCCCGGTGGAATGACGCTGCGCTTCGCGACTTCACACGCGTGCTCCGGCGCGGGTAGCCAATGCGAAACGGTCATCTGCGAGCGTGCGCAGATCCGCTACGTGGTCGGCTCGGCCTGGGAGGTGCGCTGGAACGACGGCCGCGTCGAGCGCGGAACGCCCGGGACTTTTGATGCGCTGGAGGCGAACCACCTTGACTATCAAAGATACCTGCGCGGCGAGTCGCCCCGGCCCGCGACGACCCTGGCCGACTGCCGCTCCTTCGTGGCGCTGAACGACCTAGCGTACGTGTCGAGCCGCGAGATCACCACCCTTCCCGCGGACGCGAGGAAGCAGGAGCGGGACGAGCAGGAGCAGCTGGACTACCTTCAGGTGCAGGGTCTCGCCTCCGCGCAGGACCGGTTTCTCAACCACGGAACGTGGCCCGGCGGCAACCGCTGGCCCCGGCCGCCGGGCGGGATAGCCACGCCGGGCGACCTGCCGCGGTTCGCCGCCACCCTGCGGACGATGGCAGGCCGGTGATCCGACGAGACACGGGCCCCGAGGCGTTTCCGGACGGAAGGCGCGCCTGGACTCCCGCGAGAACTTCGGAAAGCGGTTGAGCGCGGCCGAGGAAGCGGCAGTTTTGACGAGATGCGGGCATTCCCCTCCAAAAACCGGCCGGGCTGAACGTGGAATCACTGCGCGTCCTCCTCGAAATCCTGCTCGTGCTCGGCCTGGTGGCGGCCAACGGCTTCTTCGTGGCCGCGGAGTTCGCGCTGGTGAAGATCCGCGCTAGCCAGCTGCGGCCGCAGGCGCGCACCGGCGGCTGGCGCATGAAGATGGCGCTGTTCGCGACCACCCATCTGGACGCCGTGCTTTCCTCGACGCAGCTCGGCATCACCCTGACCAGCCTGGGCCTCGGCTGGATCGGGGAACCGGTGATCGGCCGGCGCATCGAGCCGCTGCTCGGCAGCTTCGGCGTGACGGATCCGGCGGCGGTGAAATCGGTGGGCTTCGCGGTGGCCTTCGGCGTGATCACGTTCCTGCACATCGTGCTCGGCGAATTGGCGCCGAAGTCGCTCGCGATCCAGCGGCCCAAGGCCGTCTCGCTGAACGTGGCCGGGCCCCTGGTCATCTTCTACCGCGCGTTCTTCCCCTTCATCTGGCTCCTCAACGGCACCGCGAACCGGATCCTGCGCCTGGCCGGGCTCGAGCCGGCCCGCGAGGGCGACCACGGATTCAGCCCCGAGGAACTGGAATACGTCTTCAGCCAGGCCCGCCACACGCACCCGGGCGACGCCCTGATCAACCGCATCATGGTGAGCTCGCTCCGCCTCCGTTCGGTGACCGCGCAACAGGTGATGCGACCACGGGAGCAGATCGTGGCGCTCTGGCTCGACCGGCCGATGGACGAGAACCTGCGGATCGCGCAGACCGCCGGCTTCAGCCGCTTCCCCGTCTGCGCCGGGTCGCTCGACGACGTGCGCGGAATCGTCCTCGTGCGCGAGTGGCTCTGGCAGGGGCAGGTCCTCGGACCCGAGACCTCGTTCGAACCGCTCGTGCGGCCCGCCCTCACCTTCATGCTGAAGACTCCCGTCCACACGATGATCGAGATGTTCCGCAATTCGCGGGTGCATCTCGCCGTCGTCCTGGACGCGGACCTGCGCACCGCTGGCATCGTCAGCCTCGAGGACGTGCTCGAGGAGATCGTCGGCGACATCCGCGACGAGCTCGACATCGGCCGCGGGCCGGTCTTCGAGCGCGACGAGACCTCGATCACCGTCAGCGGCCGCTTCACCATGCGCGAGCTTCAGGCCGAGACCGGCTGGGCCTTCGAGCGCCTGCCCCGCGAGACCGTCGCCGCCTGGGCCGAGCGCACCCACGACCGTCCCCTGCGGAAGGGCGAATCGTTCGTCACGGGGGAATTCCGCGTCACCGCCACGGAGGTCGGCGCCGAGACCGCGCGGCGGGTGCGCGTCGAACGCCTGCCAGCCGCCCCGCATTGAGCGCGGCCGCGCGGAGGTCAGTCCGCTTGATTTTTGAGGACGGCCGCTAAACTGGCCGGCTCCGTTTTCCACCACCATGTCCACCGCCGCGCCGCAGAAGTTCGAATTCCAAGCCGAGATCAAGCAGCTGCTCGATATCGTCATCCACTCCCTCTACACCGAGAAGGAGATCTTCGTGCGCGAGCTCGTCTCGAACGCGTCCGACGCCCTCGAGAAGCTTCGCCACACCCAGCTCACGGAGAAGGAGATCCACGACGATAAGCTGGAGCTGGAGATCAACGTCACGACCGACGACCAGGCGAAGCGGATCACGATCCAGGACTTCGGCATCGGCATGACCCGCGAGGAGCTCGGGCGGAACCTCGGCACCATCGCGCATTCCGGATCAAAGGCCTTCCTGAAGGCCCTCGGCGAGGGCGCCCAGAAGAACTCGAACCTCATCGGCCAGTTCGGCGTCGGCTTCTACTCGGCCTTCATGGCGGCGAAGTCCGTACAGGTGCGCTCGCGTTCCTGGCGCAAGGACGAGCCGGGGCACGTCTGGACGAGCGACGGCTCGGGCAGCTACACCGTGGAGCCGAGCGAGGGTGAGCGCCGCGGCGCGAAGATCGTGGTGGAGCTGAAGGACGACTGCGCGGAGTTCGCGCAGGAATGGCGCATCCGGGAGATCCTCGAGCGCTACAGCGCGTTCGTGTCGTTCCCGATCAACCTGAACGGCAAGCGCATCAACACCGTCCAGGCCCTTTGGCTGCGGAACAAGGCCGAGGTGAAGGAAGAGGAGTACACGGAGTTCTACAAGTTCCAGGCCCACGCCGGCGAGGAGCCACGGATGCGGCTGCACTTCAGCGCCGACGCCCCGCTCACGATCAACGCCCTCCTCTTCGTGCCGAAGGAGAACACCGAGCGGCTCGGCTTCTCGCGCCTCGAGCCGGCCGTGGCGCTCTACTGCCGCAAGGTGCTGATCGACGCGAAGCCGAAGGACCTCTTGCCGGAGTGGCTGCGCTTCCTGAAGGGCGTCGTGGACAGCGAGGACCTGCCGCTGAACATCTCGCGCGAGACGATGCAGGACAAGGCGCTCGTCGAGAAACTGAATCGCGTCATCACGAAGCGCTTCCTCAAGTTCCTCGAGGAGGAGGCGCGCAACCGGCCAGAAGCCTACGACGCGTTCCACCGCGAATTCGGCATCTTCCTGAAGGAGGGCGCGGCGCTCGACTTCACCCACAAGGAGCAGCTCACCAAGCTGCTACGCTTCGAGTCCTCGCTCACCGAGAAAGGCAAGGTCACGTCGCTCGCCGACTACGTCTCGCGCATGGGTTCCGAGCAGAAGGAGATCTATTACCTCGTCGGCCCGAGCCGCACGGCGCTGGAGAGCGGCCCGTACCTCGAAGGATTCAAGGCCCGTAACCTCGAGGTCCTGCTGTGCACCGAGGCCGTCGATGAGTACGTGATGAACAACGTGCGCGAGTTCGACGGGCGCAAACTGACCGCCGCCGACCGGGCCGACTTGAAGCTGGCCGATCTCCCCAAGCCCGAGGGTGCACTCAGCGAATCAGAGACGAAGGCCCTGGCCCAGTGGCTGAAGGAAAGCCTCGGTGAACGCGTCGCCGAAGTGAAGTCCAGCGACCGCCTCGTCGACTCCCCCGTCCTGGCCCTAAACGCCGACGCGCTCATGACGCCCCACATGCGCCGCATGATGAAGGCGATGAACCGGGAAGGCGCCGACACGCCGTTGAAGGTGAACCTCGAGTTCAATCCCCGGCACGCGGTCATCAAGCGCCTGCACGAAAGCCGGAACGCCAACCCGGAACGGTCCAAGCTGGTGGCCGAGCAACTGCTCGACAACGCCCTCATCGCGGCCGGCCTATTGGAGGACCCCACCACGATGGTGGCGCGGCTGAATAAGCTGCTGGAAAGCGTTTAAGAGAAAAGCAGTATAAATACATGATGGATAATTATTAACATATAGTATGGCCTATTAACCATACTCTTGGGTTGATCGTATGGCACAATAGCCATACCCACAGGCGGGATGAAGATGACCATGCACATCGAGGAGGAGGTGCTGGAGCGGGTGATGAAGATCACCGGCGCCCCCACGAAGACGGCGGCGGTGAAGATCGCGCTCTCGGAGATGGCGCGGCGCCACCGGATGAAGGAGTTGTTCAGCGCCGGGCTGGGGATGACCCCGGAGGAATTACGCGATGGGCTCGACCCGGCCTCGTACGCCGTGCCCGCGGAGACCGTAGCGCCGACGGCGGAGCCGCCTCCCCCGCATGATGCCACCCGTCATCCTGCCGGATAGCAGTGTCTTCATCGGCGACCTGCGGGCGGGCATGGATCCGTTCGCGCGGTTCGCGCCGCATACCGGTGAATGCGAGTTCGCCACCTGCGGGATGGTGATCGCCGAGGTCTGCCGCGGCGTGCGCGACCCGCGTCTGCTGCGACGGGTGCGGGAACGCTTCGCGGTGATGATCCTCATCCCGACGCCCAACGGAATCTGGGAACGCGTCGCTCAACTCGCCTGGTCGCTGGACCGGCAGGGCCTTGCGCTGCCGTCGGCCGACCTTGTGATCGCGACCTGCGCGCTGCACGTGCGGGCGGCGGTGTACGCGCACGACGCGCATTTCAGCCACATCCCCGGCCTCGAGGTGATCAGCTCGCTCGGCTGACGGCCGGCCGGCGCGGGCCTTCGGCCGACAAAAAAGGCCGCCCGGCGAAGGGCGGCCCGGGAAGTGGGGACCGGCAGCGGTCAGGGCAGGACGCGCACCTTGATGTTGCGGTACACGACCTTGCTCTCCGGGTCGTGGCCCTGGATGGCGAAGGTGCCGTTGGAAACCATGCGGCCCTTCATGTTGGCCGGAGGAGCGGCGGGCGTGGGCTCGGTGAAATCGACGATCCGCTTCCCGTTCACGAAGGTCTGGATGCGCTTCCCCTCGACGCGGACGACCATCGTGTACCACTCGCCGTCCTTGGCCGGCGCCTCGAGGTTGTCCTTGATGGCGTAGAGACCGGCACCCTTCTTCACGTCCTTGTGGGTGTTGTTGACCTGCACCTCGTAGCCCTTCTCGGGCCAGCCGGTCTCCTGGTAGGCGGTGTGGAAGTAGACGCCGGAGTTGGCCTTGGGGAAGGTCTTGATGTCGAGGCTGAGCTCGAAGTTGCGGAAATTGGCCCCGTTGACGGGACCGGTGTAGAATAGATGGGAGCGCTTGCCGAAGACGACGAGTTCGCCGCCCTGGACGGAGAAGACGCCCGGGTTCTCGCTCGATTTCCAGCCGTCGAGGGACTTGCCGTCGAAGAGGAGCTGCCAACCGCCGGACTTTTCGGCGGCGCTGAGCGTGTTGTGCTCGGCGGCCGCGAGGCCGGAGCCGAGGAGGATCGCGAGGATCGGGAGGGACAGGATGCGTTTCATGGGTGAGGTTTCGGGGATGAGGGCGGGACGCTAGAACGCGAGCGCGCCGCGGGGCGAGCCCGGATCAAGGCGGGCGCAACCTCAAGCGGCTGATCGCCGCACCCGCGCCGGCCGGCGCTGCCAGGTGTGGTACAACACGGCGTAGCCGATGACGCCGCCAAGGATCCCCACGACGACGGAGCCGAGGTAAAGCGAGATGGCGGCGTCACCGGAGAGCAGGCTGCTGCTCTCTTCGGTCACGCCCTGCCATACGCGGCCCGGGCTGCGACCACGGACGAGTTCCCCGGCGAGGAAGCAGATCGGCAGATGGACGGGAGCAGTGAGCGGCGTGGAGAGGAACTGCAGCGCGATGCACAGCAGGATGTTTCCCCGCACCAGCAGGGCGGCGACGGTGGCGAAGACCGTCTGCAGCGGCAGGAACGGCGTGATCGTGATGGGAAATCCCACCAGCCAGGCGCGGGCCAGCGAGTGATGCGTCGGCAGCCAGAGCTCCTTGGCGAGGACGCGATCACCGAACCATCGATGGAGACGGCCACCCCGCATGTGCCGCCGGGAGAGTTTTTGGCGATGGAGCCAGCGGAGGGTCTTGAGCGGGAGCCGCATGCGGGGAGCGCGCGACCGTAGGAGCGCGACCGCGCAATGCAACCGTTACGGCGCCGCCGCGCACCACGCCGCGCGGCAGATTCGGGTTGCGGCGACCGACGTCGGAGGCACGCTCGCGCCGCCCCGAATCCGCGGAAACCCCGCGCCGGATTTTCCGTCATCAGCGAATACCCTTCCCCGTCATGCTCCTCCGCCTCGCCCTCGCCACCCTGCTCTTTCCGCTCGCCGCGACCGCGGCTCCCGCCCCGGCGGGCTTCACGCCGCTCTTCAACGGCAAGGACCTCGCCGGCTGGCGGGGCGGCAGCACGTTCGACCATCGGAAACTGCTCGCGATGAGCCCGGCCGAGCGCGACGCGCAGATCGCGAAGTGGACGGCCAGCATGCTGGCGCTCAAGGACGGCAAGCCGCACTGGCGCGCGGAGGACGGCGTGCTCGTGAACGACGGCCAGGGCGACTACGCGACCACTGAGAAGGACTTTGGCGACTTCGAGCTCATGCTAGAATTCAAGATCGCCCCCGGGGCCGACTCGGGCGTCTACCTGCGCGGCGTCCCGCAGGTGCAGATCTGGGACTTCAACATGCCCGACCCCAAGGGCCACGGCTACGCGCTCGGCTCGGGCGGTCTCTGGAACAATACCAAGGGTACGCCGGGGCGCGACCCGCTGGTGAAGGCCGACAAGCCCGTGGGCGAATGGAACGCGCTCCGCGTGATGATGGTGGGCAGCCGCGTCAGCGTCTGGCTCAACCAGAAGCGCGTCGTCGACCACGTTGTCCTCGAGAACTTCTACGACAAGAACGACAAGAAGCTGAAACCCGACGAGCGCCGGCCCGTGCCCGCGCGCGGCCCGATCCAGCTGCAGACCCACGGCGGCGCGACCCATTGGCGCAACCTGTTCATCCGCGAGATCGGTGCCGACGAGGCGAACCGCATCCTCGCCGGCCGCGGCGGCGAGGGCTTCAAGCCGATCTTCAACGGCCGCGACTTCACCGGCTGGGCGATCGAGGAGAAGGGCGGCAACAAGACCGCCGGCGACGTCATGGAGGTGAGGAACGGCGTGATCGTCTGGAAGGCCGGCAAGGGCGGCACGCCCTACTGGAACGAGGAACTCGCCGACTTCCAGGCCCGCCTCCTGTTCAGGATCCCCCCGGGCGGCAACAATGGCCTGGCCATCCGCTACCCCGGCAAGGGCAACGCGGCCTACGACGGCGTGACCGAACTGCAGATCATCGACGAGAACTACTACGCCGCCCGCAAGCAGCCCGACAAGAAGCTCGACCCGCGCCAGTACCACGGCTCCGCCTACGGCATGGTCCCGGCCGCCCGCGGCTACCTGCGCGCCAGCAGCGACTGGAACTTTCAGGAGGTCACGGTCAAGGGCTCCAACCTCCGCGTGGAGGTGAACGGATCCGTGATCCTCGACACCGATCTCTCGAATGTGGATCTCACCGCCGTGATGGGCAAGACCGCCCACCCGGGCAAGGACCGGAAGAGCGGATTCCTCGGCCTCGCGGGTCACAACGACCCCGTCGAGTTCAAGGACCTCTCCATCCGGAAGCTCTGACCATGCTCCGCCGCGACCTTCTCCGCTCCTCGGCCGCGCTCGCGACCCTCGCCTCCGTCAAGGGGCTCGCCGCCGACAAACCCCGGCGGAAGCTCCGCAAGGCCTACATGTTCGGCGGGCTCCGGCCCAACGCCAAGAACGGGGGCTCGCTCACCGAGCGCTTCAAGCTTCTCCGGGAGGCCGGCTTCGAGGGCGTCGAGGTCAGCGGCGCCATGGATCAGAAGGAAGTCCTCGCCGCGCGCGATGCCAGCGGGCTCGAGATTCCCAGCGTCGTGGTGCACAACCATTGGACGCACCCGATCACCTCCCCCAACCCGACCGCTAGGGAGACGGGACTGAACGGTCTGCTGCAGGCGCTCCGCGACGCCAAGGCCTACGGTGCGAGCTCCGTGCTCTTCGTCCCGGGCGTGGTCAATCAGGACACCTCCTACGCCGACGCCTACCCGCGTGCGGTCGAGGGCGTCCGCAAGGCGATCCCGCTGGCCGAGGAACTCGGCGTGGCGATCGCGATCGAGAACGTCTGGAACAAGTTCCTCCTCAGCCCGCTCGAGGCCGCGGCCTTCGTCGACCAGTTCAAGACCCCCGCGGTGCGGTGGCACTTCGACGTCGGCAACGTCGTCGACAGCGGCTGGCCGGACCAGTGGATCCGCATCCTCGGCTCGCGGATCACCAAGGTCCACGTGAAGGAATACAGCCGGAAGCTGCGCGACAAGGAGGGCCCTTCCGCCGGCTTCAAGACCGAGCTCTTCGGCGGCGACAGCAACTGGCCCGCCGTCATCGCCGCCCTCGACGCCATCGGTTACTCCGGCTGGCTGATCTCCGAGCAGTACCGCACGCCCGGCCTCTCCGACGCCGAATGGCTGAAGACCTTGTCCGGCCAGATGGACCGCATCATCGCCCTCTGATCCTCATCCCCCCAACCATGGAAACGAAACCCAGCACCCCCGCCGTCGCCCGCCGCCACTTCCTCAAGGCCTCCTCGGGCCTCGCCGCCGGCGCGGCGATCACGGCATCGACGCCCCGCTTCCTGACCGCGGCCGAGCGTGCCCGCTCGATCGGCGCCAACTCGCGCATCCGCATCGCGCAGATCGGCTGCGGCAGCCGCGGCGTCACTGCCCACATGTCGGGCATCCACAAGCACGCCGCCGCGACCAACATCGAAGTCGTGGCCGTCGCCGATCCGTGGAGCCAGGCGCGCGAGAAGGCGAAGGCCCGCGCGAAGGAATGGTTCGGCAGCGACGCCAAGACCTTCGCCTCCTACCGCGACGTGCTGGCGATGAAGGACGTCGACGCGGTGATGATCGCCTCTCCCGATCACCTGCACACCCTCCACCTCGAGGCCGCCGCCAAGGCCAACAAGCACATCTACGTCGAGAAGCCCCTGGCGACCGAGTTCGACAAATTGCTCCGGGCCTACGATGCCGCCAAGGCCGCCCAGGGCCGCGGCAGCATCATCCAGGTCGGCACCCAGCTGCGCAGCCTCCCCGGCGTCGCCGGCGCACGCGAGCTCGTGAAGAGCGGCATCCTCGGCAAGATCACGCGCGTCGACGAGACCCGCAACGCCGAGAAGCCCTACTGGTACAGTTACCTCGGCCGTGACGTGAAGGAGTCGGAAGTCGACTGGAAGGAATTCCTCGACGACCGGAAACCCCGCCCGTTCGACGCCCGCCAGTACGCCGCGTGGTATGGCTACTACGAGTTCTGCCAGGGTCCCGTGCCGCAATGGGGCGCCCACTTCCTCGACCTGATGCATTACGTCACCGACTGCGGCTTCCCCGAGTCCTGCATGTGCATCGGCGGCGTGACCTACTGGAAGGACGAGAACAAGTTCACGACGCCCGACAACGTCATGGCCACGTGGATGTATCCCGAGGGCATGATGGTCACGAGCTCCAACAACTTCGGCAACAGCTCCGGTAACCTCCGGAAATTCTTCGGCGACAAGGGAACCCTCGACGTCGGCAACTGGAACGCGCCTTCCTACAGCGCCGAGGGCGGCCCGAAGCGCGACGGCAAGATCCGCGGGAAGCAGGAGGTCACGCCGGTCGACCGGCCCGACCACTTCCTCAACTGGCTCCAGTGCATGCGCGACAACAAGACGCCGCACGCCTCGATCGACGCCGGTTACCAGCACGCCGTCGCCGTCCTCATGGCCGTGATCTCCTACGACACCGGCCGCAAGACGGTCTACGACCACGCCAAGCGTCGCATCACGGCCGTCTGACGCCGGCCGGCGATCCGCCTCATTCCCGACCCCCGCCGTTCCCCTCGGCGGGGGTTTTCATTTTTCCCGCCACGCCGTCGCGCCGGCAACGCCCCGCGCCCCCACGGGATCACGGCCGTGGACGCCGTCGGACTCGGGCACCGGTAACCTTGGTTGGCTGCGTTGCGGCCAATCGGTGCAATACCACCAATTGCGCGCGAAAGTGAACGTCTCGGGCGCCGTCCCCGGCCCCACGTTCACGCCGCCCTCCGACCAGCGGGACGATTCGAAGACCACGAGGTTGTCGGTGAAGCTGCCGTTGCGGCACGCGACAAATCCGGGCGCGCGGTTCTCCTGCAGGATGCGCAGCACCCAACGGCCCGGCTGCTCGAAAGTGTTGAAGCGCACCACGGCCCCGTCCACGCCCGCGAACGCCACCGGGGACGTCGCGCCGGTGAAGCGGTTGCCCTCGACGCGGATGTCGCGCGCCTCGGCGTGCGGCCCGTCACCGTTGAGCGGCGGGCGGAAGAACGCGGTCCCCGTACTGCCGCCGAGGTTCACGCCGCGGGCGCCGGTGTCGTCGAAAAGGTTGCCGAGGATCGCGATCGCGGAGGAGCCGCCCTTGCACTGCACGCCGTTCGCCGCGGGCGGCAGCGTGTGGCGGAAGACGTTGCCGCGGATGACGCCGCGGTGGCAGCCGACGAGGTCGATCGCCGAGCCGGCCGCGCCCCAGCGCTCCACGCGGCAGCCCTCGACCGTGAAGTCCGACACGCCGGAAAGCTTGATGCCGTCCTCATTGCCGCCGCCGCCCACGTCGCGCACCCGCAGGCCGCGCAGCGTCACGTGGTGCGCGTCCCCGTCGCGACGGCCGCCATCGTCGATATTGAGTCCGTTGGCGTGGAGCACGGTGAACTCAAGGTCGCGCAGCTCGACGTGCGCGGGCGAGCTCAGGTGCAGGCCGGTGCGCGCGTCGCGGAAGACCGCCGGCTTGGCGGGGTCTTCCGAAGCGATGGTGATCTGTCGACCAGGCTCGCCCCGCAGTCGCGGGAAACTGAACCCGCCGCCGTAAACGCCCTCCGCCAGCAGGATCACCGTACCCGGCCGCGCCGCGGCCACGGCGGCACGCAGCCCGGCAGCATCACGCACCCGCACCTCCTCCGCCCCGAGCCCCGCGCACCCCAGGACGATCGCGAAGGCGGCGCGGGAAAAGCGGAGGGGCGGAGATTTCACCGGCGGTCAGCGCTTCTTCTTGCCGCCCTTCTTGGCGGCGCCGGCCGGCACGTCGGGCGCGCTGGGCTCGGCCTGCTCCGCGCTCCATTTGTCCCAGAGCGCCTGCAGTTCCCGCACTTTCGCGGGCTGGGCGGCGGCGAGGTCGCGCGACTCGCCGATGTCCTTCGAAAGGTCGTAGAGCTCGGGCTTGCCGCTGCCGCCCTTGGAGACGACGAGCTTAAGGTCGCCGTGGCGGACCGCCCATTGCGGACCATAGCGCCAGTACAGCGTCTGGTGCGGCCGCGCGGAGTTGGCGCCGGTGACGAAGGGCGTGAGGTCGACGCCGTCGAGGCGCCACGAGGCGTCCACCTTGCCGCCGGCGGCGGTCACGAGGGTCGGGAGCACGTCGAGGTTGATGACCGGCGCGTCGTAGACCTTGCCGGCCGGCCAGCGGCCCTTCCACTGCGCGAGGAAAGGCACGCGCGGCCCGCCCTCGAAGGTCGTCATCTTGAAGCCGCGGAGGGGACCGTTGCCCGAGGTGGTGCTCGCGGTGGGACCGCCGTTGTCGGCGATGTAGAACACGATCGTGTTCTCCTCCTGGCCGAGCGCGCGGACCTTGCCCATCACGCGGCCCACGGCGTCGTCCATCGACGCCAGCATCGCCGCGAAGATGCGGCGCTTCTCATCAGGAATGCCCGAGAAACGATCGAGGTACGTCTTCGGCGCCTGCAACGGGGCGTGCTGCGCGTTGAACGGCAGGTAGAGGAACCACGGGCGGCCCTTGTTGCGCTCGATCCAGTCGACCGCGCGTGCGGCGTAGGCGTCGGTCGTGTAAAAAGCGGCGTCGGTCACCGGCCGCGTCTCGTCGGAAACCCGGGAATCGACGAAGTTCGTCGGGTGGTAGAACGGCGTGTTGGCGAGCGTGCCGTAGAACTCGTCGAAGCCGCGCTTGGTCGGGCGGTACTCCAGCCCGCCACCGAGGTGCCACTTGCCGACGCACGCGGTCGCGTAGCCGAGGGTGCGGAGCCGGTCGGCGAGCGTCACCTGGTCAAGGCGGAGCCCGGTGCGGTTGGCGACGCTGTTGAACTCGTGGCCGAAGCGCGTCGGGTAACGTCCGGTCAGGAGTCCCGCGCGCGAGGGGCTGCAATAGGTGGCGGCGACGTAACCGTTGGTAAAGCGCACGCCGGCGCGCGCGATCGCATCGATGTGGGGCGTCGGAATCTGCGGGTTGCCCTGGCAGCCGAGTTCCCCCCAGCCGAGGTCGTCGGCGTAAAAGACCACGACGTTGGGCGGGGCCGCCAGGGAGGCGGCGGGCGCCGCCACCAGCGCCGCGAAGAGGAGGACGAGGGAGAGGGTGATCCGGGGGTGGGGGCTCATGAGACGAGTGAAGCCCGCCGCGCGGTGGCTGGCAACGGGGCAATCCGCCGGAAGAGAAAGTTCAGGGAAACCCGCACCGGGAGCGGAAGGTTGCGGGAGCGCCCGCCGCGGCCAACGTGACCGCATGCCCCTGTGCCCCCGTCCGCTCCGGCTCCGTCTCGCCCTCGCGTCCGTCCTGCTGCTCCTTCCCACGCTGGCGCTGCCCGCCGCGGCCCCGCGGCACGAGGCCCGCCTCCTCTTTGCTCCGGAAACCTGGCACAACCACTCATCCTGCGTCGTCGAGCTACCGAACGGCGACCTGCTCGCGTGCTGGTTCCATGGCTCCGGGGAGCGCACGGCGGACGACGTCAGGGTCGAGGGCGCCCGCCTGCGCCGCGGCACCTCCACGTGGGGACCGCGCTTCACCCTCGCCGACACCCCCGGCTTCCCCGACTGCAACCCGGCGATGTTCCTCGATCCGCAGGGCAGGCTCTGGCTCGTGTGGATCACGATCCAGTCGAACCGCTGGGAGTCCTCGCTCCTGAAGTACCAGCGCTCGGAGGACTTCCTCGGCGACGGTCCGCCGCGCTGGAACGACCGCGGCGTGATCCACCTGAAGCCGCCCGCGGAATTCGCCAACGCCGCGCTCGCCCACTTCGGCCGCGTCGAGGCGGGCCGGCTCGCCGCCGCGCCCGACGAGGAGGCCCGCGGCAAGGTCCGCGAGGAATTCGCCACCTACCGTGCCCTCGCCACGGACCGTCTCGGCCAGCGGCTCGGCTGGATGCCGCGCGCGCATCCGTTCGTGCTCGAGGGCCGGCGCCTCATCCTGCCGCTCTATTCCGACGGATTCGATTTCTCGCTGATGGCACTCAGCGACGACGGCGGCGAAACGTGGCGCACCAGCACACCGCTCCTCGGGGAGGGCAACATCCAGCCGAGCCTGGTGCGTCGCCGCGACGGCTCCCTGCTCGCCCTCATGCGCGACAACGGTCCGCCGCCGAAGCGCCTGCATCAGGCTGAGTCGCGCGACGGCGGCGAGACCTGGTCGGCGGTGACCGATCACGCCGTGCCGAACCCGGGTTCCGGCGCCGAGATCGTCGGGTTGCGCGACGGGCTCTGGGCCCTGATCGGCAACGACACCGAGACCGGTCGCCACCGCCTCGCGGTGCGGCTCTCCGACGACGAGGGCCGCACCTGGCGCTGGATCCGCGCCTTGGAAGAGGAGTCCGCCGGACCCGACGCGGGACGCTATCATTACCCCAGCCTGATCGAGGCGGCCGACGGCACCTTGCACGCCACCTACAGCCACCACACCCACGGGCCGTCATCCCCCGGGAAACCCGGTGAAACGCGCAAGACGATCAAGCACGCCCATTTCAATCGCGAGTGGGTGCGCGCCGGCGCGGCGCCGTGAGGGGACGCCGCACTTGCCAAGACAAGCGCCCGGCGCAACTTTCTCTCCCTATGCATTTCGACCACCTGCAGTCCTCGCTTTCCGCCCCGCTCCCGCGCCTGGACGACGAGGAGGAAGAGGAGGAACGGGAAGACGGGAAGAAGGCCCCCGCGCCCGTCGCGATGATGATCGCACGGAAGTTCCTCGAGCAGCGGAAGATCTTCCTCTGGGGCGCGGTGACCGACGAGACCGCGAAGGACATCACCGAGAAGCTCCTCTACCTCGAGAGCGCCGCGCCGGGTAAGGACATCACGTTCTACATCAACACGCCGGGCGGCTCGATCACGGCCGGCATGGCCGTGTATGACACGATGCAGTTGGTCACCTCGCCGATCACCGTCGTCGTCACGGGCATGGCGGCGTCGATGGGCTCGATCCTGCTCTCCGGCGCGAAGAAGGGTCGCCGCCTGCTCTACCCGCACTCCCGCGTGCTCATCCACCAGCCGCTCATTTCCGGCCGCATGATCGGTCCCGCGAGCGACATCAACATTCAGGCGCGCGAGATGGAGAAGCTCCGCGCCGAGCTGAACCAGATCCTCGCCAAGGCATCGGGCCAGCCGCTGGAACGCATCAACCGCGACACCGACCGCGATTTTTATCTGAACGCACCCGAGGCGATCGAATACGGGCTAGCGGACCGGATCGTGGACCAGGTCTGAGCCGTCTCACGCTGGCCGTTTTCAGCGCGGTGCGCCCTTCATCGGCGTGAGCCGCAGCGATTCCGTCTGCCAAGCCTCCGCCTGGGAGCCCGCCCCGGCGACCCGGGCCGTCCGGATGGCTTCCGGCAACCACGCCACGCGAAGATCGGCCCCGAGCGCCGGGGCCGAGAGGAGCCGGCGCCACCACTCAACCGCGGCCGACGGAAGGCCGGCTGAATCCGCCAGCAACGCCGCCTCCCGGAGCAGCGCCCATTCGTCCGCGGCGGGACTCGCCGGCGGCTTCGTCGCCGCCAACGTCGCGGCCGCCGCGGCCGCGTCGCCCCGGTCCAGTTGCCGGCGAGCCAACGCCAATCCGAGGGCAAGCGCCGGATTCCGCCCGAAGGCGACGAGCCCCTCTTTCATCGCCTCCGCTTCCCTGCCCTCCGCCTCGAGAAGGCGCATGCGATGGAGCACGTCGTAGCAATCGAGCCGCGACGGCGCCGCGGCAGCCACCCGCTCCGCAGCGCCGCCTCCCGGCGGAAAGGGGCGGTAAAGGGGATCGCCGATCGCGACCGCCTGCCAGCTGAGCGCGGGCAGGGCGAAATAGACCGCCTCCACCCACGTGGCGCCGCGCGCGAGCGCCCGCAGCAGCAGGTGGGGTGGATGCGTGAACTGGAGGTACGGCTCGTGGACATTTCCCACCGTGGCCGTCACGCCCCGCGCGACGAAGGGCCCTGTCCAGCCGTTGTCCGCCGACCGGAGCGTCGCGGCCGAGTAGCTGTGCAGATGGAGCGCGATCGCACCCGGTGGGAAACGAAAGCCGGGCAGCGTGAACGGGCCGTCAACCGAGCCCGAGTACCAGCCAAAGTAGAGCGCGGGCGCATCGAAGCGCGCGGCCGCCGGGAGCGTGCCGGGTTCGCGGTCGACCGAGGTGTCGAAGCCGAGCTCCGTCAGCTGGCGCGCAGCCGCCTCGAACCAAGCGTCGCCCACCGGGTCGCGGTTCGCCACGTCGACGTAGGCGCGGCCGCGCAGACCCGACCGCTCGGTCGCGACCGCACGGTCGACCAGTCCGTTGACGTCGGCGACGGAGGGACCGTCGAGCCGCGACACGCGGATGACCTGCGCGAGGTCCTGCGCGGACGGTGCCGCGTTCTGGAAGAGCGGATTGGAGACGAACGCGTTGATCGGGTAGTTCGGGTTCGCGAGCAGGCTGAGTTCGGCGTCGACCGAACCCGCGTTGGTGCGGAACTCACCGCGCCGCGTCGCGGGCGGGACCTCGGCGTAAAGCGCAGGATCGTGTTCGATCTTCAACGGGACGCCGCGGCACACCACCAACCCGCCGATCCGGTGCCCGTTGGGGGCGTGCTTGCGGCGGCCGGCGGCGTCGAAGGTCGCCATCGGAATCGCCTCGATCCAGCGCTCCGCGACCAGCCGCGCGAGCAGGGGATTCCAGACCTTTTCGACGAACTCGCGCCACCCCACGGACTCCGCCGAAGGCATCCGCAGGGCCAGCACGTTTTCCCCGGGCACGCCGCGCACGGATGCGTAATGGCGCGCGACCGCGAGCGAATCGGGATCCGCAGCGTTGGCGAGGATCACAAGACCCCGGGGTACAACCACCTGCTCCCGAACGGGCTCCGCCCGCGCCACCACCGCGAGAAGGAGGCAGGTGAGCAGCGGGCCGGTTCGGGGCGGTCTCACGACGGCGGAACGACGGCGGCGCGTCAGGGCGTCGTCTTGGCGGCCGCGGCCTGGCGGCGGACGAGCGCCGCGCGCAGGTAGGTGTCGGGGACGGCGCCGCGCCACGCGGTGTTCCAGATCGCCGCGAGCATGCGGCCGCCGTCGAGCAAGCGATCCTGCACGAAGGCGCGCGCCTCGTCGTGGACCACCGCGCCTTCGGCTTGCCCGAGCTTGCCCTCCTTCTCCATTGCGTAGAGCGGCTCGACCCACGTGTGCTGCCGGCGCAGGTAATCGAAGACCGCCATGAACATGGGATCGTTGCGGTCGTCCCGCGGGGCCAGGGAGATGACTTCGGCCGGGGTGATCCGCGGCAGCAGCGGATCGATGCGGATGCCCGCCTTGGCGGCGAGACCGCCGTCGATCCAGGCGTGGAGGCCATTCCAGGTCGTGTAGCCCTTCGGGTTTTCCCCGGACCAGCCGTTGTAATGCTTCGTGGTGTGCAGCGGCTGCGAGCAATCGCCGACATAGTGGCCCATCAGGCCCATCATGTAGACGATGTTGGCGCGGGCGTTTTCGATCTCCTCTTGCGTTCCCAGTTCCTCGAATACGCGCAGGTAGGAGAACCCGGAGCGCAGGCGGCCGAAGTGCTCGGTGATGGCCCAGGGCGCGAAGCCCGGCCACTCCTGCGTGCGGTCGGCGTTGCGGGCGGGATCAATCGGTTTGAAGTTCCGCGCGTTTTCGGCGCGGCCCCTGGCGAAGCGCACGATGAACTCGTAGCGGAACGAGGAGACCTCGGACCATTCGATCCCCGCCTCCGGGATGTACTCGAGGTCGCAAAAATGGTCGGTCCAGCTGCCGCCGGAATGCTTCACGGGAAGGTCGGGCACGTTGCGCCAGCGGTCGGCCTCACCCGAGAGGAAGGCGATGCGCGCGGCGTTCGCCGGCTCGCGCGCGAAGGCCGGAAATTCCGGCGGGAGCGCGGCCAGCGCGAGCTGGTTGACGATGCGGTGGCCCTCGTAGTCCCAGGCCTGGAGCGGCAATCCGGCGGGAGCGAGGAGCGCGAGGATGAGGCGGGCGGTGTTCATGGCGGAGGACGATTACCGGACACGACCGAGCACGGCCGCGTAGTCGCGGATGCCGGCGGCCACGGCGACCGCGATCCGCTGGCGATGGGCGGGGGTCGCGATCTTCCGCGCCTCGGCCTCGCTGCTGAGGAAACCGCATTCGACCAGCACGCCGGGGCAGTCGAGCGGGCGCAGCACGGCGAGGTGCATGAGCTTCTTGCCGCGGTCGTCGGACTTGAGGTCGTCGACGAAGCGCCGGTGCAGCGCGTGCGCGAGGACGACGTTCCAATGGTCGTGGCGGTTGCCCGGGGACGCGTAGTCCTCGGTGTCGTCCTTGGCCCCCGGCCCCCAGGCATTGGTCGAGCGCTGGAAGCGCGGCGCGAACGTGTAGACCTCCACGCCGGAGGTGCGGGTGTCCCGCGGCACGGCGTTGAAGTGGAGGCTCACGAACACGTCGGCCTTGGCGGCACGCGCGGCCGCGGCCCGCTGGGGAAGCGCGACGAAGGAATCGTCGTCGCGGGTGAGGAGGACGCGGAGGCCGTCGGCCTCCAGCAGGCGCTTCACACGGCGGGCGACGTCGAGCGTGAGCGTCTTCTCGTTGATCCCCAGTCGCTCGTTGATCTTGCCCGGGTCGGAACCGCCATGGCCGGGATCAAGCATGATGACCCGCGGCGCGGGCCGGGCCGCCTGGCCGTGACCGGGACGCAGCAGAGGAAGTAGGCAACGCTCGTGGTCGACACGGCTCACCAGGGCATCGCCTTCGGACGCCACGACCGGATCACCGAGGAAAATCCGCAGGCCGTTGACCGTGATCTCCCGGCTCTCGGTCTCGATCTCGGCCCGCCCGCCCGCGCCGATCAACTCGAGCCGGCGACCGGGCTCCCGCCAGACCAAACGGCAACCGAGACGCGGGGCCGCGGCGGCGAGGGAAACGTACTCCACGCGGCCGATGCGACGGCCGGGCAGCGCCTTCTCGGCGGCGGGCGGCGGCCGCGATTCCGCGGCGGACGCCGGGGGCATGGAGCCGGGACGAGTAGGAGCCGATCGCTGGGACGACTCCGCCCCGACGGCAATCGCCGCAGCCAGGAGAGC
>JACCEC013124373.1_pt1 | contig 45977 bp, 38 predicted proteins | sample 7450121 | NCBI WGS metagenome assembly JACCEC01 (sample SAMN15323455, study PRJNA562643) | freshwater metagenome | isolation source: river surface water | place: USA:Blue River Watershed | collected 2017-08-18 | reverse complement strand
TTTATAATTCAGATTCTATTGGTACCTATTAAATTATTTCGCAAATTGTTGGATTCACTGACGACTTGTTCTACTTGTCGTAGGCGGGAACGATTGGCATCATTCGAGATGTGAATGGTTCGGTCACACTTCTCATTCGTTAAGCATCGTCTAGCTTGTGTTCTATATGTCACCCCATTGCGCCAGTTACTTATTTCAATTTACTCTTCTTAGATCAGCATGCTACGGTCCCTTTTCGCTCTTTTACGAAACAGGTAAGCTTTTCTAAGTAGGACTTTCTTTTGATGCTAGCCCATTCACGATATAATACACGCTGCTTCTTAAGCGCACAACCAGAATAGATGTTGGAAGAGCACAGGATCACCACCACCTGCAGGCTCAAAAAATGTTGTGTTGAAATTCCTATCCGTTAAAAGCATAGTAATCGCTCCGGCTAATACAGGTAATGACAACAGCAATAAAAATGCTGTAATCAAAATAGACCAAACAAATAAAGGCAGTCTATGAAAAGGCATGCTTTTTGTTCGCATATTAAAAATGGTACAAATAAAATTAATAGCACCTAACAATGATGAAATTCCAGATAAATGTAAACTAAATATGGCTAAATCTACAGCTGCACCTGAATGAGCTGCGATACTAGACAAAGGAGGATAAACAGTCCAACCAGTACCTACCCCTGCTTCACATAAAACAGAAGATATTAACAGAGTTATTGAAGGAGGAAGCATCCAAAAACTGATATTATTCATTCTTGGAAACGCCATATCAGGAGCCCCTATCATTATGGGTACAAACCAGTTACCAAAACCTCCGATAAGAGTAGGCATTACCATAAAAAAGATCATAATAAAAGCGTGCCCTGTGACAATCACGTTATAAAAAGTATGATTGTGAGACAGAAAGTCATTGTCTGGTTGAGATAGAGTAATACGTATATATAAAGACAACGCTGTACCTGCTACTCCTGAAATAGCTCCGAAAATTAAGTATAAAGTACCTATATCTTTATGATTAGTAGAAAAAAGCCATCGATTAGCAAACTTCTTTATAGAAGCTTTGAAAAAATCTAAATTTACCATAAATATATCAAAGATCTTCAGACTAAGTCGAATTTCTTGAAATTCTTTAGTGGTAGGTAATAGTTTTAAAAATCTTTTTGTCATTTTTGATGGGGAACACTTTTTTTGTTAAAAAATACGAGAAACAACAAGCTCATTAACTTCCGTAATAAGATATTTTGTGCGATCGATCGTTAATACACCTACACATACAACTGCTAACGTTAAAATAAGTCCTGTAAGTAAAAATTGTAAAGCATATCTTGTATAGAATAATTGACCTAACACTTCAATATCTGTAACATCATCCTCTACGTAAAACTCATCAAAACAGTTATCGATGAAAACCCAATGACTTTGCTGGAAAACTTCTGAATAAGGATTTAATACGAAACAACTATGTATAAAAGGTGATGTCAGTAAAAAAAACATGACCGGCACACTTAAACCTACCAACATATGAAATGGATTAGCTTTATTATCAAGATGCTTTAATTCTAACATCATTAGCGCAAATAAAAACAATACAGCGATTGCTCCAACATATACAATTAGAAAAAGAAAAGCAAAAAACTCACAATTCAGAATTAATAATAAAATAGAAGAGGCTATAAAACAAACTATTAAACTTACAATAGATTGGATTGAATTTCTTAGAGAAATAACAAAAATAGAGGATAACGTAAGTAAAAAAGAAAATAGATGGAAAAACCCTTTTATGAACATTTACGTAAATAATGAAAGAGAGAGTTGAACTCTCGGCATTTAGATTATGATTCTAACATTCTACCAACTGAACTATTTCATTTTTCCAGCTACACGTTCCCGTACAGCTACCTTGTTACGACTTCATCCAAATTGTTTATGTATTATTCAAAGTTCTTAAAGCAGTAAAAACTTTTTCAGGATATAAAAACTTTTTGCATGTGACGGGCGGTGTGTACAAAGCCAAATAACATATTCACCGCAACGTGCTGATTTGCGATTACTAGCGATTCCACCTTCATGTAACCGAGTTTCAGATTACAATCCGAACTAAGAAAACTTTTAATAGATTAACTTAAACTTACATTTTAGTTACTTTTTGTAATTATCATTGTAGCATGTGAGTAGCCCAATTTATAAGGGCCACAGTGACTTGACTTCTTTCTTATCTTCCTCTAATTTATCATTAGCATTTTTTTTAAAAAATTATTTTTGAGTTAAATCGAAAACAAATTCGTTAAAAATAAGAGTTTCGCTCGTTAAAGGAATTAACCAAACATCTCACGACACGAGCTTGAGGCAGTCGTGCAACACCTGTAGATATAAGAAATCTTCTTGAAACCATTTACGTTTCTGAAATCTTTTTATCTATTCAAAAATTGGTAAGGTTTTGCGCGGATTATCGAATTAAACCACATACTCCACCACTAGTAGTAGGCTCCCGTCAATTCCTTTGAGTTTCAATCTTGCGATTATACTTCTCAGGCGGAGTGCTTATAGCGTTAGCTTAAAAATCCAATAAAAATATTAAAATATCTATTAAATTACAGCACTCATAATTTACGGTATAGACTACCAGGGTATCTAATCCTGTTTGCTCCCTATACTTTCGTCCCTCAACGTCAGTTTATACTAAAGAATCGCTTTCGCTAAAGTTGGTATTCCTCTAGATGTCTACAAGTGCTACCTCTATATCTAAAATTCTATTCTTCTGAGAAAAACTCTAGTGGAGTAGTATTACATGATAAACTTAAAGTTAGGCTTTAGTCTTTAACAATATAACTTACAACACCGTCTACGAACTCTTTACGCCCAATTATTCTGAATAACGCTAGCCCCTCCCGTATTACCGCGGCTGCTGGCACGAGATTAGCCGGGACTTATTTGAGTCATGATTACTGTCATTATCTTTATCATGATTAGAATTTTACAACAAATTTGCCTTCTTCATTCAAGTAGTATTGCTGGATCAAACTTTCGTTCATTGTCCAAGATTCTTCACTGCTGGCATTTATATTAGCCTGGACCTTGTCTCAGTTCCAGTGTGGTTGATCGTCCTCTAAGACCAACTAAAGATCGTAGGCTTGGTAAGCTTTTAAATGACCAACTACCTAATCCTCTACAAAACAATCTAATAGCAGTATTTTTGTACTTTTTATTATACGGTATTTACGTGTATCTACAAAGATTTTTTTCAAAAACAAAAATTAATAAGTTGTCTTATTAAAAAGTTAGGAAGAGACGTATTATCCTCGCACTAAAAGGTATAATTTTGTATATTTTCACCCGTTCGCTACGCGATATTCGTACAACTCGCATGTGTTAAACATACTACTAGCGTTCACTCTGAGCCAGGATCAAACTCATAAGATATAAAGTACAAAGTATCTAAATACTTTTGAACTCTTTTAATTAAAATCTTAAAACATAACTGACTAGTAAATCAATTAAAAATAAAAACCCAAGATTAATAGATAGAAATTAGTACTTTTTAGCTTAAAATTTTACAATTCTTTTACATAAAGCCTATCAATGTAATAGTCTATTACAATCAAGAAAAACATGTTTTAAGGTCAGTTTCTTGCTTAGATGCTTTCAGCAATTATCTGTTATGAATATAGCTATTCGACCTGCTATTGGTATAACAATCGATTTACCAGAGATTCACTTTTCCCGGTCCTCTCGTACTAGGGTATAATCCTTTCAATTTTTTACACTCACGGTAGATAGAAACCAAACTGTCTCACGACGTTCTAAACTCAGATCATGTGCCGCCTTTCTTGACGAACAGTCAAACCCTTGGAACCTTTTTCAGCTCCAGGATGCGACAATGTTACAGTCGAGCGAATGTTACCATTCTACCCTCTGATTCAAAACCGTACATGAAAGTCTCCCTTCATACGGCTCCTACTGAAACAATAAGATAATTTACGTACTGTATTTAAAGACAAGAAAAACATAGCCTTGACAGTTTTATATCACTTGTTTCAGCTTTACACGTCAGCTTATACATTAAATTACTAATGCCATTTGCTTCTTGTAAAATCCTTTTACGTAGAAGTTTTTAGCAGGATCCTACCAACATAAAATTGGAACTTCTACGTAGTTACTTCGTTCCGATTCTCCATTAAAATACAAATCTCTTTCCTACTATGCACCGAGATCTTCAACTCTCTAGCTTTCTCTGTTGTACGATCCAGCTTGAAATGATCTATTCCCTTTATTTAGGGTCCTGGGTATCTTAAGAATTACACTTTGAGATATCGTACTATTGCCCAGAATTCCTCGTGACGGTACTTTAATACGCAGATTTACTTTCGTTAAAGTTATTTGTATTATTCTCATAAGCAAATTAAAACAGTACGTATTCTAATTGCAAACTTTTAGCCCTGCTTCCATAATATGTATGATCCTGGCATCTATACTACGTAGGGGAGTCCACGTGATAAAGCGTGGTGTCTATGATCAGTATCTATTGAGAGTAAGATACACGGGTATGGTTACCCATCTAAAGAATCAGTTATAAATATCTGGTTACAAAATATTTACAGTTTTACGGTAGTATCTATCTCTACCTTTACACTAACGAATCGCACCCAACATCGAGGTGCCAAACAACTCTGTCGATAAGGTCTCTAAAGAATTATTAGCCTGTTATCCCTGGGGTACCTTTTATTCGTTGAGCGATGACTTTTCCACTAAATATCATCGGATCACTATAGCCGACTTTCGTCCCTGTTCGATTTGTAAATCTAGCAGTCAAGCAAGCAATATACTATTATGCTCTTCAATTGATTGTTACAATTTGAACTTACCTTAAATGCACGCCTTCGTTACTCTTTAGGAGGCGACCGCCCCAGTCAAACTACCCATTATACACTGTTTTGTACAATAGTACAATTAGCAATAAAACATTACAAGAGTGGTATTTCATTGGAGTTTAAACTATTCACTGACGTAAAGGTTTTAGAATAACTTCCCACTTATGCTAGACAAATAAAAATTTTATCGCAATATATAAATATAGTAAAGGTCCCAGGGTCTTTTCGTCTAGCCGCAAATACTCTGCATCTTCACAGAGAATTCAATTTCACTGGGCTTGTGTTGGAGACAGTAGGACAGTCGTTACGCCATTCATGCAGGACATCAATTAAATGCCAAGGAATTTCGCTACCTTAGGACCGTCAGAGTTACAGCCGCCGTTTACTGGGGATTATAGTCTAAGTACGAATACAGAAACATTTACTCTTGCAGCACTGGGCAGGCGTCAGTCTTTATACATCATCTTTCAATTTGGCAAAGACCTATGGTTTTATTAACCAGTCGCTATCCTCACTTTTGTGCCAGCTATAAATACTCATCAGTTTATTGCAAATATTTAAAAGCTACTCCTTCTCCCGAAGTTACGGAGTCATTTTGCCGAGTTCCTTCAACACAATTCTCCCAAACACCTTCATTTACTAAATGTATCCACCTGTGTCGGTTTGAGGTACGGTTAAACAATTAAATGCTATTTCTTGAAACCATTTTGATTAATCAACTACTATTTTTTACCAGTCTAATTGAAAAATTTACAGGATTTGTCACATTTAATTTAAATCATGAATTAGCATGATAACCCATTAAATAAAACTTTCGTTGTCATCTTAGGGACCGATTAACACTAAAAAGGATAAACCTTGTTTTAGAAACCTGGGATTTAAGGTGGCAGAGATTTTCACACTGCTTTTAGCTACTCATATCAACATTATCACTTCTGATATCTCCAATTTAAATTACTTTAAATCTTCTTAAATATACAGAACGTTCTGCTACCATTTAAACCAATTTGTTTAAATTTACTGTTTCAGCAAATAATTTGAGTCCTTATACATTTCCATATTGAAAAGATTGAACCAATGAGCTATTACGCTTTCTTTAAAGAATGGCTGCTTCCAAGCCTATCTCTTGATTGTAATTATCTTTTTAATATTTACGCACTTAATTATTTTTTAGGGCTTTAACAATTAATCTGGGCTGTTTCCCTTTTGACAATAAATCTTATCACTTATAGTCTGTTTGCACAAAATTCAAAATATTTAATATTCGAAGTTTTAATAAATTCAGTAAGATTTTGGATCCCCATCGTTTAATTAGAGCTCTACCCTAAAATACAGACTTTGTACACTCTACTTATATAGATTTCGCAGAAAACCAGCTATCTCTAAGTTTGATTGGCCTTTCACCCCTAATCACAAATCATCTCAACATTTTGCCACATGTACGAGTTCGGTCCTTAATCCATTTAAAAATAAATATCAACCAGTTCATGATTAGATCACTTAGTTTCGGGTCTTATTTTAGAGACTATTTTGCAGTTTAAAACTTAATTTCTTTTTGCCTACACATTATTGTTTAAGCTCGCCACTAAAATAAACTTGTTGATTCGTTATGCAGGAAGTACGCCAGAACTATTTTGAATAGTATCGACTGCTTATCAACATTAAATTTCAAAATCTTTTCAAATTCGAGAATTCTTTTTCACCTTTCCTTCACAGTACTTGTTTACTATCAAACACCTATATGTTAAGACTTTGAGGGTGGTACCCCAGCTTTAAGCAAATAAATATGCTTTACTTTTTTTCTTATTTTCTTTCTATTTGACAGGGCTTTAACCTTCTATGGCTGTATGTTAGATTTACATTAAACAAAAAGAAAAAATAAGAGTCTTACTACCGGTTTCGCTCACCGCTACTTACGGTATCTCTATTGATTTTTTTAGTAGTTAGTTAGATGTTTCAGTTCACTACTTTATTAAAATTAAGATAAAATAATTCGATTTCTCGTTGTGGATTTTTGAAAGTCAACAATTTTAAAACTTCATTTCAAAATATCGTGTAACACGTCCACATATTGATATTTGGTGTTTAGGTATCCATTTAATGCTTTATTGTATTAATTCTTGGGGTTTTATTTAGGCGAATAGCAAGATTTGAACTTGCGACATCTAGAATCACAATCTAGCACTCTGAACCTGCTGAGTTATATCCGCCAAAATAAGATGAGATCTCACATATATTATTGAATAGATTCCCGCCAAACGCAGTATTTTGAAGTACAATATAAATAACACTCTTGAGTACGTAGTTGATTTCAGGTGTTAATTAAACGGTTAAGAAGTTAAGCCTCCCCACCAGTAAACGGTTACGAATAAAAATAACCAAACTACATCAACGAAATGCCAATACCAAATAGCAGATTCAAATCCAAAATGATGAGTGTTAGTGTAATGACTTAACACTACCCTAATTAAAGATACTATCAATGCTATAGTTCCTACAAAAACGTGAAAACCATGAAACCCTGTTGTCATGTAGAAACAAGAACCAAAAACACTATCACTTATACTAAAAGGCGCATCAAAATATTCTACTACTTGTAATACTGTGAAGAAAAAAGCAAACATTAAAGTAAATAACAACGCGATAAGGGTATGTCTTTTGGCTCTGGCTATTAACGCATGATGAGCCCAGGTAACTGTTGCACCTGATGTTAATAAAAAAACAGTGTTTGTTAAAGGAATTCCCCAAGTGTCTATCGGAACAATAGCTTGTGGTGGCCAAACTCCACCTATATTGAATGTTGGAGAAAGACTCGAATGGAAAAAGGCCCAAAAAAAGGCAAAAAAAAACATAATCTCTGACACGATAAATAAAACCATACCTAACCTCAAACCTCTTTGGACAGCTGGAGTATGCTGTAATTCAAGTGTAGCTTCTCTAATAATGTCTCTCCACCATACGAACATGACAAATAATATTAAAGTAAAACCTGTTAAGGTTAACATACTACCTCCTCGATATTTATGCATATACAGAACAAAACCTACAGTTAACATAAGTGCACCTAGTGAAGCTAAAATAGGCCAAGGACTAGGATCTACCAAATGATAAGAATGTCTTGTTTTAATATGTTTTAAGTACTCTTTAAAATTAATTTCAAGACATATAAATTTGATGATAAATTCTTCTCCAAAAGCTTTTACATAATTTAAAAAAATAAACAACATTCTTTTAATGTCATAATATAATTAGATCGAATATGACGTAAATAATAGCGGACTCGAACCACTAACTTTTTCGTTGTAAGCGAAACACTCTACCATTGAGTTAATTATTTAAATGCTCCTTTTATAATGTCCCTAACGGGATTTGAACCCGTATTCTTACCGTGAAAGAGTAATGTCCTAAGCCTGAGTTAGACGATAAGAACAAAGGACTAACTTAATAAAAATAAGCTTAAAATAAAAAAAAATATCATTTTTAAAAAATCAAAAACTAAGAACTGTTGAGCTAATCCAAAACAGCTTATGGAAAAAAATAGCCCATAAAAACAGAAACTTAATAAAAGACCCACCAAAAAAACATAAACATAATGATTAATAGATCCTGACTGCAACTTATTTAAATAATTGGAAAAATTACGAGTTATATTCGTAAAACCGTATGGACCTAACATTTCAAACACACCTCTATCCACTAACTTATAACTCAAAGTATAACTTATATTAAGAATTCCTTGACCTAACGTTTCTGCATAGATTTTATCAATATACCATTTTTTATTGAGAAAACTATAGAGCGTCAATCCAAATTGAGTAGTTTTGATGTAAAACAGAAACTTAGGTTGAAAAGTATACAATAGAAAACAACAACCTATCCCTAAAAAACTGAAGCAAACAGGTGCTATTTTAAAAGGAAATTGAATAAACTCACCATCAAATAAACTCATGTTTTCAGGTGCAACATAAATAGCATTAGACCAAACATCTGTACCAAAACCTACAAGTAAATCTTTAGTAAAAAAACCTACAAAAATGCTAGGTATTGCTAGAATGCCAAGAACAGTGCTTATAAAATAAGACGAATCAAAAGATTGTTCATACATGGATCGAAAACCATTAGGTTTACTTAAAAACGTTAAAAATAAAAGTCTAGTAGAATAATAAGCAGTTAAAAAAGCACTTAACACACCCAAATAATACCCATAATGACCCAAAACCGTAAAACATCCGAAAGACGATTCTAAAATAAGATCTTTGGAATAAAATCCAGTTAAGAATGGAAATCCAGCTAAGGCTAAAGATCCAATAAGAATAATAGAATATGTAAAAGGTATTATTTTCTTTAAACCTCCCATTTTTCTCATATCTTGCTCATCACCGATAGCATGAATCACAGAACCTGCACCCAAAAAAAGAAGAGCTTTGAAAAAAGCATGATTAGATAAATGAAAAACACCAACCGAATAATTAGATAAACCACATGCGAAAATCATATAACCTAATTGACTACACGTGGAGTATGCTATTACTTTTTTTAAATCATTTTGTACTAAACCTACTGTTGCGGCAAAAAACGCAGTAGAAGCACCAACTACTGTTATAAAAGAGCGTACGTGAAAACAATGCTCAAACATGCAAGAACATCTTACTAATAGAAAGACTCCAGCAGTTACCATAGTTGCTGCATGTATTAAAGCGGAAACAGGGGTAGGACCTTCCATAGCGTCAGGTAACCAAGTGTGTAAACCTAATTGAGCTGATTTACCTATAGCGCCTACGAAAATGAAAAAACATATTAAATCAAGCGTATGAAATTCCATATTCAAAAACGATATAGGAGTATTGCATAAAAGAGGTACCATAGAAAATACTGTAGAATAATCTAACGATTTAAACGTTAAAAAAATTAAAAGTATACCTATAATTAAACCTAAATCTCCTATACGATTTAAAATCATCGCCTTAATGGCAGCTTTGTTAGCTTGCACTCTTGTAAACCAAAAATTAATCAACAAGTACGAACATAAACCTACACCTTCCCAGCCAAGAAACATTTGAACGAAGTTATCTGAAGTTACTAAAATCAACATGAAAAAAGTAAACAAAGATAAATAAGACATAAAACGAGACAAATGAGGGTCATTTGCCATATACTCAACAGAATATAAATGCACTAACGTAGATATAAACAAGACAACACAACACATGATTGAAGTTAAGCTGTCAAACATAAACCCCCAATCAACATCCAGCAGTTCAAAATTAATCCACGAATTTAGTCTGATGAAAACAAAACAATGACAAACAATAATTTCATAACAGCAAAAAATAGAGCAAAAGAATGAAAATAACACACACAAAAAAGATAAATTTATAGAACCTTTAGATCCAACATACCTACCGAAAAAACCAGCCAGAATGAACCCAAATAAAGGTAAGAAAATTAGAAGGAGATACACTTAGATCTTTAAAGTCAAGGTTTGCGAAAAGGTAAAAAACTTTTATGCTACCATTTTGATTTTTTCCAATTAAAAAGCATACGAGCTCTAAAAAGACGTAGCAAAACTAAACGAGAGAAACTAAACCATTTATTGAGTCTTTTTCGTCGTCCTGTAAGTATGCATCTTAGTACACACCGAATTAATAATGAGTTTTTGGGTGACTCTAACATCTGTTTAGACAAATTAACACGAACAGAATTAAGTAACAAAAAGTTGTTTAAAGAATAAGAAAGAATAAATTTATGACTTTGGTATGTCATATAATCTTGACGCAAATATTGGTCTTTTCTTACTTGTTTTTTCATAAACACTTTATATTTTTAACAACAGTCGGTTGTCGTAAGAAACTTTATAATCAAAAATTCTATATTCTTGCCCCAACTCTAATTTGTCAATGATTACACGCTTTTTGAACTCATTATAACGCACATCATAATAACCTGATAAAGGAAAATCTTTTCTTAAAGGATGTCCTTCAAAACCATAGTCTGTCAATAAACGAGTTAATCTGTCATGATTTTCTGGGTAAATACCATACATGTCCCAAAGTTCACATTCACTCCAGTTTGCAGAAAGATAAATGTCAGAGATAGTAAAAACACTATTATTTACAGCTTGAACTTTAACTCTTAAACGGTTGTTAAATCTTAGTGATAATAATTCATAAATAACATCATAGGGTTTATCTTCTTGATTTAAGTTAGAAACACCAGTGAGATCTGTTAACAAATCATATTGACATAAAACATGGTATTTCAGAAAGAATAAATATGAACGAAGATAAGTTTTATCTAAAGAAACAGAAATGGAATAAAAAGTGTCTATCACGATATTATTAACTGGTATAATTAATGCATGTGTTGCTGCAGACTTAAGAAATTGACTATAAAAAAATTGAACAGTAGAAGACTCAAAGGATTTAGGTAATAATCGGATTTTCATCTTAATTAAGTTTGAATAGTATCGAACTATCGACCGTACGCTTATCAAGCGTATGCTCTAAACCACTGAGCTACAAACTTGAGAGAAAACAATGGATTAGTAACATATATTTTACCGATCAACTTCTCCAAAAACAATATCTTGAGTTCCTATTATAGTAACAACATCCGCAATCATATGCCCTTTAGCTATGTAATTTAAAGCCTGTAAATGGTTAAAACCCGGAGCTTTTATTTTGCATTTAAAAGGTCTATTTGTTCCATTCGCTACTAGATAAACTCCAAATTCTCCTTTAGGTGCTTCAGTACCTAAATAGGTTTCATTTGCTGGAATGATAATGTTTTGAGTATACATCTTGAAATGATGAATCAGAGATTCCATAGATTGTTTCATATCTATTCGAGATGGTGGAGTGACTTTATTGTTTTCAGATCTAACAGGACCTTCTGGTATGTTATTTAAACATTGTTCGATAATTATTAAAGATTGACGCATTTCCATTAAACGTATCATATAACGATCATAACAATCACCTTTGTGTGTTACAGGAATTGTAAAATTAATCTTATCATAAATTTCATAAGGTTGACTTTTTCTTAAATCCCAATAAGTGCCTGAACCTCTTAACATTACACCACTAAAACCCCAGTCGTACGAATCTTGAGCTGTAATAATACCAATATTAACAAGTCTTTGTTTCCATATACGGTTTTCAGACAGCATTTCTTCCATTTCGATTAACCGAATGTTAAATTGTTCTAAAAATAAAAAAACATCTGAAAGAAAACCTAGTGGTAAATCACTAGAAACACCTCCGGGCCTAAAATAACAAGCATGCATTCTTGCTCCTGACACTCTTTCATAAAACTCCATCAATTTTTCTCTTTCTTCAAAGGCCCATAAAAAAGGAGTCATTGCTCCTACATCCATAGCGTGACAGCCTACAGCCAATAAATGATTTAAGATTCGAGTAAGTTCTGCAAACATGACTCTAATATATTGAGCTCGTTCTGGGATTTGAACTTGTAACAATTTTTCAATAGCTAAACAATAAGAATGCTCTTGAGACATCATAGACACATAATCTAATCTATCAAAATAAGGTAAAGCTTGAAGATAATTTTTATATTCAATAAGTTTTTCAGTTCCTCTGTGCAATAAACCAATGTGGGGCTCTGCTCTTACAACTACTTCTCCATCAAGCTCTAAAATTAATCTTAAAACACCATGAGCAGCTGGATGTTGTGGTCCAAAGTTTATGGTAAAATTTTTTACCTCTTTTTTTAATAAACTTTTTTTAATCAAAGTCATAAAAATACAAACTTTTCTTTATATTCTCTTAACAAAAAAAAATAAACTTTAAAAAGAATTATTACTCCCAATTGAGACCTCCCGCAGCCCAAAGATAGAAAAACCCTACGGAAAGCTCAAATAAAAAATCTATCATGACCCAAAACCCTACAAAATTCGTTTTAGATAAAGTTATACTCCAAGGTATTAAAAACATAGTTTCTATATCAAAAATGACAAAAAGCATAGCAAATACGTAAAATTTAACATCAAACTTTTTTCTGGCTCCATCATAAGGCTCAAAACCACATTCGTAAACAGACATTTTTTCTGTTTCAGGGTTTTGAAGAGCTAAAACGTAAGATAAAACAAAAATAACGATAGAAAGTAATAACGAAACTATTAAATGAACAAATACAAAAAATAACTCTGAAGAGTTGTCTAATAATAAGAGGAATTCTGTATACATATTTTGCATAATTAATAACTAAATCTTTAAATAAAATGAAAAATATAAAACAACACGTGGTTAAACTTTTAAACAGAGTTTACTATTCTGTAAAAGGAATTAAATTTCACTTATTAGGTAATGAGCTTTGTTTAGCCAACTAAATAAAACCGCTAGGAAAGAAAGGGATTTGAACCCTCGATATGCAAAAAACTTTACACATAAAAATTTAGCAAACTTCCACTTTAAACCTCTCAGTCATCTTTCCAATTGTTTATGCTATGCCGTAATTGTGATTTTAAGAAAAACCTAGACTCTTTTTGTAAGAATCTTATGCCGCAGGTTTATCTCTCCAATCAATTGATCCTAATGGGATATAATTAAATCTATACAAATCTTCTTCCATCCAACCTTTCCAGTCACCATCATCACAACCATTAACTACTGCATACATAAGCCATGCACTCCAAAGTATATGTAAAATATAGAAAATAGGATATTTTATAAAAAACTCTCGATCTAATTTAAGCTCTTTGTGATGAATAAAAGTAACAATTAGAGCAGCAACACCATACATATGATAGTGAATGAAAAAATAATGACTGAAATACCAATATTTACCATTGAAATAATGATACCAAACAAAAAAAGGTATATTAAAGACAGCATAAATAAAGTATGTCATGATAAACTTAGGTACCCACCAGTGATATCTCATCCTCTTTTCTTTCCAATGAGGTAATAATTCATCTGGAATAACATGAGGTAATATATATTTATAGTAGAAAATCCTAACTACTAAAAAACCGTGAGCTACTATGACATGAGCATAAACAATTTGGTTCATAAAAACCGCAAAATCGGTGACTACGTTCATCATATCTGTAATAATTCTAGCTTAAAAGCAACAAAACAATGAAAATAGTATGTAGGTAGTGCTAAAACCGCGATCGGCATAAAACCGTGATTTACTCCACAAATTTCACTACATTGACCAAAAAATAAGCCACTTCGTTTGATGAATAAATTAACTTGATTTAATCTTCCAGGACAAGCATCAACTTTTAAACCAAAAGAGGGTACGGTCCAACTATGTAATACGTCAGAGGCACTTACCAAAAGACGTAAATGAGTTTCTGTTGGAAGAACTACTCGTTTATTTGTTTCTAATAACCTAAAATAAGGAGAAGGACTTTGATCTCCTGTAGGTAATCCATCAACAACCATCATGTAGCAAGAATACTTTAAAGTTTGAGATGGATTTGCTGAACATGTTTTAAATTCAGACATCTCATAACTCCAAAACCACTGATGACCCAATACTTTTAAAGATAAATCTGGAGTTGAAACCTCGTCCATAGAATATAACAAAGTAAAAGATGGTATTGATAATATTAACAATATTAAAGCAGGTATTGAAGTCCATACGATTTCTAACTCTTTCGAATGTACGAATTTTGAAGAATATCTGTTGTTGTATTCGACGAAATAATAAATTGTAAAAGAAAGAAACCAGCCAACAAAAATAACAATGACAATCAATAAAAAAGTTAAATGATTGTTAAAATTTAAGATACCTTCCATTGAAATTGTAGCAGGATCTTGGAAATAAATTTGCCATGAGCGAGGAGCGTCTGCTTCTAGGGTATTCAAAAAAAATGAAGACCACAAAGATAAAAGCGATAAAACAAAAAATAAAAATAGTAAATATAATAACATACTCTGATTTTCACAAATAACAAAAAGAAACAAAAAAAAATAAACTTAGTTGAAGATAAACAAAAATCTTATTTAAAAAAAATGTTTACCTGTCAGCACCTGGACTCGAACCAGTAGATATTAGAGACATACCTATGCTCTTTACTGACTTTATTTGGATCATTATAATAAAAAAATAAAAAAATTTAAATTAGTTACAATTTCCATATACCTTATATAAAAAGAATAATTATTATCTATGGATGGAAAAAAATAAAAAACACATTACAATTTGATGAAAAACAAAGAAACTAATATATATTAAAAAATGAATAAAAAAATAAAAATAGTTAAACTAAAGAATAAGCCGCAAAATCGACTAAAAGAAAATAAAAAAAGTAATAATTAAATTAACGAATAAAATGTAACTCATAAGGGTGAACAATAAATACAATTAACTAACAGGTGAAAGTCAAAAACATAAATAAGAATATAAAATACAAGTAAACGAAACTAACTAATAGGTGAAAATTAAAAACATAAATAAAAAGTATAAGATACAATAAACGTGACTAACTAACAGAGAAAGTCGCAAAATAAATAAGTATAGTTAATAACATCGAAAAGATAACTGGATAACCCCCCCAAAAAGAGGAGGGGGGTAGGGGGGAGGAGTTCCTAAGGGCGGGTGGTTGGGGATAAAAATTGCTAAGATTGGATCGCAACACAACAGCTATCTCTGAAGGTTTTTCGTAGGGAGGGTGGTCGGGGTGGCTGGGCTTGATTGTTCATCATTAACTCCGGAGGGAATCTTGAAGGTGCTCGGGGTAGTGCCTTCAATTCGTGAACACTTATAATACGTCCTAAGCATAGGTCAATTTGCGTCGTGAGGAAGTCTCTCGGGGTAGAGGCTTAGTCGAACAGCAATTTCTCGTTTTTGCGCAATATCCCGTACGTACTTTACAGAGAACCTAGGATCTGCTGCGAGTAGAAGGTGCTCGGGGTAGTGCCTTCGCTCGGAGCATTGAGGGACGAACAGCTTCCGACCTTACACTTGGTTCAGAACGCCAGTAAAGGGGTATTCGCAGTTTAACCTACCGAGCAGAGAAGACCGTAGCCATACGCGGAGGTGGTCTTTTTTCTCTGTTCCAGTTGGGTTTTATGGAGAAGGGCAATTTACAAGTTCCTATGGGCTTAGTGTTTGGGAAAGATAGGTGGTTGTCAGGAATTTAATAAAATTGTACTACATTGTGTTCAGGAAACCTGGTTACTATACCCTATGGGCTAAGTTGATTAACTCAATACTATCTCAACAATGGTGAGGGCGGGGGGCGGGACTATTATCTCTGTGTATTCTCAATATTGCTTGTCTTTAGATGCGGAAGGCCTTTTCAGTTACCTATTCGGTGTAACTAGGACTAGTCAATTTACATTCAAGTGAGGTTAAAGTGAGAGCCTTAACAACAATTATCTCAATTAACATTTCGGAGAAATTAACCATATCCTTCCTCCCCTCTGGCGATCGCTTTATCCGAGCGGGGGCATACAAACCATTCTGTACCTCAGTCGCCTTCCGTAGCTGCTCACGGCTTCTTCCAGGGTACATCCCCTTTTCTCCTAATTAATCACCGAGTTATCTCCCCCAACCCCCATTCGTCAGGGGGCTAATATTGGTATCTACGATCCCGGTTGGTCACTGGCGTTCCTTTACAACCCTCTCAATCTCCCTAGCCAGGGAGGCCGCTCTGTGCATCGTCTTGTGAACGCTACACACGCTATTCCCCCTAAGTCCCCCGCCGGGATATCAACCCCCTCAATCCCCCACTCTTTGGGGTTTACCCCCACACCTTCCCCCGCCGGGAACTATCAACCCCTTTAAAACTCCCCACTCTTTGGGGAATGGCACAACCCCTCTGTCTCCCCTACCAGGGGCTCGCTCAGGCCTACGTCCTTCATCTCGTCTTAGACAACCCTCAATGCTCCTGTATCTCCCTAGCCAGGGAAAAATCGCTCTTCCACCACCCGCCCCTGTCTTCGCTATATGTCACTCCGCCGTGTGCTACGTCCTACAGCCCTAGCCCATGCTTGCGATCCAAGCGCTGCGCCCTAAGTTAATAGTAAATGTATAAAGTGAAACGACCTCCTCCTACAATTACCTTTTAAGCAAAACTGCGCGTTTTTGGGGTAAAATACCCTTTTTTTGGCCTTTTTTGGTCATTTTTGGCCTTTTTTGGGTCATTTTTGGTGGATGATGAGTGCCACTTATCTTTTAGTTGAAAGTAAAAGTATTCTTCCCTATTTGGGATTCCACCACATGTTTACTTTAGATTTTCAGTATTTGGTTGTGGCTTTCTATACTTTTCCTTCAGTGTCTGCTCACAATTCATTTACCTTCCATCTCTTGTAAACGTCAACCTTCATTCTTAGTATTTGGTTGTGGCTTTCTATACTTTTCCTTCAGTGCCTGCTCACAATTCATCTACTTCAAACTTAGGCTGTTGTTTTTATCAATCTCCATTCTTAGTATTTGGTTGTGGCTTTCTATACTTTTCCTTCAGTGTCTGCTCACAGTTCATTTACCTTAAATTTTAATTGTTGTTGATTTAACCAACGATCATAAAAGTTTATCGGCCGGCCTATTTAGTTTTATAACTTACATCTTTTGCAGACGTATTGTTGATTATATCGTTTGATACTTTAATATTTAAAAATTACTTTTCGATTTCTTTATCTACTCAGTTGAATATATTATAACATAACCTTTTCAATTTCATTTATCTAGTCAGTGTCATGCTATAATATAGTAAAAAACATATCAAATTTTTATGTTAGTTGGCTTTTCAATTTCATTTATCTAGTCAGCTTTATACATTACCATAAAAAGGGTTAAATATTGTTCAAAAAAGATATGTTTTTTTGTCAGCATTTGGATTTGAACCAAATATACCTCTCTTAGTTGCTGACTTTAGTCATATATATTAGAATAAAACAAATAAACAAAATACTATTAAATTGTCAAAAGCATTAAAAAAAAGAACAAAAAACAAACAACACTATTAAAAGTACGAAATAAATAAAAAGCTATTAGAAGTATTAAAAAAAGAACAAAAAACAAACAACACTATTAAAAGTATGAAACAAACATAACCTTATTAAAAGTACGAAACCAATAAAATACTGTTAAATTGTCAAAAGCATTAAAAGTATCCAAAGAAAGTAACAGAACATCATTAAAAGTATTAAAAAAAAGAACAAAAAACAAATAACACCGTTAAAAGTGTAAAACAAATAAAATACTATTAAAGTGTCAAAAGCATTAAAAAAAAGAACAAACACAAAACTATTAAAAAGATATATATAAATCTTAAGATAAAATTAATACTACTTATGTTCACCTAAAAGGTTATAGTATCAATACGTTTAATTGTTGTATTTTCATAGAGAAAAGTGATTTATAGGCATCTCTTTCATTTTATACAAAATTTTAATTTGACAATGTCTTTTAAGAAAAAAAATTAAACACGTAACTAGTCGATCGCTGAACGGTACTTATGTACCACGCTCCTCGCCAAGTACAGTCTCCCCCAACCCCCATTCATCAGGGGGCTCAATTATTGGTATCTACGATCCCGTAGGGTCACTGGCGTTCCTTTACAACCCTCTTCACTTCTCCCTAGCCAGGAAGACCGCTCCAATTATCGCCTTGTGGGCGCTAAACTCGCTACCACCCTAAATCCCTCGCCGGGACATACAACCCCCTCAATCCCCCTACCAGGGGTTTACCCCCACACCTTCCCCCGCCGGGAACTCTCAGCCCCTTTAAGACTCCCCACTCCTTGGGGTATGTAACAACCCCTCTTTCTCCCCTACCAGGGGCTCGCTCATGCCTGCGCCCTTCGTCTCGTCTTAGACCACCCTCTTCCTTTCTCCCTAGCCAGGGAAAACTCTTTTCCACCACCCGCCCCTGTCTCCCTAATATCACTACGTGGGAGATGTCCTCCACACTCCGTTCAGCGGTCGCCCTAAGTTAATAATCTATACATAAAAAAATAAAACAAAAACAAAGTGTAAAAGTACCAAAAATGAGTTATCTTTTAAGAGAAAGCACGTAATATTAGTGAAAAATAAGTTACCTTTTAAGAGAAAACACGTAATATTGGAACATTTTTAGGGAGCTAAAATAGTTACCTTTTAGGATAAAGAAACACTATTCTTCCCCGTTGTCACTCTTCCCTACCCTGGAGTTCACGCACGTCTAATTCCGAGCAGTCAGTATTTCTTGGTAATTAGGATTGCCTTTTATCTTAAGGGCCTATTTACAATTTTATAACTTGCATCTTCGTTAGACGTCAACTTCTATTTTCGGTATTTGGTTGTAGCTTTCTATACTATTCTTTCAGTGTCTGCTCACAATTCATTTACCTCAAATTTTGGTTGTTGTTGATTAGATTAACTTAACCAACATGATAAAAGTTTAATATTTAAAAATCACCATTTGATACTATCTAGCGGTGTCGTTATATACCTTTCGTTTTGTGTTACCTACTAAGTGTTGTACTTTCGTACCCTCCATACTTTTCGATGTTTTCATCTACTTAGTCGAATGTGTTTCCTAACATAACCTTTTCAATTTCATTTATCTAGTCAGTGTTATGCTATAAACGTAGTGAAAAACATATCAAATTTTTATGTTAGTTGGCTTTTCAATTTCTTTTATCTAGTCAGCTTTATACATTACCATAAAAAAGGTTAAATATTGTTCAAAAAAGATATGTTTCTTTGTCAGCATTTGGATTTGAACCAAATATACCTCTCTTAGTTGCTGACTTTATTGGAATAAGCTACTTAGTGAATCTCCCCCAAGGTAAATTTAAAGGATTCGAAGGTATTCCTAAAGGATTATAAAAATACACATCAATAGTATATAAATAGACGTAAATTATTTGAAATAGATTGTCTGACATTAAAAGATGATATACTAAAAGAATGTAGCTGATCAGGTATGCTAGAGAACAGCAAAAGATCATAGTTAGAATAAAAAGCACAAATTGCTTCGCTAAAAAAGAGTTGATCTTTAAGTCTTTGATGTTCAATAATAAATGAAAAACGAAGAATGGCTTAAAAGCCATAGTTAGATGTAATAAAGTGAATAAACTAAACTCACTACATAGTTGAAAAATCCCGCAGGAATACAATACTATTAGTTTTATCATAAAATTTCAAATGTTAGCAGCTGGAATCGAACCAACAATCTTCGGGGCATGAGCCCAACAAGCCTACCAATGCTCTTTACTAACTTTATTTAGACCATTATAATAAAAAGAACAAAATACATGTTTTGTATATGATTTTATGAAACAGAGACGGATTTATGAATAAAACTAAGATTAAATAGAATAAAATTACAGGTATTATTATAGATTTTGAATCAATAGGCTCATAAAGTTTACCGACTAATACGGGTTCAAACACTACAATTTTGATTACTCTTATGTAATAAAACAAAGAAATAACGCTAAAAAATATACTAAGACTCGCTACTAGATAATAATTACTTTGAATCGTTATCAGCAAAACATTTAACTTGACTAAGAACCCAAATAATGGAGGAAGTCCTGCTAAAGAAAACAATGCCCCGGAAATAATAAAACAAAGAACTCTATTAGACTTACTTAAAAGCATTAAATCGGAAAGATCTTTATTTAACTTATTATTTTTAGTTTTTTTTAGTCTCAACAGTAATAAGATACCCCATAAACATACACCAGAACCTGTATAAACTATCAGATAACAAAATAGAGTAAAAATACCCTCAAAGGATTCGGAAATTAGACTCAATAATAGATACCCCAAATGACTTACTGAACTGTATGCTAAAAGGCTTTTAATTTTTTTTTGTTCAAAACCACCAAATGCTCCTAAACTAATACTACCTAATATAAATATAAGCAATAACTCTTTTAACCAAATTAAAGAACCAAAAGAACAGTAATAGCACAATTTAACGATTGCAAGGAATATACTCAATTTTGGCAGTACTATAAAGAAAAACGAAGAACTTGTAGGTGAATTCTCATAAATATCAGGTGACCACAAATGAAAAGGTGCCACTGATATCTTTATAAACAAACTAATCAGTATAAAGAAAATACCAGCATTAAGATAAGTTATTAGTCTATTTTGAATTAAAAAATCTGTAGATAAGCGAAAAGGTGAGTTTTCTTCTAAAATAATAAATGTTCCATATTTTTCGTTGGTGTACATACAAGTAGACAGTTTTAATTCATTTATTTCACTGAAGTTTATTGTGCCTAACATTCCATACACTATAGAAACACCAAAGAGAAAGATCCCTGAAGCAAAAGATCCTACGACAAAGTATTTAAGACCACTCTCTACTGAATAAGATGATTGTTTTTTCGTCGCAGCTAGTACGTAAAAAGCTAAACTTTGTAATTCTAAGGATAAAAACATCGTTAAAAAATCGTTGCTCGTACATAAAAATATTAATCCGAGTATAGCAAATAATATTAATACATAATACTCAAAAATATTTATTTTACTTATAGATATGTACTCTTTAATTAGCACTAAAGACAGTATTGAAAAGATAGTTACGATATTTTTGATATTATAAGATAAGAAGTCCACTAGTAAAGTATCAGAAAAATTAATAGATTCTAACAAATACGAAGAATCACCCTTAAAAGATAAATAACTTCCTAAAATTAAAACTAATATAATTAAATTCAAGAAAGACTTACTAAAAAGAGGATGATTGTACTTTGGGTTAAAACTTATTAATGTTCCATAAGTTATCAAATATAACAAAGATACTCCAATAAAAGCTTCTTCAAAGCTGTGTAAATCTGCTATTTTAGAAATTTGTAAGTTAATCATTAAGTCCCTTTCCGTGGCAAAGGGGCATGAACGCATAGGGATTTGAACCCTAAACTTTAGAATTAAAAGTCCTATACTCTACCGATTGAGTTATACATTCAGTTTTTTTAAAGTTAAATTAACAGTTATACGTTTTTGCATTTTTAGCTCAGCTGGATTAGAGCATCAACCTTCTAAGTTGATTTGCATAGGTTCAAGTCCTATAAGATGTAATTAATTGTTTACATTATGTTGGTTGATTTCATTCTATCTCTATTAACTTATGTTATTGAGCATTTTTACTTGTATTTGATCTTAGTAATACCTATTTTGAGTACATTTTTTGTATCCTTAATACCGTCTAGTTATACTTATGTCTTGAAAGATATTGCATTAAAATCTACGTGTATCGTTTTTTTATTGTCACTCTCTTGTTTAATCTTTTTTGATAAGAGATATGGTGCTTTTCAAATGAAATTAAATTTTAAATGGCTTGATTTTTTCAATATAAATTTTAATTTTGGAGTCGACGGCATCTCAATATTCTTTATAATTTTAACTACTTTGTTAATAATGTTATGTATTTTAGTTAATTGGAATACCCCTTTTTTAAAAATAAATTTAATGTGTTTCCTAGTCTTAGAGTTCTTGTTAGTTAATGTTTTCTCTATACTAGACTTGTTACTTTTTTATATACTTTTTGAAAGTGTTTTAATACCTATGTTTTTAATAATTGGTATTTGGGGATCTAGACAAAGAAGAATTAGAGCAAGTTACTTTTTATTTCTTTACACAGTGTTAGGCTCTATCCTTATGTTAATTGCTATTTTATATATTTATCTTCAAGTAGGTACAACAAATTATGAAGTATTATTAACTTTCAAATTTTCGACTTTCGAACAATATGTCTTATGGGTAGTTTTCTTTTTATCTTTTGCTACAAAAATTCCTATGATTCCTACTCATTTATGGCTACCAGAAGCACACGTTGAAGCACCTACATCAGGTTCTGTAATTCTAGCAGGTATTTTATTAAAACTAGGAAGTTATGGTTTTTTAAGATTTTCTTTACCTCTTTTTCCAGAAGCTTCTTTTTATTTTTCTCCCATGATTTACACTATTGCATCTATAGGTATAGTCTTTGCTTCTTTTACTGCAATACGACAAACAGATTTTAAACGCATTATTGCATACACTTCTGTAGCTCACATGAATTTAGTAGTTTTAGGTATTTTTAGTTTTAATTCTATAGGGCTAGCAGGTTCTATAATACAAAGTTTGAGTCATGGATTTGTCGCTAGTGCTTTATTTTTGTTAATAGGTGTTGTTTATGATCGCCACGGTTCTCGAATGGTTAAATATTATGGAGGACTAGTTCACGTAATGCCTTTATACTCTACTGTATTTCTTTTCTTCACTATGGCTAACATAGGATTGCCAGGTACAAGTAGTTTTGTTGGAGAATTTTTAATCCTAGTAGGCTCTTTCAAATTTAACACAACTGTAACTGTGTTGGGTGCTACAAGTATGGTTATAGGTGGTTGCTACTCTCTTTGGTTATTCAATAGAATAATTTATGGTAACTTAAAAACACAATACATAAATAATTTTTCAGATTTAACAAAAAAAGATTTATTTGTGTTTATACCTTTACTTTTCGGTACACTTATTTTGGGTATATTTCCAAATATTTTTTTATGCGTTATCCAAACGAGTACTCTTAAACTAACTGAATATATTTATTTTTAATCCAAACTGCATTACTTTTCATGTATATTTTAGATACAAAGTTAAAGGACAATAAAATAATGACTATAGGATTAACCGGAGTTTATGGTATAGGCTTCAACACATCTCTCAAAATTTGTAAAAAACTAGGTTTATCTAGAAATATAATAGCAGATCAACTCTCGAAAAATCATTTATCTAGTTTAAATCATATTCTTAACCATGAATATAAATTAAAAGTCTCTAACGAATTGAAAAAAGTAGAATCTTTTAGGCTTCAAAAACTTATATCTATTAAAACTTACCGAGGGCTTAGAAGAGTGAAAGGTTTACCTGTTAGAGGTCAACGAACTCATACAAACGCAAAAACGGCTAAAAAACATAGGTTCCATTAAAATGATGTTAGCGCCTTTAGAACAATTTAAACTTATAGCTTTATTACCTTTATCCTTTTTAACCATAGATTTTTCTTTGACTAACGTTTTAATAGTAAGTTTTATTATTCTAATTTCTTTTCTATTCTTCTTATTTTTCTTCAAAAAATATCAAATTAATTCAGATTTTTTTTATTTTTATTATATTCCTACTATAAGTCAGTCTTTTATTGAATTGTTTAATACAATATCGATTCAATTAGTTTATTCAAATCTTAATAAGAAGGGTGAAAAATTTTATCCGTATGTTTGCACTTTATTTTTTCTTATTTTGTTCTGTAACCTTATAGGTTTAATTCCTTATAGTTTTACTTTAACGAGTCATTTAATTATTACTTTTTTTTTATCATTTTCTGTTTTCATAGGTGTTAATTTAATTGGATTTGAGAGGCATACTTTTGCACTATTTTCATTAATTATTCCTGCTAATTCAAGTTTGATTCTTGCGTTAGTTTTAGTTCCAATTGAATTTGTTTCTTACATAGCAAAACCTATTAGTTTAGGTGTTCGTTTATTCATAAATCTTATGGCAGGCCACACTCTGCTTAAAGTTATTCTTGGGTTTTCTTGGAGTTTAATTTTAGTTGATAGTTTTTTTTATTTTATTTTACATTTGATCCCTTTGTGTTTATTAGTAATTTTAATGGGTTTAGAGCTGGGAGTAGCTTTAATACAAGCATATGTATTTACTATTCTAACTTGCATCTATTTAAACGATAGTATCAATTTACATTAAATCTAACTAAATGTTATTAAAAATTAAAGTAATTCTTAGAGATCCAAGTAATTCAAAAAAGTATATAGGAGAAGTTTTAAAAATTAATTTAAAAAAGTTATTTAAAGTCAAAACAAAAAAAAAGATTGCTCGAAGAAAAACTCGAAGAAAGTTTACAACTTTAAAATCACCACATGCACACAAAGATGCCCAAACTTCTTTTGAGCTAGTTTCATATAATTACATTTTTAAGTTAAAAGCTAATCAAGTCTCTAAACTTTTAAGTTATTATAAAAAGATTTGTTGTAGGTTAATACCTGATGTTAAAATAAAGATGATTTTAAAAATAAACACTTTCAAAGATATACAAGAAAAAAGAGGTATAATTAAACATTTTAATCACTTCACTTGCAGAAATTCTTTAACGGATTATCTCATAGAGTTAGGGTTTTATGGTAAAGATTCTTTTTATCCTGTCTCATCTGATGTTTGAATAGCTCAGTAGGTAGAGCAAAGGACTGAAAATCCTTGTGTCGACAGTTCGAATCTGTCTTTAAACATTTTTATTATGGCTTTGTACCATATGTTATCTAATATTAAAAATGCACAAAAAGTTAAACGAGCATTCCTCTTCCAAAAAAGAAAAAAATTATGTGAACAGGTTTTAGACCTATTATGGAACGAAGGTTATATTCTAGGCTATCAATTATCGTTCAAGAATTCTCCAAAAATAAAAATATTTTTAAAATATTCTAAAGGAAAACCTGCTATAAAAATAATAAGAGCCTTTTCAAAACCAGGTAAACGTATTTATTATTCTTTGTCTCAATTATGGAAAATAAATTCCAATGCTTCTTTTTTTGTACTTTCAACTAATAAAGGTATTAAAACTTTAGATGAGTGTAAGCGTTCTAAAATAGGCGGAGAACCCTTGTTTATGATCAGTTAAATAAAACAACTACAAATGTCTTTCTCGAAACGCGTTGGTATAAAAATTCCCAAGCATATAGCTGTATTGTATAATCAAAAGAAAAATCATTTAATGTTGATTGGCCCTTTAGGCTCCAAAACAATACTTTTAAAATTTAAACTTTTTTTCGTTCCGAACATTCATTCTATTTTTATTATGACTTTTTTAGGAAATATTTCTAAAAAACAAATCAAGAGTGTTTATGGCAGTCTTCAAGCTCAATTGAAGCAGGCTATTTTAGAATTATCTGTTAGATACCATAAGTCCTTAAAACTTATTGGTGTAGGATTTAAAGCTTATTTGCTCCGTATTGGAACAGCTCATGTGTTACAGTTTAAATTAGGGTTTAGCCACTTTATTTTTTATAAAATCCCTCGAGACGTTTCTATAATGACTCTAAAAGAAACAAAACTTTTTTTAACTAATCCTTGTTTAGCAAAAGTTTCTCAAATTTCTGCAATTATTAGGTCTTTCAAATTCCCGGAGATATACAAGGGTAAAGGTATTTTGTATAACGATGAAAAGGTTGCATTGAAAAAAGGTAAAAAAATATCTTAATAGCGCATTTATTTTTGATGCTTCAATAAAAATGAAAAAAGATTTTAAAAACAAACGTAAGCTTTTATATAAAAAATGCCTTAATTTTAGAACAAATGTTCAATATCGAAAACGTTTATTGCTTTTTAAATTTAAAAAACGTAAATGGAATAGTTTCATTCATTTTTTAAAACGTACTTACAAAAGAAGAAACAATTTTTATAAATTGTACGATATCAATAGGTATACTTTATCGCAAACTTCTGCTTTCTTTCGTAGAAGATATAAAATGATTTTACATAATAAACAGAAAACTAGCCATTATTACGGAGGTCTAAAAAAAAAATTCTGGAAAAAACAAATAAACTACGTGCTTACTCGTAAAAAATCCTTTTTCAAACTTAAATCTTTTAGGCATTTAGCTTTGTTGAATTTGTTAGAAAGACGATTAGATGTTTTACTTTATCGTGCTCATTTTGCACCAAGTATCAGAAATGCACGGCAGTTGATCCAACAGGGTCATGTCTGTTTAAATAATTCTGTAATCACAGAAAGTTCAATTCAATTGAAAAACAATGATAAGATTAGTTTAAACAGGGTTAGTAAGAATTTAGTGTATAGTAATTTAAAAGATTCGACTTTGTGGCCTTTACCTCCCAAGTATTTAGTGGTCAATTATAAAACTTTTGAAATAATTTTCACAGATATTTTAAACACGTATAATTACTCAATGAATTTTCCAGTTTTTCTACCAAACTTTTATTTACTAATTAGGTTTTCGAAGTACGTCTAGTTTTTCACAAATATGTTTTTGTAAATCTTCAATAGCTCAGATTGGTTAGAGCATATGGCTGTTAACTATAGGGTCGTTGGTTCGACTCCAACTTGGAGAGATTTTTTGGAAGCAATCGGACTTGAACCGATAACTTTATGCTTGCAAAGCATATACTCTACCATTGAGTTATGCTCCCTTCTTCTCTACAAAGAAATCTTCTTTAGAACATCTTTTACCTTAGTATTTTCTTAAACTGCAACTGTAGTAATTTTTAATCAACCACGTATAGTCTGAGCAGATTTTATTAAAAATTGCAACGTTTTTATTCGTTTTCACAACGATTTTAGATCTATATTTTTCAGTTTTGTTACAAGGTAGTATGAAATATAAGATGTTTATCGAGTAAAATAGGCAGATTAAACCTAGAAGAGTAGAACTTTGAGAATTAATAGTTAATATATCAAATTGCGGCATTTCTAATACAGTATTTAAATCATGATTGCTTATTTGGTGGAATGGGTAGACACGTCAGACTTAAAATTTGATTCTTAAAGAGTATCGGTTCAAGTCCGATAATGAGCAGTTTTTTACCAAAATGGTGGAATTGGCAGACACGCTAGGTTTAGGTTCTAGTTTAATATTTAGTAAGGGTTCAAGTCCCTTTTTTGGTAGTTTAATCTTTTATATCTTTGAAAGTTCTTCTAAGCTAAAAATAAAAATGCCTACAATAAATCAACTTTGTCGAAACAAAAGAAAATCTAAAGACAAGATTAATAAGACACCAGCTTTACAGAAATGTCCGCATAAAAAAGGTATTTGTTTGAAAATAATACAACGTACTCCAAAAAAACCTAACTCGGCTTTAAGAAAAATAGCGAAGTTAAAATTGTTCAGCAATAAAAAAATAGTAACAGCTTACATTCCAGGTGAAGGTCATAACTTGCAAGATTATTCTGTTGTCTTAATTCAAGGAGGTCGTGTAAAAGACTTACCCGGAGTAAAATATCATATAATTAGAGGAAAACTTGATCTACAAGGTTTAAAAGCACGAATTACTTCTCGATCTAGATATGGTACAAAAAAGCCTAAAGAATAGATTTATCAATTTAAAAATGAAACAAGGAAAAAAAAGTGTATGTGAAAAACAGCTATTCATTTCTTTTAAGTTATTCCAAAAAAGCACAAGAAAAAATATGAATTTTTTACTAAAACACGCATTAATAAAAGTAACACCTTTAGTTTGTTTGAAAAAAGTTACGCGAAGTACTGATAATACTTTTAAAGAATATCCTTATGTGTTAAAAAAGAGTCGTAGAATTGCTATGAGTTTAAAACAATTAGCAAAACCATCTTCAATTTTTTGGTGTTCCACTACACATGACTGGGTTAAATTTTTAAATGAAAAATCAGATACAAATTTTTTGTTACAAGAGCAAACATTACAACAAAAAAAACTTTTAAGATATAGATGGTTCATCTGATAAGTACGTTTAATAGGACTTGAACCTATAACTATCGGGACCGAAATCCGACACTCTATCCATATTGAGTTATAAACGCCCCCGTTGTTTTTTATAAAAAGGTATGATTCAACAACAAACTATTTTAAAAGTCACAGATAATTCAGGAGCAAAGTACGTAAAATGTCTTAAAGTAGTAGGAGGTTTTAAAAAAAGATTTGCAAAAATAGGAGATGTTTTAATAGTTTCAGTTCTATCCCTACGCGCTAATCCTAGTAAAATATCGAAAATTAAAAAAGGTGGCATTTACAAAGCATTAGTCATTAGGACTAAAAGAACTATAACTATGAAGGATAATACCACTTATACTTTTCATGAAAATTCTGTTGCTCTTATGAGTAAGCAGAACAACCCTCTCGCTACAAGATTAATAGGTCCTGTTTCCTTAATGACTAAACGAAAATATATAAAATTCGCTAGTATTTCAGCAGGTTTTTTCTAAATTATATCTTTACATTTTTCCTTATACCTTTATTTCTTATATAGCATTATGAAATCGACTTATTCCTATAAATATTATCATAACCACATTATTCAATATGATTCTATAAATGCGTTTCATTATAAAAATCCGCAAGAGCTACCCAAATTACAAAAATTTATTGTAAATTTTAATAAACAGCAACTGTCTGAATTTTTTTGTTTATTTACCTTTTCACGACTCTTGACATTAAAACCTGGGAAATTGAAAGTAAAAGCTCAGTCTTTCAATACTCAAAAAAGCAAACAAAAAAGTATTTCCGCTACTTTCGTCTTAAAGGGAAGGTTAATGTTATATTTTCTTTCAAAACTTTGTAAAGAAGTCTTCTCATTGAAAAAATCAAAGATTAAGCTAAATTTAAAGCAACTAGATGCGTACAGTTCTTTGACTTACAAAATTGATAAGCTTGTTTCATTTAATTTAATGAAAGATAATTATATTATGTTTAAAAAGTTGGACGATAGGCATTGTTTATATCTTACTTTATTGACTAATACTAAAAGGTTAGAAGAACTTGCTTTTTTGTTTTGCTCTTACAAATTGATCCACTTTAAATAGAAAGCAAAAGTAACTCAACGGTAGAGTGTGATCTTGCCAAGATCAAAGCTGAGAGTTCAAATCTCTTCTTATGCTGTTTTACATACAAATAAAAATATTCTATGTTGGATAAGTGGTCGAGAGGTTTAAGGCGTTAGTTTTGAAAACTATCGTATTATTTTTAAGAATACCGTGGGTTCAAATCCCACCTTATCCTTTTCTTTTTAGCTAAAGCTTTTTAAAAGCTATATAGCATAAATGGCAAATGCATAAGATTGCAAATCTTAAAATGTCGGTTCAAATCCGGTTTTAGCTTAATACCTTAGCTTATGATTAAACTAATTCTTCTTCTTAGCGTTCTTCTAATAAAATCTTTATCTATTATTATCCCTTTATTGATTTCCGTTGCGTATTTTACCATAGCAGAACGTAAAATTATGGGAATAATTCAACGGCGAAAAGGCCCTAATGTTATAGGGTTTGTAGGTTTACTACAGCCATTGGCTGATGGTCTTAAACTTTTTACCAAAGAGACTATATTACCCAGCGATTCCAATACCATTCTTTTTTTAATTGCTCCTTTAGTAACTTTTATGTTAAGCTTAATGGGGTGGTGCGTAATTCCTTACGATAACAATGTTATATTTGCAGAGTTAAATGTAGGTATTTTATACTTGTTAGCTATTTCTTCTTTAGGAGTTTATGGTATATTGATTGCTGGATGGTCGAGTAATTCTAAATATCCCTTTTTAGGAGCATTAAGATCTGCATCTCAAATGATATCGTATGAAATTTCGATTGGATTTGTTTTATTAAGCGTATGCGCTTGTGCAGGTTCTTTTAATTTAACTGAAATAGTTCTGGCTCAAAGTGGTGGTTGGTATGTGTTAGCCCTATTTCCTATGTTTATTATATTCAATGTATCTATGTTAGCTGAAACCAATAGACATCCATTTGATTTACCAGAAGCTGAAGCTGAGCTTGTATCCGGGTACAACGTCGAATATTCTGCCATGACTTTTGCACTTTTCTTTTTAGGTGAGTATGCCAATATGCTTTTGATGAGTACTTTTAATGCCATTTTATTTTTAGGAGGTTGGTTAAGCCCTTTTTCAATGTTTTTAGTGTCAGGAAGTTTTTGTTTATCTATTAAAATTCTTTTAGGTGTTGTTTTCTTTATAGTCACACGTGCTACATTGCCTAGATATAGATATGACCAATTGATGTTGCTTGGTTGGAAATGTTTTTTGCCTTTATCTCTTGGCTATTTGATTTTTACCCTAAGTATCTTAATCAGTTTTAACCTATTACCTAATTAGTGAAGTTAGCCCTATATTTTTTTTTAATATTTTACTAAAAAGGTAGGCCTCTATGGTTAGTACTAAAAATAGAAAGATTACCATCTGGTTTATTATTTCAGGCGGTGTTATGAAGGTAGCAATCAATAGTACAAATATATATATAAACTTTTTCAAGTTTTTTATGATAATTAAGCTTGTGTTCGTGTATTCTAAAAAAGTAATGACAACCAATAGGAATTGAAAGCACGTGTAGCTCTGTGAATAGATGCTCAAAAGAAAGCTCAAATATTCGTCCATTTTAGGTTCAAAAAATACGTTAAGAGTTTCTGTGGACTTGTGTTGAAAATTAAAAAAGAAGTCGTAAGTTATTGGTAGAAGCATATTCCAAAAAACGCTTGTAGACAAAAACCATAAAAACAAACTCGTAATAAAAAAGCATTTTAAATATTCATATTCTCTATCATATAAGCCTAAAGCTAAAAAGGATACCACATGATAATATATAAAATAATAAAGCACATGCTTAACAAGAAAAAAACTCATGTTGAAAAAAACGTTAAAAAGTTCTGTTATTGAGGTCAAGATAAAGTAGTTTAATGAGTCAGTTAATGTTTCCGGGTTCATCCAAATAACTAAATGTATTATGTAGAATTTATAAAGGACTGTCGCCGAAATGAATGTGAAAAAAACAATTAAAATACAAATTATCCTATATTTTATTTCTATTACGTATTTAGTCACTTGAGGATAATAGTTCAGAGGTAGAATAGCGGTTTCCAAAACCGAAGGACATGGGTTCAAATCCCTTTTTTCCTGATGATGTCTGCTAAATATTTTTTAAGTTTTATGTAATATTTTGACAACTCTATTGAGTCTTTTGATAGCAATACTATAATAATAAATATAACAATTAGTTGACCTATACTAGTATTACGCATAACATGTTTTATTTTGAGCGTTTTTATAAAGGCTTATAGTTCAGAGGTAGAACGTACCGCTCATAACGGTTTTGTCGCAAGTTCAATTCTTGCTAAGCCTAAATCCTTATAATTATAAGTATTTGAAAATTAATAAAAATCATGTTTATAAAATCAGAAGATTGATTCAAAATGAAAAGATCCTTTATTTTTATGCGGAAGTGGACAGAAATTTATCCAACAATAAAAAAATCTTTTATCAGTCTATTGTTAAACAAGGTTTTAGTTGTTACAATCTTCAATATTCTTCCGCGAAAAATTTGTTAGAGGAAACTCTTTTTAAAAACTATGGGTTCTTACTTAAAGACTCTTTTTATGTTGTTAAACCTAATAATGTAAAATTTGAAACTATTGAAAAAACCTTTTCAAATAAAGCAAGGTTAATAGGTGTTAAGTTGAATAATAAAATTTATTTAGAAAATGCTCATGTAACACTCTCATCTTTTTGTTATGAAAAAGAACTTCTATTGCTTACAAGTTTTTTATGTAATTGTTTAAACTCTATATCAAGTCTCCATCGAAACAATGTGAATTGAACACATGCCATTCTGTTCCCAAAACAGACGCGCTACCACTGCGCTATATTTCGTTGAAATTTTTACTCTTATCCTTAGTTTTTGAAGAAAGTAAGATTTGAACTTACGATAGGGATTACCTAATAGATTTACAATCTATCGCTTTAAACCTCTCAGCCATTTCTTCTTTAAATATCTCGGTTTGCTTGTAAAATTTCTTGTTTGTATATCTTTCTTGGAATTGCGTGATGAAACGTTAACGATTGTTTAGTCTTTATCTTCGGAGGCCTGCAACCGTTATGCGGATTTGTATGGGTTAACACTACTGCCTTTATATTGTAATACTCAGATAATGTATGTAATATTTGGTAAACATTATGATCTTTAAAGTCATGCAAATGTAGTATTATTGGAGAACTCTCTGCTATCTTATTCTTTGTTTCATTTATTAGAGCTAGCAGTAAATGGTGTAAACCTGTCATTGCATTTGAATTAATTTTAAAAGCCCGTAATTCTGATAAGATTTTATTCTGTGTATTGGAAGTAATTATATTTCCGTTCATATGAGTTGCATGATACAATAAGTTAGTTGGAGTCGTTTTAATTCCAATAACGTACTCAAAAATCTCTGCATCTAAATTATCTGATTCAGCATTTTCAAACTTATTATACTGATAAACTTCCATATTTTCTAAATGTTTTAATTGGTGAAACGCCATGAGCTCAATATTATTGTTGAGGCTATTTTCTAAGACATCAAAGCTTATTATAGTACCTTCAACGATGGGTAGTGTGGGGTAAACCTTAGTTAATCTATTTAAAAACATCTATATTATATCTTTGTATACCTGTTAAAAAAACAAAACTTACACGGCTTCTCTTCAGTCCATTCTACGCTAAATAAAAATGTTATTCTTGACTCCTAAACTAAGTACTTTTCGGTTCAAAATTAAATATAAGACTCTCTATAAAACTTTTAGTGTTTTTTCATACAAGGCACTCCCTTTATTGAAATCGAGTGTTAAAGGTTTTGTTAAATCAAATGGAAAAAACAACACAGGTAAAATTACATGCTACCACAAAGGTGGCGGCCATAAAAGATCTTATAGAATGATAAAAGTTTTAAATCATAAGTATGACGACACTAATGGTATTATTACTAGTATCGAATACGATCCCAATAGATCATGCTTCGTTTCATCTTTATTTGATTTTAATTGTCAAAAATTTTTTTATGCAATAGCGTACTCTAATTGCTCTATTGGAGATATAGTCAGATCAGGCTCTAACGCAGAACTTTATATAGGACACGTGTTACACTTGACAGACATACCAGAAGGTACTTTTGTTTGTAATATATCTAATAGTTCTTTCGATGTAAAAAAATATAGTAGATCTGCAGGTACTTATGCCACTATATCAGAAAAAACGAAAACACATTGTAATGTTAAGTTACCTTCTGGTAATACTAAAAAGCTATCATTGCAAAGTTCTGCTACTATAGGAAGTGTCTCTACTAGACCTTCTAGTTTACTTTTTAGTAACAAAGCAGGGAGGTCTCGCTGGTTAAATATAAGACCAACTGTGAGAGGAGTTGCCATGAATCCTGTAGATCACCCACATGGTGGTGGAGAAGGAAAAAAATCAGGGAAGAAATACACACCATGGGGCAAACAAACTTCTCCTAAAAAAATATATAAAAAAAACAGCTTTAAAATTGATGATTAAATCATTGTTTCTTTCTAACGCATCAAATATTATTAACAGAAATACGGTTATATTACCTCAACACGTGGGAAAAAACCTTACAGTACATAATGGCAAAGATTTCGTTAAACTAACTGTATTAAAAGAAATGATTTACTACAGATTAGGAGAATTTGTCAAAACAAGAAAAATAAGTACGACAAAAATCTCTAATAACAAAACATTAAAACGAAAAAAGAAGTAACTGTAATATGATATACCATAATTATCATAACATAAAATCCTCTTATTATGAAACAAATAAAGAAGAATCGACTTTGTTAAATTATCAACGTGTTAAGATAGAGCAGTTTTTACAGCACTTCTTATTACAAAAAGGCTTACTATTGCAAAATCTTTTTTTCCAAATCAACGAAAAATCTCTTAATCTAATTTTATATTATTATATCTTAAATTATGATAGCACGTTATCAAAAAAACGCACATCGAAAGCTCGCTTGAAGTTAAAAGAAGTACAGTTACGTCCGTATAATCAAAAAAATAAAAGTACTCAAATACAAATATTAAAAAAATATATTAATCTTTCTGAACTCTTAGCTTTACCAGAAATAAAAAAAAATGTATTTAAAGAAAATTATTCTAATTTAAAACTCAACAATGCTATTCGTGTAGTCAGAGAATATAAAAAATTCTACAGTAAATTCTCGTACAAAACAACTAGTGCTTCAAAAAAAAACTATTTTCATGAGCATCTTTTAGAAACAATTTCTTCATTTACTAAAAAAAAGTTTCATGTATCACTTGTGTTCAAAAATATTAACAGAGGAATAAACATAACACTTACTCCAATTGAAAAAGCTTTTTTAAAAAAACAAGCAATTCTTTTGAAAGCATACTCTAAACAGAAATATTTCAAAGACTGTTTAAATTTATTTATCATTGGAGCAAAAATTAGATGTTCTAGTAAACTTTTTTCTATTTTTCTGACAGAGCATCTTAAATATTTGAAATACCATAAACCCTTTCTATCCTTTGTGACTAAATTATTAAGGATCATCATTTTTTCCAAGAATTTTGTTCTAAGAGGTATTAAATTTATTATTAGTGGTAGGTTAAATAATAAACCGAGGTCTTCAAGTTCTGTTGTAATAATAGGTAATATACCAACGACTACAAAAAGTATTGAAATTATTGATTATTCTGAAAGCACTTGCTACACAAAAAATGGAACGTTTGGTGTCAAAGTTTGGTGTAACCATTCATGATTTAAAAATAGAGTTAAAATGATAAAACAAAATAAAAACTTAAGATATAATAATATTCAGAAAGGTAAACTGCAAAAGCATACAAACAAATTAACCCTTAATTTTGGTACTTTAGGTTTAAAAGCACTCGAATCTGGGTATATAACTTCAAAACAATTAGAATCAGCTAGGCAAACCATTCTTAAAAAAATGAATAGAAAAGGCCGAGTTTGGACTAAAATTGTTATTAATAAACCTGTTACAAAGAAACCTTTAGAAGTCAGAATGGGTAAAGGAAAAGGTTCTATGTCGCATAGAGTAGCTCGTGTTAAAGGTGGGTCTATTCTTTTTGAAGTATGTGGTATTTCAAAAAAAACTGCAATTTCAATTTTTAGAACTGGAGGATCCAAATTACCTATAAAAACAGGTCTTTTCTATTGAATAAAAAAGTAACCAAGACCTTTAAAATTATTAAAATTTCTTTTGAAAAAGGATTATATATTTTTTCTCATAACTATTGTTTTTGTCCGATAGATCTTTTTATTAAAAAATCAGAAAAATTTAATGTTATTACAAGCTGCGAAATGTCTTGGTGCTGGATTAGCTACTATCGGGTTAGCTGGTGCTGGTATAGGAATAGGTACTGTTTTTGGTGCTTTAGTTTTAGGTACATCACGTAACCCTTCTTTGAAAGATGAACTTTTTAAAATAGCTATTTTAGGATTTGCTTTAACAGAAGCTATTGCTTTATTTGCTCTAATGATAGCTTTTTTAATATTATTTGCTATTTAAACACTGTTTTTATAAATATCGGAAGAGTTTTAATTTAATCAATGTAAATACTCTTTCTACAGTACTCTAATTTTGATTCAAAAAATGAATTTGCAAGAAATAATATATGTTACGTGTTTTCTATTTTTTACAGGAATCTCTGGAATAGTGTTAAATCGAAATAATTTGCTAATTGTATTAATGTCAATTGAGATTATGTTACTTGCTGTTAATTTAAATTTTATGGTGTTTTCTGTCCAATTTGATGATATGGTAGGTCAAATATGTGTTTTATTTGTTTTAGCTATAGCAGCTACTGAATCTGCTATAGGATTAGCTATTATTTGTACTTATAACAGTGTAAAAGATAATATTACGTTTTAAGTCTATTTACGGAAAAGACGAGATTTGAACTCGCAATACTTGACGTGACAGGTCAATGCTTTACCCATTAAGCTACGATTCCACCAAAAGCTGTTTATTAAACAGTCTTGCATTCTAATAAAAAGTATAGTATCATCTCATTTTAAAAATTTTGAATTAAAAATATATTCAGAATCTTTTGAGAAAGCACTGTGCTTTTTTCTTCACCAAGCCATGGTTGATAAGAATTTGTTCTGGATAAATGGTATAGCGTTTCAATATAAAGATGTTTTTGGTAATAACACTTACCCTATTATATCTATTCTTGAATATTGTGAAAACCAAGGGTTTTCAATACCACATTACTGCTATCATAAAAATTTATCTATTGCTGGTAACTGTAGAATGTGTTTAATTGAAATGTCAAAATCTCCAAAACCCGTAGTATCTTGTTCTTTAAATGCTCAATCAAGTTTTGTTGGTAATAACAAAATATATACCAATAGTCCATTAGTTAAAAAAAGCAGAGAAAATATCATGGAGTTTCTACTACTAAACCACCCGTTGGATTGTCCTATCTGTGACCAAGGTGGAGAGTGTGATCTTCAAGATCAATCTTTGTTTTTTGGGTTAACTAGAAAAAGATTTTATCATCAGAAACGTTTTGTGCACAATAAATATTTAGGTCTTATTGTAAAAACAGTTATGACTAGGTGTATTCATTGTACTCGATGTGTGCGTTTTGCCACAGAAATTGCAGGCGTAGAAGAACTCGGTGTCTTTGGAAGAGGTTCTAAAAGTGAAATAGGTACTTATGTTATGCAACTGTTCAATTCAGAACTTTCCGGTAATTTAATTGATATATGTCCTGTAGGTGCTTTAACGTCTAAACCATATCCTTTCATATACAGAGACTGGGAATTAAAAAAAATTAAAACTATTGATCCTTCCGATGGGTTTGGTACTAATATTATAGTTTATTTAAAAGATAATGCGATAGTAAAAATACTACCAGGTTATTCTACACATGATTATTCTTATAAAAAGTATTCTCTTAATCCTGTTCAATGGATTACAGACAAAACAAGATTTATTTTCGATGGTATGTGTTCTATAATAGATTTAACACAAAAAAGTGTTTCCAATTGGCGTAGCCTCTTAAAACAGATTCTAATAAATATTTATGTATTAGATCATTTAGCTAATCATAATTTAGTATTAAATTCTTCTATATTTTTAATAGATGAGAATACCAATATAGAAACATTGGGTATCTTACTTTTACTAAAAAAGCGTTATAACTTTTTCAAGCTGAAGCGCTCCATTAAAACGTTTTCAAATTATAATTTAGATTTTTTCCTTAAAACGAATCAAATAGACAATACAAAAAGTATAAATCAGGCTAACGCTTGTTTATTCGTAGGAACATCTGTAAGGTATGAAAGCCCTTATTTAAACATCAAATTAAAAAAACGAAGTACTGCTGGAAACTTTCGAACATTTACTATAGGCTCTAGATTAAACCTAACTTTTCCTAGTATAAACCTAGGTGCAAACTTAAAAAAATTAGTTGATCTTTGTGAAGGTAATGCCTCATCAGGTATTATTTTTAAAACTATAAGAAAAACTTTATCTTTGGTTAATACAGAAAGCTGTCAACGGTGGGATAGTTCTTCTTTATTTAACTTATTTAAACATTTTAATGATAGACATACTAGTTCTAACTGGCATGTTTTCAATTTACTGAATACGTCATTGAATTCTTTGGGATTAAGTTATTTCAACAAGTTTCAAAACTTATTTATACATGATTTAATTAAAGCAAATGGTCTTTTTTTAATAGGCAGCTGCACAAAATCTTATTCTGCTTTAGAAAATTACACAGAACATACTTTATTAAATAGTTTATTGGAGAAAAAAAAGATTAATAAGCCTCCTACTTTTTTTGTAGAACAAACGTATCTGCCACAATTAGTACAAGCACCTCTTACTAAATCTACTTTTTATAATTATTATCCTTTAATTTCCAATAACTTTTTTGAAACTTCAGGTAGTTATATGACAACACAGGGTTTCCATAAACATGTTGTGAAATTTATAGAGCCAGAGACTAATAGTAAGGAAGATTGGCAAATCTTAAGAAAATTTTCTAGTATGTTATCATCGGGTGTACATTTTATCCATGAGGCTAAGAGCAACATAAGTTTTAGCTTAAAAAGTATGTTTCAATTTAAAAGTTATATAAATTTTATATACAAAACCTCTCAGACTTTAACAAATTTGACGTTTTTCTTTAATGCTAATTCTCAAATGTTTGTGATTAGAAACTCCTTGTTTTTAAAAACTCAAGTACGTTTAACTCAATTTAAAACATGGATCAAAGATTTTTATATAGGAGGATTCGACTGTTATAGCAGGCATTCGAAATTGATGATAAGTTCTTCAATGAACTTGCGTAACAATACTAATACTTTTAATCTTATATAAAAACGGTTTTTGAAATAAAAGGATTCGAACCTTTGCTAACTCGTATCAAAAACGAGCGCCTTACCTCTTGGCTATATTTCATATATATCATCTAAAATTTAAGCTGCAAAGTCGACTTTTTCAATAAGAAATACTGCTCTATAAAAATCTAGGACAAGCTGTAACTTTATCGACTCGGTTACAGGATTGGTTAACTTTTAAACGAAAACCCTGCAGTCGCCCTGTCTTTAATTTTTATTTTCAATTTTGTGAGTCAATAATAACGTCTCGATGTACCCAGAAACAGGTATCAGAAATATAAAAAATATAAAGTAATAAGCTGTCGCGTATCTACCGAGAAGTATGTAGCTGTTTCTCATAGGCATTTGACCTATCCACATTAATAAAAAAAAATCAGCAACAAAAATCCAAAAAAATACTTTATAGATAGGTCTAAAATGTGCACTTCTAATCATTGAAAAATTTGTATACGGAACCGTAAACAATATCAATATAGAGCCAAACATACATACAACCCCACCGACTTTATCAGGTATAGATCTTAATATGGCATAATACGGCAAAAAATACCATTCTGGTACTATATGAGCTGGCGTTCTCATGGAGTCTGCTGGTATATAATTAACAGGATGACCTAAATAATTAGGATAAAAATGAACAAGAGTTGAAAAAATCAATAAATAAACGAATAATGCATGTATATCTTTCAAAAAATAATAAGGATAAAAAGGTATCATTTCAGCATCATCAACACCCAATGGATTGTTTGAGCCATCCTTGTGTAATAAAGCTAGATGGAGTAATACAAACCCTGCGATTACAAAAGGCAGTACAAAATGCATTGTGTAAAATCTTTTTAAAGTAGCACCATTTACAGTGAAACCTCCCCATAGCCATTCAACAATACGTTCACCTACAAAAGGTATTACTGAAAACATTTTTGTAATAACTGTAGCACCCCAAAAACTCATTTGACCCCAAGGTAGGACATAACCCATAAAGGCTGTGGCCATCATTAAAAGCAATATAACTACACCACTACACCATAGTAACTGTCTAGGTGCCATGTAAGATCCATAATATAACCCTCTTAATATATGAGCGTACACTACAATAAAAAACATGGAAGCACCATTTGCGTGTGTATACCTAAACCACCAACCATAGTTGACGTTTCGCATGATGTGCTCTACACTGCTAAAAGCTAGATCAATATTAGGTGAATAATGCATAGATAACACTAATCCTGTAAATATTTGTATTAATAAAGAAATCCCAGCTAAAAAACCAAAACTCCAAGCGTATGTTAAATTTATAGGAGTAGGATAATTGATAATATGATTTGCAAAAAAACTTAAAATAGGGCGCTTTACTAAACGTCTAAATTTTAAAGAAAAAGGTAGTAAGATACCTGCATAACTTATACCATTTGAAACTTCAGGATTTATAACAAATTTTTGATAAATAGGAGTAACTTTTCCTATGAACGTCCTACTCTTCTGGCTCGATTTTGAAACCCCAGTGTCGTTGAAAAAATTATCAAAAAAAGACATTTTTCTTTGTGTGGATAATAAATTGGAGTATATCTCAGTTAAAAACACTCTTATATTAGGTAATATTTTATTTTTGAATAAATGATTAAACGAATTGGTCATCTTCCCAATCAGGACTTGAACCTGATAATAACTTAATAAACAATACCCTAGTATCTTGGGACAATAGACATAGAGTCTATTTTTTGCTAATAGGTAATTCACTATAGCAGAAATGTGCTTTTCTATCACTAAGTAATGCTTCTAGTATCACGAAAAAAAACATCAAGGCAGAAAAAGCTGATATATAAGAACCCCATGATGCTATTTTATTAAACATGTAATAAGCGTCAGGGTAATCTGGTATTCTTCTAGGCATACCTGCAACACCTAGGAAGTGCATAGGAAAAAAAGTTATATTAACTCCTACGAAAAAAGTCCAAAAATGTATTTGGCCCAACACTTCTGAATACCATAAACCTGTCATTTTATCAAACCAATAATAAATTCCAGAAAACATAGTGAAAACAGCTCCCATTGACAACGCATAATGAAAGTGAGCTACGACATAATATGTGTCATGTAAAGCTATATCTATTCCTGAGTTCGCAAGAACAACCCCTGTTACACCTCCTACTGTAAATAAAAAAATAAAACCCAAAGCAAATAAGGTAGGAGTACGTATATCAATAGATCCTCCCCATAAAGTAGCTAACCAACTAAAAATTTTAATACCCGTAGGAACGGCTATAACCATAGTGGCTGCTGTAAAATAAGCTCTTGTATCTATATCTAAACCGACAGTATACATATGGTGACTCCAAACGATAAAACCTAAAACACCTATAGATAACATAGCATACACCATAGATATATAACCAAAAATAGGTTTTCGAGCAGCACTTACAACAACATGGCTTACAATACCAAAACCTGGAAGAATCAGTGAGATGAGCAAATAATTCATAGTAATTAAACCTAAACCTTAGAATATATAAACTTTCCCCCAAACCGTACGTGAAAGTTTCCTCTCATACGGCTTTCCAAAACTCATATGCCGAACTAGTATTAGTGCTTAAATTCTTTAATTGACTTTCTTAGCTTTTCCGCTTCTGAAGGAAGCAGAGAACCTCTGTGTAATGCTATATGATGTGCTTTACATAAAGGTATTTGCTTTCGATTTATAGCAGCCATTTGTAGTGTCCAATAATCGATTTTCTTGTCGTTATAACGAGACACTAAATCTTTTATCTTCTTTACATGATGCATCTCACACGGAGTTTCCCCACAAATAAGGCATTCTTTATTTAGATTACTATGCGTCAACTTATTATTCCACCGAATATCCAATAAGGTATCAGGATTTGAGGGATTAATTTTGAATTCTTGCGTGCGAGCAAATGTTTTCGGTATAGACAGTTTAGTTCCGGTTTCTTTACATTCTAAGTATTTTCCATACTTTTTAAATACCTTTGAACGATAGCGAAGCTTATATTTAAGGGCTAGAGTCAGTGCACACGAATGTTTCAATCCATGAATTAAGATCCCTAAACTTTTAGCATTATCCACGAACGAATAATAATTAAGAATTCCTCGGATCTTCGAATTGAAAAATCTTATAATATCTGAATGATCGTAATTAACCATTCTTCTTAATGCGGTGGGTACCACTTTTCCCGACTTAAGTCTTTTAAACATATTATTATCTATACTTTTCTGTAATAATTTCTCTAACGGAGCAAACATTCTCGTTCTTGATGTTACTCGAGCCTTGAATTTGTTACCCTTACCTCTTTCAAGAGTTTTTACCAATTTCTCCGTTTCCCGATTTCCTTTAATTTGGGTACCTAAGAAAGAAATACCCTTTTTATTAAAGTGGGATATGAACGTTTTAGTTAGACTTAAATTTAGAGATAGTTTTTCGGTTAGAAAATTACCTAAATGTTCTCGGATTTTAACACATTCATCTTTGGACCCTATTATACCAATAACGAAATCATCAGCATACCTAATATAACAGAGTCTTCGGAAATTTGGATCCAAGGGATCTTTACTTTTCAGCTTACGTAACAGAACTCGGAGAGACTTTAACTCAGACAAATCTAAGTCTTTTCTTTCAAGTCTATATTGAATAGCGCGATATTCCTTTAACTTTCTTCTTTGTTTGCCTCTATCGAATGACTTTTTCAAATCTTCGACATAAAGATCCATTTCATGTAGGTAGATATTACAAAGCAATGGGCTAAGTGAGCTCCCTTGAAAGGTTCCCTTTTTAGGCCATACTAAGAAATTGTTCTCTTTAAAAGGTGTTTTTAAAGACCTTTTAATCAGTGCTATAGTTTTATCACATTGAATCCTTTTTCTAAGAATTTGGATCAGAATCTCATGATCAATTGAGTCATAACATTTTGAGATATCGCCTTCTATCACCCACGAAACATTAGAGAATTTATACTTTAATGCCCGTAAGGCTGTGTGACAGCCCTTATTGGGTCGGAATCCGTGTGAACAATCTTTGAAAACAGCTTCATAAATTGGTTCTAAAACTTGTAAGATCGCTGTTTGAACAATTTTGTCTCTTGGACTTACAACTCCTAGGGGTCTTGTCTCGTTTTTTCCGTGTTTCGTAATTTGTACTCTTCTTGCCGGAGAAAATTTGAATTTGCCAGCTAAAAGATCAGATTTTACTTGGTCTAACAACTTTAAACTAACCCCATCGAGTGTTAATCTATCCGCACCAGGAGTCATATTTCCAGGATTGCTTTTTATTGCTTCATACGCTAATATTAGATTTCTCATATCTGCGATATCATGAATAACTTTTGTCACTCTATCATATAAGATATCTGTCCCGCTTTCATAAATGACGCCTCCCGAAGGATTAATGTCACTCATAGAGCAGAATTGTCGAGTTTCTGGTCCCCTTTGGGTTTTTACCCCTATTACGAGACCTCCGAATCCATAGAACTTTCGTTCCTTAGGATTTCCCATAGTTCCTATAATTACGCCGTGTACTGCCTTAGATCGTTGCGAAATAATAATCTCCGGATGGGAGTTGCGTTCAATATTTATTCGAGAGTCCATATACATCCTGAAACGAACCCATATTGAAGATAGGTCGTTACCTGTTATGTTACACCTACTGCCCAGTGTAAGGCCGCGATTTCGTATCAACTTTGTAAACCTAATCATAGCAGTCGTAGCTCGCCAAGACTTTTCGGGATTGACAGGTTCCCTCATCTGACTTTTATTCCCGCTTTTACCAGTACCGTTTCCAATACTAATAAGGGAAAATGCTTTAAGACAAATTGAATAAATAAGCCTAGTTATCAACATAATAACGTAATTATAAGCACAATGGCACACAAATATACACTTCTGGATGGCCAAAAATAGACTTAGGCTGTTAAATACCCCGTCTCTAAGCAATAGCATGCAACTTTCCACACTGCACTACGCTTGTACTCTACAAAAGTTTTGTTAAACTTTAAACGCAATTTTTAATACTTACAACGTTTGAATACTTTAAATTAGTTTCTTACCATGCAAAATTTTATGGTGTTCTCTACATAAAGTTATAGTCTTGCGTCGACCTGCAATTAGAGATTTCTCAAACGCTGAAATTTTATTAGAAATATTCTTCTGAGGGTTTATGTGATGAAGTTCTAAATTTTCTGAGGATTCACAATCCTCTATTTCACACTTTTCTTTAACCCCCGAAGTTTGTTGATTATATGAACCATAGATTTCGTTTTCATATATGCTTGAAATTTCGACTAAGGTGGCACGTCCTCGTTGAAAATTTATTTTAGTTTTCAATGATTCTGGATAATATAATTTTGTAATAACTTTACCTGTTATATCTTTGACTGAAAGAAGTGGACCAAATTTTTTAAACGTCTGCGCTGCTGTTCTTAATTTTAATTTGTCTGCTAAAGTAAGAGCGCACGATTTTCGGTAAAGTGAAACAATAGGCCACAGGTCACTCCGTTGATTTACAAAGGAGTAATATTGTAGAATTCCTCTAATTATACTGGAATATCTATTCACAATAATTTTTTCAGGCAAACCGGTAAGTGCTCGTCTAGAAGTTGCCCTAAAATTACCATTTTCTTTCTTAATAGCGTATTTTTTTTCAACCGCTTTTTCTAAAAGCTGAACAATAGGAGCTTTTAAGCTGGCATTATTTATAGCTATACTTTTAAGCTGTGTTATCCCATAATCTATAGATTGAGACTCATCCACTACTATTTTATTAGGTTGATAGCGGATATAACATCCTAGAAACATTATATTTTTGTTACTGGAGTGAAAAATACCCGATTTTTCTAAATTTATAGCTAGTTTTAACTTGTCTTCTAAAAAATTAACTAACTTTACCTTTATATCTTCAGCTTCTGCTTTCGTACCGCAAAAACCTAGTAAAAAATCATCAGCATAACGAACATAATAGAGCCTTCTGAATTTTTCGTCACAAGGATCCCTTGAAGGATTTCCTTCTAATACCCATCGATTATGTTTTACTTTTAAAAGAGCGTTCCTCAACTCAGGATATTCCGAAAGCAAAAGCTTATCTTTTGCAGAGAAGTACTTTCTCATAGAGTAACCTTTAACAAACCGTCTTTCTTCACCTAAATTCCAAGCTTTGAGCAAATGCTGTTCTACAAAGGCGTCTAAAGCATGGAGATAAAGATTACTCAGAATTGGAGAAATTAAGGATCCTTGTACCGTGCCTTCTTCAAGTCTATCTATCTTAAAATTAGTTACTAAGTTCACATAACCGCATTTCAACATTTTAATGACTAATTCAACTGTAGCTTGATCACAATATTTGTATAATTCTTTAATCAAAATTTCGTGGTTTATGGTGTCAAAATATTTTTGAATATCAATGGAGATTAACCAAGTAGTGTTTTGCCAGTTGTATTTCACTCTGTGAAGGGCATCATGGCAATTTCTTCCTATGCGATAACCAAATGATAAGTCCGAAAATACTTTTTCAAGAGTATGCTCAAGTTCTATTAAAATTGCAGCTTGAACTACTTTATCTCTTTGACTTGCAATTCCTAAAAACCTTACACCTGCACCCTTTGGTTTTGGAATTTGTAACATTTTGAAGGGTTTTGGTTGGTATTTTTGAGATTTTAACTCTTTGTGAAGAACCTTTATTTTTTCTTCGGTAAACTTTTTTTTCGTTTCACCATCCAACCCTGGTCTAGAGTTGTTTTTAGTTCTTTCTAGTGCTAGAATTAATTGAGAAATGCTGATTATTTTTTCATAGTTAATTTTAGTTGACATAATTAGTTGATTTAAATGAGTTGATTCAACGACCTGAATCTGCATATGGTAAAAATGAGTTTGAACTGACCCAAATGTTTTCCCACAATCTTTTTTAATATTGAGGATCTATTATTTCAGTTCCAAAAAAAGTAGACTACTGAGGTTCACATACATTTTTATTGTTACTTTTAGTATCCAGTTAAAACACTAGCCAGCGTTTTAGAGTAGACTTTTCACTTAATGTATGTTACTCTCCCAGATCTCCAGCCCTTCTGTCTTTTTACAATAAGACTTTAGTAATCAAAAGATTAATCCGTTTGGGCCTTGCATAAGTTCAACGTGTGTGATTTTTATAATTCAGATTCTATTGGTACCTATTAAATTATTTCGCAAATTGTTGGATTCACTGACGACTTGTTCTACTTGTCGTAGGCGGGAACGATTGGCATCATTCGAGATGTGAATGGTTCGGTCAC